>Ga0068714_10002890_pt1 | contig 21176 bp, 18 predicted proteins | sample MTBNYHSulfiMetaG_FD_62988 | JGI IMG/M metagenome (GOLD analysis project Ga0068714, IMG submission 62988) | Enrichment culture microbial communities from rom New York Harbor, USA that are MTBE-degrading - MTBE-NYH (New York Harbor Sulfidogenic)... | ecosystem: Environmental > Aquatic > Marine >... | reverse complement strand
ATCCAAAGCGCCCGCGCCAAGCCGGCAAAGAAGACCAGCGGCAAGCTGCCGTACAGCGCGTGGTTGACCCCGAAACCGACGATACCGCTGAGCAAGCTGAGAGAGTTGAGGACCAGGACGAAAATGATGCAGAGGCCCATCAGCCCCAGGCCCGGGGCGATAGTCGATCGCCACAGACCGACCTCTGGGAAGTTGGCGCGCAGGTACTTGATAACGGCGACCGCACAAAGCAGCTCCAATGCAATCACGCCGAGGAACGCGATGGCGGCTCCCCACAACACCAAGCCCAGATAGGGATCGAGACGGAACACGAGCCAGCCGATGACCACCGCGGCCGCGAGCAACGACTGAACAAGGCCCGCTACCCAAGGTGACTTCATCTTCGGATGCGTCTTTCCGAGCGCGCTCGGCAAGACCTTCTCGCGTCCGAGTGAATAGAAGTACCGGTTGGCGGCGTTGTGCAGGGCCAACAGCGCGGCGAAGATGCTCGAGATGATGAGCACTCGCATCACGTCTGTGAAGACAGGGGATACCCACTCGTCGGCCATTGTGAAGACCATGTTGACGGGGTCGTTGGTGGCCACCGCTAGGATGTTCCCCGGCCCGTAGGCAAGGATGATGGCGTAAGTGACGAGGCAGTAGAAGAGGGCGATGAAGGCGACTGCGACGTACGTGGCTCTGGGAACCGTCCTCTTTGGATCCTTTGCCTCTTCGCTGAAGATCGCAGTTGCTTCGAAGCCCATGAACGCCCCGAAGGTGAGCGCCAGCATGGCGCCGTTGCTCAGCACGAATACGTTGCGCGGCGAGAACGAGTCGAACGAGTACCCGGAGAGCCCTCCCTTGAGGAGCACCGGGACGATGAGCACAACCAGCACGGAGGTCTCGAGGATCAGCAGCACGGAGAGAATCTTGCTGCTGGTTTCAATACCTCGATAGCCCAAGTAGCCCACGATGGCTACGCCGATAATCGCGGGGACAAACCAGTGGATCTCTACACCGAAGAAGTCCTTCAGGGTGCCGGACATGTACACCCCCAGAAGCCCGTAGGTGGAGATCTGGAGCGCGTTGTACGCGAGAAGCGCCACCATCGCCGCACCTGTGCCCATCGGCTTGCCCAGACCCCTGGCGATGTAGGCGTAGAAGGCGCCGGCATTCCTTACGCGAGTGCTCATCGTGGTAAACCCGACGGCGAAAAGCGCGAGCACGGCGCCGGCAATCAAGTACCCGCTCGGCACGGCCACGCCGCCTTTGAGGAAATGCAAAGGCGCCACGGTGACGATGAGTGTCAACGGTGCTAGCGCGGCGAGCACGAAGAACACCAACGACCACATCCCGATGGCGTTCTGGGCGAGCAGGTTCGTCCCCCCGCTCCCTGATTGCGATCCTGCCATTCTGTGACCTCCCGTATGACTCTTGGCCTACATTGGAGAGCTGCTCCTTCTGTGGTGCCATGCGCAAACCAAGCTTGGCAATCCCCCCCCCCTAGACCCTCCTCCTGCTCTCATGACATGACGGCCCGCCGCAGCGGTCATCGATGCATCCGGACTCTCATTAGGTTGTACGCAGACCAAGCGCTCAGCCTCGTTCCTTGCGGCCAAGATCACTAGAAGTGCAACCCGGCTACCGATGGTCATACGGTCAAGATGGTCAACAGCGCCTTCCTCTCGCAGACACTGCGACCTTGCCCTCCTGCTCAGCTCCTGTCCCGCTCAAGCGGGAACGTCATGCAGTGCGGCCCCCCGCCGCCCTTGAGAATCTGGGTGATCTCGGGACTGACGACCTCGAGCCCGAGGGCGCCAAGCCTCTCGTTCACGGCCGTGTTGCCGGCGAACGAGAGCACCCTGCCGTCGCCCAAGGCCTGGACGTTGCAGTGGTGCTCGTAGACGCGCTGGCTCGGCACCTCGACGAGCTCGAAGCGGCGCTTCTCGAGCATCCGCAGAAAGAAGTCCGGCATCTGCTCGATGGCGCACACCGCGACGCCGGGTGCCACGATGTTGAAAGCCATATCCAAGTGCAGGTTCTCGGAGTTGATCTGGACACCGGTCACCGTGTAGCCCAGCGGCTCGAGGATCGAGGCGGCGTTTCGAAGGCCTTCCCAGTCGGTGCGGGCGACGACGCCGTGGACGATCGTCGACTCATCGAGCATCCAGAAGTCGCCGCCCTCGAAGGAGCCGCGGACGACCTTGCCGATGACGGGCACGCCGAGTTCGCGCACCTTGCGCTCGTAGACAATCTCCTCGTCCTGGCGCACGGGCTCACGGAACGAGCCGATAAGCACGCCCTCGGAGACGCAGCAGCCGAAGTCTCGAGCGTAGACCATGTACGGCAGGTGCTCCCGCGGCTCGATGAGCTCGACCTCGACGCCGTTCTCCGAGTAGGCCGCGATCAGCTCGCCGTGTTCGCGCTTGAAGGCGTTGAGATCGGCCGTCTCGCCCTGCGCCATAACGCCCTTCGTGATCTCGTTGATGGGCTGGAAGCTGAAGTGGTCGGGAGAGCACAGCAGGACCTTGCGCAGTCTCCCGGTAGCGTTGTGCACGTAGCCGGCATCGGCCATTACCATGCTCCTCTCGGATGGCATCTGGAGGGGGTGCGCCAGCCGAGTGCAGGGGGAGGACCCGACTGGCCGCCAAGGCCTCGAATCAGCGCAGCGTCGTCAGCGCCATCACGGCCTTCTCGGTGTGCATACGGTTCTCGCCCTGGTCCCAGAAGACGCAGTACTTGCTCTCGATGACCTCGTCGACCATGTCCTCGCCGCGGGTGCCGGGCAGGCAGTGCATGTAGATGACGTCGGGCTTCGCCATCTCGATGACGCGCATGTTGACCTGATAGGGGTGGAAGTCGACCAAGCGCTGCTCGCGGTTCTCGGTGGCCATCGAGTGCCAGGTGTTGCCGTAGGCGACGTCGGCGTCACTCGCGACCTCCTCGAGGTCGGCGGTGAAGACGATTTTCGAGCCCGAGAGCGCGGCCCACTCGGAGGCGATGCGTAGCTGCTCGGCGTTGGGCTGGTAGGAGTCGTTCGGCTGGGCGGCGTAGAAGTCCATGCCCATCATCGCCGAGCCCATCATCAGACTGTGGCAGACGTTCCAGATGTCGCCGAGGTAGGCCACCTTGAGGCCTTTGTAGGCGCCCTTCTTCTCCTTGATCGTCATCAGGTCGCAGAGGCCCTGGCAGGGGTGGGTCTCGTTGGTCAGGGCGTTGATCACCGGGTTGCGCATGTACTGCGCGAACTCCTCGACCACCTCCTGGCCGAAGGTGCGGATAAAGAGCCCGTCACAGTAACGGTCGATGATGCGCGCGGTGTCGCGGATCGGCTCGCCGCGTGAGGTCTGCATCTGGTCGGGGCTCATGTAGAAAGTCTGGGCGCCGAGCTGGGCGGCGCCGGCCTGGAAGGAGACCCGGGTGCGGGTCGAGAGCTTCTCGAAGATCATCGCGAAGGTCTTGCCGCGCAGGGGCTCGAAGACCTCGCCCTGGGCGCGCTTGCGCTTGAGCTCGATCGCCGTGTCGACGAGGTAGCCAACCTCCTCGGGGGTGAAGTCGGCGAGCTTCAAGAAGTCTTTGCCCTGGAAATGATGAAGCATACGGTGCCTCCCCGCAGCGGTCGTCGTCCTCCCGCAGGCTACCTGCGTCTCGGACCACTCGGAAGTGTCGTCATGCCCAAGAAGTCGCCCTCTAGAGTGTGCAGACGCACTCCCATCAGGGAAGTGTGCATGGTCACGGTGAGACTCCGGGCGTTGTCGAGCCCGCCGCCCGGCGATGCGAATCACGCGAAGGTGCGACTCAGGCGAAGGCGTAGGCGCGGATCGGCGATCCGTCGCCGCCCTCGATGCGCAGCGGCACGAAAGCGCAGCGGTACGGCCCCGCGCCTTCGAGGTGCTCGAGATGCGTCAGGTTCTCGACGATGAGCACGTCGGCGCCGAGCAGGGCCTCGTGGGTGTACGTCGTGCCGAGGATCGTCGAGTCGAGACTGTAGGCATCGGTGCCGACGAGGCCGACGCCGGTCGCGGCCAGCCGGCGGGCCGCGTCGGCCGAGAGGCACGGGTGGCGCTCGGCCTCCGGCTCGCCCCAGTGGCGGTCCCAACCGGTGTGCAGCAGGACCGCCGCCCCGGCGAGTCCCGTCGCCGGCAGGCACGACTCAAGCGCCGCCCACTCGACGGCCTCGCCGGCGTCCGCCTCGACATGGACGACCCAGGCGTCGGGCAGGAAGCGTTCGAGGGGGTACTCGTCGATGCTGCGACCTCCGGGGACGTAGTGCCGAGCGGCGTCGATGTGCGTGCCGGTGTGCGTCCCGAGCCCCAGACGCAGTATCCGCCACGGTGCCTCCGCCTCGACGCGACGCACTTCGGCCGGTCGGTCCCCCGGGTACGCCGGCATGCCCTCGCGGATCGTGTGGCTCAGATCGATGAGCATGCCGTCCGCCCTGTCAGATGAAGAAGACGAGCGTGACGATCGCGAACACCGGCAGCAGCACCGCCGCCGAGTAGCCCATGTAGCCGAAGAAGCTCGGCATGCGCACGTTGGTGTGCTCGGCGATCGACTTGACCATGAAGTTGGGCGCGTTGCCGATGTACGAGTTCGCGCCCATGAACACGGCACCGCAGGAGATCGCGGCGAGGAAGGCGGCGGGCGCTGCCGCCGCGCCGCCCGTCACCGTGGTGCTCATCAGACCGCCGAGCCCGTCCACGCCCAGGGTGCCCTGGGCGAGTGACGTGAAGGTGAGGTAGGTCGGGGCGTTGTCGAGGAACGACGAGAGCACGCCCGTCAGCCAGAAGTATTGCCAGGGCTGGGTCAGCCCGAGCTCCTCGCCGCGCGCCTCGAGGATCGCGAGCGCCGGGATCATCGTCGTGAAGATCCCGGCAAAGAGCACCGCGACCTCGACGATCGGCGCCCACGTGAACTGGTTCCAGCGCCGCGGCATCTGAGACCCGACGGTCAACGACAGCGCCGCCATGGCGACCATGATCAGCTCGCGCAGGAAGGGGAAGTGGATCGCGCTGCCGATCTCGTGCAGCGGCTCCGAGAGGAGCACCGCGCCGATCACCCCGCCGAGGAAGAGCACGTTGATCTTGCCGCTCATGCCGAGAGGCACGTAGTCCTCGATGTCCTCGACGCGGGAGAGAGGCGTCTCGCGGGCGTAGTAGCGCCGATCGACGACGTAGTAGATCGCCAGCGTCAGGCCGACGGCCAGCGCCCACTGCGGGAACAGCCGCAGGGTCCAGAAGAAGTCGACGCCGCCGAGGAAGCCGAGGAAGAGCGGCGGGTCGCCGAGTGGTGTGAGCAGACCGCCCACGTTGGCCACCACCATGATCGTGAAGACGACGGTGTGGCGCACGTAGCGCCGCTCGGTGTTGGCGCGCAGGATCGGCCGGATCAGAAGACAGGCTGCCCCCGTGGTGCCGATGAAGTTGGCCAGCACGGCCCCGACGGCGAGGAAGGCGACATTGGTGCGCGGCGTGCCCAGCAGGTTGCCCGTCAGGTACATGCCGCCGGAGATCGTGAAGAGGCTGCCGAGGAGGACGACGAAGGCCACGTACTCCTCGGCCGTCTCGAGGAGGGCGTGGTGCCCGGTCTCCCGCCTCACGAACTCGAGCAGCACGAGTACCGGCAGCGACCAGGTGATGGCGACGAGCACCTTGTTGCGGTCGCGGTGGAACCACCGCGGGACGGTCAGCGGCAGCACCGCCAGCGAGAGCAGCATGCCGGCGAAGGGGATCAGCCAGGCGATCGAGAGGTCGGACCCGAGCTCCTTCACTCGGGCACTCCGGCGTGGCGGTGTCGGGGGCGGGTCATCGTCGGCGGGTCTCCCCGGGTCTGGCGCGGGCGGCCGGCCCGCGGGCAGCGCCGCGACCGGGCGCGCGGCAGCGTCAATTCTACGTAATCTGCCGCGCGCCCGCTCGGCTCAGGCCGGGGCCGGCAGCCAGACCGTGAAGAGCGCTCCGCCCTCCGGCGCCGTCCCCGCTTCGATCACGCCGCCGTGGGCCTCGACGAGCCCCTTCGCGATGGCCAGGCCGAGGCCGACGCCGGCGGTGCTCCTCGCGTCGGACGAGCGGTAGAAGCGGTCGAAGACGAACGGCAGGTCGGCGGCGGCGATGCCCGGGCCGCTGTCGGCGACGGTGAGGCGAGACCAGCCGCCGGGGGCACGGCCGGGCGGCGCGCCGCCGCTCGCGACCGTGACCACCACGCGGCCGCCGGCCGGCGTGAACTTGCGCGCGTTCTCGAGGAGGTTGCCGAGGACCTGGAGCAGGCGGTCGTGGTCCCCGCTGACGGAGGCCGGCGCCAGCGCGCGCTCGATGGCGACGCCGGCACGCACGTAGGCGGGCTCCGCCCGCGTGAGCGCGTCCCCCACCACGTCGCCGAGGTCGAGCCGCTCGAGCACGAGCTCGAAGTCCTCGGCCTCCATCTCGTTCAGGCTGCGCAGGTCGCCGAGAAGCCGGCCGAGGCGCTCGACCTCCTCGCCGATGACACGCAGGTTCTCGGGCGTGGCCGGCAGGACGCCGTCCTCCAGCGCCTCGATGCGCGCCTGGATCGTCGCCAGCGGCGTGCGCAGCTCGTGCGCGAGGTCGGCGGTCATGTCGCGCCGCCACTGCTCGTCGCGCGCCAGCGCGTCGGCCATCTGGTTGAAGGCGGCCGCCAGGGCGCCGACCTCGTCGTCGGAGCGCGGCGCGACGCGGACCTCGAGGTTGCCGGCGGCGACCTCTTCGGCGGCGTCCGTCAGCTCTTCGAGTGGTCCGGTGATGTGCCGCGTGACGACCACGCTGACGAGCAGGGCGAGCACGGCGGCCACCAGGGCCGCGAGCATGAGATTGCGGTTCAGGGCGCTACGGAAGGACTCGTCGACGGCGATCTCCGCCGCCGGCGCCGCGTACACGTCGGCCCGGCCGACCGTCTCACCGTCGACCTCGATGGAGTACGAGGTCATCTCCACGTTGTCCTCGCTGCGGCTCGAGGAGCGCTCCGTGTCGCCCATCCCGCCCTGGCCCATCATCCCGCGGCCCATCCCCGTGGTGCGGCGGCCCTCGACGGTGAAGAGGAGCTCCCCGGCGTTGTCGTAGACGGCGACGTCGACGTTGTTGAAGGAGGCGATCTGCCCGACGGCGTAGATCGCCTGCGCGTCCCAAGCGCCCGCACGGTACGTCTCGGCCAGGGTCTGGACCACCGCCCGCTGTCGCTGCTCGCGGACCTCGTCGACGTAACGCTCGAAGCGTCGCTCGCCGGTGTAGTTGACGATGAGGGCGACGACCACGACGGCGAGTGCGGCGACCCCGGCGTGGGTCAGCGCCAGCTTGAGGCGCAGCCCGCGCCTCACCGGGCGTCCTCGGCGAGGCGGTAGCCGCGCCCGTACACGGTCTCGATCAGCCACGGGTCGCGGGCGTCGTCGCCCAGCTTGTGGCGCAGATTCTTGACGTGGGCGTCGATGGTGCGCTCGTAGCCCTCGAACTCGTACCCCTGCACCTTCTCGATGAGCTCGAACCTGCTGTACACGCGCCCCGGGAAGCGGGCCAGAGTCTGCAGCAGCCTGAACTCGGACTCGGTGAGCTCGACGGCGCGGTCGTCGACGGTCACGCGGCGGCGGGCGCTGTCGACCACGAGCCGCCCACCGGCGCGCTCCAGCACGTCGGCCTGCGGGGCCGCCTCGGCGTGGGCGCGGCGCAGCAGGGCACGTACGCGAGCCGTCAGCTCGCGTGGGCTGAACGGTTTGGTGAGGTAGTCGTCGGCGCCTACCTCGAGACCGCGCAGGAGGTCCTGTTCGCTGTCGCGCGCGGTGAGCATGATGATCGGCACGTCCGACCCCTCGCGGAGCCGCCGGCAGACCTCCTCGCCGGAGATGCCGGGCAACCCGAGGTCGAGCACGACGAGGTCGGGCGGGCGGCGGGCGGCGTCTTCGAGGGCGTCCTCGCCCGTCACCCGCCACACGACCTGGTGCCCGTCACGCTCAAGGTAGTGCTGCACCACCTCGGCGATCCGCGCCTCGTCCTCGACGACCAGGATCCTGCGCACCGCACCCATGCCCCCATCTTAGCCCGCAGACGGCGGGCGGCAATCTGATACCATCCTGCAAGCCCGAAGGAGGTCAAGCTGCCCAACCTGAAGGTGTACGGGTTCAGCCTCGCCGTGGCCGCCTTCGTCGCGGTCGTCGCGCTCTTCACCCTCCAATCCCCAGAGACGCCGCCGCTCGTGCGGGAGTCCGTCGCCTTCGACGGAGCCCGGGCGATGGACGACGTGCGCACGATCGCCACCGAGTTCCCGCGCCGCGTCGCCGGCTCGGAGCAGGACGGGCGCCTGACCCTGTGGCTCGTCGCACAGCTCGAGCAGATCGGACTCGAGGCGAGCATCGAGAGCTTCCCGGCCCGTCGCGGCGGGCGCGCCGTCGGCCTGCAGAACGTGTATGCCTTCGACGAGGGGACGGCTCGCGGCACCATCGCCCTCGTCGCCAACCGCGACATCGTCCGCTCAGCGACGCAGGGCGCCAACGACAACGCCACCGGCGTCGCAGCGTTGCTCGAGCTGGCGCGCGTCTTCGCGCTCACCTCGCACCGGCACCGGCTCCTCTTCCTCTGGACGGACGGCGACGCCGAGGGAGGACTCGGCGCCGCCGACTTCGCCGCCCGTCACGACGTCGACGATCTCGTCGCCGTCGTCGGCGTGCGCGCCGTGGCCCCGAACGGCGCCACCGCCCTGCGTGTCGAGGGCTGGGGCGACAGCCCTCGCCTGGCGCCGCCCTGGCTATGGCTTCTGGCCGCGCCGGCAGCACGGACCACGGGCGCTCCCCTGGTGGCGTTGCCGAGCCCGCTCTCCCAGGTTCTCCGGCTGGCAGCGCCGCTCGGCGGGGGGCTGCAGGCGCCGTTCGTCGCCGCCGGCGTGCCGGCGATCTCCCTGACCGCCGTCGCCCCTGAGGTACCTCCCCCCGCGGACACACTCGAGACGGTCTCGGGACAGACCTTGGCCAGGGTCGGGGGGTCGGTGCAGGCCATGATCATGACCATCGACGGCGCCAAGCTGCCTCCCGACCGGAGCGGCGGGACCATCTTCCTCAACCGGCAGCGTACGCTCCCCGGCCGCTCTCTCGCCCTGCTGCTCGTCGCCCTCTTCGTGCCGTTGCTGACGGTCACGCTCGACCTCTACGCCCAGTGCCGGCGGGCACGGCTCGCACCGCGGCCCGCGTGGGTCCGCGCCGCCTTGGCCGCCGTGCCCTGGCTGGTCGCGGTCGCACTCGCCTACCTCGCGAACGTTGTCGGCGTGCTGCCCGACGGTCCGGGTGGCGTGCTCGTGCCCCGTGCCGAGGTCGTCGCCGAGCCGCGCTACCTGCGGATCGCCTTGCTCGCCGCCGTGTTCGCCCTGGTCACGGTCTACGTCGCAGGGGTCGAGCGGCGCGTGGGCCGTCGCCTCCCAGCCGACAGTCGCAGCCTCGTCCTCGTGGCGCACGTGAGTCTCCTGCTGATCGCCGCAGGCGTCGCGCTGCTCAACGTCTACTCCCTGCTGCTCGTGCTCCCGGCCGCGCTCCTCTGGCCGCTCGCCCGCCCCGGCGGCTGGGCGCGGTCGGTGCTGCCCGTCCTCCTCGGGCTCTCGTCCCTGGTCGTCGCGGCGGTGCACTGTGCCGTGCACTCGGGGCTGGAGGTGAACGCCTGGTGGTACCTCTTCGTGCAGTTCGAGACCCGCGCCATGCCCGTACCGGCGGCGCTGCTCGGCGTGTTGTTCCTGTCGACCACCGTCTACTACGCACGTGTGATGCACGCCGCGCCGCCTCTGCCGGCGGAGTCGGCCGGTGTCGGCGTGCCCGACCTCCAGGCATCCGCCCCGGAGCCCCATACGCCGGATGCCGGAGTGGCCGGCGCGCCGGCGGATGAGGGACCCGGCGAGCCGCTGAGCAGCACGGAGAGGGCGAAGGCGGGCGTGGCCGACGTGGTCCGCGTCACGGTCCAGGGGACAGCGGCGCCGCGCCGAGGCGGCGATCCGCGCGAGGGCGACGGAGCGTGAGCCGCGGGGCGGCGTGACTCCGGGGGAGACGTGACGACGCCGGGGAGGCCGCTGAGGGGCCTCCCCGGCGTCGTCACGTCAAGCCGCGGGTGGCGTCAGGAGTCGTCCGGCGAGAGACCTTCGTCGACCTGAGCCGACGCCTCGCTGTCGAGCTGGACCGTGCCGTCCGGCACCGGCTTCTCGCCGCTGTCCCTGGAGAGCAGCGCCGCCTCTCCGCTCATCATGGCGTCGAAGGCCTTCGCCTTGAGCCGGGCGCGGGTCTCCTCGATGCGGCGGCGCATCTCCGCCTGGTCGATCGGCTGAGCCTCGACCGGCTCTTCGGCGGCCGGCGGCTCTGCGGCAACGGGCGGCTCTGCGGCGACGGGCGGCTCTGCGGCGACGGGCGGCTCTGCGGCGGCGGGCGCTTCGAAGCCAGGCTCTGCGGCGACGGGCGCTTCGAAGCCAGGCTCTGCGGCCGCAGCCTCCTCCGCAGGGGGCTCCTCAGCGGCCGGCTCTTCCAAGCCAGGCTCCTCCGCCACAGATGGCGCCTGCGCGATGTCGGCCGCGAGCCCCGAGCCGTCCGGCGCCCAGGCGGCCGTCGACGGCTCGGGCGCCGGCTCCTCGTATGCTTCCCAGGCGGGGGCGGGCTCCTCGACGAGCGGGGGCGCTTCATCCGCCACCGGCTCTTCGGGCGCCTCGTAGGCCGGCGGCGCCACGTATGCCTCGGCGGGCGTGCCCCCCGCGAACGGGGACGGCGCCAGCGGGGGCGGGACCACGGCTTCGGTCACCGGTGCCTCTGTCGCGCGCGGCTCCTCCCACGGCGCGGCCTCCTCCGCGACCGGCTCCGCGGCCTCAGGAGCCTGAGGCTCCTCCCACGACGCAGCCTCAGGACCGACCTGCTCATCGGCGACAGGCTCGGCAATGACCTGTTCCTCCGCGACCGGCGCTTCCGCGACTGGCGCTTCCTCGACCGGCGCGATATCCTCGGTGACCTCGCTCTCGGCCACAGGCTCCCCGACCGGTGCGAACGGCTCGGCGATCTCACTCTCCACCGCAGCCCGCGTCGCCTCGATGCGCGGCTTCAGGTCTTCGACCTCTGTCGGAGCCGGCTCGGCCGCCTCCTCAGCCGCAGGCTCGGAGTACACCGGCGTCTCGACCGTCTCTTCGGCGGCAGGCTCCGAGTACAGCGGCGTCTCGACCGCCGCGGCCACACCCGCGTTCCACGCCGGCTCCTCGGGCTCGGATGCGACAGTCTCCTGCTCCTCCGGCCACACGCCGACGCCGGCGTCGTCGACCGCGGGCGTCTCGACGTAGGTGGTCGAGGCGACCGGCGACGGCTCCTCGGCGGCGGGCTCCTCGACGGCGGGCTCCTCGACGGCGGGCTCCGGCACGGACTGGAGCCACGGGGCCGGCTCGGCGGCGGACTCACTCACGAGCTCCGGGCCCGGCTCGACGGCCTCGGGCTCGGGGGGCGCCTCCGGCGCGGCAGCGCGTGTGGGCTCCTGGAGCAGCGTCTGAGGCTCGGGAGGCGGCGGCAACAGACGGCCTGAGACGCCCGCGAGCAGCTGCTCGCGCATCTCCCGCCCCGACTTGGGCGTCACCAGCGCGGCCACCGTCGCCCCAGCGGCGAGACCGAGCAGGAACTTGATCAGCCGTTTCATCGTGGCCTCCTTGGCTGCTAAGGGCGTGAGCCGGCGCGCGGGCGCACACGACCGGCGGAGTGTTCTTCGGTAGAACCGACCGCCGACTTTACCCGTCTACAGTCCTGTATACGGTGAGAGCTTAGGCTCTCCTGCGCTCCAGCGCTACGCCAGCCGTTGTATGGTGACCGACTCGTCCGCGTGCACGGTGAGCAAGACCGTCCAGCTCTGCCCGAAGTGCTGGGCGATGCAGGCGGTGGCCTCGCGCAAGGCGGCGGAGGCCTCACCGGCGAGGAACGCGGCAAGCGGCAGCATCGGGCGGTCGTCGATCTGCACGCGCACGCCGCCGGCGGCCTGCTTGAGCAGGATGGGCTCGGGCGTCAGCCGCCGCAGGCTCGCCCCGTGCCCAGGCGCGAGCTCGATCCGGACCGTGCCGGCGTGAGACCGCGACTCGGCCTCGTAGCGCTCCTTGAGCGTGCGGGCCCAGTACCAGGCGATGACGAGTCCGACGAGCGCCGCGCCGAGAAAGGCGAGGATCGCGAGGTTGGTCGTCGTCATGTCTCCGTCTCTCCCTCCCGTGCGCGCCGCGACGTGCGACGGCGTTCGGTCTCGGCTGCCAGATCGAGCTCGGCGCCGGCCTTCGCCGTGTAGTATCGGCGGCCGGACAGCTTCTCTGGAAGGTACTGCTGCTCGACCCACCCGCCGTGGGCGTGCGGGTACCGGTAGCCCGCGCCGTGACCAAGGTCCTTGGCCCCGCGGTACGAGGCGTCGCGCAGGTGCGGCGGCGGAGGCTCGTTGCCCTCGCGGCGCACGTCGGCGAGGGCGGCGTCGATCGCCTCGTAGGACGCGTTGCTCTTCGGCGCCAGCGAGAGGTAGACGGCGGCCTGGGCGAGATTGATGCGGCACTCGGGCAGGCCGACGAACTCGACGGCGCGCGACGCCGCCACGGCGACCAGGAGCGCCGTGGGGTCGGCGTTGCCGACGTCCTCGCTCGCGAAGACGATCATTCGCCGGGCGATGAACTTGGGGTCCTCGCCGCCGGCGATCATCGAGGCCATGTAGTAGAGCGCCGCGTCGGGGTCGCTGCCACGCAGCGACTTGATGAAGGCCGAGATGGTGTCGTAGTGGGCGTCGTCGCGGTCGTAGGCCACCGGCGTCTTCTGCGAGGCGTCGCGCAGGTCGTCGACGGTGAGCGTCACCGCAGCGTCGCCTGCGTCGGCACCCGCGCCCTCGACGGCGGCGCGAGAGCGCGCCGCCGTCTCGAGGGCATTAAGGGCGACCCGGGCATCGCCGCGCGAGATCTCGGCGAGGAAGGCGACGCCGCCCTCACCGAGGGCGACGGCGCGGCCGCCGAGGCCGCGCTCGGCGTCGACCAGGGCGGCCCCCACGATCTCCTCCACTTGCGCCGCCGTCAGCGCCTCGAAGCGGTACAGCTGACAGCGCGAGATGAGCGCCGAATTGACCTCGAAGTAGGGGTTCTCGGTGGTCGCGCCGATGAGCGTCACGATGCCGTCCTCGATGGCCGGCAGCAGCGCGTCCTGCTGCGCCTTGTTGAAGCGGTGGATCTCGTCGATGAAGAGGATCGTGTGGGCGCCGCCCAGTCCGCGCGCCTCGCGCGCGCCCTGGATCGCGGCGCGCACGTCGGCCGTGCCCGAGCTCACCGCCGAGAGCTGCACGAGACGGGCGCCCGTCTCGGCGGCGATGACCCGGGCCAGCGTGGTCTTGCCGCTCCCTGGCGGCCCGAAGAAGAGCATCGAGAAGAGCTGGCCGCGCTCGATCGCGGCACGCAGCACGCTGCCCCGGCCGACGATGTGCTCCTGACCGACGAACTCGGCCAGACTCCGCGGCCGCATACGCGCCGCCAGCGGCGCCTCGGCCGCCTGACGGTCCTCGGGCAGGGAGAAGAGGTCCATAGGGGTCATCTTAGCCGCTCGCTCACGCGCCATCTGCTACTATCGTGGCAATGCGCACCGTGCTCGTGCTCAACAGCACCTACGAGCCGCTCAACGTGTGTTCCGCGCGCCGCGCGCTCGTGCTCCTCTTGAAGGAGAAGGCCGAAGTGGTCGAGTCGTCCGCGGCCGTCTACCGCTCCGAGCACTCCGCCTTCGCCCTGCCGCACGTGATCCGCCTGCGCTCCTACGTGTACGTGCCGCGCCGCAACGGCGCCCGCCTCACACGCCGCGCCGTCTTCGCCCGCGACCGTCACCGCTGTCAGTACTGCGGCAGCGACCGCCACCTCACCGTCGACCACGTCGTGCCGCGCTCGAAGGGCGGCGGCGACACCTGGGACAACGTCGTCACGTCCTGTGCGGCCTGCAACCGCAAGAAGGGCGACCGCCTGCCGCACCACGTCGGCTTCCACCTGCCCCGCGCCCCGCGCCCGCCCGAGGCGGCGGCCTTCGTCTACCTCCACGTGGACCGCGTGCACGACTCCTGGCTCCCGTACCTGAGCTTCGCCTCCTAGGCGCTGCCGACCGCGGGCGCCCGGCAGCGCGCGCGACCGGCGGCGGACTGCCCCGCAGGCAGCGGCCCAAGGCGCCGCGGGCCCGCGGCGCGGCCGCCCCCTGGTGCTATACTCGCGCCCGTGATCATCGACGCGAGCAGAGAGCCGCGCCTGCAGCTCGACGACGGCGAGCCGTTCGCCATCGAGCGCTGCGAGGTCGAGCGCGACGTCGAGCACTCGACGCTGACGCACATCGTCCGTGACGGCGCCCCCGTCAGCCTGCCGACCGGCGCACGCGTCACCCTGTGGGCGGGGCCCAACGTCGTGTTCGTCGGCAAGGCAGTCTCCCCCGACCGGGTGCTCGACCTGCTCTCGACCGAGACCGACGACGAACTGAGCGGCACCGAGACGATCTAGCCTCGGGCGCTCTGAGGGGCGGAGCGTGAAGGGACTTATCTTGAGCGGGGGGGCCGGCACCCGGCTGCGCCCCATCACCCACACCTCGGCCAAGCAGCTCGTGCCGGTGGCCAACAAGCCGGTGCTCTTCTACGGCCTCGAGGCGCTGCGCGCGGCCGGCATCGACGACGTGGGCATCGTCGTCGGCGAGACGCGCGCCGAGATCGAGGCCGCGGTCGGCGACGGCGCGCGCTTCGGCCTGCGCGTCACCTACATCCCGCAGGAGGCGCCGCTCGGGCTCGCCCACGCGGTACTCATCAGCGAGCCCTACCTCGGCGACAGCCCGTTCGTCATGTACCTCGGCGACAACCTGCTCAAGGAGGGCGTCACGCGCTTTGTCGAGCGCTTCGTCGAGAGCGGGCCCGACGCCCTGATCCTCCTCCAGCAGGTCATCGACCCCTCCTCGTACGGCATCGCCGAGCTCGACCCCGACGGGCGCGTCGCGCGGCTCGTCGAGAAGCCGAAGGAGCCGCGCAGCGACCTCGCGCTCGTCGGCGTGTACCTCTTCACCCCCGCGGTCTTCGAGAGCGTCAAGGCGATCTCGCCCTCGTCGCGCAACGAGCTCGAGATCACCGACGCCATCCAGCACATGATCGACCGCGGCCTGCGCGTCGAGTCGCACCGCGTCACCGGGTGGTGGAAGGACACGGGCAAGCTCGAGGACATGCTCGAGGCCAACCGTCTGATCCTCGGCACCATCGAGTCGGACGTGCAGGGCGAGCTGCGCCAGACGACGCTCGAGGGGGCCGTGCGCGTCGGCGCCGGCTCGGTGCTCGAGCGCTGCACGGTGCGCGGCCCGGCCGTGATCGGCGAGCGCTGCGTGCTGCGCGACACCTTCATCGGGCCCTACACGGCGATCAGCGACGGGGTCACCATCGAGGAGGCCGAGATCGAGCACTCGATCATCCTCGGCGACAGTCGCATCAGCCGCCTGGGTGCGCGCATGACCGACAGCCTCATCGGTCGCGACTGCGTGATCGCGCGCTCCGACGGGCGACCGGTCGCGTATCGCTTCATGGTCGGCGACTCCAGCCAGATCGGCATCCTCTAGGCGGCCGCGGCCGCACGGACGAAGGGCGGGCAGCGTGATCGACGGTGTCATGACCAAGCGGCTCAAGGTGATCCCCGACGAGCGCGGCCGCCTCATGGAGTGCCTGCGCTGCGACGACGACCTCTTCGAGAGGTTCGGCCAGTTCTACATGACCACCACGCTGCCGGGGGTGGTCAAGGGCTGGCATCTGCACCACGGGCAGGCCGACAACGTCGTCTGCGTGAAGGGGATGATCAAGCTCGTCCTGCACGACGACCGCGAAGGGTCTCCCACCCGGGGCCAGACCGACGAGTTCTTCATGGGCGAGCACAGCCCGCTGCTGGTCAAGATCCCGGCAGGCGTCTGGCATGGCTGGAAGTGCGTGAGCCCCGAGGAGGCGTACATCGTCAACGCCCCCACGGAGCCCTACCGCTACGACGCGCCCGACCAGGACGAACGCCCGCACGACGACCCCGGGATCGGCTTCGACTGGGGCGTGAAGCTGCGGTGAGCGACCGGCGTTCGCCTGACGGCAGGCCCGGGGCACAGCGACCGCCGGCCGGCCCGGCGGCCGGAGCGTGATGCCCCGGTGACCGGGCCGCGCTGGTTCGTCACCGGCGCCGGCGGTCAGCTGGCGACCGAGTTCGCGCGCCTCCTCGAGGGCGAGGTCTTCCTGTCACGCGAGGAGGCCCTCGACATCCGCGACGCCGACGCCGTGCGCGCCGCCGTGCGCGGCTTCGAGCCCGACGTCGTCCTGCACACGGCCGCGTACACCGACGTCGACGGCGCCGAGGCCGACCCGGCCGCCGCCGAGTCGGTGAACGTCGACGGCACGCGCAACGTCGTCGCCGCCCTGCGCGGCACGCACACCGCCCTCGTCTACTTCTCGACCGACTACGTCTTCGACGGCGAGAAGCGCTCGCCGTACCTCGAGAGCGACGCGCCCGGCCCTCTCGGCGTCTACGGGCGCACCAAGCTCGAGGGCGAGCGCCTCGTGCTCGAGTGGCCGCACGGCATCGTGATCCGCACGAGCTGGCTCTTCTCGGCCACCGGCCGCAACTTCGTGAAGAGCATCCTCGCCGCCGCGACGGAGCGGGCCGGCGGCGGCCCCGGAAGCGGGACGGCGCCGTCCGGCGGCGGCCGCGTCCGCCGCGGGCCGAGTCGCGACGGCGAGCCGGCGGCCGCGGGCGAGCCGCTCCGCGTGGTCGACGACCAGGTCGGCTCGCCGACCTTCGCCGGCCACCTCGCGGCGGCGGTCGACGAGGCCCTGCGCCTCGGTGTCGGCCCAGGCATCTACCACATGGCGGGCAGCGGCTACTGCTCGTGGCTCGAGTTCGCTCGCGAGATCGTCGCCCTCGCCGGCCTCGACGTCGAGGTCCTGCCCATCACCACGGCCGAGCTGGGCCGGCCGGCCCCCCGGCCGGCCTTCTCGGCCCTCGCCAGCGAGCGCCCCGTCCCCCGCCTGCCGCACTGGGTCGACGGAGTCGCCGCCGCGCTCGAGCAACTCGCCCCCCACGAGTAAGGAGGTCCCGCGGTGCGCATCGTCGTCACCGGCGGCGCCGGCTTCATCGGCTCCAACTTCGTGCGCTTCGTGCTGTGCGAGCACCCCGACGACGAGGTCGTGATCCTCGACAAGCTGACCTACGCCGGTAACCTCGAGAACCTCGGGGACGTCGCCGACGACCCCCGCTACACGTTCGTCAGGGGTGATATCTGCGACCCGGAGGTCGTGGCCGCCACGCTCGACGGCGCCGACGCCGTCGTCAACTTCGCCGCCGAGACCCATGTCGACCGCTCGATCAGCGGCCCGCAGGACTTCATCCGCACCGACGTCCTGGGCACCCACACGCTGCTCGAGGCGGTGCGGTCCCTCGGCGTCGCCCGCTACCTGCAGGTCTCGACCGACGAGGTCTACGGCTCCATCGACGAGGGTTCGTTCACTGAGGAGTCCCCGCTCGGCCCGTCGAGCCCGTACTCGGCGAGCAAGGCGGCCGGCGACCTCCTCGTGCTCTCTTACGTCACCACCTACGGCACGCCGGCCCTCATCACCCGCAGCTCGAACAACTACGGCCCCAACCAGTACCCCGAGAAGATCGTCCCGCTCTTCATCACCAACGCCGTCGACGGCGCGCCGCTGCCGGTCTACGGCGACGGCCGCTACGTGCGCGACTGGCTCTACGTCGAGGACAACTGCGCGGCCGTCGACCTCGCGCTGCGCGCCGGCGAGGCGGGGCAGGTCTACAACATCGGCGGGGGTCACGAAGTCGACAACCTCACGCTCACGCGGCGCATCCTCGAGCTGGTGGGCGCCGACCCCGGGCTGATCCGCTTCGTCGCCGACCGCCCCGGGCACGACCGGCGCTACTCGGTCGACTGCACCAAGTTGCGCGGCCTCGGCTGGGCGCCGGCCACGAGCTTCGACGACGGTCTCGCGCGCACGGTCGCCTGGTATCTCGAGCACGAAGCCTGGTGGCGCCGGCTCAAGTCAGGGGAGTGGCTCGAGTACTACCGGCGCCAGTACGGCGGCCTGGGCTGACGCCCACCGGGCGCCGCGGCCGAGCGCTGCGGCGGATCGCCGAGACTCGCCGAGGGCGAGGCGCCGCGACCGGGCGCCGCGGCCCTTGGAGCCTGACGCGCCACGCCACAACGCCGAATGCCGCGGAGCCCGGGGCGCAGCGGCGCCGGCGGACGGCGCAGGCCCGGTCGCTCAGAGAACGACGAGCTCGGCCGGCTTGAGCACCCGGCGGCCCCAGGCGAAGTGGTCACGCCAGTAGGTCGACGCGTTCAGTGACGCGAGCATCACGCCGGCCGACGAGCCGGTCGAGTGGATGAACCAGCCGCGACCCAGGTAGATCCCGGCGTGGTAGATCTGCGTCACGCTCGAGGCCGTGCCGGCGTAGCCGAAGAAGATGATGTCCCCGCACTTCAGCCCCGTGCGGGTGATGCGCGGCGCGGCGGCGCGCGCCATGCCCGAGGCCGTGCGCTCGTAGATCGGGTAGCCGAAGCGCACCTTGAGCACGTACCAGACGAAGCCCGAGCAGTCGAAGCCGCCGTGCGCCTGGTAGCCGTACGGCGAGTCCGCCGTCGGCCACTCGCCGCCGTACACGTAGGGGTAGCCGATGTACTTGAGGGCGAACTTCGTCACCTGACGCTGGCGGTAGCTCAGCAGGGGGAAGGTGATCGCCTCGTAGGCCTCGAGCCCGGCCAGGCGCCAGCTCGCCGCCGGCAGGCCCTTCCACAGCATGTAGGCGATCTCGGCGCGCGAGACCGCCTCGCCCGGCGAGCGCTCGCGCACCTCGCCGTCGGGGTAGGGGTGGTTGAAGCGCAGCACGAGATGCCTGGAGGCGACGACCCAGGGCAGCAGTGCAGGCGCCTGGGTGTTCCAGTCCGGGTTCGGGCGCCACACCGACGGCTTGAGCGTGGTCAGCAGCGTCCAGTCCGTCTCCGGGTGCATCACCTGCAGCGTGCGGATCACGGCGCGCTCGGCCTTCGCCGCCGGCACCGTACCGAGCGGGTTGAAGAGGCCGAGCGTGGGCGACATCACACCGAGCTTGATGGCGACCTGGATGTCCCGGTAGTACGGGTCGAGGTCGGGCACGACGTCGGCGAGGAAGACCGGGTCGGTGACCACGTCGTCCTGGTGGCCGCTGGCGACGACGAGAGCCCGCGCCAATTGCCGGCGCGTGATGAGGCGGCCGGGTCTGAAGAGGACGTCGTAGTCGTCGAGCACGCGATCGTCGGCAGGCCCCTGGTCGGTCACCCAGTCGATGGCGGCTCGCGCCCAATGGTCGGCGGGGACGTCGTCGTACGTCTGCGCGCTCGCGGGCGCCGCGGAGCCGACCACGAGCACTGCCACGCCGAGAACGACGGCGAGAAGAAGACGGAGGCTGTACCGGAGGCGCGTCATGCTGCTGTGGCTATCGGTCGCCCAAACAGAACCTTGAGGGCGGCCGCACCACCGCAACGGCGGCGGGCCGAGAAGAGGGGAGGCGCAGCCGGCGGGAGAGGGAGAACGCCCTGCGCGGCGGCATCGACGCGAGCGTGCGCGCCCTGCGCGGAAGTCGCCTGACGCGCGCACGACCCGGTGCGCCCCGGTGCGACGCGCGCTGAATTGGGGGGGCGACCCGGGCCGGGTAGGGACGGCCCGGGTCGCGGGGGCAGGCCTCCCGCTTGGGGCGGAAGGTCCTCGGCGCGCGCGACCGCGGTCGCGCGCTACTCCTGCTCCGCCTCGGCGCCGAAGAGGGCGGCGGGCGTGTCGGGGAACTGGTGCCGATGGATGTCGCCCTCGACCATGTAGAGCACGTCCTCGGCGATGTTCGTGGCGTGGTCGGCGAGCCGCTCCAGGTACCGCGCGACGCTGAACAGCAGGACCACCGCGTCGAGGTGGTCGAGATCGCCGCGGATCCGCTCCTTGAGCTCGCCGAGCAGCTGCTCGTACAGGTCGTCGACCTCGTCGTCGGCGGCGAGCACGACGCGGGCGAGCACTGCGTCCTCGCGCACGAGCGCGTCGAGCGCCTTCTCCATGATCGCCCGCACCCGGTCGCTCAGCACGGCCATGGTGTGCGGCACGGGGACGGGGAACTCGGTCGCGAGCTGCACGGCGCGCTCGCCGATGTTGGCGGCGAGGTCGCCGATGCGCTCGAGCTCGCTGTTGATCTTCACGACCGCGACGATGAAGCGCAGGTCGCGGGCGACCGGCTGGTACAGGGCGAGGAGCTTGAGGCACTCCTCCTCGACGTCGACCTCGTTCTGGTCGATGACCAGGTCGGTCGTGATCACGCGCTGGGCCTGGTCGACGTTGCGCGTCTCGATGGCGTTGAAGGCGAGGCGCAGGTTGTCCTCGACGAGCGCCCCGAGGGCGAGGATCTTGCGCTTGAGGCGCTCGAGCTCGCGCTGCAGGTGTGTGGTCATCATCGCTTGCCTCCCGCCGTCAGCTGAAGCGGCCGGTGATGTAGTCCTCGGTCTGTCTCTGCTGCGGGTTGGAGAAGATCTGCGTCGTCGGACCGACCTCGACGATGTACCCCTCGTAGAAGAACGCGGTGTAGTCGCTGACCCGCGCCGCCTGCTGCATGTTGTGGGTCACGATGACGATCGTGTAGTTGGTCTTGAGGGCATTGATCAGCTCCTCGATCTTCGCCGTCGCCACCGGGTCGATGGCCGAGCAGGGCTCGTCCATGAGGACCACGTCGGGCTCGGAGGCGATGCAGCGTGCGATGCAGAGCCGCTGCTGCTGCCCGCCCGAGAGGGCGATGCCCGGCTCGCCGAGCTTGTGCTTGACCTCTTCCCACAGGGCGGAGCGCTTGAGGGCGTCCTCGACCCGGTCGGAGAGCTCCGCCTTGTTCATCTTGTAGTGCTGCCGCAAGCCGTAGGCGACGTTGTCGAAGACCGTCATCGGGAACGGACTCGGCTTCTGGAAGATCATCCCGATACGCCGCCGCAGGTCGAGCAGGTCCGTCCCCGAGCTGAGGACGTTGCGGCCACCGAACATGACCTCGCCGGTCGCCCTGTGGTCGCGGTACAGCTCGTAGATGCGGTTGTAGGTGCGGATGTGGGTGGACTTGCCGCAGCCCGACGGGCCGATGACCGCCGTCACCCGGTTCTTCTTGATCTCCAGGTGGTTGTCGAAGAGCGCCTGCTCCTTGCCGTAGAAGAAGTC
>Ga0068714_10002888_pt1 | contig 21193 bp, 18 predicted proteins | sample MTBNYHSulfiMetaG_FD_62988 | JGI IMG/M metagenome (GOLD analysis project Ga0068714, IMG submission 62988) | Enrichment culture microbial communities from rom New York Harbor, USA that are MTBE-degrading - MTBE-NYH (New York Harbor Sulfidogenic)... | ecosystem: Environmental > Aquatic > Marine >... | reverse complement strand
CGGGGAGGCCTTCCCTCACCAGCGCGCGGCGGCGGAGCGTCGCTTCGTGGGTGAATCCAAGCTTCCTCGGGATCGCAGCACTCGGCTTGTTCGCCGGGCTGCAGTGGATTTCGACCCGCTCAACGCCATCGATCTCGAACGCGACCTTCGTGAGCGCGGCGGACGCTTCGGTCGCATAGCCTTGGTTGACACGGTCGGCGCGGATCCAGTATCCGATCTCGCGAGCGCCTTCGCCGATCCTCGTGTGCAGGCCGGTCCCGCCGAGAACGACCGCTTCGTCCGAGGAGAGGATGCCGTAGATGTAGTCCTGGTCGAGGTCGAACCGCCCCCGGAATTGACGAAGTCGTCTCACCTTCTCTTCCAGGGGCTCCGGTTCGTCGTACGCCCACGGCATCCACTCCCGCAAGTGGTCGAGGCCGGCGTCGATTGCGTCCTTCAGCCGTTGCGCATCGCCGGGCGACCAGCAGCGCACGACCAATCGCTCGGTCTCGATCCGGTAGGCGGGGCCACGCTTCGCCGTCATTTGCCGCTCCTTCCCCCTTCGCATCGATCCGACGAGACGCGGATGGTAGCCTCTGCGCATCGCTCGATCGAGCAGGGCGGCGCCGAGAAGGAGGCGCGCGACCGGTTGCGCCCAGCACAGAGACGATCGCCGTCCGCTCATGGCCCGGTTGTCCGGCCTCACGGACGAGGAGATCACCGCAGCCCTGCTCACCGTCGGGTTCGTCGTGGTGCGCGTCCGCGGTAGCCATCACATCTCACGCCGCCCCCGCGAGCGCATGACGGTGATCCCGATCCATGCAGGCGAGTCGGTAGAGTCGTGACTTCTCTCCCGGATCCTCGCGGACGGCGAGCTGACGCGCGAGGAGTTCGCGAAGCTCCTCTAGCGACGAGGAGCGCGCCTTGTCTCGGCCGCCCCCTCTTCCGCCACGCGCTTGGCGATCCGGCTGACGGTCGAGTAGTGAAGGCCGGCGGCGTCGGCGACCTCCTGGAGTGTGTAGCCCTGTACCCGCAACGCTTCGTGGATGCGCTCGTTTCGCTCCCGCTTGCCCCGGACCTTGGCGAAGCGGCTCCCCAGATCGGGGCGCGCCGTTCGCCGCTCGCGGCGTGGGATCTCCTTCAGCGCTTCGTAGTCCGAAAGGAGCGGCTTGAGCCTGCCCACGAACTCGTCGCCGCCGAGCAGAACCCCGCCGCGAAGCTCCCCCCACACCTCGACTCCGCGGCCGGCCTTCACGAAGTCGCGGTAGCGCTCGCTGGCCCGCTTTCGATCCCGGCCGAACTGCGCGAGGATCCAATCGACGGTGAGAAAGCTCGGAACCTTCCCGATGCCTGCGGTTGCACGGTAGCTCGACCACGGCCAGTCACGGACGCTGCGAACCGCCTTCGCCCGCACCGGGTTGAGAACGACGTACCGCGCCAGCTCGAGGAGGTGGCTCTCCTTCTCGACGACGATCGCCTTGAACCGGCCCTGAAGAACGTGCCCCACCCGTAGGTGACGACGGTTGAACGCCTGCGTGTACACACCGTTCAGTTGGCGCATCCCGCGCGACAAGTTTGCGTCGGGCGTTTCGATCAGCAGATGGTAGTGATTCGTCATCAAGCAGTACGCGTGGCAGATCCACCCGAACCGCGCCACCGTGTCCGCAAGAACCTGAAGGAAGAGTTCGCGATCCGGATCGACGAGGAAGATCGCCTCGCGAGCATTCCCCCGGCTTGTCACGTGGTGCAAGGCTCCCTCGTACTCCAGCCTCAACGGTCGTGCCATACGGCCATCGTAGCACGCAGAAGGTCAAGAAACAAGATCTGACCCCTTCGCCTGTCGCCGCACGTGGTAGAAGAGCTGTTAGGGGACGCGAAGGTTTACGACTCTGAGGAGGGGCTCGGTGTGGTAGGAGTAGGACCTCGAAGATCCGCGGGTCGAAGGGGTCGTAGCGATGCCGAGCTGGCTCAGCAGGGAGGAGAAGGTGACGATCGAGGTATTGGCAGCGAAGGGGCAGAACCACTGTGAGATTGGGCGGACGCTTGGGGTGACGGAAGGGACGGTGCGCTACCACTTGCGTCGGGCGGCAAGCGGACTTGCGGACGGGCGAACGGGACGGGGATTCAAGGCGGAGGCGGTGGCAGAGGTCATCGCTTGCTGGATGGAGGTCCGCGAGGGGAGTTCCCGTCCGGTGAACGTCCAGGAACTCTACGAGCATCTGGCGTGGGAGTGGGAGTACGAGGGGTCGTACCGTTCGGTGCTGCGTTACGTACGGCGCCACTACGGCCAGCCGACGATCCGCACCTACCGTCGGGTGGAGACCCCGGCGGGGGCGCAGTGCCAGACAGACTGGGCGGAGTACCCGCGGATGCGCATCGGGTACGAAGACACGGGACTGCACGCCCTGGTGATGGTGTTGTCGCATTCGCGGATGCCGGCGGTAGTGTGGAGCACAAGCGAAGACCAAGTGTCGTGGCTGCGCTGCCACAACGAAGGGTTTCGACGCTTGGGGGGGATCCCGGCCGTGAACCGGATTGACAACGTGAAGACGGCGATCGCGGCGGGGGCGTGGGCGTGGGGCGTGATCCACAAGGCCTACCGCGCCTACGCCAAGGCGGTCCGGTTCCACGTGGATGCATGTGCGCCGGGGGAGGCGCAGGCGAAGGGGAAGGCGGAGGCGAAGGTGCGGCTGTCTCGACTGCTGGTCGGGTGTGAACAGCGGGACTGGCAGAGCGTAGAGGCTCTGCAGCGGTGGACGGACGAACGGGTCGAGCGGTGGGCGAAACGGAGCGTCTGTCCGTCAACAGGGAAGACGGTGTGGGAGAGCTGACAGGACGAGCTCGCGTTCCTGGCCCCGCTGCCGATCCCGCCGGAGCCGTTCGATGTTGTGATGACGCGTCCGGTGTACCGGGATTGCACGGTGCGGTTTGAAGGGCGGACGTACGCTGTCCCGTTCGCCTACGTGGGGGATCGGGTGGAGGTACGCGGCTGCGCCGGGACGGTGCAGATTCTGGCCGAGGGGGGTGTGGTGCGGGAGTACCCACGGCACACGGCACGACGCATCTTGCTCGACCCCAGCTGCTACGAAGGGGAAGCGACCGAACGGACGCGGCCCCCGCTGCCGTTGGGGAAGATGGGGCAGCGGCTGCAGGAGCTGTGGGAGCTGCCGGTGGAAAAGCGGCCGGTCGATCTGTACGCGGCGCTGGCCGAGGTAGCGCGATGAGCGGGAAGACGGCAACCGGTGGCCGGGTGGATCTGGACAAGACACGCGAACGGCTGGAGAAGCTGGGGCTCCTCCATGCCAGCGAGCAGCTCACGGCACTCCTCACCGAGACGGTGAAGAACGATCGCCCGCATCATCGGTTCCTCGACGAGCTGTTGGAGGTCGAGCTCACCCAACGGGAGGAACGGCGGATCAAGACGTCGCTACGGCTGTCGGGACTGCCTCCGGGGCAGACGCTGGGCAACTTCGACTTCTCGTTCCAGCCGTCGGTGGAGAAGAGCCGGATCGAGACGTTGGCCACCTGTGGTTGGATCCGCGAACACGAGACGGTGTTGCTGCAAGGCCCGCCGGAGGTGGGCAAGACGCACCTCGCGGTCGGCCTTGGCGTCAAGGCGATCGAGAACGGGTTCTCCGTCGCGTTCTTCCAGCTCGAGGACTTGCTGCAGGTCATGAAGCAGACCGCGGAGCTGTCCCCCAAGGCACTGCGGCGGAAGAAGCACCTCAACGTGGCCCTGTTGGTGATCGACGAGGTCGGGTTCCAGCAACTAACCCGCGACGAGGCGAGTCTGTTGTTCCGGCTGGTGAGCTACCGCTACGGCCGGGGCAGCATCCTGATCACCACCAACAAGTCGATCGCGGCAGGGCGTACGGTGGCCGAGGACTGGCCCGAGATCCTCGCCGGCGACGAGGTGATGGCCACCGCCCTGCTCGATCGGCTCCTTCACCACTGCCACGTGCTCAACATCAAAGGCCGTTCCTACCGCCTGCGGGATCTCGAGGGGAGGCTTAGGTGAGGAGGTGGAGAGTTCCAAGAATTGCGCGAACAGGACAGCGTTTCGCTGGTCGATCCATGCATCGGCCAGCGAAGCCAGCGCGGTGGCCGACTTCGACTACCGCCAGCACACGGGTCGTAAAACTACGCGTCCGCTAAGGTCGTAAAGGTTGGTGTCCATTGACATTCGCCCGAGTTCTCGGGGTCCGGTGCGGACATCCAACGTGAAGCTTCTCGGGTCTAGTCAGGAGATGTCGTTCTCTGGTCTTGAGTTAGAGAGAGCCAACTGTAAGTAGCTCTTTCTAACGCGTTTCGCCCCATCTAGTCCCAAGCGACGAAGGACTACAGCGATCTTTGCGTGCATCGCGTCAACTTGCCGCTGGAGAACGGGTGCCCCGACTTCAACAAACTGGCCCAGCCGCACGACGTCGTCCACATAGACAGGTACATCGTCGAGAAGGAACTCAGTTCGGTGTTTCTCGACACTGGCCAGCACAACCAGTCCCGTCCGCTCAAGGATCTGGCTCAAGGCGAGAGCGTTGGGCACGCGCGCAGTGTGCTCCTCCCGGGCAGAGGCGTGGCCAACATCCGTTGGACGGCCCTTCACCGTCAACTCGGGCCACTGCCCCCCGCCGACAGCCTCGCGGAGCCTCAGAGCGACGTCTGGGATCATCCCCGGCACACCGTAGTACGTGTCCAGAAGATGAAGAGAACGCTCCTTCTCAGCATGTAGTTTGCGGAGCTTGGCAATGAGCGCGCCAGCATCCGCGATTGCGATCTTGACTTCGACCTCGATCCGGCTGCTTGTACTCACGTTCTCCCTCGCGGCGTCGAGAAGGCCCTGTCGATCCTGGCCTCGACCTCTGCCATCACTGCATCGCCAAATCCCTTGCGTCCCACAAGCTCGCGCTGGACGAAGGCTCGCAGGCCCTCTCGCGTGAATCGGTGATCGTGTGCCTGAACGCTGTAGGCCCCCAGGTTGTACTCGCTGATCCAGTGACGAAGGCGGCCGTAGGACCGATCGAATACTCCTGTCAGATCCGACAATGTCAGAAAGGGTCGCCCGGTCGGCCTGAGGATCGTTGCCATGTCCGGGCGCAGTAGCTCTGCAACAATCTGCTCCGCCATGGCTCTCACCTCTTGCGGAGGCCTGCCAGGTGGTATGTCGACGCGACACGTCTTGCTGAAGAGTGCCTTGACCGGGTTGTGAACTAGGCGCGCCAGCCAGTAGCCTCGGCGTTCTCCCTGCTGCTCTAGCAGGCCGTCTAGGGTCTGCTTGTCCAGGCCCAGAAGATAGAATGGGATAATCTCCCAACCACGGCGACTAGGTGTCTCAAGGTACTCTAGTACGGACGGGTTAACCCAGAACCCTCGGTTGATCGCCCTCAACGACCCTCGAGTCGTGTAGACACTGACCCGGTCGCTTAGGAGTGAAACGAGGTACGGAGCGGCGACCGGCGCACGAAGAAAACTGGCGCTCGTCGCGTCGTCCTCAGGAAGCTCGGCTCGCCAGGCTGAGTCCAGTGAGCGGGCGAAGTAGGCCGAATACGTTCCATGACTGAGGAAGTAGGCGAGGACATTCACGGCATCCGATAGATACTCTTCAGATTGCTGCCTGCGGCGCCAGTGCTCTGCACGGGCGCGAAGCCTCTCGCCGGTCTGCTCGATGTCGATAAGGTTATGGAAGTGGCCGCCTCTCTCCTCTACGTGCTTGAGTGCTGTGTCGAAGTAGATCGGACGGTGCGGATTGAGAGGGTTCGCTGATTCTCCGTCCGGGCCGAGCACCGCGGCTAAGACAAGCTTGTGCCACGTGTCATGACTGGCGATCGCGTCATTTCGGAAACTCCCTGGGCGTAGCGTCTCGGCACGGGTGATGCCGGGTCCGTGCGCCTCATAGACCTCAGTGCCATAGTAGTCCTCCGGAATAACACAACCCGACGTCACGCCGCACTTGAAGTAGTCAAGCTCACCTTGCGCGTAGAACCGGCTCCCGAGTTGATAGAAGTCACGCGCGCTGGTGAATGCGAGGAACGGAATCCTCATGAAGAGCTCGTCTGTCGCGCGAGCCGAAAGCTGACTGAGGAACGTGACGCGGCTTGCGCCCAACTCGCGGCCGCCGTTGGTGACCGAGCTGGCTGCCTGCCGCAGTGTCTCGCTTCTCGTGTCGGGATGCAATGCAAGAATAGTCGGGACCGCCACTCCCGGACCCTGCAACCACGTCTCGAGAAGCGTGAGTGTATACGGAAGGTGCACTGGAAAGCCACCTTCGGCCCCCTCGTCGTGCGGAGTCATGAGGCAGAAAAGGCCAAGCGGCGTCGTCGGATCGTCGGGATTGCCTGGCAGGGAATCATAAGGGACTCGGCAGCAAGGCGGCCCGAGAAGCATGGCACGGATCTGATCCGACTGCTCCTGCGGCATCCCACTATCAAGGAACTGGAGCAAGGCCCGAAGCACTTCTCGTAGATCTGCTTCCTGTTGAGGCTTGCCTTGCGCAAGTTGCCTTGCAGCAGCGTTAAGCAGACGCCGCCAGAACTCCCCGTACTGCTTGAGCTCGGGCACGTCAACCAATGCCTCCACGACAGGCCTATAGGGCGCAAGATTCGCTACATCAATCACATGAGCTCCCTCCTCTGCAGCCGCACCGCTATGTGGCACATCATATGCCGTTTGTGGACGGACTCCAATAGCAGGCGATGCTACCCTTGCACCTACCGAAGAAACCCAAAACGCACGCTGATTCTCCGTAATGGCACAATATGTGCCCCTAATGGTGATGCGGATTCCTCTTTCCCTGTCAGCCCTATCAAGACGAAACAATCGTGAATTGATCCGCATCTTGCTATCCAGCCAATGAGTGCTAAAATGCGCCGTATGGACGCCAACGCAGTTATCGATACATCTTGTGACGCGACATGCCCACTAGAGGATCGCCCGGCATGACAACCGTTGGAAACACCGAGCAGACTCTTATCTCCATACAAAACCTCACGAAGAGGTTCGGCGGCAAAACGCCAGTCACTGCGCTGAAGAACGTCTCTCTGGACATTCGTAGAGGCGAGTTCATCTCGATCGTCGGCCCGTCCGGCTGTGGAAAGACGACCCTTCTGCGAATCATCGCAGGCCTCGAGCAGAAGACGGGAGGAGAGATAGTCTACTGCGACGGCGCGAACCGAGACATCGGATTCGTGTTTCAGGACCCGAACCTCTTGCCCTGGAGAAACGCCGTTGGGAATGCGGCGTTGGTGCTCGAACTCCGAGGGATGGAGAGACAAGCGCGCACACGCAAGGCGCTGGATGCACTTGCCTTGACCGGGTTGCAGGGATACGAAGCGTTCTACCCAAAGGATCTATCAGGAGGGATGCGCCATCGGGTGGCAATCGCCCGATCGCTTGTCCATGAGCCATCCGTGTTGGTCATGGACGAGCCATTCGCTGCCCTTGACGTGCTGACGCGAAGCGAGATGTGCCTTGAGCTCAGGCGGATATGGCAGGACACGCACAAGACCGTTATCTACGTGACGCATGATCTTCGGGAGGCAGTTCTGCTCTCCGAGAGAATCGTGGTCATGTCTCCTCAGCCAGGATCCGTCAAGGAAATCATCGACATCGGCCTGCCGGAAGAGCGAAGTGACGAGACGAAGGACACGGAAGCGTTCATCCGTCTCCAGAGCCATGTGAGGAGAGTTATCCATGCTGGCCAAGGTATGAAGGGGAGAGTTGAGGAGGATCTCCCTGTACTCGAGTCTGCAAGGGCCGCTGACCGCAAGCAAGCAGGGGTTCGCAGCATCATCCTCTGGGCTCAGTACGCTTCCATCCTTCTGCTACTCCTCGGCCTCTGGAAGGCGATCACGTGGGTCTTTGGCATACCCATCTATCTTGTTCCTCCCCCTGAAGTCGTGTTCGCCAAGTATGTCGCAATGGCCGGCAGTACTCTTTGGGTTCATACGTGGGCAACGCTCAGCGAAACCATCCTTGGCTTCCTGGCCGGGGCGGCTCTAGGGTTTGTCACGGGGTATGTCGTCGCCAAGTGCCAAAGGGTCGAGCAGATCATCATGCCGTACGTGGTTGCGGCCCAAACGATACCAAAGATAGCGTTCGCCCCACTGGTCGTGATCTGGTTTGGCTTTGGCATTACCCCAAAGGTGTTTCTTGGCATGCTCGTCGTCTTCTTTCCAATTCTGATCAACACAGTCCTCGGCATGAAGTCCATAGGCAGGGACGCGCGAGAGCTGATGGTATCAGTGAAGGCTACTTGGTGGCAGGTATTCACCAAGCTTGAGTTGTACTCCATGCTGCCCGAGCTCTTCGCTGGATTCAAGACCGGTATCACGCTCGCCGTCATCGGGGCAGTAGTGGGGGAGTTCGTCGGCGCAAGGGTCGGTCTCGGTTACCTTACGACATACGCTGCTGGTTTCCTTGACACACCGCGGGTCTTTGCCACGCTCTTACAGCTCAGCCTGATGGGCTTGATGTTGTACGGACTCATCTGCCTGCTTGAGCGTCGGGTCCTCCACTGGAGAAGCAACGGTGACCGCCACTAGCAGCATGGGTGCATGAGAATGCATTGTCTACAAACAAGAGGGAGGTAAAATGAAGAAAGTGAAACGCAGTTTCTGGGCGGTCGGCGCCGTAGTTGTCGCCGCAGCTGTGGTCATCCTCGCCCTTTGGGCCACGGGGGTTCTCTGGCCAGAGAGGGGTGAGCTGGACCATGTGACGGCGATCATGGCCTTCATCCCAAACTCGGAGTGGCTTGGCTTCTACACAGCGATCCACCAGGGATACTACGCTGATGAAGGCTTGGAAGTGGAGATGACGTACACAACAGAAGGGGGTTTCGGAGCGGTCAAACAGGTCGTCGCCGGCCAGGCCGACTTCGGCTACGCGGGAGGCGAGTCCGTCATCCTAGGACGAGCTCAGGGTCTTCCGATCGTCGCTGTCTATCAACCGGATCGTAACTGCCAGTTCAACCTGATCACGCTGAAGGACTCAGGCTATAAGGGGCCTGCGGATCTCGCTGGCAAGACAGTGGCAATCACGGGAGCGGGCGGGCCGGTCGACATCGGAGCACGCGCAATGCTCGCGGCAGCCGGAGTGGATTTGGATAGCGTGGCTTTTGTCCCAGTCGGCTCGGGTCTCATACCCGCTCTGACGGAGCATCAGGCCGACGCCATTGCCGCCCTCATCTTCCATGAAGTACTCCTCGACGACATGGGCGTAGACTATAATGTGTGGTATGCTCGAGACTACGTTGGAAACTATGGGATCAGCTCCATCGTCGCAACAGAGGATACGGTCAAGGCGCACCCTGACCTCGTGAAGCGATTCGTCCGCGCCAGCCATCGCGGCTGGCTATACGCGATGGAACACCCCGTTGAGATGGTCGACATGTATGTCCGCGAGTTCAATCCCGAGGCCCAGGAGTACAGGGACGTCGAACTCAGATTCTGGGAACGACTGGTAGATGAGCAGTTCCTCAAGGGCATTCCAGGGATGGGCAAGATCATGCCGGAACTCTGGGAGACGGGGATGCGGGTTCTCCTGGACATGGGCGCGATCGAGAAGCCGATTGATCTCTCGCAGACGTACCGCACCCAGTTTGCGCCGTAGCAGTAGACAAGCTCAGTCATCGGGAGGGAGCTGTAGCCGGGAGAGAACAGCTCCCTCGCCGGTGGCTCAGCCTGTCGTCACTACAGGACGAAGCGCATCTCCTCCATGAGCTGCGACTGAAGGCCCGTGAACCCCTCGTTGACGACCTTCGGGATAGCCATCCTGTATGTCTCTTCGAGAGGCGCAAGGCTCTTTTCGGTTTCCTCGAGGAAACGCCGCTCCCTTGCGGGCGTCTTGGCCGTCACGTTCTCCCTCCTGAGGAAGAGGTCCTCAAGCAACTCCAGGTTGTATCGCGTGATGTCCGGCAGCAGCTTGAACCTCTTGCTTCGAAGCTCGAAGAGAGCTCCCAGGAGGTACGTTCTGGGAATGTTCTCCTCGATGCCGCGGTTGAGGTTGCGCGACAGAGGAGTGAGGAACACTGGCAGCTGTTGCCCCTCCGGAGGGTCAGACCCCACTGCCAAGACTCGGTACGGCAGTTTCGTGCCATTGCTGCTCTTGTCGAGCCTCTCCTTCAGCCAACGATCCACCACTAGAAGGACCGCGCTACCCTTCTTGGCTTCTCGTCCCGCTATTCGCAGGGTGTAGTCGAGGAAGTTTATGGAGCCATCGTTCTTCTTGGGAGCAAAAGGCGTCAGAAACAGTGCCTCGGCGTAGTTGAACTGGTTCTCAATGACCCTGTCTCTGCTAGCGCTGTCGACGGCCTCAACATCTCTCCCTTCAGCCTCTGCCAAGTACCCAGCGATTGTCCCCTCGAGCACGGACTCGGCCAGAAGCTTCGCGTTGCCGTCGACCTCCGCGTCATCAACGGCCTTGCTGTAGTACTCCTCAATGTCCCCATGCTTGACCTGCAGGAGGTCGTTCGGCAAGAGATAGAGGAACTCCTTGGCTCCTTCATCCTTGAGTGCGGCACGCGGGGGAGGGTCACACAGGATAAGGTTCGCGAGGGTTCCAAACTCCGAGATCTTCATGCGCAGCGCTTCAGGCAGCCACACTGCGTTTGACGGCAGCGCGTCCTGACCGCAAGCTGCTGGGGGAACTCCTTCGGCTGAGGCAAGCCCGCTCTCTAGCTCGAGGAGCCTCGCATCCGGGAAGAGCTCCCGGTAGTGGTTGCAGAAGATCTCTTGGAATCTCTTACAATAGAGCGGCGAGCCCTTGAGAAGCAGGAATCGGACTCGCGCCTTCTCCCAGACTCCTTCTTCCTTGAGGAAGTGGAGAAGCCGTCTCAGCAAGACGTAGAACGGCAGGTGATACGCACTGGGGATCAGTGACATGGCAGGCAGGATGAGAATGCGCTTCTTTCCGGCAGCGCTGATCGCTTCCTTTATCTCATCCTCAAGGTCAAACTCGAAGATCGCGTCGTTCATGTCCCTGCCCCTTCTCCTCTCTGTTCCGGTGCGTCATCCAAGTCCGTGACCTGGGACCTCACAAGCCCGTCGACCTGATCCTTGAGCGAGCGGCCGTCCGATACTTTCGGTTCCGATAGTGTCGCAAGGAGATCACGCTTCAGCTCCAGCACGGCCGTTTCGTAGTCCTCGGGGTTCATGCCAACGCGCAGGGTCCGGGCAATCCAGACGTAGAGAAGATTATCCGTGCGCTGGGGGTTCGGCTTCTCCGGGAAACCCGTCGTCGGACATCCCGCGAGCTCTCTGAAGCTATGCAGCTTGCCGTCGGATAGAGTCTTGTGAAGCAGGAGCCAGGTCTCCCACTTCTGGTTGTTGCCGTGGCCGTGATCGCCGTTGAACCGAGTGTTCGAGTAGAATACGCACGCGGGCAGCCTGCCTGCCTTCAATTCGTGCTGTTTGTTGAAGGCATGAACGACCTCATACTGGCGCTCCAGACTCTCCTGTGAGACTCGTCGAGCCGTGTCCTGCAGTTGCCACCGAGCGGCGAGTTCGTACGCCGAGTGATCCTCCTTGCCTTGAAGGAGCTGGTTGAGTTTCTCTACCTGGGTCCCAAGGAAGAGCTTGTTGGTCAGGAAGTGGGAGAGGATTTGGTCTGTGATGAATGGCAGGATGTTCGTGAGGTGAGGCAGCATCTGTGCGGCGCAGGCGATCATCTGGTTGATGACGCCATTCAGGAAGCAGTTCTCGTCCGAGAAGATGACCGTCTCGAAAATCAGCCGGCGCGAAGCCAGAAGATCCACTGCGTACATCATCGAGTGTGGGCAGAGAAGCAAGTAGAAGCACGGGGCTTCTGATGTTTTGTTGGATTCGTAGAGAGTGCTTCCCGGGAGGATGACCGACATCCCCTGAAGCATCTCCCGAACGCGAAAGGATGTCAGAGACAGGCCGCAGACTGCTGAATCACGGCGAATGTGATCGACTCGATCGAAGTCGAGATCGCTATCAACGAGCGCATGCAGGAAGGCGATGTCACCTTCGTGCCCTCTCCTGACTCCATCAGAGCCCGCCGCAAGGGCATTCTGCTGGGTCGAAGTACTGCCTCCCGACTGTTTGCGGAGGATCTCTCCGACAAGCATTGTATTCATGCCACAGTTCCTCAGGACACTGTGAGTAGTGGAAGCAACTTCCTCATCTTCCCCGTCACGCTGTGCTGCGCCGCCAAAGATGGGTTCGCGGAGGACGTATTGGAGCCTGAGCAGCGAGTACACTAGATAGTGCCAGTTCGTCTGCTCCTTAGCATCCCTGGTGGAGGTGATGAGGGATTGCGTAATCGCCTCGTGATCTAGGCGTGGCTTCAGAAAGGGATTCGCCTCCAGAGTGTGCGAGAGAGGTGGGTGGCCCAGATCGTGGAGGAAGACCGCTGCAAGGAACTCCTGCAGCTCTCCTCGAAGTAGGAGGTACTCCCCAAGTTCCATAGCGACTTCACCCGACGGGAAGACCGCCACGTCCGATAGGGCATCGAACGCCACCATGAAACAGCCGACCATGTGAGCAAGACGGCTGTGCGTCGCAGCTCGGTGCACAGAGGACAGAGCTCCGGCCTGGCGCAACCACTCACAGCGGCGAACCTCGAAGCTCCGCATGAGCGATTGAAGAGCAGCGTAGATACGGCCTTCCTCAGTCATGTGGAAGGTCGGCTTTCCCCCGCTCTCTGATGTGCACGGACACGCGATATCAAAGACGCAGCCCAGTGAGAAGAACTGGGACACTCGGCCTAGTCGAGTAGCATCGATCTTTCCGTCAGGCCCCAGCTCCTTCTCAAGAGCTGCATATGCGCCGCTGACATACTGGCGATGTCCGATGAGAACTTCGTCGTGAAGCTGGATGAGTTCCTCAATGGAGCACTTCCCCATACGTTCTCTTAGATACTGGCGGATCAGTTCATACACCTTGTCGCTGCAGAGCTGCAACTCACCCACTTGTTTCTCGAAATCACGACTGCAGCTTCCAGGAGGCTCGGTTAGCGCCGTGAGTGCCCGCCTCATTCGCTCGAGGTCTAGGAGGAAGTACGGTGAGAATCCATGTCGTAGATGGGCTTCCGTCAGCAGAAGATTCACGTGCTCGCATTTCTCGTACACCCTAAACCGCGCCGGCGAGTACAAAGGGTCAATGATCGTATGGGTCGTCCAGCTGCTACTTCTACTTCGGAAACTCATTACCCAGGCGGCCTCCTGCGGATAGAGCGTGCTCTGATCGCGGCGAAGAGACTGCCTCGCGTGAGGCGAGTCCGTAGCTTACCCTGTCTGGCCTACCGGTCTTCGATGCCTTCACCGCGACTCAGCGATCCACACGGTGAGCAGACTCTACTGCACCAGAGGCTGTCTGTCTAGTGGGCATCTACATACGAATCCAGGATCCACCTTCTCGTCTACGTGAACCGCCTAGGTTCTCCGGAGGGTAAACTACTTGAGTTCAGCCACCGCGGCCGGGCTCGCCTGTTCCTGATCATACATTGCCTCGAACTCCACCGGCGGGATGTTCCCGATCGGTTCCAGGGGCTGACGATTGTTGAACCACTCGACCCAGCTGAGCGTCTCCAGCTCGACCGCGCTTGCGTTCGGCCACGGCCCCAGCTGATTCATCACCTCTGTCCTGTACAGCCCGATGATCGTCTCCGCCAAGGCGTTGTCGTACGCATCGCCGACGCTGCCCACCGACACAGTTCGATCCCCCGCTTCGGCCAGACGCTCGGTGGAGCGGATGGACAGGTACTGCACACCGTGGTCGCTGTGGTGGACCAGACCAACTGGCGCACGACGTGCGTACAGCGCCTGTTCCAGCGCATCGAGCGCCAGGTCTGTCGACAGCGACCGCGAGACCCGCCAGCCCAGGATCCGCCGCGAGTACGCGTCGATCACGAACGCCGCGTAGACAAAGCCAGCGTGCGTCCAGATGTGCGTCAGATTGGCTACCCACAGCTGATCGTGACAGGCGGAGGGGTCGGATGCTGTAGTGAATGTGTCAACGGCTGCTCAGCACGCCGAGCAGCTTACAAGTTCCTGCGGAACTCGGATCCGTGTCATGAATCGCGGTGGGGATCGCCGGTCTTCTAGATGACATAGGCGATGAGTAGTAGTTTCCTCGCAGCGGCGATCCGAGCGACCTTCTCTGGTCTGCCCGTTCCTTCAGTCGTCCTGTAGATTGGCTACTCGCTAGCGCGAGTAGCTCGCGAGTTGCTTCGCAACTCCTTGTCCGAGTTGGGTTGTAGCGAGCGGCAGACAGCGTCGCCTCGAACAGACGCCTGCGCATTTGGCAGCTTCCGCGTGTGCCGATGCGCGTCTTACCTTGCACCGTCGTCCCCGACGGGAGCAGTCCCGGGCAGAAAGCACGAAACACGTGACTACACTTGGCACCAATTGGAGGCCACGTTACTGCCACCGCGGGCCTGGCAGACTGCACCGCCGACGCGATCGGTCCCGAGTATCCATCCCTTGCCCGGAGCAGACCGATTATGGGCAGTCTGGATATGCGTCCCAGGTCGGATGTAGGATGTTCCATGTCAATGCTTGCGAGGTAATCGATGAATCATCCGAAAGGATCTGTGCAGAACGGATGCCAGAGCGCAGGCCAGCGCGCCTGTGCGATATACGTGCCCATTGTGATCAGTCTAGTGGCACTCTCCTTCACCATTCAGCAGGGCTGCCTAAACCGACAAGTAGCCCGTTTCTCCGTCAGGCCGATCCTGCAAGTGTCGTTTGTCGCTGCGCCTGATTCAGGGCTCTCCCATGTCGGTCTCTACATCTCCAATGATGGTGCCGGAGTTGCACTCCTCGATGCCGTGACAGTCTTGTCCCAGGACGAGCTAACCGGACAAACGGGAGCCTTCGAGACTCTCGCAAACCTCCTGAGGGCCAGGAACCCTGACTTCCCTCCAATTCTCTACATCGCCGAGATTGCCGGGGCGATTCGTCCTGGTGCGCAGAAGTGCCTGCTGGGAGTAGCCGGATCAGATGCATCCGTAGAGCACGTTGCGACACTTCGAAATCTCGTCTCTGGACTAAGCCCTCGCATCCAGTACCACTCGCTCTACAACGAGAGATTCGAGACCCAAAGCGATCTCGACTGATCGCGCTGGACGGCGAGGTCATGACCTCTGAGGCAGCCCCCTGTCGGCGGTGCTGACTATTCCACGTACCGGGCGCCGGGGTCTACCATCGGATTTGTTGGGGAGACGGGGCACTCCCGTTGAGGTAGACTGCCTACGACGGGGGTGTGGCTCCTGGGGTCCGCGGTCTCTGACTGCTCGACTCTGAAATGCCGCCCCCGTCTTCTCTGCCATCCAGGAGAGTCCGACGGGATGGTGCCAAGCGTGGCTCTGCGTAGTAGACGAGACCGCCTGGATGAGCGAACTCGCGCTGCAAGGAGGCACGCATGGAGGCACACCTTCGTGTTGGAGTGGATGTCGGCTGTCATGCACATCGAGTGGGCATCGCCGACCCCGACGGCTCAATCCTCGAGGAGTTCGACATCTCTCACAGTGAGGCCGGCTTCGCGGAGTTCTTCCGTCGCGTCGAGGAGCGGAGAGAACAGCTTGAGATCCCCGTTGCCGTGGCGATGGAGGGATACAACGGCTACGCCCGTCCGCTCGATCGGCTCGTCCAGGAGAAGGGCTACCGACTGTACAACGTCAACAACCTGAAGCTTGCCCGCTTCAAGGAGGTCTTCCCCGGTGCAGCGAAGACCGATCCGATCGACGCCCGGAAGATCCTGGAGCTGTTCCATCTTCGCGAGCAGCTGCCGATGGCTAAGGACGTGCTGCAGGAGGTCGTTCCGGCACCAGAAGTCAACGAAAGACTGAAGCGACTGAGCCGGCGGCGACGCCAGCTCGTGACCGAGAAGCTGCGCGTCCTCAACCGCATGCAGGCTGACCTTCAGGCGGTCTGTCCCGAGCTCCTCGCGGCGACACAAGACGCGGACAACCTGTGGTTCCTCCGATTCCTTTCGTTCCGCGACGATCTGCGGCAGCTGGCCCGCTTGCGACGACAGACGATCCGTCAGATCCCCAGCGTGGGTGCCAAGTACGCGCAAGCGATCGAAGCGTGGCAGGCGAGAGCGACGTTCTCCGACGAGGTTGAGTACGTCGGACCGATGATCGTTGAGGATGCAAGGCGGATCCTTGAGCTACATCAGCAGATCCATGCACTGGATCAGGCAATGTCCGAGTTGTCCGAGAAGTCGGAGATTGCTCGGCGTCTTTCGACGATTGCCGGGTTTGGCAAGACGACGATCGCCGAACTCGCTGGAGAGATCGGGACGTTCTCACGGTTCTCCAGCGAGGCGAGCCTTGCGCTCTACGTGGGAGTCTGCCCACTCACTCACCAATCTGGGGAGATGTCGAAGGCGCGGATCCCTCGTCAGGTCAACACCCGCTGCAAGGCAGCGATCCTGACAGCGACCGCGCGACACATGCAGTGCGAGCCGCAGTCGAGGATGTACTACGACCGCAAGCGTGCCGAGGGCAAAAGCCACAACCAGGCGATCCGATCCCTTGCCCGACACCTCGTGCGTGTGATCTGGGCGATGCTGCGCGACGGCCGCGACTACGAGGTCCGGGAGGACGCGCATCCTGCCTCTTGACAATTTAGGAGGGATGTTCAGATGCTGTATCGAATGTCAAGTCACCTCCTCGGCGGGAACTCTGAAGGGCTCGCCGCTTTCGTAGATGGCATGTGCCAGAAGTAGGAGCTTCCTGGCCGCGGCGATCCGTGCCACCTTGTCGGGTTTGCCTTCGTCCTTCAGTCGCCGGTAGATCGTGCGAATGCTCGGGTTGTAGCGCGCAGCCGAGAGCGTCGCTTCGAACAGGCACTTCCGCACTTCGCGGCTCCCACGCTTGCTGATCCGCGACTTGCCGTGAACCGAAGTTCCTGACTGAACATGGATTGGATCGAGTCCACCGAGCGCGACAAGCTGTCGTCGGTTGACATCGGGGTACTTCCGGAACAGCGTGAAGAGCGTCAGCGCGGTCATCGGGCCGACGCCGGGTATCGACAGCAGAGCACGGGATCGCCGTGCCGCTTGCTCGTCGGCTGCGATCGCGTCTTGGGCAACGGCAAGCTGAGTCTTCTCTTGCTCCTTCAGGTCCGCGATCGAACGACGCAGGTCGCGAACGAGTTCCCGCTCTGTCCCGGGATCGTGGTCGAGCGCGTCGAGCAAGCCCTGTTAGGCGACGCGCGCCTTCTGGATCACCCGGTGACAGGCAAGGCGCGCAGCAAGAGCCTGCGCCAGGACATCGTGCGAGAGCTGCTCCGCCTCGTCCGCGGCGCGCTCCGTCCCGTAGCGGTAGAGGAGTTCGGCGTCGGTCGTGTCCGTCTTCGAACGGCCCTTCCCGACCTGGCGGTAGTGCGGCACGACGCGGGGGTTGAGCCGACAGCATGCAATCTCTTCGCTGCGGCAGAACGTCTCGAGGCGTCGGGAGTAGGTGCTTGTCGGCTCAAACACGATGATCGGGTCTACCACCTCGCTCACGAATCGGCGGAAGGCGTGCAGTCCGGGTGTGTTGGCGAACACCCGTTCGGCTGTGCCGTCGAAGGTGACGAGCTCTTGCTTGCTGACATCGACACCGATACAGTTCATCGGAACCTCCGTCCTGTGAGAGTGATGGAGAGTTCGCGTGGGCTGCCCTCTCCAGCCTGACCTCGTGAACACGAGCTGCAGAGGAATCTGCGCTCCAGATGCTGTCCTGGCTTGTGGGAGGGCGGTCCATCTGACCCACGAACTAGCATCGCTGCCGTTCCAGTCTTGCCCGACCTGCCCACCCGGCAGGCTCTCCATCCGTCACCAGTCTAGAGAGCAACCGACTTCGTCAACGCCTACGCAATGTACGAGATCTTGTTTCTTGACCTTCCCAGGAGCATCCACGTCAAGACGCAGGCGGAAGGAAGAGGGGCGGCCGTCAAGCCGACCATATGAGCTAACTGGTCAATAGGCCGTGCTCCACCCGACTACCTCCGGCCTTTCCGCTACGTTGCACAAGATGTCATCGAGCGGATGCCGGTGGAGTCCTTGCTCCAACCGATTCTTGATCGAAGTAGGGCCCATGAGGCCGATGCAGAAGCCGAGTGACGATGGCTGAAGACGTCTTCAGCTTGGTGTTGAAGAGGCCCGTTTTGATCATCTGGTCGATCGCATCATCGCTAGGCGCGACCGCAGGACGGCTGAGTTCGCAGGCCCTTCATGGACACCGCACCGGGGCGCTGTTTCTCGCCAGCGTTGTCGGCTCTCTTGCCGACCATTCGATAGACCGCTCCGACCTCTCGCTTTCCGATGCCCCAGACCTCGACCTTGTCTTGGCCGGGAGTCCAGCGTTAGACGATCCGATAACGGTTCCGCGCGAAGTGGAGGGCTCGGTAGCCGGCGAGGTTGATGCCCATGCGATGCCCGAGCTCGTCACCCAGCTCGGGGTGGCGTGCAAGCTTCTCAAGTTGTCTCCTTGCTTGTCGTTGCGTTTCTTCTGTGAGCACGCGGAAGTCCTTTGCCGCAACGTCGCGGAGCGTTACGCGGACCATTCGACCTCGCTACAGGTCCCTTAGCTCGATCTCTGAGACGCTTGCCTTCTCTCTGCGATCGAGTTCGGCACGCAGAGCGACGCGGTCGAGGAGCTCTTCGAAGGCCTTCGTGCCAATCAGGACAGCTTTCGGGGTGCCGTGCCGTAGGATAAAGACGGGACCGGCTTCTGCTTCGTCAAGCCACCGGGCCGCGTCCTCCCGGAACTCGGAAACCTTGACCAGGCGCTTGCTATCGATCGATAGGCTCATGGAGCCTCCCTTCGCTGTGTACGACATTATGTACATTAGTTCGTACGAAGGCAAGGGCTGTCCATCGGCGGCTCTCGGCCGCCTGATGGACAGCTAGGGGGAATGGCGATCAAGGCGCCGCCATTCTCCAGGCTGTTTGCTTACGGCATGGCTAGGGCCGAGCGGCCGTCGCCTTCCTGGCCGTTTGGCAGCGACGATGTGCTCCGGACAAGAAGGAGGGTCGGCCTGCGAGCCGACCCTCACGCCTTGCTTCTTCGACGTGCTGAGCGTCACCCGACGACTTCGGGACGCTCCGGCACGTCGTACAGAATGTCATCCAACGGATGGCGGTAGAGGCCTTGCTCGAGCCGGTTCTGGTCGAAGTAGTGGCCCATGAGGCCGATGGAGCGGCCGAGGACGAACAGGGCGTTGAACAGGCCCATCTGGATCATCTGGTCGATCTCCGCGTCGGGGAACCGAAGCTCCTTCAACAGGTCCACGAGCAGGACGCCGATGCAGCCGTCGACGTTCAAGATGAGGTTATTCTTCTTCTTCGTCGTCACCTGCTCGACGGAAAGGGCGTAGTCGAGGAGCGGCGTGGCCTTGAAGTGGCTCTTGGCGAAGGTCTTCATCAGCTCGACGCGCTTGTCGGGGTTCTCGAGGGTGTGGAGCTTATGCCCGATCCCCTGGATGTTGACGTTCTTCGCCTTCATGTGGTCGACGAAGTCGCGCGCCGCCATCTGGCCGCGCAGGCCGACGAGGAAGTGCTCGGCGGCGCCGTTGACCGCGCCGCCGAACCGCGGCCCGATCGTCAGGATGCCCGAGACGAGCGAGGAGAGGAGGTCCTTCCCGGCCCGCGCGGTGACGATCGTGTTGTGCGCGCCGGACACGGCGGGGCCATGGTCGGCGATGATTTGGACGACCATCTCGAGGAACTCGCGCGCGTAGGCCGGGATCTCCTTCTTGAACCACAGAAGCCCGATGACGCCGCCGATGCCGAGCTTGCGGTCGATGACCTCGTCGATCGGGACGCCGGCGTAGTTGTGGACGTCGCCCGACTCGTCGCAGATCGTCGAGATGAAGCTCGTCGGCTTGCGGACGAGCCCCTCGGCGACCGCCTGGGCGTAGTCCATCGGGATGTTGGGCGGCGTCACGTCCGCCGCGGGGACGATGACGCCCTGCTTCACGAGCTTCTCGTACGTCTCGCGGATCTTCTCACCGTAGTCGTTGAACGACTCGGGGACGATGACCCCCGCGTCGCGCAGCGCCTGGTTCTTGTTATCTGCCGTCTCAGCGGCAGACCCGGCCTTCGCTCCGGCGTGGCCGAACTGGACCTGGCCTGGCAGCACCTTCGCGCACGTGCCGGTCACCCACATGACGAGCGGCTTCCTGATCTTGCCGTCCGCGACGGCGCGCGCGATCTCCACCTCCGCCGTGCCGCCGAGTTCGCCGAGGCAGACGAGGAGCTTGATCGCCGGGTTCTCTTCGTAGCGAAGCAGGTGGTCGAGGAGCGTCGAGCCGGGGAAAGCGTCGCCGCCGATGGCGACGCCTTCATACAGCCCGTCGGTCGTGCGCGAGATGATGTTGTACGCCTCGTTCGACAGGCCGCCCGACACGGAGACGAAGCCGACCGACCCGGGCCGGTAGAGCTTGGCCTCCTTGATGTTGTCCATCGTCCCGGCGGTGTTGCCGATCTTGAAGCAGCCGGCCTTGACGCCGCCGACGGTGGCGGGGCCGACGATCCACTTGCCCTTCGCCTTCGCCGTCGCGGCCAGGATGCGCGCGTTGCGCTCGGGGATGCCCTCGGCGATGACGGCAACTGTGCGAATCGTCTGCGTCTCGAGCGCCTCCATCGTCGCGTCGAACGCCGAGCGCTGCGAGGCAAAGTTGACCATCACGTCGGCCCGCGGCCAGCGCTTCACGGCCTCCGCGAGGCTCCGGACCTTGGGGAGGGTAATCTCTTTCGTCCCCCAGAAGAACTTCTCGAACCCGCCGCGCTCGGGGGTGATCATCGCCACGACGGATGGGACGTCCTTCCGGCAGAGGTAGTCGAAGTCGAGCATCCGCTGCACGGCGCGGGTCTGGTTGCCGTAGACGAACGCCTGGGTGTCAACGCTGAACAGCTCGTAGCTCGGCAGCCCGCGGCTTGCCTGTTTCGTCTTGGCCATCACGTCCTCCCTTCGAGCGCCATCGACACGACCGCCGTCATGTGCGTCTCCGGGCCGTAGACCTCGACGGGCACGCCGATCCGCTCTCCGACCCGCCGCATCTTGTCCAAGCCCTCCTTGTAGTTCGGGCCGCCGCGGCGCACGTAGATCTTGACCTTGTTCTTCTGCAGGCGTTCCTTGTACCCCTCGAGCGCCTGGATGATCCCGGTGAACGTCTTCGCCACGTCGGTGAAGTTGGCGATCCCGCCGCCGATGATCAGGCATTTCTCGCGGCCCTTGGGGTCGGGCTGGCGAGTCATGAGGTCGA
>Ga0068714_10002887_pt1 | contig 21193 bp, 9 predicted proteins | sample MTBNYHSulfiMetaG_FD_62988 | JGI IMG/M metagenome (GOLD analysis project Ga0068714, IMG submission 62988) | Enrichment culture microbial communities from rom New York Harbor, USA that are MTBE-degrading - MTBE-NYH (New York Harbor Sulfidogenic)... | ecosystem: Environmental > Aquatic > Marine >... | reverse complement strand
GCATAAATGTCGTCTCCTGACCGGGCAAGCTCCTTTGCTCTCTTCAGTATCTTAACAAGCAGATTCTCCGATGAGATTACCGTCTTGTGCATATAGACCTGCCAGAACATAAGCCTCCGGGCAATTAGAAATTTTTCGACCGAATAGATCCCCTTTTCGTCAATAACGAGTGTGTCGTCCACCACGTTGAGCATTCTTATTATCCTGTCGGAGCCAACCGAACCCTCAATAACGCCGGTGAAAAAAGAGTCCCTCCTCAGGTAGTCAAGCCTGTCCATATCCGTCTGCCCTGACACCAGCTCATGCAGGAATTTCCTTTTGTATGTTCCCCTGAATATCTCAATAGCCAGACCCAGCCTGCCACCGTATGATTCATTGAGCCTTTTCATCAGAAGATGCGAGAGGTCCTCGTGAATAATACCTGAGATAAGCGAACTCTCAAGGGCGTGTGAGAAGGGACCGTGTCCAATATCGTGCAGCAGAATGGCAATGAGGGTTGCTTCTTCCTCCTCAGCACTGATAATGACCCCCTTTCGTCTCAGGGTGGCAACAGCCAGATCCATCAGATGAAGTGCGCCCAGTGCATGCTGAAACCTACTGTGGTTGGCACCGGGATAGACAAAATTCGTAAGCCCGAGCTGCCTGATGTTCCTTAACCTCTGGAACCAGGGATGTTCAATAAGATCAAAAATTATATCCTCCGGTATATTAATGAAGCCATAAACCGGATCATTAATAATTTTCCTTTTATTTATTGTCTGACCCACAGATTAAGAATTAATTCACAAAAATATGAATTAGTTTTACATAGTGTAAAGATTATTGTTGCGTGAGATCATAATATGAAAGCCCAAACGTTAAATGTGTCTTAAAACATTAAAATCTCGTGCAACAAATGAAATAATTGGCGTCTTTAGTGTGTCAGATATCCGGACATCTTAATAAACCTAATTGTTATTCTGCATGAAGATCGAAATTCAGGGGCTCAACAAGATTTATCCAAACGGAAATCACGCCCTGAAAGATATCAACCTTGAATTTGAGACCGGCATGTTCGGGCTTCTGGGACCCAATGGCGCTGGCAAATCAAGTCTGATGCGGATATTGGTGATCCTTATGAAACCATCTTCCGGTAAGGTGCTGATAGACGGGAAGGATATACAGAAGCACCGGAAGGAACTGAGGAGCCTGCTTGGATATCTGCCGCAGGATTTCAGGTTCTTTACCTCTCTCAAAACCTGGGAGTTTCTTGACTACTCGGGGGCACTTGCCGGTTTGAAGAACAGAAAAACGAGAATAGCCGAGGTTGACAGGCTTCTTGACCAGGTTGGCCTTCTGGAGGTCAGGGACAGACAGGCCAACAAGCTCTCAGGCGGGATGAAAAGACGGCTCGGTATTGCACAGGCCCTGATTGGAAATCCCAGGATCATCGTTGTCGATGAACCGACAACAGGACTCGATCCTGATGAAAGAATAAGGTTCAGAAATATTTTGTCCCAACTGAGCCGGAACGAGGTTATTATAATTCTTTCAACTCATATTGTTGGTGATATTTCGTCTACCTGCCAAAAGATGGCCCTTCTTAACAAGGGCGAGCTGGTTTTTTGCGGATCACCGGAAAAACTGGTTAAACAGGCCGAAGGTCACGTTTTCAGGCTTAATCTTACTCCGTATGAATACGAAAAGGCAAAGGAGCAGTATAATGTGATCTCAACAATTCCCGTGGAAACAGGCTGGGAAGTTCAGGTCGTCGCTGATGATCCTCCGGTATATAACTCCACCTCTGTCGCACCTGATATCGAACATGCCTATGTCTATTACATGGAGCATAAATTACAGACTTCGCTGATTGAATGAAACCTACACTTACTAATGGCATTTCTTCATAACATCAGAACTGTTGCTCTTTATGAAGCCAAGACACTGAGAAGGAGTTGGTTCTTCAGGCTCTTTGCCATCGGCGCACTTATTATATTCACTTTTATGAATATGGGCTTATTCTCTCCAGTGGGCGATGAACCATGGGAGTTAATATCCATACCATCATCTCTTCCGCTGATTAACCTCTATCTCCTCAACATTGGACAGGCCCTCATAGTGATCTTTCTTGCATCCGATTTCCTGAGGAGAGATAAAAAGCTTGATACAAATGAGGTACTCTATACCCGGTCTGTCTCCAATCTCGAATATATCACAGGGAAAACCTGGGGCATACTACGCCTCTTTCTCGGGCTTGATATACTGATTCTCTGTATTGGTCTGCTGATGAACATCATCTCAAAAAGGATGACAATAGATATCTTGTCTTACCTATGGTACCTTATTATAATTTGTGTTCCGACAATAACCTTCAGTCTTGGCCTGGCTTTTATGCTGATGTCGCTAATCAGGAACCAGGCAATCACATTCATGCTTCTGCTGGGCTATGCAGCGCTGAATATGTTCTACCTCTATCACAGGGCAGATTCGATATTCGATTATATGGCCTTTGGATTTCCCGTGTTTAAATCAGGGATAATCGGTTTCGACAATACAGGTATGATAATAACCCAGCGACTTCTTTTCTTCAGTCTCGGCATGGCTCTGGTAATGGCAACGGTTCTTCTGTTTAAACGGCTTCCCCAGTCAAAACTCCAGAGAGGAATTACCTTTGTCCTTATGGTTCTGCTCACTGCATGTTCCTCTCTCTGTGCATTCAACATATATTCGGGGTATAAGGAGAGGCTTAACCGGAAAAATCTTGTAATTGAAACCAACAGACTCTATGAAGACAGAAATTTTACTTCACTTACCGATGCCTCCATCCATATTGAACATACAGGATCAGCCTTTAACGCGTCTGCCAGTCTCCGGATAATAAACGATAACAGCGAGCCTGCCGACACATATCTCTTTTCCCTCAATCCCTCCCTTATCGTCTCAGAAGTAACCTCAGGAGAGAGACAACTGGCATTCAGAAGGGTAAACCATATCATTGAAGTTGAGCCGGATAAAGTACTCCTTCAGGGCTGTTCGGATTCCCTGACAATAACATACTCGGGAGCAATCGATGAATCATTCTGCTATCCCGATTTCACCGACAATATCAGGGAGAATCCCTACAGGGTTGAGATGCTCAATGTGCATAAGCGGCAGGCGTTCCTTACCGAAGATTACGTGCTCCTCACTCCTGAATCTCACTGGTATCCTGTGACCGGACTAAACTACTATCCTGCAAATCCGGCCAGGATAAAAATTGATTTTACAAGGTATTCGCTCAGAGTAAAAACCAGGGCCGGTCTCATGGCTGTATCACAGGGAAGAGGAATAGAAGAGAATGGGGAGTATCTTTTTGAATCCGGTTCTCCTCTCACCGGGCTCACCCTGGCAATCGGGAACTACCGTACCGATACCATGAAGATCGATTCGGTCGAGTACATGGCCTGTTATTTCCCTGGCAACGATTATTACAAGGAGGATCTGGCAGAGCTTAAAGATACACTTTCCCATCTCGTTTCAGGAATAATGCGGGAGCTCGAAACCAGTTTTTCAACAAAATATCCTTTCTCAACCCTGACTCTGCTCGAAGTTCCCGTACAGTTCTTTTCATACCCGAAGAAAAGCACGCAGACAAGGGCTGAACTGCAACCTTCAATGATCCTTCTGCCGGAAAAGCTGTCTACGATCCAGAATGCCGGATTCGGTAAGCAGTTCACCCGTCAGAAGAGAAGGATGGCCAGGAGCAACCAGGTTATCACAGATAAGGAGCTCCAGGTGCGCCTTTTCAATAATTTCATTCGCAACACCTTCATCAGCGGGCAAAACTTCAGGTATGTCAACGGTGTCGCTTACAACGAACCGACTCGCTTCCGGCTCGGATCCAGCTTTTACTTCTTCAGGAACAATTTCCATTCATCGGAATACCCGGTTATCAATGGAGTCTTTGAAACTCATCTCCAAAGGGTTGAAATACCCGGACAGGCTCCCGGGTTTACTTCAATGTTTGGAAACTTATCGGATAACGACAAGGCAAATCTTATCCTGAGGGACAGAAGCTTCAGGGAACTGCTCGAAAATAATCCGGAAGGTGATACAATCAGGACGGTTCTGACTCTTAAAGGTGATTATCTTTTCAATTTTTTCCGGGCAAAGGCAGGGATCGAACAATTTAATGAGTGGTTCAGAAATTATATCGACGACAACAAATTCCGGAGAGTTGATGTAATGAAAATGAATTCAGATATGCTGGAACGGTTCGGATTTGAATTCTACCACCTGCTTGATGATTGGTTTGAAGGGAGCCAGCAGCCAGGGTTCCTTTTTTCGGATCTTCAGGCAACTGAGACAATTGTGGGTGACAGATCGAGGTATCTTGTTACATTTATCGCATCAAATCCCGAAGATGTCCCGGGATTATTCAACATTTCATTCAGAACCGGCGATGGACCGGGAGGCATGGGCAGAGGCATGCAGCAGACGATTACCATGGGTGGTCCGGGACCTGGCGGAGGGGGCTTTTCCATTGCCATCCAGGGAAGAGGTATGGAAGCTTCTGATATATCGAGGATTGTATATATGGAACCCGGTGAAACCAAAAGAATAAACATACTTCTTGATGCCCGGCCCAGAGCCGTCATGGTAAATACGCTCTTTTCAAAAAATATCCCCGGCGAAATTAATATGCCGGTTGATGAAGTAAACAGCTCGAGAGAACGGATAAGAAATTTACCTGATGAGGAGATCCTTGCATCACCACCTGCTCTTTACACCATGGATGAGATAATTGTTGACAACGAAGATCCCGGATTCAGGACAAGCATTCATTTTGTCTCGAGCCCGCTTAAAAATCTGTTTGGCATCAGCAGCAATAAAGGGCAAACCTACCAGCAGGTAAGGATGATGAATGTACCAGAATACTGGCAACCGGTTGTTCAGTCTACCTATTATGGCAGGTATATAAGGTCGGCCGTTTACACACGCGGGGGCGCGGGCGACCGTACCGTATCATGGAACACAGCTATTGAAAAACCAGGATATTACAATATATACACATATATCGGCAAGAGTGTTGAAAGAGTTATGGTACGAACCGGAAGAGCCGGAGGAGGGCAGGGAGGAGGTCCCCAGGAAGGTCCCGTGCCCGGCGCTCCCCCGCAGGGCGATTCTCCCTACAAAGAGCTGCACTTCAGGATCCATCACGATGATGGAGTGGAAGAAATAACCCTTGATTATGAAAGTGCTGAAGGCGGCTGGAACAGCCTCGGGAGGTACTATCTCTCTCCCGACAGCGCAAAGGTGGAAATGACAAACCTTTCATCAGGGCGTGTCGTGATAGGAGATGCCGTAAGATGGGTTTTGCAGGACTGATGGCAGGAGAAAGACGTAAAGACGGGTCTCAGACCCGTCTCAAAAGAAGGCAATAGATTAAAGTTAAGATAAACATACCCATGAAACGAAAAGCTTTAAGTTGTATCAGAGGTGTGCTGATGATACCGGCATTTTTGATGTGCAGCATATCCGGCTCTTTTTCACAGAACGGGCTGACTCTGGAACAGGCCCTTACCGTTGCCGAATCGAACAGTCCGTCAATGAAAAGAACCCGGCTCAGCCTGATAAGAAGCCAGGAGAACCTGAATGCACAGAACGCGGCGCTGAAATCGAGCTTCTCACTTACCATAAATCCGATAGGTTTCTCACAGAACAGGGCCTTCAACGACCTCATCTCACAATGGAACACAACGAAAACGACTGAGAGTTACGGCCTTTTCACAATATCGCAACCGATTGTTCTGACGGACGCCAGGCTCTCTCTTGTCAACAGATTCGGCTACAAGGATTCATACAGTGAATATACCAACCAGACAACAAAGGGATTCAGTAATAATCTCTCCCTCAATCTCGATCAGCCGCTATTTACATATAACCGGACAAAAATGCAGCTCCAGCAGCTTGAACTGGCACTCGAAAACTCCCAGCTCAATTACGCCATACAACTGCTTGCCCTTGAAAGACAGGTTGCCCAGGCATACTATTATGTCTATCAGCAGCAACAGAGCCTCGACATTGCCAACCAGGCCTATAAGAACATGCAACAAAGCCATGAACTGATAAGGAACAAGGTCGATGCAGGCATTTCGGCACGTGAGGAGATGTTCCAGGCCGAACTTAACCTGGCAACCACAAGGTCAGATTATGAAAACAAACAGGTATCGCTTGACAATGCAAAGGATGACTTCAAGATCCTGATCGGGCTGAGTCTCTATGATGATTTCATTGTATTGCCAGATATCAGCATAGACACTGTGAATATAAATATTGCTTTCGCTATCGACCAGGGCCTCAGGAACAGAATGGAATTGAGGCAGAGAGAGATATCTGTGGAGAACTCTGAGTTCGACCTTGTTCAGACAAAAGCCCTCAATGAGTTCAGAGGATCCCTCGGCCTCTCTGTCGGCCTCTTCGGAGACAACGAAAAATTTGGCAATGTATACCAGAACCCTACCGATAATGAGAGTGTTGCATTATCACTTACAATCCCCCTGTGGGACTGGGGCGAGAGGAAATCACGCATCAGGGCTACCGAAGCATCAATCCAGTCAGCCGAAATAAGCCTCGAAGAGGAGCAGAACAACATAATTCTGTCGGTAAGAAAAGTCTACAGGAATCTTCTTAACCTTCAGAACCAGATCGAGATTTCCCGGCAGTCGGTTATAAATGCACAGCTTACTTATGACCTCAACCTCGAAAAATACAAAAACGGCGACCTGACCGGTATGGATCTTAATATCTACCAGAACCAGCTATCGGAGAGACAACTATCTTATACTAACTCCCTGATATCATATAAGCTTGAATTATTGAATCTTAAGATACAAACTCTGTTCGACTTCGAAAAGAACGAGCCTGTTTCTCCGGTTATGCAAATTGATAATAATAATATTTAATACCCTGAAAAATGAAAAAGAGTCTTCTCTTACCGGCATTGGTTACGGCAATAGTTATAATTACGGGCTGCAGGAACCGTGATCAGGACCTGTCAGCTGACGTTGAAATCCCCGTTACCGTGGAGGACATAACACTGAAACCGATTGAGGAGTTCGTAAACACAACCGGCACAGCCTTTCCCAAAGGAGAGGTTGAACTCAAGGCAAAAATAACTGCCAGCTACTATCTCGAAAGAAACCCCCGGACAGGCAGATTCTGGCAAATGGGTGACAGGATAAATGCAGGAGAACTTATAGCAAGGCTGGAGGACAGGGAATATATTAATTCCGTAAAGCTTGAGACCAATGAGCTTAATCTCGAGCTTACGGAGAGTGAGCTCAGGAAGCAGGAATCGCTTTACGAAAAGGGAGGTGTTACGCTGAAAGAGCTTAAAACGGCAAGCATTAATTATGAGAATGCAAAAACCAATCTCGAGACTGCACGATTGCAGATGGAGAAAACCAGAGTGGTGGCTCCCATTACCGGAGTTATTGTCGACCTCTCCTATTATACTCAGGGTGTACTGGTTGAAACAGGATCCCCTGTGGCGAAAATAATGGACTATCAGACTATGTACATGGAAGTTCAGCTGCCGGAGAAATATATCGAGACCGTGAAACCCGGGCTTGAAGTTAAACTGACAAATTATACCATACCTTACGATACCATAACAGGAAACCTGACTCAGATATCTCCGGCAATTAATGCCGATACAAGGACTTTCAAAGGGACTATCTCAATTAATAATTCCCGGTATCTCCTTCGCCCTGGCATGTTCGTAAGGGCCGATATCGTTACAAACCGTAAAGACTCCGTTATTGTCATCCCTAAAAACATTATCCTTTCCCGCCAGAGAGGTAAGACGGTATTTATCGTAGACAGGGGTGTTGCCGCCGAGAGGATAATAGAGACCGGGCTGGAGAACATAACTGAAACAGAGGTAACAAGAGGGCTCGAGAAGAATGAGCGTGTTGTAACAAGCGGATTCGAGACGCTCAGTAACAGGTCCAGAGTAAGAATCGTCAAGTAACTGAAATGAACAGAATAGCCAGATTTGCTGTAGAATATCCGGTCACGGTCCTCATGCTGATGCTGGGTGTCGTTCTTCTCGGTTTTATCTCCTTCGGTAAGCTGGGGACAGATCTCTTCCCCGATCTGAACAATCCCAAGATATATATTGAGCTCGGGGCAGGAGAAAAACCCCCCGAAGAGGTTGAAAAGAATTACGTTGATCAGATAGAGTCCCTCGCCATGAGGCAGAGCGACGTCATTCAGGTATCTTCTGTTTCAAAAGCCGGAACGGCTCTCATAACAGTTGAGTACGACTGGAAAAAGGATATGGATGAGGCTTTCCTCGACCTTCAGAAAGAGCTCAATTCCTTCAGCCAGAACAGTGACCTCGATGAATTCACGATAACACGTTATGATCCCAACGCTACCCCGGTAATGATTGTGGGTCTTAAGAACGAGAGGATGACCAATCTCGATGAGTTAAGAAAGATTGCCGGCAACTATATCCGTAATGAACTTATACGGATCGAGGGGATAGCTGATGTACGCCTTTCCGGCAAGGAGGAGAGCGAAGTAGTGATAGAGACGAGCAAGTATATCCTGGAATCGTACGGACTGACATCAGATGTAATCGCAGCGCAGATAAGCAATTACAACAGAAATGTTTCAGGAGGCTCTATTGTGGATATGGGTCTGAAATATGTTGTCAAAGGTGTGAGTGTACTTGAGGATATTACCGATCTTGAAAACATTGTGGTGGGATTCAGGCAACCGGCGACTGCAGTATCAGACGGCCAGAACATAGCTTTGTCAGAAAGGGTGCCGGTTTATCTGAGAGATATTGCCACGATCAGGTTTGAGAACAAGGACCCGGAAAATATTGTTGCCATCAACGGGGAAAGGTGTATCAGCCTCTCAATATACAAGGAGCCAAAATTCAATACAGTCGATGCCGTTAAAAGCCTTGACAGGGCGCTGGAAACCCTGGCAAAAGCATTGCCGGGATACGAATTCATCAGGGTGCAGGATCAGGGAAGTTATATACATGACGCAATATCAGAGGTAAGAAATACCCTGATCATCGGAATACTTCTTGCTGTTTTTATCCTTTATATTTTCCTCCGCCGCATCGGGACCACACTTGTAATCAGTATAGCCATTCCCGTCTCTATAATTGCCACCTTTAATCTTATGTATTTTAATAACCTGACAATCAATATAATGACATTGGGAGGACTGGCTCTGGGAGCGGGGATGCTTGTAGATAATGCCATTGTTGTCCTGGAGAATATTGTCAGGAATCATGAAGAAGGCAGCTCTTTCAGGGAAGCGATTGTAACCGGGACCGGCCAGGTTGGAAGCGCAATAACCGCCTCAACAATAACGACAATAGTGGTCTTCCTGCCCATCGTTTATCTTCACGGTGCTTCAGGAGAGATGTTCAGGGATCAGGCCCTGACTGTGGCGTTTGCACTCCTCTCCTCTCTTCTTGTGGCATTACTGATAATTCCGATGCTCGTCTCGAAATTTTTTCCTGAGAACAGAAAGCCGGAAGTGATATCAGCTAAGGTAGAGTCCGGGTGGTACCCCAGGTTGCTTGAGAAGGTTGTGGACAGGAGGGGTACGGTTATTCTCCTTGCTGTAATAATGCTTGCAGGAACAGCTCTTCTGATACCCAGGATAGGAAGTGAGTTCATGCCTGCCGCAGAATCGGCAGAGTTCACTGTTAATATGGAACTGCCGGCCGGAACCAGTCTTGAGCGAACATGGGCCACCGCAGCACAGTCCGGGAAAATCATTTCAGAGCTTCTTCCCGGAATGATCAGAATGACTTACCTGCAGGCCGGGGAAGATAAAACCTCATCGCTGAGCCAGGGCTCTTCAGTGAGCGGCGACAACACAGCCACGCTCAAGATATTCATGAATGACGAATTTACGGGATTTACGGGCAGGGCAATGGAGATAGCCGGTAACTATCTCAACAGTGTTCCGGACATGAAGGTTACTTTTACGAGACAGGAGAGCTCGCTGCAGAGCTCCCTCGGAACAACGGAGACTCCTTTTGCACTGGAAATATCCGGGAAGGAGCATGGCGAGATCGAAAGGATACTTAATGAATCAAAAATCTTATTGTCGCGATTACCGTCACTCTATAACCTGACAACATCACTCGATGAAGGAACGCCTGAAGTGGAGGTTGTAATCGACCGTTTCAGGACAAGTTATTACAATGTGACCACCGAAAGCATAATAAATCAGATAAGAAGCTATCTGTCGGGTTCGCCGGCCGGCAGCTTTGAAAAGGACGGCGAGATGAAGGATATTACGATTAAGCTTGGGGATATCAGCCTTCAGCAACTCGAAGATCTCCTTATTACTGCCGGTACAGTGAAAGTTCCGCTCAGTGAACTGGCCAACATCAGGATTGTCCAGAGTCCCAGAGAGATAACAAGGAGAAACCAGTCCAGAACTGCATACATCTATGCGATGCCGGCCGGGGGTATACCATTTGATAAAGTTGTAAGAAATGCTGAGTCGGCACTCAGGGATATTGCCCTTCCGGCCGATTACAAACTTCAGTTCACCGGGGAAGAGCTCAAAAGGAAAGAGTCAATGTCAAATCTCTCATTTGCACTAATGCTCTCCCTTATTCTGGTTTTTATGGTACTGGCAGCCCAGTTTGAGAGTGTAATACAGCCTTTTATCATAATGCTAACCATTCCCCTTGCAGGTGCAGGAACAATATTTACCTTCCTCATCTTCGGGAAATCGCTTAATATGATGGCCTATATCGGTATTATTATGCTGGGTGGCATTGCTGTGAACAATGCCATTATACTGGTCGATCGTATCAACCAATTGAGAGAGAGCGGTCTGGGAAAGAGAGAAGCTGTCATACTTGCCGGATCACAAAGGTTCCGGCCTATCATCATGACCAGTCTCACAACAATCCTGGCACTGCTCCCTCTGACTATAGGCTTTGGTGAGAGTGCATCTCTCAGATCGCCGATGGCAATGGCAGTTATAGGGGGGCTGGTTTCATCTACTCTTCTTACACTTATTGTGATACCATGCGTTTACTGGGTGATAGACAGTTTCGGAAGCTTATTTACAGGCAGGAAAAAGAGTTCGCTGCAGATATGATAATCATCTTATAAACTGAGAATGAATTTCATTTTAAAGAGAAGGACCCTTATTACGATGCTTTTCCTGGGGCTCACAATGCTCGGGTATGTGTCATATAAGAACCTCCAGGTCGAACTTTTCCCCAATGCGCAGCTTCCAACCCTGATCGTACAGATTGCCACTCCCCTGGAACTCGATCCGTCATATATTGAGACGCAGGCGGTCATTCCGGTGGAAGGTGCGATAGGAATGCTTGAGGGTATTGAAAAGATCGAATCGAATATATCGTCGCGAAGCGGCACCATAATAATATATTACAGCCAGAAGGCTGACCTCAAATATGCCAGCCTGAAATTGCAGGAAAAAATAAACCTGATAAGAAACTCCATCCCCGAAGAGTTCTTTATCAACGTAATCAAAATAGACCTGGAGCAGCTTACCAATCAGTTCATGGAACTGCAGGTAAGGGGAGAAGGTGGTATTGACAGGATACGCAACATAGCCGACAGGGAGATCAAGCCAGAATTTGAGAACATCGATGGTATTGCAGGTGTACAGGTTTACGGAGGGCAGGAGAACTCCGTTGAAGTGCGTCTTAATGAAAAGGCATGCCGGGCACATGGTGTTTCTATGGCCCGTGTCAGAACACTCCTCAGCAATAACGGTGCAAGCAAGACGTTCGCAGGGAAAGTGACAGACGGGGTTAACGAGCTTTTTGTAAATGTAACCTCCGAATATACCAACGTCAATGAGATCGGAAGCATAATTGTGAACCGCGAAGGTCCTGTGCTGCTTAAAGATATAGCCGAAATATTTTTCGGTGTTAAGGAGGAGAGCTCATACAGCAGGGTAAATGGCCTCGATGCCGTTACAATGACTCTGGTAAATGACAACCAGGCAAACCTTATCGATCTGTCTCACAGCGCCATTGTTCTTATCAATGAACTTAACAGTAAATTTGAGGCATCGGGCGTTGAAATAGTCGTACAGACAAACAGCGCCGAAATAATGGAGAGGAACATCAGGCAGATCATCAATCTTGCAATAACAGGAGGTTTGCTGGCCGTATTTATTCTCTGGTTCTTTCTTCGCAATATCAGACTTGTTACAATTGTTGCAGTATCAATTCCTGTTTCGGTTTATGTGGCATTCAATTTCTTTTATGCATACGGGGTGTCGATCAACAGCCTGACCCTGGTGGGGATGGCACTGGCGATTGGTATGCTTGTCGACAATTCAATTGTTGTGCTTGAAAACACCTACCGGCATGCTGGTCTCGGGAAGGATTATGTAACGGCAGTAACGATGGGGAGCCGGGAAGTATGGAAAGCCATAATGGCAGCCACACTCACAACTGTGGTCGTTTTCATGCCGTTTATTTTTTCATCGAACTTCATGATAAGGATAATCGGCAAGAATCTGGGTGTTTCCATAGTCTCAACCCTCTTTGTCTCTCTTGCTGTGGCGCTTCTTTTTATTCCGATGGCAACCGGATATCTTCTGTCCCGAACACCCGGCAGAGATTCACGCGTTTACAGGAAACTATCCATTCACAACCGTCTTATACAGGCTTATCATCTTATTCTGAAGGCCTGTATGAGAAAGCCTGCAACAACAATAATAGGCACACTGGCCCTCTTCTTTACGGCGCTGCTTCTGAGTCTCACACTGAGCATCAACACAACACAGGAAGTGGATGCCCCCAGTTTCAGGCTTACAGTGACAATGCCGGGAGGATCAACTCTCGAAAAGACCGATGCAGTTGTCGCTGAAGTAGAGTCGAGGCTTGCCGATATCCCTGAGAAGGAAGATATAGTAAGCCGAATTGAAGAAGAAAGAGCGACCATTACCATCAACCTCTCCAAAAACTGGGATAAGAGCAGCAAACGATCGCTGCCTGAGATCAAGAACGACATCTCACAGAGAGCAAGGAGTATTTCATCTGCGGAAATAAGCATGGATGATCTCTCCACCGGCGGAGGATTTACAAGTGGAGGAGGCGAGAATTATAATCCTGGAATGGAATTCATGAACCTGCTCGGCGTAGGTTCACAGAGGGAAAGCGTAATTATTAAGGGTGAAAATTTTACGCAGATGAAAAACCTTGCGGATGATATCAGGTCCTATATCGACGAGCTGTCCACAATAAACAGCGTGAGCCTGAATGTACAGGATAACCGTCCTGAGGTACATCTGCTTTTCGACATGGATTACATCAGCAGAAACAACTTTTCACTTGCCAATATGGCTTCAGCACTCTCAACATTTGGCAGGGAATACTCTTCGGGGGCAACATTCAGGCAGGGAACCGAGAGTTATGATATAATTATAAAATACTCCGATGAATACGGAGAGTTGAAGAGCAATACAGATAAGACCATTGATGATCTCAGGCGTCTGGAGGTAACCGGTGCGGGAGGCGGTATGATGGAGATGCAGGAGCTTTCCGATATAATTTTTTCCTACGGGATGGGGAACATCCACCGGGAGAACCAGGAGAAAAAGATCACGGTCACCTACAGCTTCACCGAAGAGATAAGGGGCTCGAAAGATCTTCTTGAAGGCGCCCGCATGGAAATTGAATCGGTTGTGGCCTCTCTAAGAGTCCCTCCCGGACTGGCAGTTGAGGTTATACAGGACGAGAATGAGTTAAGAGATTTTTATATTCTCATCGCAATAGCATTCATTCTTATTTACATGATCCTCTCTGCGGTTTTTGAATCGCTTGCGGTACCTTTCGTCATCCTGTTCAGTATCCCTCTTGCCGCGCTTGGCTCGCTTATAGCCCTTATTCTTACAGGTAACTCCCTGCTCAATGCAAATACACTTACGGGATTTCTGATACTCCTTGGCATAGTCGTAAACAACGGTATTATTCTTATCGATTACACAAACATACTCCGGAAGCGGGGCTTCAGGATACACAGGGCGCTTATGAATGCCGGGGTTGCAAGGCTCAGACCAATACTTATTACAGCCGCAACCACCACCATCGCCCTTTTCCCCCTGGCAATGGGTAAAGCGGAATATGTTTCTGTTATAGGAGCCTCATTCGCCATCACAGTCATCGGCGGATTGTCTCTAAGCACACTCCTCACTCTGGTTTTTATCCCCACATTCTATTCAGGTCTGGAGAATGCCCTTAACTGGTTAAAATCCCTTAGCCTGAAGAACAAGATCATTCAGCTGGCGATCTTTTCATTTCTGATGTTTTTGATCTATAGCAATATAGATAAATTCATCTGGAAGCTGATCACAACCATTCTGTCGGTAATAATTGTCCCGGCGGGAACATGGTTTGTGATGAACAGCCTGCGAAAGGCAAGGGAGACAATCATTCCGCCCGGTGATCCAGTATTCATCAGGATACAGAGCCTTGTGAAGATATATGACAGGGACAACCGCTGGCTGAGGGAATGGAAGGCCGGTGCCAGAATAAGGAGAAGAGTGGGGCTCGACAGGCCGATAAGCTCATGGAAAGATATGGGACATCTTGCCTGGCAGTTGCCTCTCACCGGATTTATTATCTATTTCACTTATTTCTATCTTCAGAAAGGTTTCTGGATCTTTTTCTTCAGCGTGGTTTCATGGTTATCCCTGTCGGGTATCTGGATATCCTTCAGAGAATTACTGGCAGCAATGACAGCAGACGGTAAAAGAAGGATAGTTTATTACATTTCAGGTATAACTGATTTCACGGTCTTCTGGGTAATACCACTGCTTAACCTGATCTGGTTTCAGATAAAATGGGACAATATAGCCGTTGTAATAATACTTGGAGTGGTCTGGTTCACAGGATTGTTCATTTACAAAACGGGATTGAATCTGAGTAAGGGAAATATAGATATTTACCGTCTTGAAGGAAGGTTCCGCGGCCTGAGGAGATCTGTTTATCAGATAGTGTCGGCTGTCCCCCTTATTGGTAAAAAGAAAAAACCTTTCAAGGCGCTCAGCTGCGTATCCCTCGATATCGGAAGCGGCATGTTCGGTCTGCTGGGGCCCAATGGCGCCGGCAAAACGACTCTCATGCGGATTATATGCGGTATTCTGGAACAAAGTTACGGAAAGGTCTGGATAAACGGGCTCGACACACAGGCCAAAAGGGAAGAGCTGCAGGGCCTGATAGGGTATCTGCCTCAGGAATTCGGCAGTTACGAGAACATGACAGCACATGAATACCTTCACTACCTTGCAATACTTAAAAATATTATTGATCCGGAGGTAAGGAAAGAAAGGGTGAATTATGTGCTGAGTGCCGTTCATATGGAAGAATACCGTCATCAGAAAATAAGCTCCTACTCGGGAGGGATGAAGCAAAGAATGGGAATAGCTCAGATACTCCTGCATCTTCCCCGTATACTTGTTGTGGATGAACCCACTGCCGGACTCGATCCGCGTGAAAGAATACGCTTCAGGAACCTGCTTGTTGAGCTCAGCCGCGAAAGAGTGGTCATATTCTCGACTCATATCATCGAGGATATCTCGAGCTCATGCAACAGGGTAGCCGTACTTAACAAAGGGATCCTCAGATACCTCGGGAAACCGATTGATATGACCAAATCGGCCGAAGGGCGGGTATGGCAGTTCAACATACCGGCAAAAGAGTTCGGCAAGATCGTTGAAAAATACCTCGTTGTTCACCACATGTCTGAGGGAGAAAATATAAGGGTCAGGGTAATTTCCGGATCGTCTCCGTGGCCGGGGGCAGTTAATGCCGCTCCCAATCTTGAAGACGCCTACCTCTGGCTTCTGAGGAAGAAGGATGATGAACAGTTATCCGTAAAAAAATAACTGAAGAAATGAAAAGTAATAAACTATACAATCTTGCCGACCTTGTTTACAGGACCATAGTCTATAACCTCAGGATCATTTTTGCCAATAAATTTATCTGGTTCCTTGCAGGGTCCGTTGCCTTTTACCTCGGCTTATCGGTAATTTATGTCTTTTCCAACGATGTGTCAAGAGTGCAGGATCTGTACGGCGTTTTTCTGTTTTCAGGGATCCTGCTGGTGTTTTATCCCGCTGTTTTTGGGATACAGAATGATCAGGACTCCAGAACAATAGAGATATTGTTCGGTATTCCCAACTACAGGTATAAGGTGTGGCTTGTCAGGATCATGCTGATTTTCGTCATTGCATATATCATCCTGACACTGTTTACCTGGCTTTCATCGCTTCTTATTGTGAGATTTGACTTCATCGAGGTTGCTGCTCAGGTAATGCTGCCGGTCCTCTTTCTCGGAATGATGGCTTTCATGCTTTCAACAGTTATCAGGAGCGGGAACGGTACAGCGGTGATAATGATCATTTTCGGAATATTCTTCATGATCCTGAGCGAACCCCTGCGGAAAAGCCAGTGGAATGTTTTCCTGAACCCATACCAGCTGCCCTACGACGTTAATGAGACAACATGGGCCATCATCACGCTTAAGAACCGGATAATACTGATCACAGGCACAATCCTCTTCCTTCTTGCCGGTTTGTTAAAGCTTCAGAAACGCGAGAAGTTTATGTAAAGGGATCCTCTTTCAGCCACCCCCTGTCATCAATTCTCAGCCGTAATGAAAAATCATAACTGATTTTCCATTTCCAGAGCTATGATGCTCTGCAATAATAATATTAATAATTTTGGTGATAAAATAATATTGATTACATTTGCAAGCGATTTGAGGGGTAATTGAGACCTAGGGGACCAGAGTCCCCTATTTTGTTACCCGTAATCTTGCAGTATGGCAGATAAAGCGGAAGTTGAGAGGATTGTAAGAGAGTTCATCGCAGGGAAGGGGCTCTTTCTTGTTGGTATTAAGATCAGTGCATCCAACAGGATTACCGTGCTTGCCGATACGATGGACGGTATAAAAATCGACGAATGTGTTGCACTCCATCGTTATATCGAAAAGAATCTCGACCGCGACAGGGAGGATTATGAGCTGCAGGTTTCATCTCCGGGTCTTGATATGCCCTTTGCCGTTATTCAACAATATAACAAGAATGAAGGCAGGCTGGTTGAAGTGACCGGAACCGACGGAAACAAGCTGACCGGATTGCTAAAGAATGTTACGGCCGGCGGGTTTGAAATCGAGACGGAGATAAAGGAAAAGGGTAAAGTAAAAGTGATCAGGGAGGTCTCTTTTAATTATGACCAGGTAAAATCGACAAGAGCATTATATACGATAAAATAATAAAAGAGGTTAAGACCAAATGGAAAATGTTAATTTGTTCGACACTTTTTCAGAATTCAAGGAACTGAAGAATATTGACCGTCCTACAATGATGAGCGTTCTTGAAGATGTTTTCAGGGGCATGCTGGCGAAAAAGTACGGATCGGCCGATAACTTTGATATTATCGTTAATATCGACAAAGGTGACTTTGAGATATGGAGAAACAGGGAGGTGGTTGATGATGATGATTTTACTGATCCGAATACCCAGATACCACTCTCACAGGCAAAGGATATAGATGAGGATTATGAGATCGGTGAAGAGGTGTCGGATGAAGTTAAATTTCTCGATTTCGGAAGAAGGGCAATATTATCACTCAGGCAGAACCTCACAGCCCGCATACTCGATCTTGAGAAGAATAACATTTACATGAAATACAAGGACAGGATCGGGGAAATTGTCACCGGTGAGATCTACCAGGTGTGGAAACGGGAGATACTTGTTCTTGATGATGACGGGAATGAGCTTATTATACCCAAAAGCGAGCAGATACCCTCCGATCATTTCCGCAAGGGAGATACCGTAAGGGCTGTCGTCATAAAGGTCGAGATGAGAAACAACACGCCTTTTATTATTCTGAGCCGCACCTCACCGGTATTCCTTGAAAGGTTATTCGAGCTCGAGGTTCCTGAGATATTCGACGGACTTATCACTATAAAAAAGATTGTAAGGGTTCCGGGTGAACGGGCTAAGGTGGCCGTCGAGTCGTACGATGAGAGGATCGATCCCGTTGGAGCATGTGTCGGAATGAAAGGATCGAGAATACATGGCATAGTACGGGAGCTCCGGAATGAGAACATTGATGTTATAAATTATACCACCAACACGCAGCTGTTCATTCAGAGAGCACTGAGCCCGGCAAAGATAACCTCGATTAAGCTTAACGAGGAAACAAAAAGAGCAGAGATCTTTCTTAAACCCAACGAAGTATCACTGGCAATCGGGAAAGGCGGACTCAATATTAAGCTGGCCAGTCAGCTGACAGGATACGAGATAGATGTTTACAGGGAGCCGGGAGGAGAAGATGAAGAGGATGTTAACCTTGAGGAGTTCAGCGATGAGATTGAAGAATGGATAATCGATGAACTGAAAGCCATTGGCTGCGATACCGCAAGAAGCGTACTGAATCTTTCCATAAGCGACCTTGTTAAACGCACCGATCTTGAAGAAGAGACAGTTAAAGAAGTGATAGGAATATTAAAGGCAGAATTTGATTAGGATTTTTTCAATATAAACCCCGGCTTATTTATTTGAAGTAAAAGGCAAGGCATATTTATGGCAGACGAAATTAAGTTAACGAGATTAAGTAAAGCAGCTCGCGAATTCAATGTGGGAATTGCCACTATCGTGGAATTCCTTCATAAGAAGGGGTTTGATATTGATCCTAATCCTAACACCAAACTTCCACTGGAAGCATACGCCCTTCTTATCAAGGAATACAGCACCGACCTGAGTGCCAAGAAAGAATCTGAAAAACTCATCCTGAGTGACCTTCACCGGAAGAAGGAAACTGTTTCCATCGACGACGTCGGGGAAAAGACGGTTACCGACGAAAGCGAAAAGGATGAGGAGATACTTATTAAGGACACATCAGGAGCTAAAAAAGGAATCGATATCAGACCTGATATCAAAAAGCCTGACATTAAGCTGGTTGGGAAGATAGATCTCGACAAAGTCTCCAAACCCAAAACTGAAAAACCCGATCATCCGGCACAAACGGGTCCCCCGGAACAGGCTGCCGAACCGGCAGGAACAGAAACAGCTGAAAAGAAAACCGGTGACAGGGAAGAGAAAATTGGGCCTGAAGATAAGAAGAAGGAAAAACCCGGGATTGATATTCATATCCTGGGTAAGATCGATCTTGAGGAAGCATCAGGCAAGACCAGACCTTCAAAGAAAGAGGAAAAGGATAAATCTGGTGAGAAAGAGAAAAAACCCGGAAAGGAAGAGCCAAAAGAACCCTTAGCAGCCGGAGTAAAGGAAGATGAAAAGGATTCTGCCGTAAAAGAGGAGGCCGGAAAGCCTTCTGACGGGGTCGATACTGAAACCGTAAAACCTGAGGTTACTGCGGCTGAGGAATCTGAACCTGAGAAGGAAGAGGAGGTGGTGGTGGAGCTCTTCAAACCCGAGTTCAGGAAGTTATCCGGTCCAACCGTCGTCGGGAAGATTGATCTTCCCGTTGAGGAGAAGAAGAAGAGCGCTGCTCATCAGCCTGGAAAAGCTGAAGGTGAACAGGGTTCAAGGAGGAAGAAGAAAAGGAAAAGGATCTCCAAGGAGGTTGAGATCATATCTGTCGGCAAAACGGGTGGTGACAAGAAGGAAAAACCGGGTGTTAAAACTACCAGAAAACGGCCCGTAAGAGCTGAGGTTAACGAGGAGGAAGTACAAAAACAGATCAAGGAGACTCTTGCGCGCCTGACCACAAAAGGCAAATCCAAAGGATCGAGATACCGCAGGGAAAAAAGAGAGGCCATCAGCCAGAAGCACCGGGAGGTTGAAGACCTCATGGAAAGCCGGAAGAATATTCTTAAGGTAACGGAATTCGTTTCGGTAAACGAGCTGGCAACAATGATGAACACTCCTGTTACTGAGATTATCTCAACATGCATGAACCTGGGTCTCTTCGTTTCGATCAACCAGAGGCTCGATGCCGAGACTATGGCTGTACTGGCCGATGAGTTCGGGTTCAAGGTTGAGTTTGTCAGTGCTGAGCTCCAGGAGGCAGTAAGAGAAGAGGAAGACGAAGATGAGGATCTCGTATCAAGGTCACCTATCGTGACTGTTATGGGTCATGTGGACCACGGGAAGACCAAACTACTCGATTATATAAGAAGGACCAATGTTATTGCCGGAGAAGCCGGCGGGATAACCCAGCATATTGGTGCATATAACGTTCATCTCGATAACGGCAGGCAACTGACCTTCCTTGACACTCCAGGTCACGAGGCTTTTACCGCAATGCGTGCACGTGGAGCCCAGATTACCGACGTCGCCATTATTGTTGTTGCCGCTGACGACGGGGTGATGCCGCAGACCGTTGAAGCCATTAACCATGCATCTGCCGCAGGGGTGCCTATAGTGTTTGCCATCAATAAGATAGATAAACCGTCCGCCAATCCCGAGAAGATAAAGGAGGCTCTCGCCAACATGAATTACCTGGTTGAGGACTGGGGAGGTAAATACCAGTCGCAGGAGATATCCGCACTGAGCGGTCTCAATGTGGGCCTTCTTCTTGACAAGGTGCTCCTCGAGGCGGAACTTCTCGACCTGAAGGCTAATCCCGACAAACCGGCTATCGGAACACTGATTGAATCATCGCTGGACAAGGGAAGAGGATATACGGCAACGGTGCTGGTAAAGGCCGGGACCCTGAAGATAGGGGATATCATGCTGGCCGGCACCTGCTTCGGGCACGTAAAAGCCATGTATAACGAAAGGGGGCATAAGATAACCGAAGCCGGCCCCTCAATACCCGCCCTTATCCTCGGACTGAACGGCGCTCCCCAGGCAGGCGATAAGTTCAATGTAATGGAAAGCGACCGGGAAGCAAAAGATATTGCCACCCGCAGAGCTCAGCTCCAGAGAGAACAGGGGCTCCGAACCCAGAAACATATTACTCTCGATGAAATAGGCCGAAGAATAGCTATAGGTAACTTCCAGGAACTCAATATAATTGTCAAGGGCGATGTTGACGGATCGGTCGAAGCATTGAGCGATTCGCTGATCAAACTTTCCACACCCCAGATCCAGCTTAATATAATCCATAAAGCGGTAGGACAGATATCGGAATCGGATATCCTGCTTGCTGCAGCATCAAATGCCATCATCGTGGGATTCCAGGTAAGACCATCCATGAGCGCGCGCAAGCTGG
>Ga0068714_10002885_pt1 | contig 21196 bp, 15 predicted proteins | sample MTBNYHSulfiMetaG_FD_62988 | JGI IMG/M metagenome (GOLD analysis project Ga0068714, IMG submission 62988) | Enrichment culture microbial communities from rom New York Harbor, USA that are MTBE-degrading - MTBE-NYH (New York Harbor Sulfidogenic)... | ecosystem: Environmental > Aquatic > Marine >... | reverse complement strand
AGCGCGATTCTGATCGGTCATTCTCTGGGGGGAGCGATCGCGCTTGACCTGTGCCTTTCCCTTCCAGACCGGGTAGTGGGCCTTGGGCTGATCTCCAGCGGAGCCCGGCTTTCGATGTCGGTCGAGATTCTGGAGTCACTCTCCAACCCGGCCACCTTCGCTCTGGCTTACAGCCTTCTGGAGAAACATCTTTTTGGTTCTGAGGTAGATGAGGCAGTGGCTGAGAAAACGCTCGCCATGCTGCGCTCAGTCCGTCCCGGTGTCCTGTATGGAGATTGGTCTGCCTGCGAACGTTTTGACCGCTGTGAGGAAGTTTCCCGGATAACCTGCCCGGCCTGGGTGGCGGTGGGGACAGAAGACCGTCTGACGCCGGTTTATTACTCCCGCTATCTGGTGGACCAGCTGCCATCTGCCGAACTGGATCTATATCGTGGGGCGGGGCATATGCTGCTGCTCGAAAAACCCAAAGCGCTTGCCCGCGGTCTGGCGCGCTTTTTATCCCGGATTGAGGTTTCGTAATTTCCCGTCAAAAAACAAGTGTTCCTATGGGGCCATCCTGTATAGCGGTTCAATGGTAGTGGATCTGTAAGGGTTATTGCTAAAAACAGGTGTTCAAAACTGAACATGCCGGCTGTGTCTGCTCTCACTTCCGCGGGTATATCTGTTCCTTCAAATATATTCAAGGCAAATTTGGGTTGAGGAACAGCAAACCAACCATTCCAGGGATAACAAGCTGCCCAAAAAACTAACTGCGGCCTTATAAGGTTGGGTTTCGCTTTGATTCTGGCAGGTGTTGAAGCAGCTGTGTATCGATTGACCCAACAAAATTCAACATTTTAGCGAGGGAACCATTTCGTCCCTCTCTTTATCAACACGGATCGTTAAGCCTTCGTATGCCATCACCGTCTCCGGAAAGAGCGCTTTGGCCTCGGCCGCGATTTGGTCCAGTCCCGCATCATCGTATTCTGGCGCGTGGTGGAATAATGCCAATTTTTTGACCTGAGCGGAATGCGCTACCTTGCAGGCCATGCTGGAGCTGGAGTGGCCGTAGCCCTGGGTGTTTGGCCGGCCTGGCTCCTGCCCCAGATAGTGCGCGTCCGTGTACTGCGCGTCGTGGATCAGCACATCCGCTCCGCGTGCGAAGGAGATCAGCCGCTGGTCACCTTCCGGATAATTTTCCATGTCCGAGGCGTACACTACCGAAGCGCCGCGCCAGGAGATGCGGTAAACCAGCACATCACCGGGATGCCGGGTTGATTCGAGAAACGTGATCCGCGTTGTATCTGGGGTGGTCAGCGGTTCTGGATCGCCCCCGTGTTGGATGCACAGACCGCCAACTTCTTCCCCCAGCAGAATTTGATCTTTCTCGCTCAATGTTTCAATGTGAAGCGCTGCGTTCAAATCACCCAGCCGGACAGGGAAATACGGAGGCCGCATGATATCCTCCAGAACCGCTTGCGGGCTCATCCTGTCCAGTTTGGGACCCATCACCCACAGTTTGCTGCCGGGTATATAAGCCGGGCTGAAAAAAGGAAATCCCTGGGTATGGTCGTGATGGTAATGACTCAGAAGCAGCACTGCTTCAACCGGCTTGCTCTCTTGATTGGCGCGTTTGACGAGTTCCTTCCCTAACGGGATAATACCCGTCCCGGCGTCCAGGATGATAGTGTGGTTATTTACGCTTATTTCAACGCACGAGGTGTTTCCCCCATGGCGCCGTTTGGTAGATCCTGGCATGGGGTGACTCCCGCACACTCCCCAAAACCGGATTTCAAAGTTGTCCATCTTTGTCATCAATGCCCCTCCCACGTTTCTACCTTGTATACCTATTATTGAGCAGAAAAGGCCAGGGCGCAAGCTGGTTTGGGGTTGTATTTCACCCAGGGTGCGTATTCAGATCTGTTCAGGGTGCGAACAGCACATACTCCTGCAAGAACCGTTCAGTTTGCCGCAGGTAATCCGAGATAGTCTCGCTTCGCCGGAAACCGTGTCCTTCTCCCGCGTACAAATGGTAAATATGCGGTACCCCATGCTGCCGTAGCGCGCTGACAATTTCTTCAGATTGTTCGGGGGGAACCACCCGGTCATCTGCGCCCTGGAAGATCGCCAGGGGGGTGCGGATGCGTTCCGCGTGGAAGACCGGAGACCAGGCATGGTAGCGCGCGGCAGCTTCTGGAAGCGGGCCCACCAGTCTGTCGTTATAATGGGCTTCGAACTTATGGGTGTCCATTGAGATGCTGAACAGATTGCTGACCCCATACAGGCAGATTCCCGCTTTATACAGCCCGGGGTGGTGGATCAAGGTGTTCAGCACCGCGTAGCCTCCGGAACTACCCCCGTGGATCACCAGTTTTTGAGGGTCAGCCAGCTTTTGTTCCACCAGGGCCTGCGCGGCTCCAACCGCGTCTTCCACATCCACTTCACCCCAGCGGCCCCGCTGTGCGAGTTGGTAGGCGCGCCCGTAACCGGTGCTGCCCCTGAAGTTAAGTTCAAAATATCCATAGCCTCGGGTGGTGAAGTAAGCCCGCTCGTATGAGAAATCCTGGTACTGCTGTGAGGTCGGCCCACCATGGATATCAACAATGACCGGGGGCAGTCCCTGCCCTGTGAATTCCGGGTGGTGCGGCGGATAATAAAAACCACTGACAGTCATACCATCCCCGGCCTGCCACTGGACCAACCGGGGCATAGCCAGCATTTCCGGCGAAACGCTTTCCGCGTCGCCGCGGACAACGGTTCGCAGCTGTTCGCCGTCCCAGCGCACGATCCGGTTTGGGATCAATGGCGAAGCAGCCTTAAAGGCGATTTCATCTCGGGTGGGGCATACAGAAAGTTGAGCCAGGTAGGTGTAAGGTTCAGTTGGAATTTGGGTCGATAGTCCGGTTTCCAACGCAACTTTCCACAGGCTGATCGTTCCACCCACGTTGCGGAGATAGTAGATCCACTGGCTGGTGTGGTTCCAGCCCTGAGAGCGGGTTCCTTGCACCCAGGCGGGTTGTGAAAGCGTGAAACCATCCCCTTTCACCAGGGTTCGCTCCTGCCCGGACTTGAGGTCGCGGACGATCAGGCTTTCCCATTCTCCATCGCAGATGATATAACTCAGCCAGTGCCCATCGGGGGAGAACATGGGCTGGGAAACCGGTGTCTCCTCTCCACCCGCGACGCGCTTTGCATCGATTAGCCGGGGAATCTCGTCTTCCAGTTGCCCCAGCATCAGGCGGGTCCCATCCCACGGCATATTGGGGTGGTTCCACTCGATCCATGCCAGCAGGTTGCCCGAAGGGTGCCATACCGGCTGCATGTAGAAATCCGCGCCGCGTGCCAGTTGGTGCGGCCAGTCCACCCCTTCCGCGTCCACCAGACCAATCAGGTCGGTCTCTCCATCACTGAAAACGTATGCCAACCACCTTCCATCCGGTGAGATTGCCGGAGCAGCCGCCGCGCCAAAGGGCGGTGTGATCGGTTTGGCAATACCATAGCCCAATGACCGGCGGTACAACCGGCCATTGCTTTCGGCAAAAAAGATTGAATCCATTGAGGTGGCGAGTTCTCCACCGCCGTACCCCACACCACCGCGCACACTGTTCTCCGGGGTCAGTTCCCTGAGCGCGTCGTTGAGCGGGTGTACCACCACTGCGCCCCGCCCATCTCGTCGTTCGACACACAGCAAGTTTTCACCCTTCCGGTCCCACATCACTTCATCCAGCCGCGCGCTGCGGCTGACCATCAGCGGTGAAATTGGGCTGGGCCACAGCCCGAACGGCCTGCTGGATTTTGGTCTGGTATCTGGCATAGAACACCTCGGTTTCTTATAGATAAGGCGCTATCTGCTCGCGGATCCTGTCCGGTTTTTGCAGCCCTGTAAAGCGCACTTTTTCTTCTCCACCGACAAACAGGATGGTAGTGGGCACACTGATTACCTGGTATCTCATCGTCAGGTTAACGCATTCATCCACATTCAGCCTGGCAACCCGCATCCGGCCGTCCCATTCTTGTTCCAGCCGGAAAAGGACCGGCTCCAGGCTCTTGCACGGCCTGCACCAGGGTGCCCCAAACTCCAGGAGCAGTGGGATTTCCGATTTTAAAACATTTTTCTCAAAATTCGATTCATCGATGGCGATAAATTCACTCATCTGACCTCTTTTGCGGAATTCATGATAGTGATGATGCTCCAAAAGTATAGCGCAGTCCAGTTGGGTTGCGCAAGCGTTCGTTCCACTTTACCATTCATTCGCCTGGCCCGCCGTTCATTCATTCTGCTCGATAAGCGCTGGCATGGGTGATGCAAGCCGCGAAAACGCTAATCTTTTGTTTATACAAAAGGGATTGACAACCTGATAAAAACAATTAGAATACTTAACGTTGTTAACTATTAATTAAGTTAAGTGTTTGAGTTGAAAGAGGATGATGGAAGAGAATGCATTGCAAAACACAGAGCAGTTAATGGCCTGTCAGAAAGCGATCTGGGATACCCTGCCTTATGTGATTCACAAAACAAAAACATCCGCAAACCACGAAACCATTTTTGGAAAGAGCTTCACTCCGGCGATGTTTCACATCCTGCGCAACATCCATCTTGGGAAGGATACGATCAGTGATCTGGCATCCTGCACGCAGGTCAGTCTGCCCGCTGTCAGCCGCCAGGTGGACCGGCTGGCAAATCTGGGACTGGTCACCCGCAAGCGCGACCCGCACAACCGCCGCCGGATCATTCTGGAAATTTCGGAAGTGGGTAAGGAAAAACTTGAGCTTTTGATGGCAGGTAAAAGCCAGTATGTTTTTGAGCATTTATCCAGGCTGACAGATAAAGAACTCGAAACCGTTATTCATGGCCTCAAACTGCTTAGATCTGCGTTTTCAGATGAGTACCGGGGAGAAATTTCCTCAGGAAAGACGGCAGGTCTGGAAAATTAATATAAAGGTAAACACGATGAAATCTTTGAAATATTTAACGAAATATCTGAAACCTTACTGGAAACAGGCAGTGCTGGCCCTGGCCACGCTGACCCTCGTGGTGGTGATGGACCTGATGATCCCCCGTCTGACACAAACCATTATTGATAAAGGGATTGGGGAGAAAAACATGCAGGTGGTGGTGCAGACTGCCCTGCTGATGATCGGAGTGTCTTTTATCAACACCTTCTTGGCGATTATGAATAATATCTATTCAATCCGGGTTTCTCAGAACTTTGGACACGATCTTCGTGGTGACATCTTTAAGACCATCCAAAAATTCTCCTTTGGAAATCTGGATCGCCTTCAGACAGGCGAGCTATTGACCTCACTCACCAGTGATGTCAATATGGTTCAGCAGTTGGTAATGATTTTGCTGCGTATTGGCACCCGCGCTCCCCTGTTGATGATCGGCAGCGGTATCCTGCTGTTCGTTACCTCGCCCCGCCTGGCGTTGATCATTCTGCCGTTATTGCTGCTCACCGTGGGTTTGATTGCATATTTCATCCGGAAAATTCCGCCTCTTTTCCTCGAAGTTCAGCGCCGTCTGGACCGGCTCAACACGGTTCTCCAGGAAAATTTATCCGGCGTGAGGGTAGTAAAAGCCTTTGTACGCCTCCAATATGAGAACCAGCGCTTCGAAAAAGTCAACACAGATTATATGAGCCAGCAAATTGAGGTTACTCAAAAACTGGCAGTGGTATTTCCCACCATGCTGCTGTTCCTCAATCTTGGGACGGTTGCGATTGTGTGGTTTGGCGGACTGCAAGTGATCGCTGGCCAGCACACCACTGGAGAGATTGTTGCTTTCAGCAACTATTTGATGAGCACCATGTTCCCGGTGTTGATGCTTGCCATGATCATCGGGATGGCCGCCGCCGCTGAGGCCTCTGCCGGCCGGATAAAAAATGTCCTTACCAACCAGCCCGAAATTCAGGACAGGCCAGATGCCGCAATGCTGTCTGATTTCAGCGGAAAGATCGCGTTTGAGGATGTCACATTTAGCTACAATGGCAATGGCGACCCTGCTCTCAAGAACATCTCGTTTGTGGCCGAACCCGGCCAGACTGTTGCCATCCTTGGCGCGACCGGGTCAGGGAAATCCAGCCTGGTCAACCTCATCCCTCGTTTTTACGATGTTACAGAAGGGCGGATCACCGTTGATGGCGTCGATATCCGGGAAATCACTCAGGATTCACTGCTTGGACAGATCGGCGTCGCGCTGCAGGAATCTGTGCTGTTCAGCGGCACGATCCGTGACAATATCCGCTATGGTCGGCCCGAAGCTTCGGATGAAGAGGTCGTGGCGGCTGCTAAAGCCGCTCAGGCTCATGAGTTCATCATGGAGATGTCAGATGGCTATGATTCTCCGGTGGAACAGCGCGGAGCGAACCTTTCCGGCGGGCAGAAACAGCGCATTGCAATCGCGCGGGCCCTGCTGGTGCGGCCGCGAATCCTCGTATTGGATGACAGCACCAGCGCGGTGGATGTGGAAACCGAGGTAAAAATTCAGGACGCGCTTGAAAAACTGATGGAAAACCGTACCAGCTTTGTGGTCGCCCAACGCATCAGCACAGTACTCAACGCGGATAAGATCCTGGTACTGGAAGACGGGCAAATCGCGGCGGAAGGCCGGCACGCTGATCTTCTTGAAACCAGTTCAATTTATCGTGAAATTTTTGATTCTCAGCTTGGAAACGGCAGCGGGGTTGCCGCTCTGGCGGGAGGTGAACAACATGCCTGATACCAATACCAAAAAAACCTCCGCGGCTCCGGTTCGCGGCTTCCGCGGCCACGGCCAGGGAAAAATAGAAAAAGCCAAAGACGTTCGCGGTGCTTTAATCCGTCTGATCCGCTATCTCCAGCCCTATCTGGGAGGATTGTTTGTTGTCTTCATTCTGACCATAATTTACACCGGTCTGAGCCTGGCCGGGCCCTATCTGTTGGGCGTAGCCATTGACCGGTACATGTCCACAAAAGACCTGGTGGGGCTGCGAAATACAGCTCTGATAATGCTGGGAGTTTACCTGCTTTATTGGGCGTTCCAGTTTGGAGCAAACTATCTGGTAGCCGGTGTCTCTCAAAAAGCCCTGCGTACCCTGCGCCGTGATCTCTTTGAACATCTCCAGACCCTTTCCCTGCGCTTCTTTGACCGCCATTCACATGGCGACCTGATGAGCCGTCTGACCAACGATATCGACGCGGTGAACCGGGTGGTCTCTCAGAATGTGACTCAATTGATTGCCAGTTTCCTGACTCTGACGGGCATTCTGGTGGTGATGTTTGTGCTGAATGTATGGCTGGCTTTGGGAACCCTGCTGGTTATTCCGCTGATGCTTTTGCTGACCTTCAGCGTCGCGCGTTACACCCGCACGGGTTTTCGCACTTATCAGACTGAGCTGGGGCAGTTGAACGGCCTGATGGAAGAGACCATCAGCGGCCAGCGGGTTGTAACCGCCTTTCGGCGAAGCGGCAGTGTATTGGACACCTTTAACCTTACCAATGCCGCTGTCCGAAAGACCGGTATCAAAGCCCAGACCTATGTGATGCTGCTGCCGCCGCTGATTGGTGTGCTGTCTAACCTGATGATCGCGGTGGTGGCTGGTTTGGGCGGCTGGTTAGCACTGCGGGACCTGGTAAGTGTGGGCGTCATTGCCACTTTTATCGGGTATACCCGGCAGTTTGTGCAGCCCTTGCGCCAGCTCGCGGACCTGTTTAATAATATCCAGTCGGCGCTGGCTGGTGCTGAGCGTGTGTTTGAGATCATCGACACAAACCCTGAACTGGCTGACGATCCGGGCGCCGAACAGCTCGACCGGATTAAAGGGCATGTCCAGTTCGAACATGTAAACTTCAGCTATGACGAGGATGTTCCGGTGATTAAAGATATGAGTATCGAAGTCTTGCCCGGACAAACCGTTGCCCTGGTGGGACCGACCGGAGCGGGAAAAACCACCATCATCAATCTGCTGACCCGGTTCTATGATATCCAATCCGGTACGATCCGGATTGATGGCAAGAACGTCTGCAAGGTTCAAAAGGACAGCCTGCGGCGCCAGTTGGGAATTGTCCTCCAGGATTCATTCCTTTTCTCCGGCACTGTGATGGAGAATATCCGCTACGGCCGGTTGGATGCCACCGACGAAGAGGTGATCGCGGCTGCCAGGCTGGCCAACGCGGACCAGTTCATTCACCGGCTGCCAAAAGGGTATCACACCGAGCTTTCAGAACGTGGCAGTAACCTCAGCCAGGGCCAGCGCCAGTTGCTTTCGATCGCGCGCGCCATTCTGGCCGACCCGGCAATCCTGATCCTGGATGAGGCCACCAGCTCGGTGGATACCCGAACCGAGGTGAATATTCAGAGCGCGCTGCTGCGCCTGATGGAAGGCCGCACCAGTTTTGTGATTGCGCACCGTCTGAGCACCATCCGCAGCGCGGACCAGATCCTGGTAATTAATGATGGGCAGATCGTCGAACGCGGGACACATCAGGAGCTGTTGGCGATGGATGGTTTTTACAATAATATGTATTTCAGCCAGTTCAAGGGGCAGGAAACAGCCGTTCCACAAAATTAACCGGCAACCAACAAATCAGAGGCGCGCATTCCAAGATGGGCGCCTCTGAATTTTAAATTCCGGATCGTTTATCCGGCGCGTCGGGCTGTGACAATCAGGTTGCCGCTGGTTTCCGCGTTGAATGAGACTCCCGTCATATCGCCGTAACACACCATGTCCTTAAACCCTGAGTCCTGGAGCGCCTGCAGCAAAACTTTCTCAAACAAAGGCCGCAGAAAGGTGCTCGAGATTTCCTGCTGCCAGCCCTCTCCGGGGCCGCGCTGCAGCGTGATCACATTGAATTGGATCAAACCATCGGGTAAGTAGTCATAAAAGCGCAGAAAGATCCATTCGCTGTCCCCTTCACGGTGAGATTGGGGCTCCATCCAGCGCTCGCGGTGGGACATAACAGCGTCAAAGTTGCGGTTCTGGATCAACAGCAGCCCATCTGGGCGCAGGCAGGCGGCAAAATCCCGCAGGGCGTCTTTCAAATCCGCTTCAGTCAGCAAATGCGGCAGTGAGTTTCCCAGGCAGAGCAGCCCATCAAAGGGAAACAGCGCCGAATCCTGATAAGCTTTCCGCAGTTCGCCAAACCCGGCCGCTTTGAAGGGCACGTCCACCCCGGCCCTGCTGGCGTTTCGCTGAGCCTGTGCTATCATTTCAACAACCAGGTCCGCTCCAGCAGCCGCGTAGCCGCGCTCCGCCAGCGCGATGGCGTGCTGTCCGGTGCCGCAGGCTGTGTCCAGGACGCGTGGCTTCTGCCGCAGTCCTTCTGCCAGACCCAGTAGATTCTGTTCGATAAATGGCATCTCGTAAGCCAGCCGCGACTGCCAGTTGACAAACCGGTCATAATTCTGGCTGAATGTTTCGTACATGGTTCCCTTCACTTTCTCAAAGCATTTTTGCTAAGCAGAGATTAAAAAACCGCTCCAGGATAGGAGCGGTTGAAGAATCCGGCAAAGTTATTTTTTCTTTAATTCTTTCGGTTTCCAGACGTTTTCCAGTTTACCCTCGGTCTTTTCATTCAAATCTGACCATTTCTTTATAGGGAGTTTGATTTCCGCAACTGTGGCTGTGGGTAGGCTTACTACTGAATCGCTCAGCACCTGAGCCAGTGCCTCCAACCCGGGATTATGCCCAACCACCAGGATGCAGTGCGCGCTTTCGGATTGCTCATGGATGGCTTCAAGGTAGGCCTGCGGCTCTGCCAGATACAGGCTGTCCAGCTCGATCACAATTTCATCCGAGAGTTCCAGCTCTTCCAGCATCGCCCGGACAGTGTGGCGCGATCGCTTGGCGGATGAACACAGGATGAGGTCTGGAAGCAGACTCTCCTTTTTCAAAAGCCGCGCCATCATCGGTGCGTCTTTTTTACCACGTTTTGTGAGTGGGCGGTCGATATCCTTTGTGTTGTCTTCTTTCCAGCTGGATTTCGCATGCCGCATGAGCAATAATGTCTTTGTCATAGTTCATACTCCAAACACGTTTTTCGTCTGAGAGGGTTAGAAAATTTCCAAACTATGAAAAAAGTATAACATGTTTTGACTAAAAAAAATCAATTTTTTGTCGCACTTTGAGGAAACAGAACCTGGTCTTGATCATGAGATTACGATGCCCCAATTGTTGGCACACCGGAGTCCAAGGGGTAATTAATAATGAAAGACAGGTTGGTTTCACAGGAAACCAACCTGTCAGGAAATGACTTGACATGCCTTCTTTGGTAAATTGGCAGTCTGTTTACCAGATTCTATGGAGAAGTGTTCTCATCTCCACCTTTAAGGATTATCTGCGATGGATCAATGGTTTCTGCCGCCGCTGCTGCTGCCTCCATCGCTTCCGAAGCTTCCATCGCGTCCGGTCCATAAATCACCGATAACCCGGCCCAATCCACGTAGAACTCATTGCCGCTTGAAGTATCCCGATACATCCCAATACCAACATTGCCTTCGGTGAATGTGGCATCGTAGCCGGACCATACCAGCACGTTGTTGATGTAAAAGCTCATCGCTCCGCCGTTAGCTTCCACTCTCAGGGTATTCCAATTCTCGTCATTAATCGCTGAACTAGTTGTCCAGTTCTGCAACGCTCTGCTTGTGGTTTTGGTTGTAGCCCAGACGGAGAAAGAGCCGTTGTTGGTGTATTGGAAGAGATAAGACTGGTTCCACCCCCCATCACTTCTCGAAGGTTTGGAATCTCCCTGTATAATCAAGCGGTTGGCGCAGCCTGAGCAGCCGTATCTTAGCATGCGGGCTTCATAGACCATATCGGCGTACTTTTCCGGGGTGTACTCAATGGAAGAAATTTTGTTCTTAACGCCAAGGGTTCGGTAATACAGGGAGCTGTTATTTTGCCAGGATCCCTGTATGTTCTTCCAACCGTATGAGTCCACTTTGGTGTTGAAGCTCGAATCAATTCCCCTGGTAGCTACAATGAAGGTTTTCGGCGCGCTCCAGCCCGTCCATTTCTTGTTGGCGTAGGCTTTGACTTTCCATGTGTAGGCTGAGGTTTTTAACACTTTAGGTTGCGTAACGCTGCACTCACTCGCGTTGCAGATCTCACTGGCCAGGTAGGTTTTTCCCAACTTCTTCGAAGAGCCGCTGCGGACTTCAATGCTGTATTTTTCGATACCGGGCATCGCTTCCCAGGTGTAGATTGGCAGGGTATCAGAGATGGTGCGACTTGGGGAGATAAGGGTCGGCCCATCGCTCAGGGCGGTGGCATAGTACACTGAGCTTTCAATAGCACATTCGCCATACCCCACATTGAAATAACCATCTGTGTCCCAGGTGGGCCCCCAACTGTTGCGGACGATCCAGTAACCTCCGACGTCGTTGAACCCGACAATATCAATGGCATGGTTGGTGGGAGTGTCGACCACGCAGCGATAAATGCCTGCATCAAAGTAACCGTTCATCCTCAACGAGGCTGACAAGGGGCCGTTTTTAATCAAAGCGTTTTTGATGGATGTCTGTTTTTTGGAGACTTTGCCGACTTTGAGCAGATTTTTTGTTCTGCTAAGCCAGTCGTTACAACGGTCGCCGCAGACACAGTCACTGCAGTGCACGCCGTAGGCGTAGGTGCAGTTTTCCATGCAGGCGCCGTTTGAATAAAACCCACACCCAGTTGCGTCATTGCCATCAACGTACGCCATACAGCTTTCGTCCGGCAGGCCATCCTTCTTGATGAAGGCCAAGGCTTTGTCTTTCCAGCCTCCTCTACAGTTCTGATAACCGTATTTCGTATCACTGTTGCAGTCCGAGACCAGGTACTGCTCTGAAAGGTCGTAGTTGTTGCCTACGGACTGGTTGGCGATATTAAGGGCGGCTTCGGCTACACCCACCGCGGAAAAAGCCCAACACGATCCGCATTGTCCCTGGTTCTTGACATTGGTCAAATAATTACCCGCTGGCTGGGTGCGCCAGTCGAAGGAAGCGGGCAGCGCGGCCGCCTCAACCTCCTCAAAATCTTCTTCCGCATATTCTTCGTCCGTTTCCGGCGCCTGGTTGGCTTCCGGCGACACCAGGGCCTCTGAGCCTTCAGGGTCGACAACCTTTATAGATTTTTCCTCCAGGTTGGATAATTGCGACACAGAGCCGACTTCACCGCCCTCTTCAGAGACGCACACCGCGTACTCTTTGGTAAATGGATTCGCCCCATCCGCTTTTACTTCGGTGAGCAGACCCTGTTGCGCGCAGTATGAATGTTCAGTGCCGCATTTTCCAGCAAGGAAATCCCATTCATCACAACTGGTGCCATCCGGGAACTTGCACATTCCCACCACACCAACATCGGTTGTGACCAGTTCATAGTCATAACCCTGATCGATACAATACACAGCGGCTGGATTGGCATATCCTTCTTTAGGAGAATCGTTGGAGTCATTTCTCTCCAGCATACTTCCCGGTAAGGCAAAGCCAATCACCGCAACAAAGCACACCATAATGATGGCGGCTGGGAATAAATATTTTTTTGACATTGTGTCCCTCCCAAATGTAGAAAAAATTGAACGGATATCTATTCTTTTGTGGTTGCGATGTTCTTGTCTTGTGCGATGGAATCACCCCCTTTTTGGGTTCTCGCTGCTGATGTTGTGGTCGCAGTTCATTGGCACTGGCTGATTTGTTGGATCAGTCCGGAGAGTTCTGCCACAGAACCAACCGGATTTCCTTCCTGGTCCAAACAAACTGCGTACTCCTGAGCATAAGGGTCTTGTCCGTCAGCGACGGTCTGGATTTGATAACTATGCTGCGCGCACCAGGAATATTCCTGGCCGCATTTTCCCGCCAAAAATGCCCACTCATCGCAGCTTGTCTCATCCGGAAAATAGCACATCCCCACCTGGCCGATCTCGGTATCTTCGATACGGTGCTCATATCCCAACAGACCGCAGTATACAGCCGCTGGGTTCGCAACCGCGGCTGAACCGCAATCCAGGGTTGGAACGATGGTGCCGGGTGACGGTTGTGCGGGGGTTATTGCAGCAGGTTCACTGACTTTGTGAGTGGGATCTGTGGGTGTGGAACGCGAATTTGTTTCGGCTGGAATGCACGCCGAGATCATGAGAGTCACGAACATTGAGGCACAGAGCCTCATCCAAGTTCTCCTATTCAATATTTACAACCTTACTTCTCTAACCCCAAAATAATGTAAATGAGACTCACAATAAACCAATATTAAATTTGAGCGTGAATTAAACTGTCCCCCATTCGCATTTAAATTATAACGATGTTAAAAATCTTTTCAATAGGGTTTTGCAAACTAAAAATATGTGTCACTTTAGAATGGTTCCCATTTCAGTTGCTGGGGCTGGTCCTTTCTTATGCCCTGCGTCTGTTATGTCAGGATGGTGTCAGGTAAACTCTTTTTTTATGAGATGGACGGTTTTATTGGATGGTCGTAAGAGTAAAAAAAACGGACTGACACGAACAGTCCGTTTTCTCATAAATTTACGCCTGCGATCGCTTTGCTATTGCTGCTGCATCTGTTCAAAGTGGTTGGTCAGGGCGTAAGTGATGTAATTTTCCCATAAGGCCATCACTTTCGTGCGCGGGTAATCGTGCGTGCTGAAGGTCTGCACCACCACCGTCCCGTCCATGCAGGTCGCCAGGGTGCCGTAAGAGGATTTCTCCCGTTGGTACAGCCCGGCCACCAGCTGGGCGTCGCCGCCGGTCCCCAGTTTGATCAGGTCGCCGATATCCCCGATCCAGTAGGGAGTGGCACTATACAGCGGTTCCACAATGTTGGGGCTGCTCAGCAGGGGGTGGCTGGTGTCCAGCCAGTACATCGAATAATCCAGGACATCGTAATTGTTCGGTCTTGACCAGTTTTTCTGGTAGGAAATCCCACACTGGTACAAAAAGCCGGAAATCCGGCCGTTGGCGATCTGGTCCAGGGTCCAGACTTCTGTGACAACGGCAGCGTGGTTGTCGTTGATCTGCTCTGAGATCACATCCCAGAACTCGCCCCGCACCCAGCTCCGGTTTTCGGCGGCCACGATGATCAGGTCCCACTTCTGCGCAGAGTTGAGCTGCTGCATAAAATTACCTACCGCGTCGCCAACAAAAACGATTTTCCCGCCGGAAAAATTCATCCGGTTGACCACTTCCTGGACATAAGGTGTCAGGTTGGGGTTGCCGCGCACATCTTCATATACCAGAATGTTGGCGCTTTTGATCTGGTCTTTAATATCCACCTGCGGAACGGCGGTGTCTGTTGGCAGGGGAATATCGGTGGGGGCTTCGGGTTGGGGCGGGTTGGTGGGTTGTTCCACAACAATAACAACGGGTGGGGTGGTTGGCTGTTCGACCGGAGCTGCGGCTGCGGCTTCGGCCTGGACTTGAGCCTGGTTAGCGGCCGCGTCCAGCGTTGCTTGCTGCTGCTGTACCGCCAGCATGGTGGATTCGATTCCCAGCGCGATTTGGGTTTGCTCCATTCCATTCGAGGCAGGGCTTTCTCCAACGCTGGTTAAATTGCAGGACAGTATCATGACTGCAATCAGGATAACAATAATTGACCGGGTGATTCGAAGTGTTTTCATTCCCTCTCCTCCATGTTCGTATATTTTATTGTATAAGATTTTTTGGGAATGTCCACCATCATTTTTGATAAGTTCTGAAAATTAGTTAGCTTTCTGGGTGGTTTATGGTACATGACCCTCTTTATTGAATACGTTACCGGAGATGGGAGTGAACAATCAAAAACCAGGAGCGCTCTCCACAGGGAGACAAAATCGTCTGGGATCGGCGCTCTTGTTTACGGCCAGTCACAACCGGTTGATTTAGTCTCTGAGAAACTGTGTTTATTCCCCGCGGGGTTTTCAGGTTGTGCTACAATAAGGCTGACGAAACCATTTGTATTCAATCTTTTTTTGAAATAACTTCCATGTCTGAAGTATCTGATTTACGCCCATCTCCTATAGCGGGAATGTGGTACAGTGGAAATCCTGACCGCCTGGGGCGTGAAGTTGACAATTACTTGAAAGATGCCCGCATCCCGGATCTAAAGGGTGAGGTGATCGCTGTAATAGCGCCTCATGCCGGTCATCGCTATTCTGGACGAACCGCGGGCCACGCCTTCCGCGCGCTGCAAGGCAGGTCTGTTGATGTAGCTGCGGTCATCTCTCCCAGCCATGTTTATTATCCCAAGCCCATCCTTACCACAGCCCATCAGGCCTACACTACCCCACTGGGCCCGCTGTGGGTCGACCAGCCTGCCCTGCAGCAGCTCGCTGAAAATCTTGATCAGGAAGATCTGGCTATTTACAAAATCGCGCAGGACAGGGAGCATTCTCTGGAGATCGAACTGCCCTTCCTGCAGCGCGCGCTGGCTGCGGATTTTAAACTTCTCCCCATCATGATTTCCGGCAAAGACCACAGGGTTGTCGAAGCACTGGGGCACGCTCTGGCAAAAACGTTGCGCGGCCGCTCCGCCATCCTGGTCGCCAGCACAGACCTGTCCCATTTCTTCCCGCAGCCAACCGCTGAAAAGCTGGATGCTGAAATGCTGCGCCAGATTGGCGCCTTCTCTCCCGAAGGGGTATTGAAGGCCGATGACACCGGAACCGGATTGGCCTGCGGCGCCGTGGCTGTCGCTGCGGTATTGTGGGCAGCCGGAGATCTGGGCGCGGACGCGGTTGAAATCCTTCACTACAGCACATCCGGTGATGAAACCGGAGATGCCTCTTCCGTTGTGGGTTACGGCGCAGCGGCAGTATTGAAACGCGCATGATCCTGAGACAAATTCTCCTTATTTTCATTCTGATCGCGTTGAATGGTTTCTTTGTGGCCATTGAGTATGCTGCTGCGGCCTCTTACCGCATTCAGGCTAATATTCTCACAGATATTGACACCAAAGCCGGGCAGGTTACCCGCCGCTGGCTGGGTGATCTGCAGCGGCGCGAACGGATGATTTCCACCGCGCAAATCTGCATTGCTTTTATCAATTTTAGCCTGGGCGTGGTGGGGTTGGGGTTGTTCGACCAGCTGCTTGGCGATCACATTCAGGGAACAGCCATCCCGGCCTGGCTGACCTTTCTCAATCCTGTTTTGCCGGCAGTTCCTTTTTTGTGTACATTGTTTTTAGTAGGGGGGCTGAACATTGTTCTGGGTGAACAGCTTCCCAAAGTGCTGGCCTTGGAGTCGTTAGAGCGTTTTGCGCTGCGGGCTGTGCCGGTGATGCGGGTGATCAGCACTCTGATGAACCCCTTCACCAGCCTGCTGGCTCGCGCCGCGGCGGGACTGGCCACCGTTTTTGGCATTTCCAATATCGAGAATGGTTCCTCAATCTATTCTCTGGCGGAGATCCGCCAGATGGTTTCGCTTCCCGAAATGGCGGGGAGCATTGAAGAGCCAGAACGGGAGATGCTGACCGCGGTGATTGATTTTGGAGAAATGCTGGTCCGCCAGCTCAGCGTCCCGCGCACCGAAGTGGTAGCCGTAGAGGCAGATTCGCCGGTGGATGATGTGGTTCGCCTGGCAATAGAGACCGGCGTGACCAAACTGCCGGTGTATGAGGGCGACCTGGATCAGGTGCTGGGCATCGTGCACCTGCGCGATATGGTGCGCGTCCTGCAGGATGGAAACAGCAACGGTACCACAGCCCGCGACCTGGCCCGCGAGACCCTCTTTGTCCCGGAGACCATCTCGGTCAATGACCTTCTGCGCCAGTTCCGTGGTGAACGCAAGCATATTGCGATTGTTCTGGATGAGTTCGGCGGCACTGCCGGTTTGGTTACCCTGGAGGACCTGCTTGAAGAAATTGTTGGCGATGTGCAGGATCCCTTTGATGCGGATCTGCCGCTGTTCACGGAACTCCCCGATGGCTCAGCCCTGATCGAAGGTAAGGCCCTGATCGAAGAGGTCAATGAATACTTCGGTTTGCAGTTGGTGGATGAAGATTACGATACCCTGGCCGGATACATGCTCGGGAAACTGGGGCGCATTCCCGTAGAAGGGGACGTGGCTTATGACTGGGATCAGGGGGTTCACCTGACGGTGGAGAAAATGGACCGCATGCGCATTGCCCAGATCACTTTAAAGCGATTCTGATCTCCTCTCCAGCCACGTCATCCCGTATAATTGGTTTTATCCAGCGCGCGGACGCCCCGGTGGGGCGTTTTTATTGCCTGTAAAATTTTTGTTGAGGGAGCGCATCCAATGTCCGCAACGTACGTCGAGATCGCGGTTAATATTCCACAGGTCAGTGGGGTGTTTGATTATCACTTGCCCCCCGAATTGGAAGGTCTTGTGTCGCCGGGTTGTCTGGTGGAAGTACCCTTTGGACCGCGCGCCGCGCAGGGGGTGGTCGTCCGCATGGTAGAAACGCCCCAGGTTGCTGAGACCCGCCCGGTAAAGGCGCTCCTCGATCCACAGCCGGTGCTCACCCCCGCCCAGATGACCCTGGGTGCGTGGCTGGCTGAACGCACGCTCACACCGCTGGCGGCCTGCCTGCACCGTATGCTTCCTGTTGGTCTCAGCCAGCAGGCTGACACTCTTTACCAGCTGTCGGCAGGGCCCCAACCGGATAATCGCTCCATTTCGCCGCTGCAGGAACGTCTGTTGACCCTCTTGCGGCAGCGTGGCGGCCTGCGTGGCCGCCAGATTGACGCCGCCATTCCCCACCAGAATTGGAAAGCTGCCGCGCGCGGTCTGGTGCAGCGCGGTTGGTTGGCGGCCCAACCTGTCCTGCCGCCCCCTGCCGTGCGCCCCAAAGTGGTTCGCACCGTCCAGCTGGCTGTCCCGCCCGGCGAGATCGATGCGCCTCTCCTCCAGGACCTGGGGCGCGGAGAGGCCGGCGCCCGCCGCGAGAAAATCTTGCGATTCCTCCAGCAGGAGCCCATGCCGGTCAACGTCTCGTGGGCTTACGCGGCCAGCGGTGGCAACCTGCAGGACCTGGTGCGGCTGGCGGACCGCGATCTGGTCATTCTCAGCGAAAGCGAGGTGTGGCGCGACCCGCTTGAAGACCTGGATTTTGTGCCGGTTGAAGCGCCCCCTCTCACGCCCGCCCAGGCCAAAGTCTGGGAAGATGTTGAAGACGGCATCCGGGCTGCTGCTCGGGGTAAACCGGTTCCTCCCTTCCTCCTGCACGGCGTGACCGGGTCCGGAAAGACTGAAATTTACCTTCAGGCGGTGGCCGAAACCCTGCGGTTGGGGCGCCAGGCCATTGTGCTGGTGCCGGAGATTGCCCTCACGCCCCAGACCGTGCGCCGCTTTATCACCCGTTTTCCGGGGCAGGTCGGGCTGATGCATTCCCGTCTTTCCCCCGGCGAGCGTTATGATACCTGGCGCCGGGCGCGCGCTGGCCGGCTGCCGGTCATCATTGGTCCACGCAGCGCGTTGTTCGCCCCGCTGCCCAACCTGGGGTTGGTCGTGGTCGATGAATGTCATGATCAGTCCTATTACCAGGCCGAGACGGTGCCCCACTACCATGCCGTCAGCACAGCTATGGCTTACGCCCGGCAGACCGGGGGAGTAGCCCTGCTTGGTACCGCCACTCCGGATGTCAGCTTGCTGTACCAGTTCCAACACAAACACTGGCATGTTGTCCAGCTTCCGGTGCGCATCCTGGCCCACCGCCAGAGTGTTGAATCGCAGATGAAGCGCCTGGGCAAACCCCTGCCTGAACTCGCTGTTGAGGGAGTCACCGCTACCCTGCCGCTGCCGCCTGTCAACCTGGTGGACATGCGCCAGGAGTTGAAGGCTGGCAACCGCTCTATTTTCAGCCGCGCCCTGCAGGAGGGTCTGCGTCAGGTGCTGGAGGCCAACCAGCAGGCCATCCTCTTCCTCAACCGGCGCGGTTCTGCCACCTATGTCTTCTGCCGGGATTGCGGTTATACCCTGCGCTGTCCCCGCTGCGAGATGCCGCTGACCTACCACCGCTCCGGTGAGGTTCTGCTCTGCCACACCTGCGGTTACCGTCGCAAACTGCCTAAAACCTGCCCGGAGTGTGGCAGCACCCGTGTCGCGCGCTACGGCACCGGCACGGAGAAGGTGGAGACCGAGGTTAAGAAACTTTTTCCCGCCGCCGAAGTCCTGCGCTGGGATGCCAGCACCACCAGCAAAAAGGGGGCCCACGAGATCATCCTTTCGCATTTTATCAACCACCGTGCCGATATCCTGATCGGCACCCAGATGCTCGCCAAAGGGCTTGACCTGCCTTTGGTGACCCTGGTGGGGGTGGTCCTGGCGGATGTGGGCTTGAGCTTTCCCGACTTCCGCGCCGCCGAGCGCACCTTCCAGCTCCTGACCCAGGTTTCAGGCCGGGCCGGGCGCAGCCCGCTGGGTGGGCGGGTCATCCTGCAAACCTTCCAGCCGGATCATTACGCCATCCGGGCAGCTTCGCTGCATGATTTTTACGGCTTTTACCACCAGGAATTAAATTACCGCCGCCAGCTCGAATACCCGCCCTTTTACCGCCTGGTGCGGTTGGAGTATCGCGATCTGGACGCGCGCAAAGCCGAACAGGAATCCCGCCGGATGGCGGCAGACATCCAGCGCTGGATAGAGGAAGGCGAGTTCACCGCTACCGGGATGATCGGGCCGGTGCCGTGCTTCTTCCACCGCCTGCGCGGTTACTACCGCTGGCAGATCGTCCTGCGCGGACCCAACCCGGCCGCCCTGCTGCAGGACAAACCGCTCGGCGATTGGCGCGTCGAGGTCGACCCGCCAGGACTGTTGTAAGGAACTTTGGGGTTTGAGGTTAAGCGTCTGGCAGCGCGGGAGCTTTTACCGCCCCCGCTCCCGGGGGACAGTACTTCGCCAGATAATCCAGCAGGGCTGCCACGAACAGGGTCAGGCCGACCAGCTCCACGGTTTCTTCGATATTTGCCAGCATCACAAATACAAAGAAGGAAGCCCCCTCGTTGATGATCTTCGAGCCGATCGCTTCCAGCCCGACAGCGCCCATCACGAAAATCACCGCCCCCGCCAGGAAACGGTTGCGGGTTTCTTTGGGCAGGTGCCACAGGAACCGCACATAGAACAGGAACAAAACCAGCAGCACCGGCATCACCGGGATATACCAGGCAAAGTTCAGGAAGCCCGTCAGGGTGAAGCGCTCCCGGATGGCCACCCCCAGCTGTTCGTGGATTTCCTTGTAATCGTCATACGCCAGGAACAGAAAGATCGGCGTCATCAGCAGCCAGTACGCGCTGTATCCCTTGCGCTGAACGATGGAATACACCCCGGTTACGGCCATCAACAGCCCGGATGCGATCATTAATCCCATCGAGAAGTAGGTTGGAAGATTGCGTTCATCATCCAGGTGGAATTCATGGATCGCGAAATGGAGCATATCCTGGTAGGGGGTGAAAAAGCGGAACATCTGCCCCGCGATGGAGAGCAGGTACAGTGTAGCCGTGAAGGCCAGCAGCGCCCAGAAAATCTGCCGCGATTTGCCCGCGACGAACAGAAACTTCTTAAAAGCCGTCAGCTTTTGCCGCGGGCGGGCTGCCCGTGCCAGCACGACCCACACCACCAGCAGCTGCGCGTTGAGCAGGATCCACAGGATCAGGAAGGGGCGCACCCGCACCTGCATATCGGTGGCGATCCATTCAAAGTGAAACCAGCGCAGGTACATGTACACGCTGGAGATCAGCCACAGCAGGTGGTAGGAAATGAAGCCAAAACCGGTTTCCCCCTCGGCCCAGCTTTGCAGGCGCCCTCGCGCCCGCTCCGACAGCCGCGACTTTGCCAGGATGACCCCCAGCAGACCTGCGGATACCAGGGTCAGCGCCAGGCTTACCCCGGCTAAACCCAACCGGAAGTAAGAGAACCCCCACATCACCGCGTTTTTGGGGTCGGCTGGCAGGGTTAGGTAAAAGATCAGCACAGCCAGACATGCCGCCGTCATCAGGCCCAGAAAGATGCCAAAGCTCTTGCGAACCGCTCCCTCGGGTTGTTGGCTGGTTTGAGCCATATCGCGCGCTCCCTGTAAGTTGAATTTGTCTGAGCGGTGCAGTTCTCACCGCCCGCAAGTTTAGATTATATCATCACGCGGAAAATATACCACTTTTTTCCCTGTTGACAAAATGTAAATTATACTTTACTATTGATATGTACATTATGATTTACATTATTACGGAAAGGAAGGTTGTATGTCACCCAGTGGAAACGCGGAAGGGCTGCAAAACCGGGTCCGCGAACTGCGGGCAACCCGGGGCCTGACGCAGGAAGACCTGGCGCGGGCCGCTG
>Ga0068714_10002884_pt1 | contig 21197 bp, 15 predicted proteins | sample MTBNYHSulfiMetaG_FD_62988 | JGI IMG/M metagenome (GOLD analysis project Ga0068714, IMG submission 62988) | Enrichment culture microbial communities from rom New York Harbor, USA that are MTBE-degrading - MTBE-NYH (New York Harbor Sulfidogenic)... | ecosystem: Environmental > Aquatic > Marine >... | reverse complement strand
CGGACCTCCCGAGGTGAGCGTCCGGCGGGGGGCGGTCACCGCAGTCAGGCGCAACAACGCGGGTCGGGTGGTGGTGGTGGAGCACTCGGCGCCGCTCGACTTCGGCATGAGCGGTGGCGGCCTCTTCGACGCCGACGATCGGCTGGTCGGCGTCAACGCCTTCGGGACACCGATGACGTTCAACGCGGTGGGCCGCGACATCGTGGCCACCGTCCTCGCGAACGCGCTGGAGGGCGCGCCGCTCGACTACCGGACCCTGGGCATTCGGGACAACGCGTCGGTCTGCCTGCTCGACCCCGCGAACGGTGCTGTCACCGCGGTGGTCGCCACCCCTCTCCTGAACCACAGGTCTCCAGCGTGGAGCCCCGACGGCCGGACGCTGGCGTTCGAGGCGTTTCGCGACGAGCGCAACGAGGTCTACCTCTGTGACCTCGACACGCGCGAGGAGCGGAAGCTCACTCGCGGAGAGAGCGGCAGTCACAGCCCGAGCTGGTCCCGTGATGGCGCCGCCCTGGCGGTGACGGCCGGCAACCGCTGGCACGCAGAGATCGAGCTCCTCGACGTCGGTGGCAACTCGCTCGGTCGTCTCACGGCGCAGAGTGGATTTCTCGGCTACCCGTCGTGGGCTCCGGATGGACGCCGGCTGTGTGCGGTGCGGAGGAGTGGCGACGGCTCCAGCACTCTGGTGGTGGTCGACCGGTCCACCGGTCAGATGGAGGACCTGGCGGTCGGCTCCCGGAGCGTGCTGCACCCGAGCTGGTCGCCCGGCGGCAGGAAGATCGCGTTCAGCGCGGAGCGGAAGGGGAACCGCGATATCTTCGTGTTCGACGTGATTTCGAGGAGGCTCGAGCGAGTGACGAGCCTGCCCGGCAAGGAGCTCAACCCCTCCTGGCACCCTGACGGGAAGAGCCTCCTGTTCACCTCGGCTCAAGGCTCGAGCGAGACCCACGACGTCTACAGCGTCTCGCTGGGCAGCGGCAGGGTCCGCCGGCTCACGACCGAGGGAAGGAACTGCTACGGACCCGTCTGGTCACCGGAAGGGGACCGCATCGCGTTCTACCGGATGGAGGACGCGTCGGAGCCGTGACGTCACGCGGTTCTGTCGCCTCGAACGCGCACGACGGGGTACCGCTGGATCAGTCCGGCCCGCTGTCGGTCGAGACGGTGTCCCAGCGAATGGGGTGGGGAGGGAGGTAGGCGCACTCCGAGCCGACCTTGAGAGCGGATTCGAGATGCCCGGCGAGCTCGGGGTGGTTGCGCTCGACCCACCGGTTCGCTCGCCGCAGCGCTGCCCTCACGCGGTCGTTGACCCTCTTCGTGAGCGTGCTTCCCGACCCGCGGATCAGCTGGGCGTAGGTTTCGATCAGGTGGTGGATCTCGGCTTCGCGAGTCGAGGAGACCGGTCCTGACTCGAGCTCGTCCTCGAGCCGTCTGATGGACAGCTGCCATCGGCGGAGATCGGCCATCCGGTCGCGGGTTTCCGCCGTCGTCGTCGGCAGCCTGGAGACCGCGAGGTGACCCTCGCGAACGGCTTCGAGAGCGGCATTCGTCGAGCTGGCCGCGAGCGCGACGCCTGCGACGTGCTGCTCGAGCTCGACGCAGCTGAAGCGCTGGTGGGGGTGGGCGAGGAGGTGGGCCATGAGCGCGAAGCCCACCTGGCTGGCCGGGCGGACGGTTCGTCCCGAGTACGAGACGCACCAGTGATCACCCTCCCGTCTCATCACGTGCTCGGGTCGGATGAGGCCGAGGAGTCGACCCCCTGCGAGCACCTCGGCGAACACCTCGACGTTCTCCTCGATGGAGGCCGTGAGGTCCTTGCGGAGGTAGAGGTGATTGCCGGGGAAGAGCTCCTGGATGTAGGCATCCATGGTCATGCTCGCCACCCTGCGCTGGTGCCGGTCAGGCACTACGACCTGGAACTCCTCGGCAAGCTCGGCCTGATCGAAGCCGGTGATGACCGCCACCGCGCGGACGGCGTGGGTCTGCCTGGCCACCCTGAGTACGGTACGTCCGTCGGTGCCGCCCAGGAGGAGGTCGAGCGACAGGAGGTCGTACATGCCGTCCCGATGCTGGAGCGCGTCCACCGCCTCGTCCGAGTTGGCCGCCAGAGTACAGATCACCTCCCCCGGGCTGAAGATCTCCTGGTACATGCGCCGCAGGGCGGACCGCCACTCGATTCGGTCTTCCACCAACAGGATGCGAACCGGACGTGTCATGGGTCTTGGCCTTTCATCAACGGTGAGTGGTCCACCAGCCGGAGGAGCGTCCGACACGACGCGAGGTCCACGCCCTCGGGGGCGGAGAACACCCTCAGGATTTCGGCCAGGGCTCGCGCTTCCTGATGGTCGAGGAGGAGCTGACGAGGGCCGAGGATCCCGATCCGTTCGGCAAGCTCGCAGCAGGCGGACCGCGCTCGGAACAGGTCACCCGCCTCGAGCTGACGTCGGCCACGTCGTGCCGTGGACCTGAGGCTGGCGAGCTCGCTCAGCTGGAGCAATTGCCACCAGCCCTCGATCTGCAGGGGAGGAACGCGGTCGAGGGCCTCCAGGAGCTGGGGAAGAAGGAGTGGACAGGAAAGGACGCAGTGGCCCTTCGTGGCGCCGAGCAGTGCCGTGTCTCTCGAGTTCGGCAGGAGGCTGGTCGTCTCGATCGAGGTGGCCGAGGCGTGATCTCGCGCGAGGACGATCAGCTTGCCCTCCCACAGCAGCTCGCTGCGCAGGCGATGGATCAGCCCGATTGCCGCTGCGCCGGCGGCAACCGTCCCCGGCATGACGACGATCGCGGTGGATCGCTCCTGCGCGGCGGCGAGGAGCCGCACCGCCTCGGGGTCCGGTGGTGCAGTCGACGAGGTGAGCCCCTCGACCGGGAGCTCCTGGCAGTCGAGCCCGCACGCGCAAAGGACCTTGGACAGGCTTCTCGCCATCGCACCTCGTCCGGCCAGGAAGACGGCGTCGGGCAACGACATTTTCGATCGGCGCCGAGTATACCGGAGGCCGGTCGGCGTTTTGCCGGGCCGCCGCCCTGGCGGCGGCGGCGGCGGGACGAGGTTGACGGGCGCGATATGCTGAGGCCATGGCGTGGTCGTCGGCTGAGGGCAGGCATCGGTCCACGGCCCGACCCGGTGGCTGGTGATGGCGCCGCTGGGTTTCGCGGGCATGGGCAACGAGCCCGGCTGGGACCGGTGGACCGGCAACGCCGCCACCTGGTTCGCCGAAGGGGGTATTTCGACCGATCACGTCCGCTTCTGCCCCAAGGCCACCTTTCGCGGGCGGATCGGCGAGCGGGATCGCTCGGTGTACTACCACCTGTGCCATGGCGGCCCCACCTCGTTTCTGGCCGGAAACGGGGAACCGATCTCGGCTACTGAGGTTGCGGCGTGGGTCGGCTCCGGCTCGGCGAAGCGGTTCGCCTTCATCGGGTCGTGCATGGGCCTCGGCCGCAAGGGAAGGGGCACGCTGTCGGGCGCTTTCTTGGCGGCCGACGAGGCTCCCCGGCGAAAGGCCGCCCTCGGCTACGTCAGCGAGGGCAGGGGGACTCAGGTGGCGCCGGACAACCGTTGGTGGTACGCGTCCTTCGGCTGGCAGCACCTCGCGTTTTCGATGATTTTCCGGCAGCGAACCCCCGTGCAGCGCGCTTTCAAGGCGGCGGAGGCCCAGTTTCCCGACATCCGCAGGCACTGGGACTTCTTCGGCGACCAGGCCTTCACGCTGACCGGCGCCGGTATGGACGCTTCACAGGTCGCGGAGCGGAGGGCTCGAGTGGCTCTGGGGCTCGCCGTCGCCTCGGCTGGTGGCCTCGGCGCTCTGCTCCTCGCCGGCATGCCCCTGTGGTACCCGGTGGCGCCCGCAGCTGCCCTGGCGCTGATCTGGGCCTTCGTGGAGCTGGCCCGTTTCCGCCTGGCCCGGGGTGGGCTCCGAGCTGGGAAGGCGACGGGAAGGAGTGGGGTCATGGAGATCGGGAGCGGAGAGATGCTTCGTCTCGCGGCCGAGGTGACGGCCGAGCTCGAGACTCTCGCCCGGGCCCAGGGCCGGACGACGGTTGCCGACCACGTCCACGAGCTGGTGTTCGACGCCAGCGTTTCCGAGGCGGGGGAGATCGGTGGTCGCCCGTCGAGCCTCGTGTTCCGGCGGGTCGTCGAGGGGGTGGATGTCGACGGCAACGAGGTGGTGGTCGAGGTCGACCCGACCTCGGGCGAGCGGCGGATCGTCACCGATCGCGTCTCACCGGACCTCGCGGTCGGACGGGTGTGGACCGTCGGCCGAGAGGAGGCGATGGAGGTGGTCAGGGGCTGGGCGGAGCAGGCCGGCAGCTCCCTGTGCTCGGTGGGGGGGGTGGAGCGGGTGGCCGTGGTCGGCGCACGCCGGGCTTGCCTGCCGGGCAACCTCCCGCAGGAGCTCCCCCTGGACCAGCCCGTCTACCGTCCGCGCCCGGAGGACTACGTCACGGCCTGGGTCGTCACCGTCCAGCTGGGTTTTCGGTCGGAAGGGCAGAGCTATCGGACGTCCTTCGACGTGCTCGTCGACCCGGAGACCGGGCGGATCATCACCTCGTTGCCGATGACGCCGGCCATCCCGGACGAGGTCAAAGAGTGACGACGCCTCCTGGGTGGTGGCGAGAAGGGATGGACCCGGCGGCGACCTCCTTCCGGGCCCTGGTGGCCGCCGCGACCGCGTTCGTGCTCGTCGCTGCCGGTGGAGCGATCTGGCTGTGGACGGGTCGGCCCTCCAGCCTGCAGTGGGCGACACGACCTTCAGCCGTCGCGCATCCGGCGGACCACGGCGCCGGTAGCGATGAGGTCCAACGCGTTGCGGAGGGCAATGGGTCGACGCGTACGGCTCCCACCTTCACCCCCACTGCTGGGGGCGAGCCGGTGCCGCGTCAGACCGAGGCTGCAGGGGCGCCCGCTGCGGTCTCGGTCTCCGAGCTCGAGAACGAACCGTCCGGGCACGCCGGCGAGATCTGGGACCGACCCGAGTGCCACCAGCTCGACCTCGACACCGGCGTGCTGCGGCTTCGCGTGTACAGGGGCATGAGCCTGACCGGCCTGGCGGTGCACTTCAGCGTGAGCACGGGCGAGGTCCGGGCGCTGAACCCGCAGCTGCGAGGCGACCGGCTCTACTCGGGGAGCTGGTACGCGGTGCCGACGCGACACCTGGTGCCGCTGCGCCACCGCGTCCGCGGCGGGGAGACCCTCGCCGGGATCGTCAGTCTTTACGGGGCGCCGTCCCATATCAGCGTTCGGACGTGGAACTGCCTTCCCGACAACCGGATCCGTGCGGGCGACGAGCTCCTGGTGCTGGCCGATCCAGACCTCGGCTTCGCTCGCCCCCTCGGCGACCCGGACGTGGTGGGTGGAGACTGCTTCGCCATTTGGTCGCAGCAGAGGGTCCTCAGACTTCGAGTCTGTCCCGGCGAGACGTTGACCTCGATGGCCGACGCCATCGGGGTCCAGGTCGAGGTGGCCCGCCGGGCGTGCCGGTCGGCGGCCGGGGAGCTGGTCGCGGGGCTCTGCTGCGACTTCGACATCGCGCATCTCGAGGCGACGCTCGACACTCTCGCGCCGGGCGAGACCCTGGCGGGCCTGGCGTCGAGGCGCCACTTGGAGCAACCCGAGCGGATCGAGACCTGGAACTGCCTGCGGGGAGGGAGCCTGCGGTCCGGTCAGCCGATTCTCGTTCTCGAGCGGAGGGCGGAGCGCTGAACGACCGCTCCACCTGCCGGTGGTGGCCGGTAGGGGCCGCGTCGATCGCGGACGTCAGTTCCTCGTGCTGACGATGGGCGCCGGGATTCGACCGCCCCGGCCGATGAAATCGTCGCTCAACGTGTTGTCGGGATGCGCCGCCGGGTCCCACCGCGACTTGAGGTCCATCACGTAGGCCTCGCCCCAGAGGTTGCTGTCGAGCTTCGACTGCTCGTACTCGGCGACGCGCACGCCGTCCTGGTCGCGCATCGACCTCGGCGTGAGGGAAAAGACGACCGTTCGCTCCTTCCCCGCGCGATAGGTCGGCGAGATGACCGGGATGAGGCGCACCGCGGTCGTCTTGGTGTTGGCAACCCCGATGGCGATCTCGTCGGCGATGACCCCGGAGATCAGGTTGGCGAGGTGGCCCGGTGAGTACGCCGAGCCGTCGAACGCGATCATGTCGAGTCCCACCGAGCACACGGCCGTCATGGCCTCGAGCTTCTCGAGGCTCAGCGTGCCGTTGCGCACTGCGAGGTCCATGTACGAGTCCTCGCTCACCGGGATGAACGCGCCGCTCATCCCACCGACGTACCTGGAGGCGAAGACCCCGCCCTTCTTGACCGCGTCGGTCAGCAGGTACAGGGCCGCGGTCGTTCCCGGGGCACCGATCTGCCGAACCCCCAGCTCCTGGAGAATCTGGGCGACGCTGTCCCCCTCCTTCGTGGTGGGTGCCAGGGAGAGGTCGACGATCCCGAACCGAGAGCCGAGCTCCCGTGCGACCTCCTGCCCGATGAGCTCGCCGATCTTGGTGACCTTGTAGGCGGTTCGCTTGACCTGGTCGTAGAGCTCCCCGAGGTCGGCTTCGGGGTGGGTGCGGAGGCACCGACGAATCGCGGCCAGGACCACCCCGGGGCCGCTCACCCCGACGTTGACGACGCTGTCGGCCTCGCCGAAGCCGTGGCACGCGCCGGCCATGTACGGGTTGTCCTCGGGCATGTTGGCATAGACGACGAGCTTGGCGGCGCCGAACGAGTTCTGCTCCCTGGTGGCCAGCGCGGTGTCGCGGACCACCTTGCCCATGAGGCCGATCGCGTCCATGTTGATGCCCGCCTGGGTGGTGGCCACGTTGACCGACGAGCAGACCGCCTCCGTTCGTGCCAGGACCGTGGGGAGGCTGTAGAGGAGGTAGCGCTCGGAGGGGGTCATGCCCTTGTGGACCAGGGCGGAGAACCCTCCGACCAGGTCGATGCCGATGGCGCGGCGCGCGTCGTCGATGGCCAGCGCGACCTGCACGTAGGCCTCGACGATGTCACTCTCGGCCGAGTCGGACCTTTCCTTGCGGAGGAGGAAGTCCTCGTAGCGGATGTGCTCGTGCTGGGCGATCACCGGTATCGCGCCGAGGAGGGCGCCAATCGGGGTGACGGAGAGCCTTCGGTTGGCGACCTTGACACCGTACCGGGCGGCGACCCGGTCCGTCACCTCGACGTGGAGACCCGCCACCCGCTTGATCCTCTCCCGGATGTTGGCCGCCAGCCGCTGAGGGTTGTCGGTGTTGAGGCACGGCAGGAGGTTCACTCCGAGCGTGACGGCGCGCACGTCCAGGTTCTCGTCCTCGAACATCTCGACCGTCTGTCGGATCCAGTCGCTCTGCATTGCGTCCCCCTTCTCACCCGGCTCACAGCGAGTGGAGCTGGCGGTAGATCTCCCAGCTGTGGACCCTCACGTTGCCTTCGAGGGCGACCTGCGCCGCCAGGCGGGCCTGACGCGGGCACGAGGGGTCCTCGAGGCAGGCGAGCCACCGGTGCGCACGCTGGCCGATCGCCAGCCGGCTGTCCCCGGCGAGGTCCTTCTCCCTGAGGATCGCCTCGGTGGCGTAGCCCTCCTCCGGTCTGGCGACCCGCCTGGCAAGGCACTCCAGGAGCTCTTCCGGTCGGACAGAGTCGCTCGCTGACAGGCGAAGCACCACGCGAGGTGCCCCCCCCCTGGAGGGGCGCATCGTGCTGATCTCGCTGACCTGGGCAAACTGCTCTGCAGCCTCTACGAGCGTCGTGGCCAGGAGGTTGAGGGGTTCCTCGGCGCTCAGGATCACGGTGAGCTCCCTGGTGTCCCGTTCTAACAAGGTGGACAGGAGCATCCCCAGCCCGCCGCGCTCGATCAGGGCATGCTTGGAGACGAACCTCCAGGCACCGAGGCTCCAGTACTGGGACAGGACCTCGTCCTCCCACGACGGGTAGACCGAGATCACGAACACCGGCGGGCGGCGGTGGACGTCCTCGCTGATGGCGGCGAGAATCCTGAGCGAGGTCGTGGCGTCGTGCACCTCCTTCTCGAACATGATGTCGAGGAGGATCAGGTCGACCTGGAACAGCTTGGCCAGGGCCTCCTCGCGATTGGTGGCGACGTGCCACGTGATGTCCCAACCGGCCGCCTGGCCGGCCGCCCTGAGAGCAGGCTCCAGCGTGTCCGCCTCGTCGTCGATCAGCAGCACCCTGAGCCGACTATCGCGGTTCGCCTCGAAACGCTTCCGCAGCTGGAAGATCTTCGTGTTGGACAGCTGGGGCACGGACAGCGCGTTGCGCTCGAGCACCTCGGCGACGGCGTCGAGGAGGTCCGACGCCGGGTCGGCCCGCAGGACCACGTCGCAGGTGGAGAAGCCGTAGTAGCTGCGCAGCGTCACGTCCTCGAGCTCGAGGCCTCGCTCCGCGAGGTCGGCCAGCCTCCTCACGATGCGCGCCAGCTGGTAGGTCGAGCTGTAGCCCGAGAATCGGAAATGCCGAAGCTCGCTCATGGTGCCTTCTCCCTGTCGGATGGCAGTCGTGGGTCGGTCGGGTTGGTGCTCGCCAGCTCCTCGAGCTCGGCGGCGAGCTCGGGAAGCGAGGCGTCGGAGCCCGGGCTCCCCTGCGCGGCCACGATCGCGAGCTGGGGGTGGTCTGACGGGTCGAGGCGGACCTCGGCCAACCTCGACCGGAGCTCCCTCCACTCGTTCGGCTCGAGGGCGGCCGCTCCGAGCCCGAGCCGGGCGCGGAGGGCGCGGGCGATCTCGAGCAGCCGGTGGGCGGACGATCCCTCGAGCCGCACCAGAACGTGGTCCGCGAAGTGGTGGGCGCTCGGGGTGGCGCACGCCTGCCGCGGGTCCGGCAGCCAGTGGGCCTCGGCCAGGCGCCGGACGAGAACGGGAATCGACAGCCCCTCCACCGAGTGGATCTGAGCCTCCGGGTCCGCGGCGAGCCGGTCGCCCCCCGCGCCGACTGCGGGGTGCCTGACCACGACGATCGGGTACGGGTCCTGGATCAGCGGAAAGGAGAGGGACTGCCGGTCCCGGCTCGAGTAACGGATCCGAAGCGCCGTGCGCAGGGCGTCGAAGGTCTTGCCGCCGCACGAGAGCGCCCAACCGATCAGGTAGACCGGGAGGGGGGCGTCCGGCCGGCTCGGCACGGCCCGTTCGCGGGCTGCCATGAGCTCCTGCGCCAGCCCGAGCTCCGTGACTGTGGAGCCGACGGGGCATGGCACGAGCGACCTGCACGACTCGAACCCCATCACGGACAGAACTCTGCCGAGGGCAGAGCCAACCGAGCCGGGGAAGCCGGCCAGGAGGGGGGCCTTCTGCTGACCAGTGGCGGTGGTCAATCCGGTGGGTCCCTCCGTGACGTTCGTCGTGCTGACATCTTCTCTGATCCTGGGGTGACGGTTCACCTGGCCCACGCGATTCGCGGAGTGCGGAAGCTGAGCCACCTGCTCAGCCTCGTGACTGTTTGCGAGCTCACGTCGGTCATTGTGACGGATGAGTCCGCTCGCTGACAAGGTGCGTCGCAGTCGACGACGTGAACAGGTGCTCGCGGAAGCTCGAGGACGTCTCGCCCACACCGCGACCGGTACCGATCGAGGTCGAGCGCCCCGCGAACGTCGTTCCAAGCGGGTTGCAGTCCTCAAGGGGCGCGTCTATCCTGATCGGGATTCGCTGACGTTCGGCCTGACCCTGCGGGAGGGCTTGCAATGGGCACATGGAGGGCTGCCTCGCCACGTTGTCTCGGGCTGCGATATCTGTCCACGGCAGGGTCGCATCCTCGAAGACGGTGGGTGAACCCGGTGATCGTCGTGTGGCTGGCGCTGCTCGCGTGTGTGCCTGGGACAGCGTGCGCCGACCGCCAGCCCGACCCGCCGGACATCGATCCCACACCCGTGCCGACCGCATTCGCGCCTGCGGGCCCGGGCTCGGCTCCCGCAGCCTCCACGGAGGCCCAGACGTGCCGGGCGCCGACCGCCCCCGTGCTCGTCCAGCGGGGAGAGAACGGGCTGCTCCTGCTCGCGGCGAACGACCCGGGGTTTTCCTCCTATGAACGGAAGAGCATCGAGCTGACCAGCCTGCAACTGCGCCCGGGCGACTACGTCATCGCGGTGATGGGTCCGCGCTACCGCTCCCCCTACTTCTACCTGCTCGTCGAGGAGGCCGGGGGCGGGGGCGAAGGGGGCCAGGCTCTCCGCGTCTACTGCAAGGACTCCACTCGCCTGGTGGCGACCTACCGCATCCGCGGTTTCGACGTTCCCGACTGTGAGCACGCCCAGGAGCTCGAGGATTGGGCCTTCGCGGTGCGGGTGGAGCGCCCGGGTCCGGACGACCTCATCCTGGTCTGGCTGACCGCCGAGAACGAGTGGACCACGGTTGCCACCGGCAGCAGAGTGGAGGCGTTCTCGCTGGGGCTGAGCCGAGGACGGCTACGCCTGTCATGGGTGAGCGCCGCGGGCCAGCTGGAGACACGTCTGCTCGTTTCCGGAGGTGGTCAACCGGTGCGGCCGGATTCCCCGGCCGTGGACCTCCTGGCGGGCGGCATCGCGGCGGGAGAGCGTCCGGTCGACCTGGTCGACCGCTCCGACTCGCTGTACGTTCTCACTCGAGTGCGGGGCGCGGTGGTCAGTGCGGACGGCGAGGGCGGCAGCGTCCTGTACGACTTCACCGGCCAGGGCGGCAGCCGAGCCGTGTGGCACGACGCGTTCTTCTCCCCCGACGGCAGGGACCTCGGGTTCCTGTCGCTGGTCGAGACCGGTGGTGGGGGGGCGATGCGGTACTCCGCGGTGCTCTATCGGCTCGGCTCGGAGAATCAGCCACGGAGGCTCGGCGAGGTCGACCTCTCGGGGCCCGGAGAGCTCGGAGCCTCCGAGGTCGAGCTGCCCCGCATCTACGTCAAGCCGGCGGACAACGCCATGACCGTTTTCGGGGGCTGCGTCGTCTTCAACCAGGATGGGAAGGGCCACGTCCGTCGCCTCGTCGTGAAGCAGGGGCTCGAAGACTCGGCGTGGCACGCCGAGGTTCTCGAGCGGGCCACGCTGCCCACCGCGGTCGACATGACGAGGGTGAGGGTGCTGGGCACGACGGGGATCAAGGAGCGCGTGCTCTACGACCTGGCCGTCGAGGGCGCCCAGGAGTCCTTCAACTGCGAGCTGTGGCGGTGAAGGCGATGGCGAGAAACCTGAAGCCGCTGGCCGATGCAGTGATCCGCCTGACTGTGGTTTCATTCATGGCGGTCGTGATCCTGGCCTGCCAGTCGGACGCCGAGGTGACGCAAGCCTCGAGCGTTGATGGTGGTGGGTCGCCCAGGCTGGTGTTCGCAGCAGGGGCGTTCCTCTTCGACTCGCGCTATGAGGTCGACCTCGACGCCCGGAAGCACAAGTACCCGCTCGTCTCGGACGATTTCCTGTTGTTTCTCGAGGTGGGGGGCGAGGGCTACCGCCTGTACGCCTACCCGCTGAGCGACGCGCTGTCCTCTGGCCCCTGGCTCAAGGCGCCGGCCCTGGTGTACCCCGAGGAGAACGCTGACGCCGGCCTGTTCGCGGGCCCGGCCGCGACGGTCCGGGCGTTCTTCAGGGGCCCGGCCTTCCTCGAGATCACCGGGGAAGGGACGCCGGTTCTGCGGCAGTGCCCCAGCGGCCGTGCTCTCTCGTCGGGTGCGCCGGTGCGTGACTACCTCGGCAGGGTCGAAGCGTTGGTCGGCCCCGACGGGCTCGAGGTCGGTGATCGACCGGCGTTCACCTGCAAGGAGGTGTTCGCCTTTGACGAGCACGATGGCGTCTTCGCTGTGTCCTACCAGGACCTCGAGGGCCGGCAACGGGTCTGTCTCGTGAGTGGCCGAGGGGCGAAGAACTGTGACTGCGGGCCGCTTTCTGACCGGGCAGAGTTCGGACCGCGGTTCTCGCAGGACGGCCGCTGGCTCGCGGTGGCGGCCAAGGAGGGGCAGCGCTGGGACCTCCACGTCTACGCGGTCAACGGAGGGGAGGCCAAAGGCCCGGTCGCCACGGTGGCGGACATCGCCTTCTACGACGTCACGACCGAGGACTTCGTCTACCCGGGTTCCTTCGAGTGGGTAGGCAGCACGCTGTACTTCGTCGGACGGCACTCCGCCCGAGAGCGGGCGCTCCAGCGCCTCGGCTGCAAGGGGGGACGGTGTACCTCCCCCGAGCTCGTGGAGACCCCCGCCTGCGTCCAGATCGCGCCGTACGCGGGTTCGGGCCTGGCGGAGGACTCCAAAGGAGTCTCCTGGGCTCCTGCCACCGCCGGCTGCTCCGAGACGGACCCGCTGACCGGCCAGCTGGAGGTGCGTGAGATCGTGTGGGCGCAGCCCTTCGTCCACGAGGGGGTCGTCTACCTGGCGGCCGAGTCGGTGGTGCGCCCCCGGCACGCCGCAGCAGCGCACCTCAGCGGCAGGCTGCGCTGGCTGTCGCGCATCCTGGTTTTCCGTGTCGGGGGGGACGGACCGTGAGGGGGGCGCCATGGCGCCTCGTGCCGGTTGCGTTCCTGGTCGCGCTGGTGGGTGCGGCGACGTCGGGCGCCCAGGGACCGGCGCAGGTCGTCCCCCTGTCGGACCTGCCCCAGGGGGTTGCCGACCTGGTAGTCATGCGCTCGGTGGCGCGGGTGGTCGACGAGGGGCAGCGCATGCTGGTCGGGGCTCTCCTCGGCCATGACCGGACGACGCCCGAAGAGGCGAAGCTCCTGCAGGAGTACCGGGCGTGGGACGAGCTCCGGCAGACGAAGCCCGGCGCCCCCGTGCCGTCGCTGGGTCGTCTCTCGGAGTGGGGGCTCACGCTCGTCGACCCACGGTCGTTGGCGGTACGGGCTGGGGAGCTGCGCCAAGCCGTCGAGCGGGATCTCTGCCCCGGGCTGGTCCTCATTCCGGGTTCCACAGGCGCTGTGGAGCAGCACGACATGATCGTCTACTACGCACGCAACGGGCTCGGTCTGTGCGGGGCGCCGGTGGTGGATTGGGAGCCGACCCGGGTCGGTGTGAGGAGCTTCTACAACCTCTTCGCCGAAGGCAACCACTTCAAGAAGCTCGACGACTACCTTGCCAACCCCGACAACAAGCCCTTCATGCGACGGGAAAACCTGTTCGTGTCGCTGTACTTCTACTACCTCGAGCTGGCGTTCGAGGCCCGCTCGGTCGACCTCCCGAGGAAGGAGCTGCTCGGTCGGCGGGGTCTGCTGTGGCAGAGGTTTCCCGAGCTGGATCAGGTCAACGAGATCCTGACCCTGCTCGTTCGCCTTCGCCTGGCTTGATGGGGGTGCCATGGGACGGAGAAGAAGGCAGAGCACATGGGAGGGGACGATGCTCAGGAGTCGACCCGGTCGTGACGCGCGCACGAGGTGGCGGCGAACCCCGGTCGGGGCCCCGACGATCGTGCTGTCGGTCCTGCTGGTCGGCGTCGCGGTGTCGCTTCCCGGCCAGGAGGTGACCCTCACCGTCGCGACGACGGAGTACACCGCGGACTGGAACCCGATCTCCGCCAGCACGTACCCTGCCCAGCTGGTGACCCGGCTCGTCACCGAGAGTCTATTCGAAAAGACCTGCGAGGGCGGGGGCTCGAGCGAGACCCAGCCGCTGTTCGCCAACGTCTGCTCCGCCGCGTCGGGAGTGGAAGCCGGCGCCCTGAGGCTCCGGTTCGACCCCCAGCGGTGCCCCGGAATCGGCGTGTCGGACGTGGCCTACACCCTGGAGCAGATCCGCGGGCTGCGACGCAACGAGTACAACCTCTACAACCTCGCGCTGAGCGGCGAGGTGCTCGAGGTGGGCCGTCCCAGGCAACCGGACGAGTGGGTGGCCAAGACCGCGTTCTGCTTCCCCCTCCTGCGCCGACCGGGGTCCCCGGCCCCCTCCGAGGTCGGCCGCCTGTTCGAAACCAAGATGACCACCGGGACCGAGAATCTGTACAACCGGGTGACGAACGGGCCCTTCAAGGTGGAGAAGATCTCGTCGGACTTCGTCAACCTCTCGAGACGCACGGGGACGAACGCGACGGACCGGCGGGTCGACCGGGTGTCGGTCCAGTACTACCCGCTGTTTCGGACCCTCCAGGACACCATGGACGGCATGAACCCGCCCGACGTCGTCCTGTCGTGGCCGCTGCGGTGGGAGGTCGGCAGCCGCCCCTACCAGCCGCGCAAGCCGGAGGACCTGGGCAGCTTCACCTACGTCGGCTTCAACTTCAAGGTGAGCGAGCCGGCGTCGCAGCAGCTGCTGCAGCTGCGGCGCTTCCGCGAGCTTTTCACCAAGTCGCTCTGGGCCACCCGCACGGTTCAGCAGCAGGTCGGGGGCAAGGACGGGGGCGAGGTGGGCGCCGGCATCTTCCTGGGGGAGAGCTTCGACTCCGGCTCGCCGGCCGTGGTCGACCGTCCCGAGGAGGCGCAGCTCCGCGTCGCGGTCAGGTCGTTCCTCCAGGACGAGGCGCTGGGTCAGGGGGTCCGCCTCAGGGTGCTGGTGGCGCCGGGCCTCGAGAGCATCCTCGACCGGTCGGACCGCGCCAACCTGGAAGAGGACCTGAACTCCCTCTGGCAACCCGAGGGGGTGAAGGGGATCCGGTTCGAGATGCTCGACCCGGTGGGCGGTCCCAACCGGTTCATGGCCGACCGCCAGAGCGGCAGGTACCCCCTCATCCTCGACACTTTCATACATCGAGGGAATCACCTGGCGTACATGGCGTTCCTCCAGCCCGGCAACGAGCTCAACGACCTCGGCGTGAGCGAGAAGGTTGTCAAGGGGTTCTCCAGGGCGGAGGTCGGCCGCATGATGGAGGCGGGCCCCAAAGGGGTGGTGGAGTTCCTCGGGCTCGTGGAGCGGGAGTACCCGGTGGCGGTCATCGGGGAATTCCCGACCCGCGACCTGGTGTCCAACCGTCTGAAAACGCCCGGTTGCGGGCCGGGAGCCCAGCCGATGCCCTTCGCCGGCTTCGAGACCTGGGAGAAGGTGGCCGGTGACAGGCCGAAGTGAGGGGCGGCCGCCCGGGCTCCCGTCGCGCCGCTGGCTCGGTCGTCGCGGGGTGGCGCCGCTGGCGGCCGCCTTCCTCGCCATGGTGCTCGCGGCCTCGATCGTTGTGATCAGCCCTGACGCGCACGCTGCGTGGCTGTGGGAGGCGTTGCAACGGACCGCTCGCTCTCTTGCCCAGGCGACCATCGCGCTGGTGCTGTTCTTGCTGCTGGTGGGCTGCCTCATTGCGGTCCTCAAGGCGATGTACGCGGGGTGCGGCGGTCTGGGTCCACGCTTCGGGACGGCCGCGGGCCTCCTGCTGGCCGTGATCGTGGGGTTGAACTCGGCGCCGATCGTCGTGTATGTCCAGGCCCTTCGCAGCCTCGAGCGCGAGCTGGGCGACTCGATTCCCGCGGCGCTGCCCCTTTGGTTCCTCCACGGCGCTTCGGTCGTCGTCGCCCTCCTGGCGGCCAACGCCATGATCTACTACTTTTTCGGGGGGTTTGTCTCCACCCTGCTGCAGGAGTCGCGCAAGCTGTACGTGGCGTCGGCCCGGTTCAAGGGCTCGACCCTACCGGGGTATCTGGCAGAGCGGGGCCAGATGTACCTGCTCGGCATCCTCGGTCCGCTGCTGGTCTACCTGCTGTCGTTCACCGTCTTCACCGATCTCGGCCTCAAGGGTGCGTTCGGCGCGGACGAGACCGGGATCGTGCAAACCCTCTTTCAGAGCTCCCGCGAGGAGGGGATGAGCGACCGGTTCGTGGTGTTTCTGCTGGTCCTGATGTCGATCGTGCTGCTCATCTGGGCGGGGCTCGACGTCGCGTCGACCGCCCTCGAGCGTCGCTTCAGGGAGGGACGACGCCCGACCCGGCGGCCGGAGAAAGGGGGGACGGCGTGCGCGGCAGGCTGACGCTCGCCGGTCTTCTCGCGCTGGCCGCGCTGGTGGCGGTGGCGACGGCGGAGCGGCGGCTTCAGGCGACCTTCGAGGCGTTGAGTCACTTCGAGGAAAGCCCCGCAGGCACGCAGGAGCCCGACCTTTTCGACGGGGCGCAGGGGGAAGGCGCCGGCACGCTCTCGGGGGCGACAGCCCGCTGGCGAGATGAGCTGGATCGGAGCGACGGCGGCGGTGGGACACCGGCAGGGCGGTGGCGGGCGGTCAACGGGCAGTATCTGCGACAGCTGGGCCTGACCCTGCTGCTGGTGGTGCCGGTGGGCGCCGCCCTGTCGCTCGCAGCCTACGTCCTGGCGGCGGCTACAGAGTGGGCGGAGCGCGAGGGCTGGGGCGGCGCGGCGCGCCTCCTCGTCGCCTCGTTCGAAGCGCCGCCGTACATCCTGTGGTCGATCCCGTTCCTGATGCTGGCGCTGTGGCTTCGCAGGGACCTCACCTGGTTCGAGGCGCCCTACGGGGTCTACCTCGTGGTCGTCTTCCTGGGCTTCGGCGCCTTCGTCGTGAGCATGTTCTTCCGCCAGTGCCGCGAGCAGATCCGGCTGTGCCGCCCCCTCCTGGACAGCGAGGCCCTCACCGGGATCGGCGAGGTGCGACTGTTCGCACGCCTGTTCCGGCTCCAGATCACGCGCTCGGTGCTCCCGCGCCAGTGGCTCTACGGGGCCGTGTTCGTCATGCTCTTCGACTTCTCGTTCTGCGTCGTGGACCCCCCGGTTCACGAGCGCAGCATGCCTCTGACCGTGTTCGCTCAGGGGTACTTCCATCGGCTGCAGGCGGACGATGTGCTGCGCACCTACGGCCCCGATCGAGAGGTGCGCGCGATCGCCGATCTCGAGCGACTGGCCGATTGCGAGACGCTCGGCCCGGCCCTTTCACAGGGCACACGGGCGCTGGTCGCCCGCCCCTATCTGGCGTTCGACTCCCGGCTCACCTCGGCGCTGGCCGAGGAGCTCGAGCGGGCTCTGGCGGACTGCGGAGAGGAGACGCGAGGGCTCGTCGAGCGCGCGCTCGTCTCCATCCGCTTGAGCGCGGTCGACCAGGACGCGCTTCTCTTCGGCGAGCTCTCCCGCTTCTACGCCTGGCTCAACTGGTGCCTGGTGTTCGTGCCGTTCGGGGCGCTGTTCGTGCTATTCGACGCGAGGGCCCTGCAGGATGCCTGACTTCACCCTCCGCGTCGAGGACCTCGAGGTCGCCTTCCGCGCCCGCGGCGCCCCGCGGCGCCTCGAGGTGCCGCAGTTCCCCTACGGCGGCACTCACGTCCGCGGCGGTGCCCTGTTCCTGATCACCGGCGAGTCGGGCTGCGGCAAGTCGACGTTTCTCAACGCGCTGCTCGGTCTACTGCCGGAGTCCGCGGTCCGCCGGGGGCGTTTCCTGCTCGGCGAGGCGGGCGGGGCCGAGGAGGCGCTCACCTACCGCCAGTACCGGCGCCGGCGGTTCCTCGACGAGCAGGTCTCGGTGGTCTTCCAGGACGCCGTGGGGAGCCTCCACCCGTTCCGTCCGGTCGACGACCAGTGCCCGAGTGCCCGCGAGCCCGAGGAGATGAAGAGGTGGAAGGAGCTCAACCTCAGCCCTGAGCACCTCGCCGGGCGTTTACCCGCGGACTGCAGCGGGGGCGAGTGCCAGCGGCTGTCCCTGCTGTTCCCGTACTGTGATCGGCAGCGCGACCTCGTGCTCCTCGACGAGCCGCTGACCGACATCGACTGGATCTCCCACAAGAGGGTCCTCGAGGCCATCGAGCTCATCCTCGGCCAGGAGAGCGGGGATGGGATCGGCAGTGGCTCCGGGGCAGCGAGGCGGGCGGTGATCCTGGTCAGCCACCGCTGGAAGCAGTGGATTCGCACCCACGAGTCCCTCCGCGACATTCCCCGCTACGAGGTCCGCGACGGGCGGCTCGGGCTCGCCCGTGAGGAGGACGGATCGGGGGGCGGCGAGCCCGCCGATTCCCCCGGCCGATCCCCCGGCCACTCGGGGGGGGCCAGGCCTTCGGCCGTGGCCGGGAGCGGCGATCGAGCGGCACCGGCCCTGAGGGTCGAGGTGAGGAACCTGCTCCTCGGGGAGGGGGCGAGCGCCTTCAAGATCATGAACCTCGAGCTCGAGGTGCCGCAGGGTGAGGGGGTCGCCCTGATCGGCGAGTCCGGCTGCGGCAAGAGCACCGTGCTCAAGGTGGCCGCCGGTCTTCGCCCTCGACGGGAGTACTGCAGGGGCTCGGAGCTCCGTGACGGCAGGCCGGCGCGGTCGGAGGACGCGAAGACACGGCTCGCGGTCACCCTGGGTGAATACGGCCTCCTGGACCTCTCGGGGGGCCGCAAGGGGCGGGCCCGCCGCCTGCAACTGGCGCAGCAGAACGTGGCGGGGACGTTGTTCGCCCAGGAGAGCGTGGGCGGTGCGCTCGAGCACCTCAGACGCCTGCGCGGCGTGGACCGGGCCCAGTTCGACGGCTGGGTGGGTGAGTGGTCCGCAGGGCTTGGCCTGTCCCTCGGGGCCGATGACCGACGCAAATCGCTGGCTCAGCTCTCGGTCGGCATGCAGCGGCGGTTCAACCTGCTGCGCGCGTTCCTGCTGCTGGCCGGCGCGAACGAGGGGGAGCGGCAGCTGCCGAAGGTGCTGCTCCTCGACGAGGTGTCGCGGGGCCTCGACGACGACAACGTGGACCGCATGGCGAAGGCGCTGGAGTCATTCCGCCGCAACCAGAACGCGAGCTTCGTCATCGTGAGCCACGACCTGCACTTCCTGCAGCGGTGCAGCGAGGAGTTCACCCTCAGCGCTCGTCTCATGCTGCGCGGGGTCCTCCTCCCGGAGCCCCTGTCGGGCTCGGATCTCGAGAGAGCGCCGGGGTCGATCCGACCCGAGCTGTCTGCTCTGCCGAACCCCTACTACGGGGAGTTCCTGGGGCAGCGTGAGCCGGTGCGCCGGGGCAACCCCGACCCCGTGGACGCGGGGTGCGTCTACCGGCGGTACTTCACGTGCGAGAACGAAGGCAAGCCGGGGTGCAGACACCCCGAGCTCAGGAATGAAGGGGTGGTGGGCATATGCAGCTGAACCGGTGCCAGTGGCCGAGGTGCCTCGTCCTCGGCGCGGCGCTCCTGCTCGCCGGCGTCCCGACCGCGTCGCCGGAAACCGTGCTGGTGCTGCTCGACAACTCGGGGTCGATCCGACACCTGAGCCGGACCTACCAGGACGACATCCTGGCCGCCATGGAGGCGGCGCCCGACCACCTCTACTTCGTCCCGCTGGGCGACGTCCAGGAGGGGCCGCTGCAGGTGGTCGACGGGAGCCTCGATCCCGGGCAGCGGTCGCGCAGGGTGAAGGCGGTGTTCCGCTTCTCCGACCTCTTCACCAAGGTCGACCACACCCTGCGGCGAGTCGAGGAGAGCAGCGTCTTCGAGGAGGCGCACGCGGTCATCCTGGTGAGCGACCTGGCGCCGGACCACGACAACGCAGGCTCCTGGCGCTTCAACGAGGCGGACCTCAAGGACCTGGACCTCTCGTTGCGGCGTCTCGAGCGATGGACCGAGAGCAAGCCTCTGACCCTGGTGCTGCACGGCTGGGTCAACCTGCCGGTGGCGGTCCCGGACGACACCCTGACCGCCTTCCGTTCGGAGCTCGCGGCGGCGATCCAGCGGGCGGCCGCGACCGGGCTCAACTACTCGGGGAACGGCCGGGCCCTGGTCGGCCGTGGCGTCGCCCTGCTGGCGCGGGAACGCGGCGACCGGGTGCGGCTGCTCGCGATCTCGCCCCTGGTCGAGGGTCTGCCCAACGAGGAGGAGCTGGGGGAGGTCTTCTGCGCCACCCTGCGCATCACCGACCAGGACTACTGCTCGGTCGGCAAGGACAAGACCCCGATCGACGTCCGGGTCGACGTCGACCCGGCCCTCCTGCTGCGGGAACAGCAGATCGCCATGATCCAGAAGTCCTGCTCCGGGCAGGTCTACATCGGGACGCCGCGGGAGGTCCGGGTGTCGGTCGCGCGGTCGGCCTCGACGGACGGCCGCGACCCGTCGTCCGACCTCCACTTCCGCGTCCTGCGCAGTGCGACCGGGGACCCGAAGCACTTCCCCCGTGTTCGGGCCACGGTCAAGACGCTCCAGGGCGAGGTCGTCGAGCTCGACGAGGTGACCTCGACGGACCGTCAGGTCGACACCGACCAGGTCGCCACCTGGGCCGCCGACTCCGTTGCGAGCCAGATCCGGGCCGCGGCGGCCGAGTACTACCCGCCGGTGAGGAAGCTCAAGAAGATCTTCCTCCGCGACCCCCAGGGGAAGGCCGTGGGTGAGGGGTACCGGGTCCGGGTGACGACGTACCAGTCACAGGGGGAGCCGGACCGGTCCAAGGCGCGGGTCACCAACGAGGACGGCGCGGTGCGCATCCCGCTGCCGACCGCGTACGAGCGCGCGGAGGTGCAGCTCCTGGTCGGCGACGGCAGCATCGTGGTGGAGACCCTCGAACCGCGAGCGGTGCGAGCTCGGCAGGACCTCCAGATCGCGGTGCCGGATGGTCTGTTCCGAGAGTGCCGCTTCGAGCGGGCGGGACAGGGCGTCCAGGCCGAGATGTCGATCTTCCTCGAGGGGGGGGAGCGCGACTACCTGGTCCGCAAGCTGGGGTGGGACGGGCGGCCGATCAGCGTGTCCCTGCTCCCCGGGACCTACCGCTGCGAGGTGACCCCCGTCGACGCCAGAAACGTCCTCGCCTCCGCATCCACCTCGCTGGGGCCCACGTTCGTCATCTCCAGCCAGGCCTCCACCCTGGACATGACCGTCTCCTTGCTCCCCGACCCCCTCGCCGAGCCGTCCGACTGGGAGCGACAGGTGGGGGCGTTCCTGGCGGAAGGACGTCTGCTCCCCGGCGCAGCCGACCTGGTGCGCAACTCGGCCAACGTGGTCGCGGCTCTGCTGCGCTACTCGTCGAACCGTCTGGACGGCGGTGGGTCGCCCGAGGACCTGCGTCCCATGTGGGGCGAGGTGCGCCGGGTGGCCTTCGACCCCCAGCGGCAGACCCAGATGCAGCGGCGCCTGGCGCGGGCGATGGCGGGAGTCGGTCTCGACCCCGCCGAGCCCAGCGCCTTCCTCTTCCTGCGGGCCGCCTTCAACATCATGGTCGACGGTCGCGACCCCTGGCTGGCGGCTGACTCCGCGCAGGTCCTCGAGCAGCGGCGGGCCTACAACGCGTGGCTCGAGCGAGTGACCGGGCACGGGGGCCTGATGGGCAGGCAGCTGTCCGACCTTCTCCGGGCGAGGTGATCGTGGACGGCGGGCGTGGCTTCTGGACGTCTCGGCCGGTCGTCATGGCCCTCTTGGCGGTAGTCGCTGCGCTGTCGTTCGCCTCGGCGGCGGGGGCCGTC
>Ga0068714_10002882_pt1 | contig 21203 bp, 20 predicted proteins | sample MTBNYHSulfiMetaG_FD_62988 | JGI IMG/M metagenome (GOLD analysis project Ga0068714, IMG submission 62988) | Enrichment culture microbial communities from rom New York Harbor, USA that are MTBE-degrading - MTBE-NYH (New York Harbor Sulfidogenic)... | ecosystem: Environmental > Aquatic > Marine >... | reverse complement strand
CCATCCGCGTAGGGCACTCGCTCTAGCGCTAGTGCATCCTCGATCGCTGTGTCATAGTTGAGCACAAGGTAATCCACGACCTGGCCGGGTGCTGCTTTGCCCACGCGCACGGGCCGATGTACTGCCTGCACAAAGGCTCGATGTGTCTCAATCGATACCTTCTTTTCAATGACGCCAGCGATGGCACGTTTGATCTGATTAGCGGTGTTTCGCAGTTGCACCGCGGAATAGCCGGTCTTCCCTAATACTATTTCTGTCTGCGTCGCGCCCCGCTCAACCCTGCGTTCCGCAATAGCAAGCAGGTCAATCAGTTCGCTTAAGTAGTCCTCTATGTTAGCGTTCGCGGCACCAGCAAATAGATTCTTGACTTCGGTCAGAATCTTTTTGTTGGTTTCATCCAGTGCGGCGCTGCCAAGAACCAAATCCGTTAGTTCGGCAGTTAAAGGGAGACCCGCGCACTTACTACAACCAGCCCCGATCAAGAACGCCCGTCCGCTTTGAATGAAAAGGTCGTCAAACTTTGCGACTGCGCCGGAGAAAGGCTCCTTGCGAAGCACGGATAGATCGTCGGGTGTTGTCATATGATAGCCTCCAAAACTCCGTAGTATTCCTCGGTTTGTAGCCAAAAAGTATCCAATTTTCACCGTATCGGCTTGGCAGAACTGGGGTAGTTTTCCTAATTAGACAAAATAACACATTTCGTCCACTATTGAAATTGGAAAAAAAAGTGGTGGGATGTATTATTTGTCGATGTTAAAGGAGAATAAAGAATCCATTGAATTTATAAGAGGAAACATGAACTCGGGAAAAAAGATTGGGTGGAGAGAGGATCATGACGGGACAATGTAAACTCTGTTTGGAGCCTGTAACCAGTCTGCAAAATAGCCACTTTCTTCCGAAAGGCATATACAAGAGACTTCGTGACAAAAATGAGAAGAACCCTAACCCTTGGGAGATTTCATGGAAAACGGCGGTTCAGACTTCAAGACAAAAGACCGCGCCTCTGTTATGCTTGGATTGCGAACAGCGCTTTTCCAAATATGGTGAGAATTGGGCCTTAGGATGTTGTCTGCAAGAAGACGGCAGATTTCCCTTAGCGTCCATTCTGGCTTCGAGAACCCCGGACATGTGGTCGTGGAAAACCCCCACGACGAGGATTTATTACGCGTCCAAGATTTCTGAAATAAATATTCCAGCATTGGCCTACTTCGCGGGGAGCATATTCTGGCGCGCGTCAGTTTACCCTTGGAGTGATGACGGCACCATTCCTGTTTTGTTGGGGCCCTTTCAGGAACAGTTCCGAGCATACCTTATGGGTTTGAAGGCTTTTCCGAAGGATTGCTCTTTGTGGGTTGTAGTGCGAGAGGGAAAGATTGATCGTCTGACCTACCCACCTGTAGGTAAGCGAATGGGCAATTTTCACGTTTACAGGTTTCCGATTCCGGGGCTTGCATTCACCTTAGTAGTAAGCAAGAACATTCCTGCTAATTATCGTGAGATGTGTTTTGTTCACGGGTCTGGAAATCCTATCATTGTAACAACGCTTATTGACAAATTACTAGAGGAGGAGGCGGTCAAGAGACTTAAAGGGAAACCGTCTGGTAAAAAAAAGGCCCCGCCTCGCTGACTGCTTTGACGATGGTTTTTTATTTAGCAGAATATTTCATTATTATTGACTTTTTCCCTCGCCTGGGGTAAAAGAAAAAAATTATCAATACCCATCAAACCAATAATCGCAGCATAAAAAATGGTTGTCTCTCAAGGAAAGCTGCCATGAGTGTTGAGAATAAAAGAAAAGGCCGGATTGTTAAGTATAAAGGTGATGGGCCTTTTTTATTTTGCAAAGGGAGCAAAGGAATGCGGAGTCCCTGCGATGCGTTGCAAAGGTGCTGGGGTATTATAAATAAACTTTATAAAACCCTAACGAATAATGGAAAAAGACAAAAGTTTCTGATTATACACCACTTGTTAGCTCAGGGAAAAGTAAGGGTATTTTGCCACAATAGGGCGGTTCCAGCTTATATAGAAACCATATAAACATTGTTGGAAGTGGAAGCAAGATTAACATATTAGGAGGTCTTCCTGATGCTTGGATATGAAATAAGATGCGAGGCAATAAAGGTATCTACTGACACGCATTTTGTCCTGGCCCGGCCAAGTTCAAACAGGGAGAAGTCTACACAATGGGGGCAAGGACACCAGAACCGGAAGGAATGTGTGGAAGGGCCTTTCACGCAGTACACCCAATTGCGTTCTCAATGAGATTTAGTGATAGGCTACCATTTGAAAAAGAAGAAGGACATTACGATGTCGTGTGTCCTGATGGGTTCGTTACTTATTGACTATCAAGAATTAAGGGAAGATAGACAGCTTTCAACATCCAAATTCAGCAGACCCAAAAAGCCGGGCCGCTGATTAAACCGTTGAGTGACATATGAATCAGATAGCAAATGTGTTACTGAGTAAGCAATAACGTACCGAAATAACGAAGAAAGCGATATGCAACATGCCTCGATATTCAGATTTTCATATCCATGGTGACAATATAGTAGAATGCGAACGGACTTTTGATCTCATCAGGGCCGCTCTTGCTGACCAACTTGAATCTATCATCGGTCCCAATGGCTCGCCGGTCTGCCCCGAATTCCAGCTTGGCCTGCGGAACACAAAAAACCCAATCCGCCTCACATTTTATCCCGGATTTGGGCGCTGGAATGAAGACATTCTTCAATTCGTCCGCGAACGCGGCGGCATTTTAAGAGAAGCGGCGGATATCATAATCACTGGCGTCACGACCAAATATGAGGAACCACTTATCGGTATCGAGTACTGCGGTGCTCTCCCCGCTGGAAACCAAGCCTGGCAACGAAACGGACGCGCATATTCCTTCGGATTGGCACGTATTCCATATCTTTATATAGCTGAACTAGGCGGTTACGAACTCGACGCAACACGCAACCGAAAAGCTTCCCGAATGCCCAATCCAGCGGTTCCCTTCAGCTACCTCGCGTATTCCCTTGAACAAAACACGCCCGTACTTCCTGTTTTTGTTACTAGTCCAGGTGCTGACGAGGCATCCAAAAAAACACATAGTGATGAGTTTGCCGACGACGAGTTGATTGCCCTAATTCGGGCAATCCTTCTCGACGAATATCCTAATCGCATCTACGAAATGCTTCGCCGGAAAGTGCTTTCTCTTGTCCGAAAACGAGCAGCGAAATCCAAACGCAGACGAACTCTCACTTCGCAACAATGGGAAAACGCATACTCAACAATCAAACAAGGACGCTCTATCGTCGATTTCCTGGTGAATAATGCTCCTCTCTCGTGGTCCAAGACGGCATATATTGCCGCTCTCACGAAAAGCGCTAAGGCCCTGATGGAGCTAACCTCCAACTTCGCCATCGGACTTACTTCTACCGAACTTCCGATTTGCGTTGTTCCTCGTGACAAACGACCGTCTTACACTTCGAGAGTGTCGTCCTTGTACGGTAACCTAACTGATGATTTCGTTGAATGGCTTGCTCGTAAGGAACACCTCGTGATTTGTTGGGTCATGGGGTTCAAGCCAAGAGGCGACGATGCGCGACCTGACCGGGGCTTGCCTCCTCTTACCCGTATGCTGATTGGTCACGGGCACGACTTACTGTCCGTTGTCTACGGCCCAGCACCAATGGCAACCTGGCCTATGCTCCAAAACGATCCCATAACACTCACTCGAAGAAATGGGCTCTGGGAGGCAATACTCGCTGTCAGTGACGCACTCCTCGTTGATACAGATACCGACAAAGTGACAAACCACGGCTTTCTCCGCTCCCATTGGGGAACAGCAATACAAACGCAGACCACCCGCACGATACTTGTCAAACCTTTCCCAACCCGTATTGGTGAGAATGATGTTGACACCATACTCCACACGCTACTCACTCGTCACGCAGGGCCTGAAATCTACGAGGGAATGTGCAACCCACCGGGCGGGGATTGGAGCGGGGTCTCTCTTCAGCCACCCGACCGCTCCCTTGAACTCCGTTGGCTATCTCTCCCAAGAGTAAGCGGTGCTGACACTAAACGTCCAGACCATGTATTCCAAGTATTCGGAATCATGCACATTCCCATCATTCTTTCTGTTGAGTCCAAAGAAACCGCCAATGCCGTTGAGAACTCCATTGGCCCAAGACTCTCCGCCTACATTGCCAATCTCATCGCATCCCCGGCGAGCATTGAACGTAAAGACTCATCACAGCCTTGGCGTCATTCAACTCACCGTTTAAATCCTAGTAGCTTCATGTTAGCTTCCGCTGTCGCTTTCATACCTAACGCGGAGTCCCAAATTACCTCGGTCATCACAGGGGCTAAAGCAGACGTAGTTTTGGCTTTCACATTTGAGGCAAATGGCAAGTCATGCGAAATCCGGTTCATTGCTAATAGCAAAACGGGAAGCATTATCTCTGATTATGCTTCCCGTCTCGTCCTCTCCGGAACCGGGATTTCAATTCGCCTTGGCTAGTAATTTAAGTAAAGGGACTCTTCTACGCGCTCTACAGGGCCATTTAGCACCTTATTCACCGCCGAGTTTCCGCTCGCAAGCAACAACTGCCGCTTGAAAAGCGATACGGGTACGGCGTGAGTCAGATCCTTCGTCCCACGCCAACCATCAAAGGATAATGCCCATTTCACGCCCCGTCTATTCAAGTCCTCCAGTGTGCTGAAGAACCTATCTAAATCCAAGTCTTCGATATACCGCTGCCGATTCCCAGCATAAGGCGGGTCTAAGTAGACGAAATCGTCTTTCTCAGCCACCTCTACTGTCTTCGTGTAGTCCTGATACACGAAATTGACTCCTTGAATCACCGAATGCCAAGAATACACGATGTTCTTGAACCGTGGAGGTTCCATTCCTCTACGCGACAAGTGAAATGAATTATTGAACTCCCCGTCATCATTAAACCGCACGATGCCATTCACACACGTTCGCATAAGGAAGTTAAGGTCAAGCGGCGCCTGCTTCTCATTGAAACGCTTTCGCACTTCGTAGTAGTATTTGGGTATTCCATTCCCTCGCTTCAACTTGTTGACATTTACACCATCAAGCTCTTCTTTAAGAGCCATCCACTTGCGCTCATAATCTTCTATGACTTTATCCGGCTCCGCCTGAATCAATTGCCATAAGCGAATCAACGGCTCATACAAGTCTCCAGCCACAGAGCCGGGAACTGCTGCAAAATAGAGTACAGCCCCACCCCCGAGAAACGGCTCGAAGTATCGCCGATAACTCGGCATCAGACTTGCGATAGAGGCTGCCTGTGAACGCTTGCTTCCAGTCCACTTAATGAGGGATGGAACAGTCCTTGCTGGCCTCGGAGCGTGCAACGTCTTTCCCGGCAACACCACTTCTTCTCTGTGATTTTCCTCATTAAACGTTGTCAACCGACAAGAGACCTCGATGTTCTCTATTCGCTTTCTGAAAATCTCGACGTACTGCGGGTCATTTTCAAACGCCAAGAACCGAATGCCCAGTTCCTTTGCAGCAACACAGTCAGAGCCTGCCCCGGCGAATGGAACGATTAACAAATGGCCTTTGTCTGCCGAAATCTGAAGCATCCGCGTCAATAACCTTATTGGCTTCTGAGTGGGATGTTTTCCGAATTTTATCTCATCTCGCTTCTTGTTGTTCGGAATGTCCCAAACGGTACGCATCTGCTTGCCTTTCTCTTTTAGCGAATCTTCTGGGCAAGATAGATCTTTCGACTTATCATAAGCGAAGTAGTACTTTCTGTTTTTGGCTCCGCCCGTATGTGTCCAAAGGATAGTCTCGTGACTAGCGGTCAAACGGCGGCCTGAAAGATTCGGAAAGCTATTCCGCTTGTACCACACTACCTCGTTGATAATTTCAATTTTTAACAACTGCAATGCGAAGTTAATTATGCCAATGTTGTGATACGTCCCATGAATCCATAACGACCCACTTGGACGGACAACTCGCTTAAGCTCCGACAGCCACGCCAAGGTAAAGCTGAAATACTCAGCTAAGGACATGTCGTCCCATTCCGCCATCACCTTTGACCAATCGCCACCGAATCCTGGAAGGCTGACGGAATTGTCCCATTTCCAATTGCCTCCCTTACTCAGGTTGTAAGGAGGATCCGCAATAGCGACATCAAATGATTCGGAGGGTAGCTTTTTCATTCCCTCAACGCAGTCTTCGAGGTAAACCTTGTCGAGTTCGTATTGTCCTAAATGTTTTACGAGATAATTCATTGAAGTTGAGTGATGCGATTTGCCTGATTTCTTGCATCCCTTCTTCGAATAATCAATATCAAAAAGAAGATTTTGCATCGCTGTTCACTCCTTGGGCTACATCTTTAAGAATCTTCTCTAATTCGGTTTGGAGGTAAAGCCTGTATCCGTTGAAAGGATGACGATATGCCTTAAGCTTCCCCATTCGGTCCCAATTTCGGAGCGTTGATGAAGACACACCCAACATTGAAGCTGCTTGCTGTACCGTCATGTATTCTGAGAGTTGCCTTTCTTGATCGTCTTCATCCATCCATTGACACTCTTTATCCAATTTTTTAAAAAATCATTACATTCATAAACCTTACCAAACTTTAGCATAGCTTACATCAAAAGTCAACACAAATTTTCTGTACGCAGTGGAATATAGAAGTGCAAACTGTGTCGAAAACTGCGCGAAAAAAGCAATTTCCTAAAAGCTACCTCGATCTTTGTATCCTTTCTCCTCACCTGGGACATAATTAAACTTCGTTCTTCTTGGCTAAACTTGTCCGCCATCTGTCCACTTCAAAATCAATCAAGAGGCACCCAATTCATTGAAACAAATAGTACCATAAAAACATATTAGGTTAAACTCTACATAAATTAAGAGCCCAGTGTCAAGTCCTTGCAATTTCTATTTCGGCAAAAAAACAACATATCCTAAGGAATTGGCGTTATTTTAAAGAGAGTCGGCATCCAACTATTTCAGTCCTTTTTTCCCATCTGTTGGTATTTAAGCTGAACAGACTGAGAAAGAAATTAAGGGGATTCTGACTTTTTCACTTCTGGCTTCCTATTAAGTTTCCAAGCCCTTTGCGGGCACCCTGCTGTCATATCTTCTTCATAATTATCAAAGGAAAACGGTTTAAGGGTTTCGAATGTTGGGCAAAATCTTAAAAGCAAAAAAGGCAAAAGGTTTAAACATTCTTATATATCTCCCTAAACCAATCCAAAAACATGGCATGGAAGGCAGACGAAAAATCCTTACTTTTGGACCCAGGTCTTCTCGCCGAAGAGTACATTCCCAAAATCATCCCCGGCAGGGAAAGACAAATAAACCACATCAGGTTCTGCCTTTCACCTATTTTGAAAAATCAAAAACCCCTGACCGTTTGGCTCTACGGAAAACCAGGCACCGGAAAAACAGCCACAGCGAAATCCCTGGCCCAAGAAATCTACATTGCATCAAGGGTAGGACACGTGCATGTGAATTGCAGAAAGCACAACTCCTTCTATTCTATTCTGGATTTCATCCTTAACGAGATGAGGGTCGGGTTCAGCAACGAGAGGGACAGGAGGGTCAAGCTCGAAAAAATCGAGCGGTATTTAAAAGACAGGCCTCTGCTGATCATTTTGGATGAGATTGATTTCCTGCCCCAGAAGGAGAGGAGCTCGCTCCTTTACAGTCTCTCCTTTGGAAATGTGGGTCTTTTCTGCATTTCTGAAAGCAGAGATGCTGTCCTTTCGCTTAACGGCAGGACAAAGTCCAGGCTCCAGACTCATCCTGTTGAGTTCAATGTCTATAGACCTGAGGAAATTATGGAAATTCTCAGAGAAAGGGCATCTACAGCTTTAGCTCCGCACTCCTGGAGCGAACAGGTCCTGAAAAGAATATCCGGGCTTGCTGAAGGGGACGCAAGGGCAGCTATCCAAACCCTGAGAAGCGCGGCTGAATTTGCAGAGGCCCAGGGGTCCCAAACCATCTCTACAGACCACATAGATAGTGCGGTGAGCAATACGAAGGACTTGGGAAGACTCTATACTCTTAAAAAACTGGGAGGCCACTACCAAATCCTTTTCAATCTCATTGAAGCCTCGGAGGGGATAATTTCCAACCAGCTATGGAACTACTATCAGAAAGAATGTAAAAGCAAGGCTCTTGAGCCAGTTGCCAAGCGGACTTATTCTTACTACCTTAACAGGATGATCCAGCTAAAACTGATCGAGGCCAGGCTGGCAAGGCTTAGGGGGCATATTTATACGTTTTCGGTGAGGGGAAGCCAGGTTCTAAAAAAGACAAACGTTGATTAACGGATAATTTTGGTGTTTTCATGTGAGGGTATGTCCTTTTGTTTGGATTGTTTTCCCTTTAGTTCCATCTCCTTCTTTTTCCCCAACAAAAAGAGCCGGGCCCATTCCTTGTAAGCACGCTTCCTCTGTATCTCGCTATCAAAGGGCACGAAGGTGATTTCGGCTTTCCAGCGCGGTTGTGAATTGTTGGTCTTTTTCGGGGACATATGTTACTCCACTTCTTCCTGATCCTGGCCTGCATCCTTGTCCTGCTCCTCTTCCCGCCAGGTGCAATTGGGGTCTTTATAGTGCTGGCAGCTCTCGCACTCGGCCAGCGAGACGATCTCCTCTTTTGCAGGGCATTCCCTTGTTTCAGGCTTGTAGGCTTTCATGCCTCTTGTCGTTTTGAGGATCTGGCGGCTTCTTCCATTGGAAGGATAACCCCGCCTTCTGCCGGAAGAGCCTCTGGATTTCCGCAAGGAAGCAGGCCGCTGGTTATCGTAGGTCCTTTCTGTGCCTGAGTCTGTTTGCGGGCTTGACTTTCCTACTCCATGCAAACGCCGGTGGGCTGGATTTTCTGAATGCTCCCTTTTCTCATTAACACCTTCCGGCCATAACTCCTCTTCAGAGTGAGGGTGGGCGGCTTTTGAAACAAAATCATCCTCACTGCCAATTATTTCCTCCTGAAGCCTGTCATCGAACTCCGGCCCCCCCTCTATTGAGTCTTCGACCTGCCTAAGCATGTCTTCAGGTTCAAGTTCTGGCTCAGATAAATCCTTTGTCCCGTGAAGGACGGAGTTCTCAACCTGGTCAAGAATTTCCGCCTCTTTATCCTTCCCGTTTTGGAGTTCTGTGCCCGGTATCGGATGTTGGCCCGGAATAGCAGCGGAGTTGGGGAGACCAGGAGGGTCGCCCGGTCTCAGAAACGCATTGCCCGTGCCTGGTAATTCCTGAAATGGGTCTAATGGACCATATGGAAAGCCCGTTGGGGGAATCGCCTCATAAGGCAGGGGGTTCATTCCGGGATGCTCCCCGAAAGGGTCAAGGGCCTCCCGGAAAGGATCATTCCAGTCAGAAAAAGGGTCTTTCATATCGTCAAAAGGGTCTTCAGGGTCAAAGGTATTGTTCATAGCGCAAACTCCCTTAGCGTTGCAAAGGTTACCGATTCCTTTAGGTTGGGCTCAAGCTCCCGTTCAATGAGCTTTCTGGCGCTTTCCAAAGCCCTTGTGGTCGGACACACCACCACGGTTTTTCTGAAGCCGACCTCCGCATTCCTTTTTATGTTCTCAACCGCGTGGCTGTTGGTATTTTCAAACTCATACGCGGTAATGCTGCCGTCCTTTTCGAGCACAGCGACGTCCGCGGCCTTGCTTATCCCGCCCCTGCTCAACGTATGCTCATACCTCACAACCGCTCCCTGATGCTCCAAATAAGTGCCGATCATTCTCGCCGCAAGCCTTGATTTTAAGGAGCCCTTTCCGGGAAGTCGCGCCTTCTGCCAGTCCAGGCCAAGAACACGGCAGCCTTCTTCAGTGACTACGTAACAGTCTCTGGTCTTATTGCCTTTCCCCGGGGCCGGAATCCGCTCCGGTCCTTCTAATGAGCGGAGGCTTAGCATCTCCTTTAAGTGTCTTTTCCCGATTTCATGCGATAGCCCTACCGCAAGGTAAGTCTCGGTTATACCTGACAAGGGGAAGTCGGCCCGGTGATGAGCCATCTGTTTTTTTATGAGTTCCTGAACCGATGGTGGGCTTTGTGTTGCCCCCTCGTGCGGCTTGCCAGTCCCGGCTTCCTTGACCGAAGCTCTCCTGCCCGGAGGACTCTCTGCCAGGAACCGGTCATGGTAAGCTTCTATCGCAGGTGCTGACCATCTGGATGCCTCCTCCCTGAGGTCCTTGATATCCAGGTCCGGCGTCCTAATCAGGATAGCTTTTCCGAGCGAGTCGCTGTACACAAGGCAATGCCGTTTTTCCAGCTCCCCGACCGCCTGTTCCTGCTCTTTGCCTGAAACATTAATTGCATAAAGAACCGGCCACCTGTCCTTAACGCTAGGCATGCGGAAAGCGAAATGAGTGCCTGTATTCGCAAAAATGGCCGGGTTGACCATCATACCGGGGTTCTGTTCCGCGAACCAGAAGTTGACCTTGTATTTCAGCATGGTCTTGACGGCATCTATCAAAATATTTTCTGCAAACTGGCCGTACCTCTTTTCGAGCGGCGCAAACCGGTGGAGCTCATCGAGCACGACCGTCATTGGTGGATGAGGCTTTTCCACATAGAGAGTCAAATCCAAAAGTTCTTTCGCCACGAAAAACTTCAGGGCTATCGGATCCCTGAGGCCACTGATGTCAATAACCGCAACCTTTCCCTCGAAGTCCTCGAAAGAAAAGCCTTTTGAAATTGGATTATTGTAAACCGAGCCGAGATGCAGGGAGAGGTTTCCAAGCACATTTATGAGGGATTGCTGATATTCGAAAAGCTTGCGGGAGATAATTGAGCCCTTGCCGCCAGCTAAATCCAAAGTCTTTGCAGAGTCGAGCAGCTCCTTGAATGTGGGCGGCCCAAAGGAAGAAAGACGCTCCGCGGTGCAGTGCCTCCTGATAACCTGCTCGAGCAAATTGACCGTTGCGTCGCCGATGTAAACCGACTCGAGCAGCGCTCTTTTGAGAATTCCGATGGCTTTATCCAACCCATGTTTTTGCACATCCTGAAGAAGATTTTTCCAGTACTCGCGTACAGGGATCGTTAGGAGCCTGTGGGGAGGTATGAAGTTCGCGAGGATGCCAGGAAGTTGTCCCTGAGTATCCAAACAGAAAAAAACCTGGGAGGGTTTTCTCTCACTCACCTGCCGGAGTAGATTTATAAGCTTGAAAGTCTTCCCAAAGGTTGTCAGGCCCCATGTGCCCACATGGCGGTGGGTGAAGGCCTCGACAGGAAGATGCAGAGGAGGCATCTGCATCTTTTGGTGAACCGGATAGCCCACAAGAATACCCGTCACCGGGTCTCCGAAGTTTTGAGGAAAACCAAAAAGCAACGGTGGTCCGTCAGGGTCTATACCCAAAGGCTTCACCTTTCTCCGATATATGCGAACAACCTCTTGGACAAACTCATCTTTTGTGATCCATCCCCTCTGAAGCCTCGCCTGCCAGGCAAGAAGGGCTTTGTCGTCTTTAATGGTCTCGATTTTTCTTTCTATCTCAATATCCATGGCAATTACACCAAACGAAAAAGGAAGTATAAAACAATAATCAGCCCTACAAATATGCCTATCGCCACCATCGCCTGTCCCCAGGGGCCCTTCCAGTTAATTGCAGGCATGTGCTCCGGGCAAAAAACCCCGTCCTCCCTTTTTTCATAGTGGCAGGGCCCAATTGTCCTCCCGCATTCCTCGCAATACCAGACTCTTCCCGCATCAAGGCAGGAGCGGCAAATTTTATTGCCGCAGTAGCAGGAGTAACCATAAGGCTTGTAATGCCCGCACCAGAGCGCCGGGAACCTTTTTGCTTTTATGGTTGTGCTTTTGGTTTCATCTTCTGAACTTGCGCGGACGGTCTCCTCTTCCTGGACCAAACTTCCGTCTGAAGGAGCAAGCTCCACAATTTCAAGTATCCTGTCATACAGGTCAGCCATCGCTCTTTATCCTCCTTCGAAAAAAGGTTTCACTTAGGAAATATGGTCCCGATGAGGTGAAAGAACCCCGTCAGGAAACCAAGGACAAGCTCCAGCGCCGGGAACAGAAATTTTAGCACAAAGAAAACCACTAATGACGTAGTTATAAACCAGGTGATTTTTCCGGTGATGTCCATAATATGCTCTCCCTGTTCTTTGAGATGGTTATACCGAATCGGGGTCACTTTGGTTGGGCCTCCGCATCGGCGGGAAGCAGCTCCGAATGTTCCTGGTTATTTCCCGACTTCTTTTCATCCGCCTTCACACCCTTCGCGGCGGCAACGGTTGATGGGGATGTCCGGCCCTTTTGTATTATCTTGGCCGTGTCCGTATCATGGGTTTTATTGAGGTGGAACCCCATTTTAAGCCACACGAGGTAACAGTAAGTGGCCAGCTTCAAGAGATCCTTCTCTTTTTTCAAGTTTATGAACCGAAGGATGTACTTCAGCATATTGCCGAGAGGCCAGTCTGTCCCGGATTTTCCCGGAATGAGCTCGCATATCAGGTCCGTAGACTCCTTCTCGGGGCTGAAGGCGTACTTCTCGGCTCCATAAATAAACTGCTTTTCAATTAATCCGCTAAACATCTTCCAGTGCTTTTTCTTTTGTTCAATGGTTGTGTTGAACATAACAAACCTCCCTTCTATTTCCAGAAAAGTTCTGGGTTTTTGTTTACGTCCCGGAGACCGAGCCGTTCTGCGGTCTCCTTTACTTCCCTGACCTCCCGCTCCGTCACAGACCTGGCCATGTCGAGATGCTCTGAAGCACGATGCGCGGGAATATACGAGTCTAGGATGCTGACAAACACGCTGTCCCTGTATTGGGAAAGCCACTTCAAGCTCGGTATGTGGCAACAGTTAACATGCCCCGGCAAAATTAGAATCCTGGCGAGAATCCGCACATTTTGCTTAAGCATGGATTCGATTGCCTCCCTGACAGCGGCCTGGTAACCATCCACTCCCGAGAGCCTCTCAGCGCAGGATTCCGACCAGAACCTCAAGTCCGGTAAGAAGACGTCTACAAGACCGTCGGCAAGGTCATAAGCCCTTCGGCTGCCGAACAACGTATCCTTCCATACAATCGGGGCACTGAGATGATCGGGCGCAGATGACAGAAATTCCAGAACAGCCGGAAGCGACTCATTGGGATTTGTAAACTCAATGGAATTTACCCTCTCCCATGAATTACTTCCCCAGAGGTCTTTATCCAGAACTTTTCCGCTCATTTTTACCCGCTCTATATCGAATACTTCAGGGCTCAGGCAATAGCAGCACCGCCACGAACAGCCAGCGAGCTTAAGATACCAGGTGGGACATAAAGGCCCTTCTTCGTTCACATGGACAAAGTGGTCTATCAAGTAGGCATCCTCCCGCAAACCGCATTTCCCCGCTTTCGAATACCGGTTGACACCGCATTCCCATGCGCAGAGCCTGCAGGACATTAATTCTTTCTTGGCCTGTTTAATCTTTTCCTGAATTAAACCCGAAGCGACCGTCCGGCGAAGTTTCGGGGTGTAACTTTCCGGTCGTACCGAAAGGACTTCAAACCCAGGGCTGATTTTTTTTAAAGTGGGAATATCCTCTTCCCTGGGGTCAATGATGATAAGCTCCCCGTCATCTCCCCGGTAAAATTTCGATTTATTCTTCTTTTCATAACCCCTTTGGATAGGGACCATCTCCTTCTCTCTCACCTTGTTGGATGTGAAGATATCTGGGCTGAAGAATTCAGTTCTTGCCGGGGGTAGGGCCTTAGGGTGCTCTCCCACCGTTAGCTGATTCTGGGACAGGGGAAGACTATTTGGTTCGAAATCCAGCCCAAAGGTTGGGAACTCAAAAAGTGAAATTGCCTTGACGGGAATTCTCACCCCCTCAATGTCTTTCAGGTATTGCTTTGCACCGAAGAAGGAGAGAAACTTTTTGTCTTTTAGGTTGGTATTTTTTATTTTATAGCTTCTACTCATTTTGCACCTCCCTTAATTTGGAATAAGTTTCGAGTTTTGCTCCGGCGGCTTGGAAATACGCCGTCCAGAAGCGTTCAATTCCGTCATAATGACCCTCATCCCTTCCGCCAGCACCGTAAATCCTAACCGTAACACCCTTTAAATCGGGAATATGGATCCTGCTTAGAGCCTCCCGGATAAACTTTTCATCGATTTTTCCGGCTTTTTCCAGATCAAGCTGTTCCGTGCACAGAAGCATATCCCCGAAGATAAACAGGGAGCGTTGTTCCGTGCCGTGCTTGTTGTTCAAAAGGTCCTCTGCAAGTCTTATGGCTCCAAGATAATCAGATTTTTTGGATTCTGGTTTCAGTTCTTTGCTTGTTTTCGCCCATTCCTCCAGAATCCTTTTCCTTTCCTGGGCAATAATCTCCTTGAAGTATCCGGGCTCAGTTTTTGCCCTTGCCTGGAAAATTATGAACGGCCTGGTAAAGGAACTTTCGGTCACCCCGACGAGATGAAATGATTGGCCGGGCTTTATCCCCTGAATAAAAGCGGTTACCGCCTTCTTGTTCAGGTCAAAAGAATTTTTGCCTGAATAGTCTTTGGCCTCGGAAGAGGCAGTAAGATCAAGCAAGCCCACCGTGGTCTCTGCTGCCATGGCTTTTGCCAGGATGATAAAGACCAAAAGCATTATCAGGGCAACGAAAATAAGCCCCTTAATAATCTTCCTCCGGAACTCGCTTTCTGGTTTCCTGTTTTGCAGTTCCGCAATTGCTTTTCTTGCCCCAATAGAAGCGGCTTGTAAAATTATGTTGGGTTCCTCCCTGAAGAACGTGATTTCGGTTCCAAGCTGTTCGATCCGTTGGTTTGTTCTGTTAAGCTCCCGTCCCATCCGGTAGATAGGAAGGGCAGCCGCCAAGCCGGTATAGCCGGTATAGAAGGCGAGCGCACCCGCCAGTTCTCCAATAACGGTCACAAGAAAAAGGCTGAGGCCAAGAATTTTGGATCCTGTTTTATAGAAATTCCCAACCTGATCCCCCGTTACTTGTGCCTGTAATGCCCTCAAGTAGGAAAAACCGAAGACCGCAGCCAGCGCGAGGGCAATCCCTATGAACGAAAGGTATAAAATCAGTGCGTGCATTTCCTCCTGGGGAAAAATGAGGTCAAATTTTTCCATACCGAGCTTGAAAAAGACAATGCATGCCAAGGCCACTATCAATGCAGCACCATAAGTGATTATAAAATGGAGTTGAAAAGGCTTAAGGGTCCAAATCTGTGTCGGAACAGAGACAAGGAAAAAAATGCAGGCAATAAAGATCAAAAAGAAACTCCCTCCCAATTTACCTTGAACCGCTTGGGCCGTAGGAGCACCACCGCCTGCATTTAGGTGGCTGGTAAGCTCTTCGCCGCGTTGCTGGCAAATTTTCCCTTCTGCAGCCTTTTTCACGATTTCCGGCTGGTTTTGGCTTTTCTTGGCCTCTGCGTAGCCTGTGATATTCTTTTCCCAGTTCTGTGGGTCCTGGCGAGCGGTTTCATATCCTATTCCTTCCCAGTAGGTTATTAAATCTTCTTTCATCGGCTTCCTCCTTTTTAAAAATTTTTTTCAAAACATACCGTTCAAAACTTGATTTGATCGTACTTCTTTCCAGGGAGCGGAAAAATAGAACCTTTGCCGAAAAGAAAAGTTTTATTTCGGCGAAAATTTCGGAGGAAAAAGCTTTATAAATCTTCGCCTGTAATTACTAGACCGTGAATATATGCGGTATGAAACAGTGATCCATGAAGGAATAGATTGGCAGTGCGTAGCAGTAGATGGGTGCAGACCTAAAGGTAAAATTCTCCAAGAGGTGCTTCACAATAAAAGAAAGGAACTAAGGCAAAGCGACTTCAAGGCAGATGAAATATATTGCAACTATGCCTTAGAAGTAAAAAAGGCTTTTCACCAAAAGGCAAAAAGTGAAGGACGTGCTAAAGATGACAAATGTTTGACTCACTTCATAGTACCGGGAAAGAAGTTCGGCAGGGATTTTGAAGATATTCATGAAGAAATGAAAATTGACAAATCCAACTATCCATCTACATACCGTATTGTCATTTTCCAATTCCCAAAAAATTCATGCATGGTTTACAAGAATTGCATTGAAAATCTTCTACAAAAAATCGGCTTCTCAGCAAAAGAAATTTATCGTGAACCAATCGGATGTGAAATAGACTTACAATATCTTACAAAAGTAGAAGTAAAGGGTTCATCAGATATTATTAATAACCAAATGCCTGAGCCGGAACACGATGAAAATTATAACGCATATTATAAGGATGCTTGGCCAAGCTACCGCGATTTCAGTTATCCATCTTTTGAAAAATGGTATTTGAACCTAAAGAAAAAAACGTAATGAAAATTTTAGACATCCTATTTTTCTATTATGCAGTATTTTAACAAATCGCCCTTTACCTTATATCCCACATCCGGAACGTTCAAAATGTTTTCCTTCAATTCCGGGGAGGCTTTTTTCAGAGAGCCATTTACGGCCTTTTCCAATCTTGCCACATACCTCGCCCATTCATCAGGAGACAGACTTTCGACAAGTCTTGCCCATACTGCTTCAATAATTTCTTCATACCTACAAACTTCCCCGTTCTTTTTCAAAAGGCAGATAAGAACCTCAACACCCTTTTGCCCAACATCCAATTTTTTACCGTCAACATATAAAACAGGTCTTCTTCTTAACATATTTATCAGAATAAAATATTCGGGAGTCTTAAAAGGCAGAATCCTTGCCTGCTTTATTGTAATTTTTTCTTTTTCTTTACCTGGCAACACCTTCCAACAAGTTTCCGTGTCTGCCAAGCCTTCGGGAATCTGGAGCAAAAGTTCTGGCAATGTTTTTTCTAAATGCTGCACCAAATATGGGGGGACAGAAAACATTTTCCCAAAAATTTTTAGATCGTATGATAGCTTTTGCTGCACTTCGTCAGAATTCAATCCTTCATGAGTTAATAGGTTTGCCAAAACCGCCGGGACAAGAAGCATTATGTGTTGAACTGACAGCCTTAGTTCTTCAGGCCCGGTTAGCCCAAGACCAATCATTGGTTTATTTTTCAAATTTCCCAAAGGCCATTGGATGGGATCTTTTTCAATCCATTTTTTTAATATCTCTGTAAAGGGTTCCCAAATTACGTCAACTAAACCCAAATACTCCGGAGATAGTGTTAATGTAACCAGTTTACTTATTTCGTAGGTTTTTTCTAAAATTAAATTTTCACCCATTCAAACCTCTTATATAGGCAATCCTCATGTTTAATGGGGGATATGCATACTCCAGGAGACCTTCCCCTAAAAAAAATTCGGCACTTATAGCAAGCCTTTTTAGCAAGGATGCAAGTTTTCTCCAACCATAACTGGAAAGTTTATTATAAACATTCTCAATAAATCCGAACCTCATTTTTTCAATTTCCAAATTTAACACTGATGCTTTTACTATTGCCTTGACCAGGGCTTCACCATCACCGGTCATCTTAGTAGAAAAGCAGTCCGCTTCTAATTCATAATTTCTTGTATCTAATAGCAATGTCCAATAGTAATTAGGAAAAAAAGTAAAAATGGATAATGCCTTGCACCATTCAATTTTTCGTAAATCATTTTTCAGGTGGCCGAGCTCGTGAGCTATCATTGCAACCAATTCTTCTTTTTCTAATTTTTCAATCGACCCAAGGGAAATATAAATGATGGGTCTTTTTTTAAGCAAACTTCCTTTAATAAAGGTCCGAATATAAGGCTCGGGTGTTATAAATAGTTCTGGAGCCACCATCCCAGTATCCTGACAAGTTTTGGATAAAAAAGAATTTAAAACCTTAATTTTTGTCCCATTAGGTTTCCCTAAAACAGGAAGTTTCGGAGTAAAAAAAGTTCGAGAAATTGATTTTAGGATTTTCCTTATAAAAGCCAAACAAAAAAAAATAAAAGGGGAAATTAGGCCGATAATAAATAATTCTGAAAATAAAGTCCCAAGAGATTTTCCTAATACGTCTTTAGCAATAGAAAAAATCCAAGAAAAAAGAATTCCAGACTCCTTAAATATTATAGAATTTTTTAAGAGTAAATATGCAAGTCCATCAATGCTAAAAATTATCGAGGCCAAATTTACGAAGCTTAGGAAAATGACATAGTATAACATTAAGATTTTTATTGTATTTTTTTCTTTTATTTTATTTTGGTTTTCCAAAAAAGGAAAATATCTTAAGTTAAGTAATTGCGATTTGCCAAAAGAGCTTTGCCAGTCTTTTGGTGCAGATAGCAGGTAACTCATCGACCTGAAAAAGAAAAAAATAAAACTAAGAGATAATAAAAATAGATAAGCAATATGAATTAATTTAGCCCCCATCACAGCCATAATGTTTTCTCCATAAAGCCGAATAAGGATGTTTCTGGTTATCTCTATGTTTTCTTTCTCTAAATCTACATGTTGTCTTCGAAAAGATTCGCCACAAGTAGTTATTCTGATCAAATTTTTTACCTCTGTATCCCTATTAAGAACTTTATCAAAATGATCCATGGTAAAAGCCATTTGGTTTATAATTACTAGAAGAATAATAGTGCTTACAATATTGGAGTACCACTGTGACCATCTGTCTAACAAAATTAAAAGCCTTATTTTCCACTCTTCATAGGGATTTCTTTTTAACAACAACTTTGTATATTTGATGATCCGCCCCATACCATAAAAAACAAAAACAACACACAAGGCGGGTACCCCAAATGGATAAAATAGATAACCCGTCAGGCTTAATAAGCCAATATCTCCTAATGCACACAGGGATAAAGGAAAAACCTCGGGGGCAATACCTGAAATAAATTTAACTTCATAATGTTCGCCCAAGAACCTCCAGAACGAATTTTCAAAATTTACCAATCTTTTCTTAATTACATAAGGGAGCCATAAATTAAAACATAAAAGAATCCCTATCCATACATAATTCAAAACAAGCCTGTTAACCTGTTGAATTGTAAAATTTGAAAGTCTTGAATATGTTAAACTGTAAAGATTTGAAGCAAAATTTATTGCAATGATAGAATTTAAAATCCAAATTATAACTAATAGGACGATTATATAGTTAACCGGTTTAACGTCCATTTTTAAAAGGCTTCTTGTTGTTCCTTTTGGATATAATTCCCAAGATGCCTTTACTCCGAAGAACAAACTACTGCGAAAAACAGCCGATATACTTAAAAACTCTTTATGGTTTAGAATAATATCAGGGTCTGTTTCTCTTTTATGTTTGCTCCCACGAAATTCTTTTACCCAGTGGTTAATTTGGCAAGAGAGTTGCTGAGCACTACATTCTACAAGAAAGGAACCCATTGTTTAATTAATCTCCAAAAAAAATGGCGAATATTAACATCTCCTTATACCATATTTGCCAACCCTTCAATAGTAAAATGAAAACAAAGAGAAAATGGTTCCTTTATGGTTTCTTTACGTGGAGCACCTTTATGTATCATTTGGTATAGGGGACTCAAAAGTAAGTTTTGCATCTTATTTACGGAAAGAATTTCCCTTTATCTTCAAAATCCAATTCATGCCCTACGTTTCAATCAACCCCCGATACTTGGAGAAGTACTTTCGCGGCGACTCTGTTTACCTGGGACCGACCGCCAGCGTGAATTACCGGGTAATGTCAACCAGGGTGGATCCGGACACGGGAGAGCTCCAGCTTACCGGCATGAGGGAGCAACAGGGGGAATTCCCTGTTTTGCCGGGCATGTTTCTTTCGTGGATTGGGATGGGGATAATCAATTTCCTGGTGGGAAAACTGTTTTCTCTTTTCGGGTTCAAGGCAAACCCGCTGGAGTTAAGGTTCCATTACGGCGTTCTTGAAAATCAAGACTATCTCCCGCCGGTTTACAGGGGAAACGGGAACAACAATAATGGTAATCACCGCAATGGAAACGGCATAGGCAATGGTTACCCGAACTGGGAGGATAATCTTGTGAAGGAGCTTTATCCCTTGGATTGAGGTCGAGCCTTGGAAATCGGGCTTCTGCGGGCATCTTTTAACGGGGCCAATCCGAGCGTCCTCAGCAAGACGATGCCAGCCGGTGCGGTCTTGTGATAAACCCCTCTCCGGTCCGTCCAGCCGGAGTAAACCGATGATTTTTCTTTGCTTGGTAACTTTCCTTTCATAATTAATCAATTTAAGGGTTTTGCATGCACTTGTCAATAGTTCTTCCGATGAAGAAGAGAGAAGGGAGAAAACAGATAAGAAAAGCTGGTGATTGCCTCTACCAGAAAGGTAATCCCCCGCAGTTTATTTTGCCAACAGGGTCAGGTAAGCTTCGCACCCGCCTCGTGGCACCTGAGGCATATCTTCTCGCCGTCCTCCTCCACGTAGTGCTTCTCTACGGGAGACAATAGACTGTACGAACGGATGTACCTGTCGCAGTCTGGACAACTGAAATAATTGAACTCGGTCGAATAAAAATGCTCCTCCAGGCATTCCGGCCCGCACATGTATCTTTCGGTGCTTACGTCAGTCCAGGGGCTCTCGTGTACTATCACACCATAAGCATTCTTGGCAGGCTCCTTGTGGCAGTTCTGGCAGAGCAAGCCGGGAACCTCGGAGCCGTCGTCCAGCGCCTTCAGAATGCTCAGGACTACCCTGTTGACGAAAGACTTTCCCGGCCCCCTCACGCCAGCGGGATCCCTACTCTTCCCTCCCTTGCCGCTCATTGTTTCCCCTTTCCGTTTTCAAGTTTCCCGGATTCCTTTGCCATCAGGGTCACGTACCCCTCGCCCCCGCCCATGGCCAGGTTTTCATAGCATATGACCACCTTCTTTCCGTCGTCCATGAGGGAGAGTGCCCTTTTAATGAAACTTTTGGCATCCTGCTCGGTTCGCACAAAGAAGTTGGAGAATTCGGGCGACTCCCTGTAACCCGCTTCCAGCGGCTCCCTGTTGCCATAGCTGAAGAACATGCCCGGAATTAGTCCCTGCTCAAGCTTTTCCCTTTCAACGCCATTCTCCAGGATTAGTTCCTCGTAGCACCTCAGGCACACGGTCTCGCCTTCGTAAGACCGGTACTGGATATGCCATCCGTTCCGCGGGTTCTGCTCGCATATCTCCCGGTCGCACTTATTGCACAGGAAATACGCCCAGGGCTCTTCGTACAGATAGATGTCCCCGCAATCGTCGCTGCAAAAGAGCTTTTCAACCGGCTCATCCTCCCAGGGTGTCTCAAAGGCATGGCGGGTCATGGAGCGGCGGGCCTTCTTCTCGGCGCAAAGGATGCAATCTTCCTCCATCCGGTCAGCC
>Ga0068714_10002881_pt1 | contig 21215 bp, 10 predicted proteins | sample MTBNYHSulfiMetaG_FD_62988 | JGI IMG/M metagenome (GOLD analysis project Ga0068714, IMG submission 62988) | Enrichment culture microbial communities from rom New York Harbor, USA that are MTBE-degrading - MTBE-NYH (New York Harbor Sulfidogenic)... | ecosystem: Environmental > Aquatic > Marine >... | reverse complement strand
AGACTGAACCAATTACAGCCTTTTTCGGCATATGTTGTGACTTTCATCGATCAGAAATCGAAAAAAATAACTCCAGATGCTCCTGAGAGCCAGCCACCTCCGGCTGAAGAGGTGGATGTCAGCATCATCGTCGCCACGAAAGACCGCGCAGGGCTTCTCAATGAGATGCTTGCAAGCCTGAAAAAGGCTACGGAAGGGGTGCGGTATGAAGTCATCGTGATTGAAGGCAATTCCACGGACAATACGCGGGAAATATTGGAGAAACACGGAATAACGGCAATATACGATGAACAGGAACACCTCGGCAAAGGGAAACATTCATGGCCACGGCTCTATAACTTCGGCTTCTCAAAGGCACGGGGCAAGTGGGCGATGTTTGCGAGCGACGATATCGTTTTCCAGGACCGATGTTTTTCGAAAGCCGTAGCCTTGCTGAATGAACAGACGCCTGATGTCGCGGGCGGCATCTTCTTCTACAAGAATGTGTATATCGATGTCACGGGGAAAACAGCGTGGAATGATTTCGGCATTGATTATACTTACGGGCAAAAACTCCTGTTGAATTACGGACTGGTGAGGCTGGACTCCTTCCGGGAGGCAGACGGACTCGACGAGCAGTATCAGTTCTATTGTGCGGATGGTGACCTGTGCCTGAAACTATATGAGAAAGGCAGGGAGTTCATTCCGCTGCCCGGCTGTTTTGTGATTCATAACAACGTTGCGGATGTCCAGAAAAAAATAAACATGCAATTCGCCTATAGAGATATCGATCGATATCTTGCCAGGTGGAGGCATTTCGTACCGACTGCCCTTCCAAATCCCCGCCGTCTTATGTGGAAAGATTTCAAGGAAAAAAGCTCTCAGGCCGCAGCACCGGAACCGGAAAAGAAACCGGCCGTCCCCGAGCAACCGGGCGTCTTGGACCAAATAAGAAGCTCCGGACGCTGGAAAGAGGGGCAGCCGCTCCGTCTCCATCTCGGATGCGGAGAGCAGCGCCTCGACGGATACATCAATATCGATTACCCGCCGGCAGAGCATGCGGTGATGAAAATACAGGCCGATATCCATGCCGATATTACCGCGCTTGAGTTCCCTCTGGGTTCGGTCGACGAAATACGGCTGCACCATGTATTTGAACATTTCAACAGGGTTACTGCATTAGTGCAGCTCATCAAATGGCACCAGTGGCTGAAGACCGGGGGCACCCTTTGGATCGAAACGCCTGACCTCATCGGCAGTGCAAAGACGTTGCTTTCAGACGTGCCGTGGCGGGTGAAGACAGGGGTCGTCAGGCATCTTACCGGCGATCAAGCCGATACATGGGCTTACCACATCGACCAGTGGTTTCCGGAACGCTTCGAACATACGTTACGGAAACTGGGCTTTGATCCCGTACAGACGAAACAGGTCTCATGGCAGAAGGAACCTTATCTGTCGAATGTACATGCGATGGCACGGAAAGCTCATGTGCAGTCTCTTGACGAACTTCTGCAGGCTGCTGAGGAAATCCTATGGGAAAGCACGGTCGCCGATTCTGAGAAACCAACATACGAGGTATGGAAAAGACAGCTCCGGGACATGCTCCTTAAGAATTCCGAACACCCTCAGAAACTCATTGAACAGGCCGATATCAAGGCTTTGACAGACTCAGCAAAAGCCCTCAAGAAATCGGTATCCACCCTTCCGCTCCATGAGGTCCACAATTTCAACCAGCTCAACCGCAACCGCTGGATGCGGGAAAAAGCGAAAACCGTACCCGCAGGATCACGGGTGCTTGACATCGGTGCGGGGACCTGTCCCTACCGTCCCCTGTTCGCTCACTGCGAGTACAAGACACATGACTTTAAAAAATATACGGGGGAAAAACTCGGCGGCACGACACAATACGGGAATATCGATTACGAATCGGACATCACCAATATACCGGTGCCTGACGGTTCTTTTGACGTCATCCTCTGCACCGAAGTCTTACACTATGTTCCCGATCCCATAGACGCGGTGAGAGAGATGGTTCGCGTAGTGAAGCCCGGAGGCCGCCTGTTTCTCACTGCTTCACTTGGCGCGGAACTCCATCAGATGCCTTGTCATTATTACAGCGGCTTTACTCCTGAATGGTACAAACTCGCAGCGGAAAGATTCGGTCTCGAGATCGGCGAAGTAACGCCGAACGGCGGGTTCTTCAGACTCCTTGCCCAGGAATGCGCCCGCGTTGCCTGGACATTCGACAAGCACAAGCATCTCCATGGCAGACACTCCGCCGACGTGCTTCGTCTGTTCAACGACCTGCTGCCCCGCTATCTGTTCGCACTGGACGAGCAATGTTTTATCGACCAGTTCACCGTCGGCTATAATGTGGAGATGGTCAAATCATCCGCCGGCGGAAGCGCTTTTGAAGAAACTCAGCTCCTCGAAAGGCTCCGGAAAAATTTCAGGGACGTCCAGGCAATGGTCCGCCTTGCGGAGATAGAGCTCGAACGCTCAAACAGGAAGAAAGCGGCGAACTATCTGATCGCTGCAACGGCCATTGAACCGGAGAATGACACGGTAAAAGCCCTCCTGAAGAAACTGCACGAAATCCCGCCATCCTCCCCTTAACTCATATTATTCGTATAAGCTGATTAGGAATTTATGAATACTGTAGGTTCAATAAGGGAGGGGTTATTTTATAATTTTATAATAAGTTATTATAATACTTAATGAATTCTCTCGTACTTCTCTTCAGCAAAGACCGTGCACTGCAGCTTGATGCAACCCTGCGCTCATACCTTTTGCATTGCAGGGACGCAATATCTTTCCAGATGCGCGTGCTCTATACCACCTCATCACCGCTCCATGCAGGACAATATGAAACACTGATCAGAGAATACGGGAGATACGATTTCATCCGGTTTCTCCACGAACAGGATTTCCGGAGCGACATGCTCGCGCTTCTCGCTCCCTTCGATTCCGTGCTCTTTCTTGTCGATGACAATATGTTCGTCCGGGATTTCAGGCTTGAGGAAGCGGTTGAAAGCCTTCGTGATAATCCGGATGCACTCGGGGTTTCGCTCCGTCTGGGCAGAAACACCACGTATTGCTATACGCTCGATAAGACGCAGCGGCTGCCGGAGTTTCATGCTTCGGGAAACGCCCTCCTGAAATACTCCTGGCCCGCCGCCGAATATGATTTCGGCTATCCCCTTGAACTTTCCAGTTCCGTGTACCGGACGGAAGACATGCTCCCGTATCTTGCCGGGCTCCAGTTTCAGAATCCGAACACGCTCGAAGGGGCGATGAGCATTCATAAAAATATTTTCAGGGAAGAGAAGCCGTTCCTTCTCTGCTTCGACCGGTCGGTCGTTTTCAGCATCCCGCTGAATATGGTGCAGACAATGTGGAAGAACCGCACTGGCGGAAAGAGCGAGCACAGCCCTGACAGCCTCGCGGAGCTTTTTGCACAGGGCCGCCGTTTCGATGTGTACTCTTATTCGGGGTTTTCCCCTGAAGCCTGCCATCAGGAGGTGGAACTGAACTTTGCTGCGCCGGCAAGAGTATCCCATGACAAAACACAGCCTCTCATTTCAGTGGTTATCCCCTGTTATAAACAGGCTCACTATCTCCCCGAAGCCGTCGAAAGTGTCGTGAACCAGACATATAAAAACTGGGAGTGTATTATCGTGAACGACGGAAGTCCCGACAAGACCGGGGACGTCGCCAGAGAACTCATCAGCAGGTATCCCGGATGCGACATCAGGCTTCTCGAAAAGCCCAACAGCGGTCTGGCTGATGCCCGCAACACGGGAATCCGTGAAGCGAACGGCGACTGGATACTGCCGCTCGATTCGGACGACATGTTTGCCGCCGACTATATGGAGCGCGCCGTGGAAATCATTCAAAAAAATACTTCAGTGAATCTGGTAACCACCAATGAAGAGGCATTCGGTGAGACGCCGCATGAATGGATCCCGAACGAGTTTACCCCGCAGCGGATTCTCAGGGAAAATACGTTTATCTATGCCTCACTGTATCACAAGGACCTCTGGGAAGCCGCAGGCGGTTATTACCCTGGCATTCCCTGGGGCGCCGAGGACTGGAATTTTTGGATAGCGTGCTCCGGGGTGGGAATTGTGCATAAACGAATCCCTGAAAAACTTTTCCTCTACCGCACCCATGCCGGCACAAGTATGAGGGACACCATGAAAAAACACTGGTCCGAAGTGGTGGCGATGATCCATACGCTCCATCCCGGGCTCTATCCTGCGGGAAGACTTATCGAAGACCATGCAATCATTTCCTCGGCGCACCGCGACACGGTTGCGAGGATCGATTCTCTTATCTCCGCTTTCCCGGATTTATCCATGCCGTATTTCTGGAGAGGTCTGGTCCATGAGCGGCTCGGCAACCCCGACCTCGCACAAATGAACTATGAGAAATCTCTCACACTGTCCGGCAAAGACAACTGGCAGCAGGAACTGCGGCTCCTCCAGGTGAAAGCGTATTCCTCTGTTTCCAGGCTCAGGGATTCTCTCCCTGCCGGAGGAGAACACCTCCTGCCGGTTTCAGGAATCAGGGATTTCCTCGACGATTCGCGGGTCCCGGAACAGGCCAGACGGTTATTTGAACAGGCCGATGAACATTTTCTCAAAGACGATCTGGTTCAGGCACGGAACAGCATCGCACAGGCACTCCGGAGCCTTCCGAACAACCCCAGGCTTATGATTGCGCACGGGAACATCCTCCTTCGCCAGGGACTTGTCGAAGCCGCCCGCAAAGAATTCCTGAGAGCGAAAATTCTTGACCCCGTATCTGCACCCGAGAACCTCGGGACCGATGCGATGATGACCCTTGCCGAGTGTTATGCCGGAATGGGAAATTATAAGAACGCTGTCTCATTCTATAAAAGGGTAATAGAAATCAGCGGAAAGCAGGAAGCAGCAGATATGATACGCAGTCTCCGCGTAGGGATTCCTCTTATCGGGAATAAACTATGGTCAGGCGGGGTAACCTATATCGAACTGCTCTTTAAGGCATTGCATATCCTTCCCGAACAGGAGCGGCCAAAGGTACTTTTAATTGTCACGGAGAAGACACTAAATGCGATTGATCTGCATACGCATCTTTTCCCGCTGGCTGACGGGGTGATATTTGTCGGGCAGAATATCCATCATGCGGACACCATCATGCCGAAACCCTTCACACACTGTCCTTCCTCTCAGGAGCTTTTCTCTGAAATAGATTTTTATTATCCTGTTGCTTCAGATGCCTGGCCCGATTTCTGTAGCGCGTCATGGATACCCGACTTTCAGCATGTGCATCTCCCTGAATTCTTTTCACCGAATGAACTGCAGTGGCGTAATAATGCATTTCAGAAAATCGCGCTCTTTGCAAAACTGCTTGTCCTCAGCAGCAAAGACACGGAAAAAGACTTCCGCACGGTATACCCTCACTCGAAGACTGTCATCCGCATCCTTTCCTTCCATACCCTTATGCCGGATGAGGTGTATGACGCCGACCCCGGAGAAGTGCAGCGCAGATACGGCCTTCCTGATAATTTCCTTATCTGTTCGAACCAGTTCTGGGCACATAAAAATCACTTCGTCCTTTTCGAAGCATTGGCAGAGCTGAAACGGGCAGGCAAACCTGTTCACCTCGTGTGCACGGGATCTACATTCGATTACCGCTTCCCTGACTATTTCAGCAGAATCCAGCAGAAACTTATTGATTCCGGTATTCAGGATCTTGTCCACATCCTCGGCATCATCCCCCGGAATGAACAACTCCAGCTCATGCGCCGTTCAACCGCAGTCGTCCAACCTTCCCTCTTCGAAGGATGGAGCACTGTCGTTGAGGACGCACGGGCGCTCGGCAAGGACATGATCCTCTCTGATTTACCTGTCCACAAGGAGCAGGCGCCGCAATACGCCGTCTATTTCGAACGAAACAGCCGCGACGATCTCTTACAAAAAATAAGCGGTTGTTTCCCCACGCTGCAACCCGGTCCCGATCTTTCACGCGAAGAGGAGGCTCGCAGAAAAGGGACGGAGTTGGTAAGGGAATATGCCAAGCAATTTTGCAGCATCGCTTTGGAAGCGCAGTCCCTTTACAAGAAAACAATGAATAAAAAGATTGCGGGTTCGATTGATAAAGACAATTCCGAACTCCTTTCTCAGTCCCCTCCTCCGATTACGGTGAAAGATTCTGCAGATCAAGTTCAGCAATGCGAGGTGGATCATGGTATTACTATCATTGCACCGGACAACTATACGAACAAGTCCTGGTATGAGGAGGCGAAGAGAATCTTTGGAGATGATGCCGATATTGCAATTCTGCCGCCGCCGGCAGGAGAAGGTTTTGAAAACATTCGTTTTCGGAAGAACATTTTGTTCCTTGGAACATCACATCATCTCCCTGGTCTCTTTAACAGTGACGAGAAAATACGCTTCTGGAACAATATCCCTTTTAAAAAATACTTTTATCAGTATGAAAAGGTAATCAGAAGCTTCCTGCCTGACAGTGAACAGAGGGAGAGGACTATTCATAAGATAGCATCAGAGGCATATGCAGTTCAGGATGAATACGACGCGGTTGAGTATGAAAATACCTTTAAGAAAAAAGTTGTCTGGCTGCCTGATATTATCTCAGTTGAAAGAATCCGCAGGGGGCAGCAGTATCCGCCATTGTCTCAAAGGCCAATAGACCTTTTATTCGTGGGGAAAAAACAGGGTCCATGGTATAAGCAGAGGCAGGAGATGTTAAGCAGGCTAAATTCATACGGAGCCTCGCGCAAGTTGAAGACTGTGATCATAGATACCTCGTATATGCGGTTCAATGATGTCGATATCATAGAAAATAATTACTATTCACAGGCAAAGGTTGTCATTAATCCCATCGGTACAGGGAATTTTTTCAACATACGTTTTTTTGAGACGTTGGCAGCCGGCTGCATCTGCCTGCAGCAGGTCGATAACAACGGCGTCTTATTAAATGCTTTCCGGGAAAGATACAAAGAATATAATGCGGTATACTTCACTTCCTCAGATCTTGAGCAAAAGATTTCCTCAATATTCTCCGATATCTGCCGATTTGAAAAATATGTTTCAAATACTCACTCTCTTTTGGCAGAAAAAGACACCGGTGACGCAAGGTTTCAGGCATTAGGTATTTCCTATACACGATCAGATGATCAGCCTGTGACATCGCTGATATCAGAAGGTCAGGTTTCTGCCCTGAGAGACCGGACGGTAACGGTTGGCTCGTCAATCGAGCCAAGAGATAAACAGGGGATTAAAGTCTCCGCCATCGTCTCAACCTATAACGCTGAGCGTTTTATCCAGGGCTGCCTTGAAGACCTCGTCGAGCAGACCTTATTCAAAAAAGGGGAACTTGAAATCATTATTGTAAACAGCAACTCTCAGCAGAACGAGGAGACGGTCATAAAAGAATTCCAGAGTAAATATCCGCATATCCGGTATATCAGGACTGAACAGCGCGAAACAGTCTATGCAGCATGGAACCGCGGAATCAGGGAGGCAAAGGGAAAATATATTACCAATGCCAACACAGATGACCGTCACCGGAAAGACGCGCTCGGGAAAATGGCAGAGATCATGGACGAAAATCCCGATATAGGACTCGTATATGCTGATGTTATTGTCACAGAAACCGAAAACCAGACTTTCGAAAACCATACCCCGGTTGATACCATTCGCCAGCCGGATTTCAGCCGGGAAACACTTTCTCTCGGCTGTTTTACAGGCCCCCAACCGATGTGGCGCCGAACCCTTCATGAACGGTACGGGTTCTTTGATGAAACGTTTGTGGTCTCGGGCGACTGGGAATTCTGGCTGAGGATCGCTGAAGATACGAAGTTCCTTCACATTCCCGAATGTCTGGGACTGTATTTCCGTTCGCCGTTCGGAGCAGAGCACAGGAACAGAGACCAGAAACACAGGGAAAACAACCTTATTGTGAAGAAATATCTGCCGTGCTACTGGCCGACTTTTGAGAGAGACTTGTTGGCTGTTCCGGGCATACTGAATTTTCACGGCGATACCGTCTATAAAATAGGGTATTTATTGGCTACGCTTGAAAGAACCGAAACTGCGAGGAACCTGTTTTCAAACTATCTCGAACGGTATCCCGATGACATCCGGATGAAAAAGGCGCTCGATGACCTTGATGCGGCAGAACGTTCTGCCGTCCATATGACCGGATCAGAACATGCGGCATCAGTTCAGCAAACAGTTGATAAATTCGGTATCCCACCGCTCGTGTCGGTCATCATCCCCTGCTATAACCATGCGCAGTATCTGCCCGATGCGATAGAGAGCGTGGTCGCCCAGACCTATCAAAACTGGGAGTGCATCATCGTGAACGACGGAAGTCCCGACAAAACAAGTGAAGTTACCCGTCAATTATCCGCAAAGTATCCGCAGAAGAAAATCATCCTTCTTGAGAAAGAGAACGGAGGGCTCGCGGACGCAAGGAATTTCGGAATAAACCATGCACAGGGAAAATATATCCTCCCGCTCGATGCCGATGACAAAATTCACCCCGAAATGCTGCAGAAGTCTGTTGCCGTGCTGGAATCAGACCCCGCCGCAGGCATTGTGTATACCGATGCAGTGCATTGCGAGGACGGAACGGACGCGCGCAGGATCATCCCTTTTCGTCAATACGTTTCCCGCGAGCTTATGGTGTATAACTGTTTCAGCTACTGTTCCCTCTACCGGCGCGAAGCGTGGGAAACATCGGGCGGCTATAACACCAATATGGCATGGGGCTATGAAGACTGGGACTTCTGGCTGGGATGCATCGAAAAGGGCTTTCGCATCACACAATTGTCAGAGCCTCTTTTCCTTTACAGAATAAAAGAAAAAAGCATGATCACACGCGCAGTTCAGCATGACGCCGAGTTGAAAGCCCGGATTATCCTTAACCATTCCGGCCTCTATAACCGTTCTCAAATCAATTGGGCAAAGGGAATACAGGCGCAGGACCCCGATATCCTCGCCATTCCCCATAAAGAGGGCGTTATTCCCGGATTTTTTGAACCACTCCCCGCCGGGCTCTCCGCACAAGGAGCTCCTTCGACGGTTGCCGTACGATTCGCTGCGGTGTATTGCGTATATGACGACATTGCCTGGCTCACAGACTCTCTTGAATCAGTCTATCCCGGGGTAGACGCCATATATTTCCTTGTGAGCGACAAGCCGTGGTACGGCCAGCCGACAGGGAATACGGAAACAATCACAACCATCAGGGAATTTCCTGATACGCAGAACAAGATCAGAATAATACAGGGGTCGTGGACGAACGAGACCGACCAGCGGAATACAGGACTCGACAGGCTGAAAGAAGCGGGATTCACCTACTGCGTGGTGATCGATGCAGACGAAATATATGATCCTGCCGAATTGAAAAGAATGAAGGAACTTGTCCTGAGCCGGCCTGATGTAGACTGCTGGCATGTCTCACTCGATACATACTGGAAGTCATATCGCTACCGCATTGAACCGCGTGAACCCCTCAAACCCCCGGTTTTTGTGAAAGCCGGCGAGGTCCGTTTCACACAGAACAGGACTGTACGCGGGAGCAATCATATGGTGATTCCTCCGGAAACAGGAATCTGCCATCACCTGAGTTATGCACATGGCGACGACGAGGTACTCAAAAAGATATCTACCTTCAGCCACGCCCGTGAGATAATCCCCGGCTGGTTCGAAAATATCTGGAAGAAGTGGGATACCGACCATGAGATGATAAACCTGCACCCTACCCACCCCCATGCGTACCAAAAAGCAGTGGAACAGCCCTATGCCTCACTGCCCCCGATACTCAGGAAGCGGTACCTGAAAGACAAAAATATTCCCCCCGCTGTTATCCCGTGTCTCACCTCGATTATTATTCTCGCCCACAACCAGTGGGTCCAGACAGAGATCTGTCTTTTAAGCATTGAACGACATACCCGGGAGCCTCATGAAATCATAGTGGTCGATAACGGTTCAGGCGATGAAACGAGGGAGAATCTCCGTTCGTTCCTCCTCAGGAAACAGAACCTTAAAGTTATCAGGAACAACAAGAATCTCGGTTTCGCCGCAGGTAATAATCAGGGGATTGCAATTGCACAGGGAGAATTCGTGGTGCTTCTCAACAACGACACCATAGTCACCAGCGGCTGGCTCGGCCGCATGCTGGACATTTTCAGGCGCCACCCTGAAACAGGGGTCGTCGGCCCCATGTCCAACTACGTCTCAGGGCCTCAGTTGATTGAGAATATTGAAAACAACACGATCGAAGAGATAGACTCCTTCGCAGAACGATGGCGAAGGGAACATGAAGGACAAAATTTTCCTATATATCGTGTCGTCGGCTTTTGCCTGCTTACAAAAAGAGAGGTCATCAACCGGATCGGAGGCCTTGACGAACAGTTTGGAAGCGGCAATTTCGAAGACGACGATTTCTGTCTGCGGGCAACTCTGATCGGTTATCATGCGCGTGTTGCACAGGATGTCTTCATCCACCATTCTGGAAGCCAGACGTTCAAATTCATGGGGATAGATTTTCGGGAGAGCCTCTTCCGTAACTGGGAGCTTTTCAAAGGAAAATGGGGTATACCTCTTGACACCCCTTATGGCGCAGCGTATCAATTCCCGCCACAGGACATACCGGACATAAGCTTGTATGCACCTCTGCCGCTTCTCACGCTGGATCATAAAGCGGGTGCGGATGACAGGTGGTGGGAAGAGGAAGAACAGGCAGCGACAGAGAAAAAGAGAAGGAGAGAGAAGGAGACAGTGATACAAGTGCAGGAAACACACGGAGAGAAAGAGCAGAAACGGAGCAGAAAAGATTTCACCTCCATTATTGTTCTGCTGTCGAAGCGGCGGGAATATTCCAGGAAGTGTGTCGAGAGCATCAGGGCATATACGAAAGAGTCCCACGAGATCATCTTCATCCCTCCGGGAATCACCTATGCGCCGCCAAAATGGCTCCGGCGGATGTTAAAGGAGAATAAGAATTACAAATTGATAAAGAATACCCCCCCTTACCAAGGGGTAGATCATGAGGGCGGTTTCTCTTATACCTGCAATCTCGGGATAGCGGAAGCGTCCGGCAGGCACATCGTTCTCGTCAATGATGCGGTAGTTGTTACAGAGGACTGGCTTGCCGGCATGCTCGAATGCCTTCACAGCGCGGAAGACACAGGTATCGTGGGGCCTTTGTCCGTGAATACCGAAGGACAGCAGATGATCCCTGACCCCGGTTATACTTCGCCGGATGATCTGGCCGGATATGCACGTTCGTTCAGGGAAAAGAACAGATACCGTCGTGCACCGGTGAAATATCTCGACAGTTTCTGCATGCTTTTCAGGCACGATCTCACAGAGAAAGCCGGCCTTTTCGACGAACAGCTCCAGACTCACGAATTTGCCGCACATGACTTCTGCCTCAGGACAGCACTTGAGGATTTCAGAAACCTTATCGCCGGCGATGTATTCATCTATTTCCATGGCCATAGCAGCACGGAAGCCACTGCGCCCAGCGCATCTCCTCCCATTACCGGGGACAAAAGAGCATTTATCGAAAAATGGGGAGACGGGCCGGAGTCGCTGCTGAAAACCGCAAAGGGCGCTGTTGCAAATGTACTGTTCCTTGCGGATGAGCTGCTGCAGAAAGGGCAGAAGGAAAATGCTATTGCCATCCTCATTGAAGGGCTGCAATCATATCCCGGAGACGAAAGGCTTCACCATATGCTTGCCGGGACTCTTATCGAAGAAGGCAAATTCAGGGAAGCCCTTGATATCCTGGAGCGCATGCCTGAAGATATGAAGCAGAGCATAAAGATTCTCGAATTCTTCGGTTCCTGCAAGGAAGGACTGGGGCTCCTGCCCGAGGCAGAACAGTACGCGGACAGGGTACTCAGCCTGAACAGCGCATCTCCGGCGGCATGGATTCTCAAAGGCACGCTCGCATTCAGGAAAGCCCTGCACTCCGATGCGGAAAGACATTTTCAGAAGGCCTGTGAATCAGACAAGGGTTTCGGGGAAGCCTGTGCGAATCTCGGCGCGCTGAAATGGCAGAACGGGCAAAAAGAGGAGGCACTGGCCCTTTTCAAAAAAGCATTTATCCTTTCCCCTGCACATGAAGATATCGTCACTAATTATTATTCAGCATCGGTAAACCTGAAAAAACTTCCCGAGGCTGAAAAACCTTTTCGTGAAGCGATCGCGCTCTACCCTTTGAACAGGAGGCTAAAATTCGTTTTTATCGATAATCTCCTTCAGCAGCATAAATTTAATGAGGCAATAAAGGAGATGGAAGAGGGGTTACTCACCTTCGGTATCGATGACAACACCCTTGAGGTAGCCCTTAAAATCAGGGACATAGTCGGAGCAAAGGAGTTCCCTGACAGCAGGGGGGGAATTCAGAAAGAGGAAGAGAAACAGCAAGAAACAGGAAAAGCTCAGGAAAATCAGCAAACGCAGGGAATCCCGGAAACCGGGGGGGCCATTTCCCTTTGCATGATCGTGAAGAATGAAGAGGAGAACATCGGAAAAGCACTCCACAGCATAAAGCCTGCCGTCGACGAGATGATTGTTGTGGACACCGGGTCAACCGACAGGACAAAAAAGATCGCAAGGGCTTTCGGCGCAAAGGTTTATGAGTTTCAATGGACGAATGATTTCTCCGCTGCCCGTAATTTTTCCCTGTCAAAGGCTTCCTGCCACTGGATTCTCGTTCTCGACGCCGACGAGGTGATTTCTTCCGCTGACCACAACCGTCTCAGAGAATTGATTCCTGATTCATCCATCATCCATCATCCTTCATCCTTACGTGCCTATTCATTCGTCACAAGGAACTATGTCGGCCCTGTAAGCGTGAACTGGAATCCCAATGACGGTAGATACAGGGAAGAAGCAGGTTCCGGATGGTTCCCGAGCGCAAAGGTGCGGTTATTTCCCAACGACACCCGTATCCGGTTCGACAAACCCGTGCATGAAACGGCAGAAAAATCCCTCAGAGAAAGCAACGTGATGATCAGGAAGAGTGAAATCCCCATCCATCACTACGGAAAACTGGACAGGGAAATCATACAGGCAAAGGGAGAGGAGTATTATCAAATAGGGAAGAAAAAACTTGAGGAACAGGGAGAACAGAACCCTCAGGCTCTGTATGAAATCGCAATACAGGCGTCTGAACTCGAAAAGTTTGACGAATCACTCGAATACTGGGAAAGGCTTATCGCGGTAAGACCCGATTTCCCCAACGCCTATCACGGTATGGGTACGGCATATTACAGACTGGCTATGTATGAAGAAGCGCATGGAGCATTCCAGCGGGCATCTCTGATCGATCCGGCTGCAAAAGACCCCGGCGTAATGCTCGCGCTGTGTGAACTCCTGATGGGAAATGCCGGTCTTGCAATCTCGCGCCTCGAAACGTTGCTCGCCATGCACCCCGGCTATCCGCTCGCGTTGCTTGCAATCACCACCGCGTACTGCTGTGAAGGCAGAAAAGACAGGGGACTGGAATACCTCGAACACGCCAGGAAGACCCAGTTCACCATCGCTCCCTATTTTACGGATATTGCAAAACTCCTGAAGAATGCCGGCCGGTTTGATTCCGCAATCCGTCTTCTTGATTCAGCAGTGGAGACCGGGAATACGACCGAAGAGACTCATCAACTACTTGAGGCATACAGGAGAGAACAGGACGAGATCAGGGTTGAAGGGAAAAATATGGCTGAGAAGAAAGAAACGACAAACAGTGAAACCCGGCAGACCCTTTCTCTCTGCATGATTGTCAAGAACGAAGAAGAAAATATCGAACGGGCGCTCCTGAGTGTAAAACCTGTTGTTGACGAGATGATAGTTGTGGATACCGGCTCTTTTGACAAAACGAGGGATATCGCCAAAAAACTTGGAGCAAAGGTGTCTCTTTTCCCGTGGACCGGAAATTTCTCGGATGCGAGAAACTTTGCGATATCTCAGACCTCCGGCAGATGGATTCTGATACTCGATGCGGATGAGGTCATCTCGCCCTCTGATCACCACCGACTAAAAGAATTGATTCTTGATTCATCCTTCATCCTTCATCCTTCATCCTTGCCTGCCTATTCCTTTACGACCAGAAATTATGTTATCGAAGCCAACACTGCGGGATGGACTGCGAACGACGGCAGATATTTTCTTGAAGAAGCGGGGAGCGGATGGTATCCCGGTGAAAAGGTGAGACTCTTCCCCAAAGACAGCCGCGTTCAATTTGAGTTCCCGGTGCACGAGCGGATAGAACCGTCTCTGATGCGGGCGGGGATAGAGATCAGGAAATCAGGGATACCCGTACACCATTACGGAAAACTTGACAGAGAAAAAGCCCGGTCAAAAGCGGAGCGCTATTATCAACTGGGGAAGACCAAACTTGCCGAAACAGGCGCGAATGATGCAATGGCTCTCTATGAGCTTGCCATTCAGGGCACGGAAATAGGGAGATACGATGAGGCATTAGACTACCTGAAACAGGTGGTTTCACTGATACCGGATTTCGCAAAAGCATACCAGAGCACCGGGAATGTCTATTTCAATACGGGACGGTATGCAAATGCGCGTGCAGCATACAAAAAAGCCCTCGAGAAAAAATCAGGTTCGCGGGACGCTGTGCTCATGTATGCAACCTGCCTTATCTACACCGGAGACGCCGAAAGGTCGTTGCCTCTGTTGAAAGACCTCATAAGGGAACACCCTGACTTCCCGCAAGCCATTCTGCTCCTTGCCGAGGCAGACCTCTGCCTCGGAGAAAAAGAGGATGCGCTGCAACATCTGAAAACACTAAAGTCTCTCCCTTTTGATCCGTCATCCCAGTTTGTGAGTTTTGCAGAAAAATTGATTTCGCTGGGGCAATTACCGTACGCTGTCTCACTGCTCCGGTCAGCGGCGGAAACCGGTCTGTCGTCAGATAAAACAGGCCCCCTGCTCGCCGAGGCTGAACAGCTCCTTTTAAAACGGAACGGGTAGAAAGGCAGGGATTCGTTCCCGTAAGTCATTGACAAATATATAAAATATGTGAATAATAAAGTATGAAATTGCGTCTCGCAATCGGCTGTTCCAATCTGCTCTTCGGTGTGGGGCTGAAGAGTATCCTTGAAGATGAACGGAACATCGAGATTGTCGGGATATTTACCGGGGGAGAAGGAGATTTTTTGCCTGATTTCAAGAAGATACAGGAATGTAATCCTGATGTGATTCTTGCTGATTACGCCCCTGACTTCAACAGTCCTGTCAGCCTCCCGGACGACTATTTCAAAGAAAACTCCATAAAGATCATACTCATAGGCGACAAAAACATCCGCCTGCTCGCGGACACTCAATTAAAGGAGTTTGTGCTTCGGGGAGTCGTCGGGGTCCTTCCCCCGAGCGCTGACTCTGCTCTCCTGAAAAAAGCGCTCAGGGCGGTTTCCCAGGGAGAACTCTGGCTGGACCGACAGATGCTCACGAAAATACTCACGTCCGTGAGATGCCAGGACAAGAGCAAGAACCTTGCAAAACGTGAGCAGGAAATAATCATGCATATCTGCCAGGGGTATAGAAACAAAGAGATTGCGCAGAAACTGAATATCAGCGAACAGACGGTGAAATCACATTGCAACAGGATATACAGAAAACTTGGCGTTTCAGACAGGCTCCAACTGGCGCTCTATTCCTATCGCATCTGGCCTGATAATCCATAAACTACAGAGAACAATAATACTAAAGTATTAATTATTATAGAACTAAAGATATTTTAAATTCAAACTTTTTCCCGATTGCAATGTTTTTTCTGTTCAGACTAAAATTACGTAATAACACTTACCAAAAGAAACAAAATCGTTTTTCGTACAGAGAAGAGGTGGCATGAAGCTTTTACAGCCTCTGGATAATATGAGAACAGCAAACGACAAAGTCAACTGGATACCATTCTGTACTTTCCCTTGCCAAATCACCGGACATGCTCCCAGACGGCAACCTTCAGAGATTGAAGCGCTTCATGCGTTGGCATGCGGAAACACATGGTTTTCAGCAGGACCGGAAAGGGGGTGATCGGCGAAAGAGAAATGAAACAGCGCAGTAAGAACACGGAGATGTTGGCAGTTTCAGCAACAAGAAAAAGAATGAAAGAATGGAGGTGAAAACATGAAGAAGGTTTTAATGCTAGTACTTTCATTAACTTTGGTTTTAGGAGTAGCCACTCTCCTGAGAGCTGGAGTAACAGGGCCTGGTGTCTATGAAACTCCTCATGATGTTCGGGTAATCACCGGCGAAGAGGGACTTGAGCCATGCGCAATGTGCCACAGCCCGCACTCAGGTACAGGAGACTATCCGTTGTGGAACAGGGATCAGGGTCCTCAGACATATACTTTGTATGCCAGCCCGTCGTATGACATGTACAGCGGAAGCCAGCCACAGAGCCCGTCATCTCTCTGCCTGGTATGCCATAACGGCGTATTCAGCTCACTCGTAAACTATCCTGGACCGGGATCCCACAGCGGTGAGGAATACGACTATGAGATGAACCCGACATTCTGGGCCATGATCGGTACCGACCTTACGAACGATCATCCGATCAGTTTTACCTATGATCCGTCCATGGACAGCACCCAGGATAACAACGGTTTTCCGCCTACCGAAGAGTGCGTCACAGGAACCAGAATCAGAAACTGGATTCCATCAGCCTCGTTAGGTACCACTCTTCAGTATCCGCTTTATGGTGGAACAACGTCAAACCCTGGTTTTGAGTTTGAATGCGCCACCTGCCATTCCGTGCACGACACGGTACCGTATGCTGGCAAGCAGCTTGTCGGCGGCAAATCAGTGGGTACCCAGGTATTTTTCCTGAGGGCGTCCAATGCAGAGTCGGCGATGTGCGCAGATTGTCATATCAACAGGTATGACGGCAGTTGGTAGTAAGAGGGAGGCTTTTTAGTGAAAACAATGACAAGGCGTGAACTCTTCAAAGAGATGGTATCCAAGGATACCCTTAAGCAGGTTGTTGGGGCATGGTACGGCTTCAAAAAGCCGATGGAGAACCAGCTGCAACCTCCGAAGAGGGAAAGCCTTTTGGACAAAGTAAAAACCATTAACATGAAACATTCAAAACCTACAATTACCCCAAATGGAAAGGAGGGATAAAAAATATGCTTCGAATCACTCGTAGAGAGTTTCTGAAGTACTGCTCCGTTACAGCCGGTGCACTTGGTCTTTCATGCTCAACACTGATGAAAATCGAGAGTGCGCTCGCAAAGGATGTGTCCAATGGCGGTATTCCTGTTATCTGGATTGCAGGCGCTGCCTGTACAGGATGTACGATGTCATTGACAAACTCCCGTTTCTATACCACAGTTGACGATCTGCTCATCAACAAAATCGATCTCCGTTACCTTGATACCATAATGTCGACTGCGGGGGCATTTGTCAACGGAGTGGAATATTCCGGAGCCAATGCTATTTTAGAAGCGCAAAACATCTACACCAACCTGCCGTACGTGCTCGTAGTCGAAGGCGGAATCCCGGTCGGATCCCCTGCAGGCACCAGCGGACCTTTAAATGGAGAGTTCTGTGAGATCGGCGAACTCGTTCCCGGCGACACGAATGCAACAATGCTGAACGTGACCAGGAAGTTTGCTTCAAACGTGAACTGCGCAGCGGTTCTCGCTGTCGGCACATGCTCATCTTTTGGCGGTATTCCCGGAGCAAAGGGCAATGTCACCAACTGCAGAGGGCTTCTGTATCAGGGCACAAGGGCAGACAAGGGTGCACTCAATGATCCTACCCTCGGTACACCGATCAGCAAACCGGTCATCAACATTTCCGGCTGCCCGCCGCATCCTGACTGGATCGTCGGCACAATCGCCCATATCCTTGATACCCTAGGTACAGGGGTTGCCGATTATCTTGCCGGAGATGCACAGGCACTCGTCAATGCACTTCCGCCGGTGACCAGTTACAACCGTCCAGTGGACTATGGATACGGGGAGTATCAGTGTAATGCCGGTCCGTGTCCGTGGAGGTATAACAATATCGGTAACCGTGCATCCAATACTAATTCTTTAGCAGTAACACCGGAGCCCGACTATAACCGCAGGTATCCTGTTGGCGACAGCAGGGCACTGGGCAGGAACAAGTGGACAGTCAATGATGCAGCATCAGGCGGAGCTCTTGGCTGTCTTGGAATCCTCGGCTGCAAGGGCAGAAAGACAAAAGCTGACTGCTCACGCAGAAGGTGGAACAGCGATATTGCCGAGGAATATGGCGTAAACTGGTGTGTAGGAAGCAGAGGCAACTGTCAAGGTTGCACAGAGCCTACATTCCCCGATAAAGTCGGAAAATTCTATACATTCAGATAAGAAAGGAGGTGTAAAGAAATATGGCAACTATTACGATTGATCCCGTAAACCGAATCGAAGGACATTTGAAAGTTGTCGTTACCGTTAACGACACCACAGGCGTAGTAAGCGATGCCGAGTGTACGGGTAACCTGTTCAGGGGCTTTGAGCTTATCATGAACAGGAGAGACCCGAGGGATGCACCGGTCATTTGTCAAAGGATATGAGGGGTTTGACCCACCGCACATGGGTTGGCTTCAGTTAGAAGCCTAGAAAACGCTTTAGGTATTATCGGTGATCCAGGAACACACGATGTAAACGGTGATGTTCCTTACAATCCGTATCTCATTCCTGACAACGGAAGAATAATCCAGAACATCATCCATGGTGCAGATACAGTTATGTCACACATCACCCATCTGTATCACCTGTCCGCGCTGGATTACATCAACACATCAACGTTCCCTGGTATGGGGCCGTGGTTACCTTCGTATACTGCATCAGACATGATCGACGGTTCCTCTACTCTTGGATCAGCGCTCGTCACCCACTATGTTGAAGCCCTTGCAATGAGGAGGAAGATGCATACCGCAGGCGCCCTCTTCAGCGGGAGACAACCGATCCAGAACGCAATTGTTCCTGGTGGTGTTACTACTCTGTATTCAACGACCTATCCTCTTTCTCCAAGTTCAACGCAGGACTACGACATGTACGGTCCGTTTAACGCGGGAGACACGAATACCCAATTCAGTGCCCTTCTGAACGATGTCAGGGCATGGATCAACACGACCTACATCCCGGATGTAGTAACCGTTGCGAATGCATTCCCTGCATTCTGGTCACAGGGTGTTGGATGCGCGAGACTTCTCGCCTATGGCGACTTCCCTGTAGATTCTTCAGGGACAATGCTCCTCAAGAGAGGGTATTGCAACACGTTGTCCGCACAGACATTTGATGCTGCCGACATAGTAGAATATGTTGACTACTCATGGTACCAGTACGGTCTCAACGAATCAGCCCTCGATCCGTACTCAGGCAGAACCGAGCCTACAAAGGCAAACGCCAGCGGTTACAGCTGGCTTAAGGCTCCGAGGCTTATGCCTGCCGGCACTCCGCTGGTCTGTGAGGTCGGTCCTCTCGCACGTATGGTAAACACTCATCTCAGGGCAGGCACCCAGGTAACTGTTACAGATGCCGACCTTCCTGCTGCACAGCAGCTGGTTGGAGCTCCCTATAACGCTTCAGGGCTTATCGCTGCAGCTCTCGCTCTTACCGTCCCCGTCCAGCCCGCGTCAGCACTTATAAGTGCGCTCGGCAGGCACGCTGCAAGGGCCTTAGAAGCCAAGTATATTGCAGACGCCATGGCCCTCTGGGTAAACCAGCTCGTTGCTGATGCTCAATGCTACACCTACAAGAGAATCCCGAAACAGATCTCCAAGGGTGCAGGTCTCTGCGAAGCGCCAAGGGGTGCGTTAGGCCACTGGATCAAGATCGAAGGCCGCAAGGTTGCGAAGTACCAGTGCGTCGTTCCAACGACATGGAATGGTTCACCTAAGGATGCTTTAGCTCAGCATGGCCCGATCGAGCAGGCTCTGATGAACTCGAACATCGGTCTTAATCCTACCGACCAGATTGTACGCTTGTTAAGGCTCATTCATCCGTTTGACATCTGTATCGCCTGTGCAGTACATATTGTCAGCCCTGATGGCAAGGAAAAACTCAAATTTGCCATTAATCCTGACGGCAGGCCAACAAATATCGAAATATCTGAGTAAGAACAAGTGCTTTCAAGGGAGGTGCAAATGCACCTCCCTTTTTTTTATGGGATTTTCAGTGAATTACACAATATTTATCCCGGGGTCGTTGCAAAAAGTATATCGGGAAAACATTTCCGGCCGTTTGACTTTTTACTCAGGAGATTGCTACACTGCGTTTGCAATGACGATCTTTTTGTCCGTCACTGTGAGAAGTCCCGAAGGCTTTCGGGGTACGGCATTCTTTCTGTTCCCATCGCTGACAGGGTAAACACTAATGACTGAAAGGTATTAAGACAATGAAGGAACAAAAACCAATCCTCGTCCTCGGCATCGGCAACCTCCTTTTAAAAGACGAAGGAATAGGCGTCCGGGTTGCTGAACAGATGATGCAAATGTCTCTGCCCCCGGACGTAGAAGTGATGGATGGAGGTACCGGCGGGCTGGACCTCCTCTATGTGATTGAAGGGAGAAAAAAGGTTATTGTTGTTGACGCAGTGAAGGCAGGAAGCCCTCCGGGAACGCTCTTTCGATTCACTGATAAAGATCTTGCTCAGAAGAAAGGTTTTCTCCGGTCAGGACATGGGATCGATTTCTCCGATGTGATTACCGCCTCTACTTATTTCAAGACAAAGCCTGACGACATTGTCTTTCTCGGCATCGAACCGGAGGATATTGGCGCAGGGATGGAACTTTCTCCGAAGATGGGTGAAATGACCCCTGTTCTCATCAACCTTGTGATAAAGGAAATCGACAGGAACAAGGCATAAAGCAGGCAGTATCAGAGCGCTTTCATCTTTATTTTTCTCTTGACACAAAAGCGCGAAAGATGGTATAAGTTAACGCTAATATTATATTTGTCATAATATAAATTATCCCGCGACAGAAGCTCCGTCGGCCGGGTTAAATGCATACAAACTAAGGGGGTTGCGATGAAAAGGATATTCTGCGTCAGGAAGAGGGTTTTTTTGTTCATACCGCTTTTCCTCTGTCTCATCTCTGCATTTTTCATGTCCTCACTATCCGATAGCGTCTTAATGAAAAAGAGTTTTGCGGGCGATGCCCCTCAACTATCGACTTCTGATTGCATTAAATGCCATACCGCGGTCGTCAGGACTGTCGAG
>Ga0068714_10002880_pt1 | contig 21217 bp, 14 predicted proteins | sample MTBNYHSulfiMetaG_FD_62988 | JGI IMG/M metagenome (GOLD analysis project Ga0068714, IMG submission 62988) | Enrichment culture microbial communities from rom New York Harbor, USA that are MTBE-degrading - MTBE-NYH (New York Harbor Sulfidogenic)... | ecosystem: Environmental > Aquatic > Marine >... | reverse complement strand
CCGGGCCGGGTCGCGGTCCAGGTCGGCTGGACAGGTCTTCTCGGGGTTGAACAGGGCCAAGACGATTTGAATGGTTTCCCGCAGCGAGTAGCAGCTCATGATCACCCCGGCCACGGGCATGCAGGCGTACCACAAGGGGCGCGGCCACTCCAGGATGGGAGATCGATCGTTGGCCTTGATGGTCAACTGGTAGCTGTAATAAGCGAAAAGGAAGAAGAAAAGGACTGACACCAGCTCGATGAACAAGCGATGGTAGAGGCCCATGGTCCGATTTTGAAGCCTGCCGGTCAGGACGTCGACGCGGAAATGCTCCCGCTGCCGCCACAGGGCGGCCGCCCCCATGAAGATCAGCCAGGCGAAGGCCCACTCCACCGCCTCATCAGACCAGCTCAGCTTGGCGATGGGAACGAATCTCACAAAAACCACCGCGGACAGGACCACGGCGAGCATCACCATGGTCACGATGCAGAACCAGCGGAGGAGAAGCCCCAGGTACCGGTCAAGATGGGTCAGCAGGTTAACCACGACGCTCCCTCCTCATCTAATGCGGCATCAGGAGATTGGGGATAACCAGGGAGATCGGGGGAATGTAGGCGATGAGCATCAGGACGACGAAGATGCCCAGGAGGTAGGGCCAGAGCTCCTCGGTGAGCCTCCCCAGGGAGACGCCGCTGATACTGGCCACCGCGTAGAGGGACATGCCCACCGGCGGGGTGAGCAGGCCCAGCATGGAGCACAGGATCATGATCACCCCGAACTGGACCGGATCCATGCCCATCTTGGCCACCAGGGGCATGAAGACGGGGATGGTGATGACCAGGACGGCGATTCCTTCCAGGAAGCAGCCCAGAATCAGGAGGATGGCGATGATGATCAGGATCAAGACCCAATTGGTGGAGCTGGCCGCGGTCAACCCGGTGATAACCTGCTGGGGGATCATCTGGTGGATGAGCAGCCAGCCCAGGAAGCCGGCCGCGGAGATGATGAAGAGGACCTTCACGCTCTGAGTGATGGTCTCCCAGATGAGCCGGGGGAGATCGCGGAAGTGGATCTCCGAGTAGACGAAAAGACCCAGGATGGCGGCGTAGATGGAGGCCACCACGGCCGCCTCGGTGGGGGTGAAATAACCGCCCAGGATACCGCCGATGATGATGACCGGCATGCACAGGGCCCAGAAGGATTCCTTGAAGCTGACGACCAGCTCCCGCAACCCGGCCCGCGGTTCCCGGGGGTAGCGCCTCTTCCGGGCCACGAAGTAGACGGCGACCATCATGGCCAAGCCCATCATCACCCCGGGCAGACAGCCGGCCAGAAACAACCGTCCCACCGACTCGCCGGTGATGCTGCCGTAGATGACAAAAGGGATGCTCGGCGGGACCACCGGACCGATGGTCGACGAGGCGGCGGTGATGGCCGCGGAGAAGGGCCTGTCGTATCCGGCCTTGTCCATGGCCTCCAGCTCGACCAGCCCCAGACCGGCGGCGTCGGCCACCGCCGCCCCGGACATCCCGGAGAAGATCATGCTGGAGACGATGTTGACGTGGCCCAGACCTCCCCGCAGGTGGCCGACCAGGGTCCGGGCGAAGCGGAACACCCGGTGGGTGATCCCGCCGCTGTTCATCAGGTTGCCGGCCAGGATGAAGAACGGGATGGCCAACAGGGTAAACCCCGTGGTGGCCGAATACATCCGCTGAGCCAACATCGGCAGGACAAAGGCCTCCCCCAGGAAGGCAAAGGCTCCCACCGCCGTCAAGCCCATGGCCACGGCGATGGGCACCCCCAGCAGGATGAGCCCCACCAGCACTCCGAAGATGGCCAAGGTCAGCATTCTTCCGTCCTTCTCCCGGCCGGTTGGGTGATGGTTACTTGCGCGCCGCTTCGACCATCTTCAGGAACTTGTCCACGTTTTCCTTGCCGGCGTACTCGCCGATGCGATCGTAGGCGGGCTGCATGGCGGCCCTGAAAGAGGCGATGTCGGGCTCGGTGATGGCCATGCCCTCGCCCTTGAGCTTCTCGACCAGACCGGCCTCCTCCTTGACCATGGTGTCGCGGAACCACTGACCGGCCTTCTTGCTCTCCTCGCGGACGATGGTCTGCTGCTCCGGGGTCAGCTTGTCATAGGACTGCTTGCTCATGACGTGGACCATGGAGTTGTAGACATGACGGGTCAGGGCCAGGTTCTTCTGGACCTCGTAAAGCTTGAAGTGGTAGATGACGGCCAGAGGGTTCTCCTGCCCGTCGACCACGCCCTGCTTCAGAGCGTTGTACAGCTCGGGGAAGGCGATCTTGGTCACCACCGCCCCGCAGGCCTCCATGGCCGCCTGGAGCTGCAGCTCGGGCGGGGTGCGCATCTTCAGGCCCTTCATGTCGGCCGGGTTCATGACCGGGTTCCGGTTGTTGGTCACGTTCCGGAAACCCCATTCCCAGTTGGACAGAAAGACCAGGTTCTGCTCCTCCAACTGGGGCGCGACCCAGTCCATGAAGGGGCCGTCCAGGACCTTCCAGGCGTGCTCGTAGCCGTCGTAGACAAAGGGCAGCATGACCACCGAGAAGGCCCGGACGTACTTGTCCAAGGCCCCCTGGGTGGGCAGGCTCATGTCGATGCTGCCCAGCTTGTTCTGTTCCAGAACCTCCGGCGGCGAGCCCAGGGCGTTGTTGGGGTAGATCTTCATGGTCACTTCGCCGTTGGTCCGCTTCTCGACGGCCTCGGCGAACATCAAGGTCGCTTTGTGTCCGGGATGGGTCTCCGCCGCATAGTGGCCGAACTTGAGGACCACCCCGGCCGTGGCCGAGCCCGCGAATATGGCCCCGAGAGCCACGATTCCCGCCATGACCAAAATTTTTCTTAGCTTCATCGACCTCCTCCTTTAGTTGATGGTCAGGTTCCCTCAATCATTAAATATTATTCTCCACGCGACCCTCTCGCGGCTTCCAGGCCGAGATCTCGATGTCTCGAAAAAGTGGACCGGATAAAGTTCCATATATGGATATCTAATCCATATATTAAACTGTCTATAATGGAACCGCTTTCCCTGTCAAGGAGATATTTCATGTCCCATAAACGGACAATCGACCCGTTCAAATTATGAGTGGATATTTAAGGGGATACTAGCCAATTCAAGCTCGGCCCTTGGCTGGATGTTTCCCCACCGCCAACCGGGAGGGCCGGGGATCAGGCCCCTGAACCGGGTGCCGGGGGTTCAAGGCCTGCCGCTGGCCCCGGGGCGGAAGGCCCGGTCCGGAGGGGGCGAGGGGGGGGAATCATCTTCGGCCCACCCCTGCCCGGGGCAGGTCTTGGGGAGGCTGACGATCAGCCGCCCAAGCCGCGCCGGCATGGACGCGGGGACGGCTAGGCCGTTGCCGGGCCCGAACTGAACCGGGCTTCCGTCCGCCCCGGCGGCCGAATCCAGGGCCGGCCGGTCTTCCAGGTCCGGGTGTTCAGCTCGCCGGCGGTCCTGGTCGCCGGCGTGGCCGGGGGTCCGGCAACAGCTTTTTAATGGGAGGACATACGCTTATCGAGGCCAGGTGGGTCAGGGTCGAGGGCCGGGATCAGGCGGCTTTCAGTTGGGGGGAGACGGCGAAACCAGAACCGATGCCTGTCCTGGAAAGGTCACCGCCGAATCCCCGGCCCAACTGGTGGAGCAGGATCAAGGGGGAGGCAGGTCAAGCAGAGCAATCTTCCCCTTAGAATATCTCAATGTCCCCGCCCCGGCCCACGGTGGGGGTTATCTCTCCCACCACCCGTTTAAGGGCTTGGAAACAGGTCAGACCCTCATTCACCATCAGGTCCTCCAACTTTTTTTCGGCTTCCAGCTGCTTCTTCACCTTTTCGAGAACCTTGGAGGTCATTGAACGGGGGACCACAACCACGCCGTCCGCGTCTCCCACGACGATGTCGCCCGGGTTCACCACCACCCCGCCGCACTGGACCGGGATGTTGATGTCGCCCAGCACGCTGCAATCACCCGCGTTGGGGGTGACCGCCCGGGAGAAATGGGGAACCTGGAGCTTCTTGATCCCGGCCGAGTCCCGGACGGCGCCGTCGATGACCACCGCGGCGATGCCTCTCAGCTTGCAGGACTTGGCGGCCAGGTCGCCCCAGATGGCGGCGTCCTTGTAACCCCGGACATCAATGACGATCACGTCGCCCGGTTGGGTGTAATCGATGGCCGCCACCGGGGTCAGGTAGTCGGCCACCATGGACCGGGCGGTGACGGCCGGCCCGGCCACCCTCTCGATGGGGTAGACCGGCTTGATCTCGCTGTGCATGGTCTGACACTTTTCCATGGCGTCGGACAACAGGGTGGTGGCGTACTGGCCCAGCTCCTTGACCACGGCTTGGGGGGGACGCTCGATGTTTTCTCTGATAACGGCCATGAACGATCTCCTGTTCTGCTTGGTTGGGGTGATGCCTGCGATCACAGGTTGATCATGCCCAGCGGTTGGGGGAACCTTCCGTCCCGGGAGCCGCCTGGTTATCCGAACAACCGGCACCGAGCATATCTGATCCGCGGCGAACCGGTCAATCTCTGGTCGGCTCCAGCCCTCATCAAAGCGAGGGCTGGGGCAAGGCGGACATTTAACCTCCGGCGGTTATGTCCCGTCTAGACCCGATATTGATCAGCAGGTTGATGATCCGCTCAAAAGGTCGCAATCCCGGGGAGGTGACCGGAAGAGTTTGGGCCGCCGGCCGGCGGAGAGGGGAGAGACGGGATAAAGGAGACGGGAGAGACGGGGAAGAGCCGCCCAGGGGTGTTGTGAGGGCGATGGCCAGCGGCCGGGCGATGCCGGCCGGTTATAGACGATAATTTAATGCTCAGGAACCTAGGCCAAAGGAGCAGTCCGGGAACCTGCACTCGGCGCAGTCGTGACACAAGCCTCCATGGCCCAAGAGGGCCAGCTCGGCCTTGCCGATCCGTTCGCCGGCAAGGATTCTGGGTAAAACCAGGTCGAACACCGTGGCCCGGTGGTGTAACCCACAGGCGGGTAGGCCAAGCAAGGGAACCCCGCCCAGATACGACACCAGGAACATCGCCCCGGGAAGCACGGCCGAACCGTAGTGCATCTCCTCCGCCCCGGCGTCCCTGATGGCCAGCCGGGTCACGTCGTCCGGGTCGACGCTCATGCCGCCGGTCAAGAGCAGCAACCGGCACCCGGCGGCAAGTTGCCGCCTGATGGCCCGGGTGATCAGGGTCCGGTCATCCGGGCAGAGGTCAACCGCTTTTATTCGGCAGCCGAAAGCCTCCATCTTGGCCGTCAGAATCGGCTGGAACCTGTCCTCGATGAGACCGTTGAAAACCTCGCTGCCGGTAATGATCAGCCCCGTAGGGGGCCGATTCAGCCGCCTGACGGAGAAGACATGGCCGTTCTGCCCGGCGATGGATGCCGCCCGTTCAATCGGGGCGCGTTTCATCACCAGGGGGATGGCCCGGGTGGCGGCGACAAGCTGGCCGGCCTTCACCAGGGTGTTGTTGTGGCGGGAAGCGCACATCACCTCGTCCACCATGTTGAAGGCCGCCAGGGCCGGGAGGTCCACCTTCAGTAAGCCGTCAAAAGCGGCCGTGAGGCCTATCTTGCCCTCCGTGGGCCGGTTTTCCCAAACCACCCCCGGCCCGGCCAGTGACTCGGCCAGAATGGCGGCGGCCTGGTTTTCGTGAACCTCATCATTTTCCAGGTCGAGAATGAAAAGCTGGTTTTTGCCCAATTTTTGGAGCCGGCAGACGTCCTCCGCGCAGACCTTTTGTCCCTTCCTGAATGCCGCCCCCTTGAACTCACCCGGACGGATCTCGGTGATGTCGTGGGCCAGCTCCATCCCGACCGCCTCTTCCACGGCTATTTTCCTGAGCATCCCTTGTTCTCCTATTTGCCGGCGGTCAGGTCCTGAGACATTGGCCGGCCGGGCGCCCAGCCCATGTTTCTCCACCCGATCTCCTGCGGGTTTGAGAAATAGGCTCCCCGGCCGCAAGGGCGGCAGAGGAAGCCCTTCGGGGAGGGCACCTCACGGCCATCCCTGACCGTCTGACCGCATTCAGGGCAAACGAACTTCCGCCTGGTTGGACCAGGTAGATCAAGGTCATCAGGCTCGACCTTTACCGCCTGGACCCGGAAAAGGACGCTGTCCGGCATGACCCGATAGGCCTCGAGTTGGCCAGCTCTTTTATCCACTGCGGCTGGCGCGTAGACCGATACCAGGTCCCGGGCCGATTCGGTCGAAACCAACCGGTATGCCTTTCCCGTGCGGAGGTCCAAAAAAGTTGCGGCCATGATCCCGTAATCAAAATGCTTTAACGAACGCCTCCCCAGCCTGGCGCCCGTTACATGGCTCACGGCATCGGCCGTACACCGATCCATCTCCACGTAGACGATCAACCGCTTGAGCTCCCCGTGACTGCAGGGAACGGAGAAGTTCAGGAGGCGAAGGCCCAGGATCCCCATCCGAACGCCGACAACCTGCCCCGGGCAGAGATGCCCGTGGGCCTCCACCGCCGAAGCCAGCAAACCCTCGAAATCAGGCTCGGCCCGTGAAGAGGAGGTATTGGATGGTGATGCTAATTTTAACATATTGGTCCTGGAAACACGGCCTAGTCTGAACCTCCCGATCGAACAGGTGGTCACACCGTGACGAGTTGTCCGCCTGCTTTAGCCGGGATCGAAAAGACGGCCGAGCGGGGACGTCGATCCTCAATCAACGCCTTGGTCAGTTTGGCCAGGGAGCTGTAGAAAACGGTCCCGGCCTCCCGGCCGACACGATCGACAAAGCTGCCCAACCATGGCCGCAACTGAAGATCAATGAATCTTTGTTGCAGCCGTCCTAATCGCCCGGCCTCGGTCCGGTCGCCTTGGGCTAATAATTCTGCTCTCCTGGCGGAAAGGTAATGGATGAACTCCAATTCAACCGTGATGTGGTCCGGCGGATGGTTGAAGTTCTCAGCCACGTCCAGGCCTTCCGCCAGGTAGAACTCCCTGGCCGCCGCAGTTGTCAGGCCCATGACCTGGCCTTCCTGCTCAAGGTAGACCGAACCATAGGGTGGGGCCAGGAGACTGAAGGGGCCGACGAAAAGCCGGGCGTGATCCAAGGCCAGCTCTTGGTCTGGGCCCTCTACCCCCAGGAATCCGGCCATCGCCTCTACCAGATCGAGAAGATCAGGTTTCAACTCTTCCACCAGGTGAGCCAGCTCATGGACAGTCTGCCTCAGCCCGGACCCGGGCCTGAGAAAGCAGTCGGCTAAAAGTCGGTACACTTCCGCTTCCTTCCCGAGCCGGGCCTGAACCACATTTGCTGAAAGGCACATCATCCGCTCCTAGGCGGTCTTGGGCGTCAGGTTGAGGTAGCGTTCGGCCAAGGTGGCGGCCAGCAGCAGCACCGAAAGAGACATGGCCACCACCAGGTACTCCCAGAGACTTGGGGTGTAGGAGAGGACCCCGGGCAAACCCTCGGCCTTCGGTCCCATGGGCCGGACCTGACCGGCCAGGATAACGCTCATGTGAAGACCGAAAAAGGCGGCCAGGGTGATCACCGAGGCGATGATTCTGCCCCAACCAGAGGTCCGCACCCCCCTGGAGATAAGGATTCCAAAGGGGATGATCAGAACCAGGGCCAGGCTGAAGTTTAGCTCCGTAGCGAAATCGGGCAGGGTTGTAGCCGATCTGTAGACCCCCCAAAGGGCGTAAAAGAGCAGGGCCAGGAAGAGGGTGAAGCAGAGCTTCAGGCTAGCGTCTTCAAGGATGTCTTCCTCCTCGGTCCGGGGTGAGGCGGTTTGGGCCAGGAGGCGGTAGAGCGAGTTGTAGAGAACGAAAGCGGCCAGGCCGCTGACGACGGCTATCAGGAGACACAGAACCGGCAGGAAGGAGCCGAAGAATGTCGGCCGGGCCTCGGTGATTCCGAATACGGAGCCCAAGACCAGGGGGCCGAAAAGGGCGCAGACAAAGGAGCCCAGCCCGCAAACCTTGCTCAAGGCGCTGCGGAGATCGTTTTTGTGGATGCGCCAGAACTTAATCAACAGGAAGATCAGCTCGGCGCTGTAGATCAGGCCCATAATCTGGATGGGCGAGGACATGTTGGGCGAAAGAAAAATGTAGTAGATGTGCTCCAATGAGCCTAGCTCAAGCCCGATGGAAATAAAGGCGGCCAGCAGGGAGGCTATGGCCAGGAAGACGATCCGCTTGGCCGCCGGGAGGTACTTCTCCACCCCGAACAGCAAGGGCAGGGCGGAAAGCAAACCTAGCCCGGAGCTGGTCAGGGCGAAAAAGACATAGGACCCGATGGGTAAGGTCCAGATGACGACGTCATTGGCGTTGAACAGGACGTGCCCTTCCGAGAACAGCCTGACGGCGGTGTAAAGTCCGGCCGCGATCCCGGCGCAGAGGATCCCCAACCAGGAGAAGTATCCCGCTTTCATCTTAGGCCTCCCCTTTGGTCGCCTCGTAGTGGGCGGGGTTATAGTCACGGATGTAGAAGACATGCGGCTCGGTGCCGATGTTCTCCCTGAGCCGGAAGGGGCGGTACTTGCCCAGGAGCTTGCTTATCTCACTCTTGGGGTCGGAGATGTCCCCGAAAATGCGCGCGTTGGCCGGGCAGGCCTCGACGCAGTAGGGCAGCTCCTCCTTTTTTACCCGGTGGTCGCAGAAGGTGCACTTTTCCACCACCCCTTTCTGCCGCACGCCCTCGCTTGTCTCGGCCCGGGAGGGATTGTAATAGGGGGTGCCCTGGCCCCCGGTCTTCTCGACCTCCGCGGCCGGCGAAGAGGTGCAGCCCTTGATGAGCTCCTGGCCGTCTCGCCAGAACTTGTGGGGGTTTTCCCAATTGAAATAGATGACCCCATAGGGGCAGTTGAACATGCAGTACTTGCAGCCGATGCACTTGCGGGGGTCGTGCATGGTGATCCCGTTGGCCAGCTTGTGCATGGCCCGGGTGGGGCACCCGCGCACGCAGGGGGCGTTTTGGCAGTGGTTGCAAAGGGTGGGCAGGTAGTGATAGCGGATGTTGGGAAACTTCCCGGCCGTCTCGGTTATCTTGTTCGACCAGTAGATGCCTTCCGGAACGTTGTTCTCATTGCGGCAGGCTATGGAGCAGGCGCCGCAGCCGACGCACCGTTGCAGATCGATGACCATGGCGTATCGCGGCATGGTTTACCTCCTTAAGCTTTCTCGACTTTAACCCGGGTCACGGCGTTGCGGGCCGAGCTGCCGCTCAGGCGGTCGTACTCGGCCGGGATGATATCGTTGCTGCTTCCACCGCGGGGCGTTTTCCCGAATACCTTGGACGCCAGCCGCCCATAGACCCAGTGCCCTTGGCCGTAACATTTGGCCACGGTTCCGGGCCTGGTGCCCTCCCACAACTTGGCGGTGCAGACGAGACTGCCGGTGGGCGAGCTGATTTTGACCTTATCCCCGTCCTTCAAGCCCAGCTTTTCGGCGTCGATGGGGTTCAGCTTGGCCACGTCGTCCCAACGCTCGTCGCCTGGGTCAAGGTCCTTGAAGTCGTAGTACCAGGAGCAGTTGGCCGAACGCCCTTCCCGGTTGAGACGGGATTTGTGGTCCACGAAGACGAGGGGGTACTCCTTGGGGTCGCCCAGGATGTAAGGCTCCTCGTAGTGGGGAACAAAGGCCTTCTCCCCTCTCGCCTGGTACTTGCAGACCTCCATGACCTTGTCGATATCCACGCCGTGCTTCTCGGCGTGCATGGTCAGGACTTCCTTCAGCGTCTCGCTGTAGAACTCGAAAAGCTTGGTCTTTGTGCTCATCTTTCCCCAACGCTTGCGGAAGGGGTAGGGAGCGGAGTTGGAGACCCCGGCCTTGCGAAACTCCTCCCATCCCGAGAACTTGTCTCCGCTTTCATACTCGGCCGGATCCCAAAGCTTGTGGGTGGTGAACTTGAGGCAGTAGAGGGCGAACTCTTTCTCATTGGTGGGGGCCTTACCCGTTTCTGGATCAATCACCGTCTTGAAGTAATCCAGCATTTTGGTAAAGCCCCGCTCGGCCAGCTTTTCCGCGATAAGCCAGGGAATCTCGGTTTCATCGATCTTGGATTCCCACATCGGCTTGATGACCGGCTGCATAATGGGCACATGCCGGTATCCATTGCCGATGGATTTGACATAGCCCCATTTTTCGAACAGGTGGTGGGTATCCGGCAGAACAATGTCGGCAAACCAGGAAAACTCGGAGGCGTTGGTGGTTATATGAACCAGGAAGGGAATGGTGGCCAGGGCCTTCTCCCAACGTTGCGGTTGTTGGGCCGAAAAATTGAAATTGTTCATGTAGGCGATGGCGACCTTGATCTCATTGGGGTCTTTATTCAAGATCCCATCGGCCGCGTTGTTGGTGACAACCCCGCCGCCGGGTTTTTTGTTCAGGGCCGGGAACTCAAGCCGGCCGCGATGGTCGATCTTGCCGTGCTTCTTACCCGCTTTGGCGATGTCGTCCAGGAACGCCTCTTCCGAGGGGAAGTCGATGGTGTGGACCTTGTTGGAAACCAGGGTGCCGCCGACATTGTCCGCGGCGCCCACCAGGCCGTTGAGGGCGTGGCAGATCAGGGCCGTGTAGCCGCCCCTGGTGTTCATGCAGTTGCCGGGACCGACCCAGGACATGCAGTGGGGGGCCGCCCTGCCGAAATCGACGGCGACCTTCCTTATCTGCTCGGCCGGAATTCCGCATCTCTCGGCGGCCCAATCCGGAGTCTTGTCCTTTAACTCGATGTTCCACCACTTGACCAGGCCGTAGGAGTGCTTGCTCACAAAATCATCTTCCAGGACATCCTGGCCGGCGATGAAACGGTTGGTTCCGTCGGCAAAGTCACCGACGAACTCCCGGTACCAGAGCCCCTCGGTCAGGATGACGTGGGCGATGGCCGCCGCCAGCGCGCCGTCGTGCCCGGGCGCCACCGGCAACCAATTGTCGGCCTTGGAGGCGGTTATGGAAAACCTGGGGTCAACCACGGTAATGGTCGCCCGGTCCATGACATCGCCCCAGACGCTGGAGTAGTAAGAGACCTGCCGGTTGGAGGCCAGAGGATCGGAGCCCCACAGGAGAACATAACGGGTGTTCTTGACGTCATACTGGCAATAATCCCAGTAGCCTTCCGTGTAGTAACGGCCGAACTTCTCGGCCTCGGCGCAGATGGCGCTGTGGGAAATGTTGTTGGGCGAGCCGAGGATCTTAGTCATCTTGTCGTAGAGGATGTCCCTCATGTAGGAGTAGCGGCCGCGCATGAGCATGTATTTGTGGGTTTCGTTGTTCTCCCGGAGGGCCATGATCTGATCGGCGATGGTGTTCAACGCCTCGTCCCAGGAGATGGCTACGAAGCCAGGGTCCTGATCCCGGCCCTTTTGGGGGTTGGTGCGTTTCATCGGGACCTTGATCCGATCCGGGTCGTAAACCTGCTGGAGGGCCAGGTGGGCCCTGGGGCAACTGGCCGCCCCATTGACCTTGGACCGGGGGTTGCCCCTGACCTTGACGGCTCTTCCATCGACCACCAGGACCTCCTTGGCGCACCAGGAGGTGCAGCCCTGGCAGGTGCTGGCGATCCATTCTCCGGCCTGGCCCGCCTTGGCCTGGTTCGCTTGGGCCAAGGCTTTCAAACTCGGCGTTATCCCGGTCACCGCCATGGCCCCTGCCCCGGCCGCGCCCGAGATCTTGAGGAATGTCCTTCGGGACAGATCCATCCCGGCTTCTCCAACTTTCGGCTTTAAACTCATATCCACTCACCCCCGTTGCCGTTCTGACCTTGACCAGAGCTGGTTAGCCCCTTGACCAGGTAAACAAACTCGTCCTCATCCACCGGTTTTGAAAGGCAGGCCCTGATGCACTTGGACATTGCCTCTCCCAGGTTCGGATGATACTTGTGACCTGAGATACCGATGATCGCTAGGTTCGGGTTTCGCTTCGCGACCGCGGAAAAGAACCGGTTGTCCATCCCCTCCTGTTCCAAATCAACAACCAGGACAGGCCACCCGATGCTGCCTTGGGCGATCAGGGTGCCCGGATCCGTGACCTGTTCGGCTTTATACCCGGCCTGGCGAAGTATTTCGGCCATCTCCAGGTACTGGTCCCGGTCTGAAGTGGCTATCAGGACGCCTGCCAATTTCGTTCCTCGGGTTGTTGATTTGGGACCCCAAGAGAAGCAAGAACCGGTCCGGGAGGAGTGGAAACAGGCCTGGGGCGGGGGTTGATCCCTGGAAGCGTTTAGAATCAATGGTAAAAGTTGCCTTTAAATTCCGTCAAGCGGGTTTGCCTCTCCCCCTTCGGCCTGGAGTGACGGCGTCCGGTTTCCGGACATCGGGATGCCGGAAACGTAAAGAATGAAATTAATATTAAATAATTACAGAAGTACGATAATTGGACGCTTATCCGGCGGGGCGAACAATCCTGGCGATGTGATCCTCGATGGAGTTTTCGAGAAGCGGCTTTGTGGCTCGACTCTCACTCGGGCGAGAGCACGGGAGCGGGGCGGGGAGCGGCCCAGCCGGGTAATTGGCCGTTCTGCGGGCCGACCGCCCGAGTTTCAGTGAACCGCCGGGTCAACCAGGTCGTACCGCCTGATTTTTTCGTAGAGCGTTGACCGGCTTATTCCCAGACGCCTGGCTGCTTCGGCCTTGTTCCACTCGCACTCGTTCAAGACATTTCCGATCAGATCCCTCTCGTGGTCGAGGATATTTTTCTGCCTCGATTCCGACTCCGCGATAAGCGACGCCGGAAGATCGGGTAGCTGGATATGCTTGCCTTTGGCCAGGACCACGGCGTGCTCAACAGCGTTCTCCAACTCGCGGACGTTTCCCGGCCATGGCGCATCCAGAACAGTCCGCATGGCTTCGTGGCTGAACCAGACAACCTCTTTCCCCTGCTCCAGGCTGAATTTCTTGAGAAAGTGGCGGACCAGGAGGGGGATATCGTTGCACCTGTCGCGGAGCGGGGGCAGTTTGATCTGAATCACATTGAGCCGGTAGTAGAGGTCCTCTCGAAAGGCGCCCGTTTTGACCTCCTCGAGCAGTTGCTTGTTGGTGGCGGCCAAAATGCGGACATTAACGGAAATGGTCCGTTCACCGCCCAGCCGCTCAAATTCCTGGGTCTGGAGAACCCGCAGAAGCTTGACCTGGGCCGACAGCGGAATCTCGCCCACCTCATCCAAGAATACGGTCCCTCCGTCGGCCTTTTCGAACCGGCCCGGCTTGGCCTTGATCGCCCCGGTAAACGCACCTTTTTCGTGACCGAAGAGCTCGCTTTCCAGCAAAGTGCTGGGATAGGCCGAGCAGTTAATGACTACAAAAGGTTTATCCTTCCTGGTGCTGGATTCGTGGATCGCCCGGGCGACCAGTTCCTTGCCGGTTCCGCTCTCCCCCTGGATTAGAATACTGGCGTCGGTTGGAGCCGCATCCTCGATCAACCTGAAAATGGCCTGCATTTGCTGATCCTTACCGATGATGCCCCGGAAACTCTGGGCCGCCAGGAACTTGCTCCTTATCCGGTCCATCTCCAGCTCATATCGGACCGCCCGATGGATCACCCCACCGGCCTGGGACAGGATCAGCTTGAGGAGGTTCAAATCCTGCTCATTGCACCGGCAGTGGTCATCGCAGCCAAGGATCAGGAGGCCTGTAACCCGGCCGTTCAGAGGCAGCGGGATCAGGCTTCGCCTGGTCCAGCCGGATAAAAATCGAGGCGACAAGGGCACCGCCAAGCCTGGATCGTCGACTATCTGAACGTCCTTAATCTGACTCGAGAACCCGGCGAAGGTCTCGATGCCGGCTTGGTCCTCGACCTTGGTGACGCCCCTCTCGGCCAGGACGAACAGCGCTTCCCGGCTTTCATCCAAGACCATCAAGGCCATGGCCCCCGCATCGACCAGACCACCGAAACGGTCGGCCAGATAACCGGCGATCTGTTTTAGGTCGGCGATGGAGCCGATCTCCTGGACGATGTGGCAGAACAGCCTGGTTTGAGCGTTGGCCCGCTCCAACTCCTCGGCCTGCCTTTCCAGTTTCCCGGTATAATTTTCTATCTTTTCAACCATCTGGTTAAAGGATTCGGACAAGACGCCGACCTCGTCCCGCCCGAACACGGGCACCCTCACCCCTGATTCGCCGTGAACAATCCGGGTGACGGCTTCGGTGAGGTTGGCCAGAGGGCTGCTGGAGCGGCGAATGAAGATCAACCCCGCCGCCAAAGCGGCCAGGAGGATCAAGGCGGTCATTCCGGCGGTTTTCAGCCAGAAAGAGAAAAGCAGGGACCCAAAGATCCGTTCGTCCAGGCCCAACCGGAGGATTCCGGCCCGACCCTCGAAAATCGGCCAGGCGACATCGACGAATTTTTGCCCCTTGCTGGAGATTATCTCCCGCATGTTGGGTTGGCCCTGCCGGGGCGAATTGGCCGGGATGAGCGCCTCGGGCACACCAGAGCCAAAAGTATGGGCCAGTGGAGCACCGTCGCGCAGGACCAGGAGGTAGGCTATCCCGGAGTAGCTTTCCTTCTCCTGAAAGAGCATTTTCTGGAGCGCCACCAGGTCGTTGATTAGTATTTTTTCAGTCGCCTGGAGAGAGATGGACTGAGCCCGGCTGAGGGCCTGGGAGGTCAGGTTCTGGAGGAGACTGTCTTTGTAGAGGTGATAGCCGAGAACCGAGATGCTCAGGCTGCTGCCGATAACCACGGCGAAGAGCCCGGCCAGCAGTCTGGTCTCAAGACGTTTCAGCTTGAGCATCCAGAGCGGCCTTCATCCGGCGGATCGAGGAGTAGGCGTCATCGCCCACCGTTACAAACCGGTCAATCATCAGGCCGTCCAGAATGGCCCTGCCTTCCTGGGAGCCGTGCATATTCAGGATCGCCGCCGCCAGCTGTTTCTTCAATATTACCGGCAGCGACCTCCTGACCACTACCGGAGGCATGCCGAAATAATCCGACTTCAGGATTACCTGGGTCTTGCCGGTCAGGGGCGATCCGACGGCCTGGTAGTACTCCCAGACCAAACCGTCCACCGCGGCGCCGTCCACCAGATTGCGCGATACCGCCAGGATCGAGTTGTCGTGACTGTAAGTGAACAGGCTCTTCTTGAAAAAAGACTCGGGAGTGTGGCCCCTTTTATGGAGCCAGTAGAGGGGTACGATGTGGCCGGTGTTGGAGTCGGGGTCAGTGAACGCAAAGACCTTGCCTTTCAGATCTTCAAGGGATGAGTAAGGGCTCTCGGCGTTGACGATGAGGTAAGCCTGATAACCGGCCTTGCCTCTGACCAGCGGCGCGGCGACCAGTTCCATGCCGTATCTGGCTCCGCCAGAGGCGTATGGTCCGGAGCAGATGAGCCCCAGGTCCACCTCACCGGTCTCGAACAGACGATTTATCTCTTCGTAGGTTTTTCTTTGGACGAAGTTTATCCTGGCATCCAGGGCTTGGCCGAGATACTCCAGCAGGTGGTGATAGTAGATCATGGTCTCCTTGGGTGAAACCATGGCCCCGATAGCCACTCTCAGCTCGCGTTTTTCAGGTGGTTCCGGGGTCGCTCTGGCGATACCGACAACTTTGGAGAAATCAACCACCTCGGCTTTGGGCTTTGAGTCGCATCCCGCCAGGAGCACCAGGAGGAACGTTCCAACCAAAAACCAGTTTATTTTGGGCTTGAGGGTTGAGCTCAATGGTCCCTCCCGATCTGATCCTAAGGCCGATTCCGAAGATAATTATATACGATTGAGAGCCGGCAACCAGACCAGGGGCGATTACCACCGCTCCGGATCCATCTGCCGCCAACCATAGAGCCCGGCAGCGGCCAAGGCAGCCATGCAGATTCAGAACAGCCCTGGACCAGGGGGAGTCAGCCCGGTCACATAACCCTCCTGCCAGCGACGCAGAACTTCTCCCTAACGATTCCTTTTGCCTCTATTCTGAGAAGTTGGCTTCCTGAAGGATTAATAGATGTTAATTGATCCTATCCCCTCCGGGGATGGGGGTTGTCATGGCCTAGCCCAAACCCTCCTCTTCCCTATGGATCTTTAAGATTCTTCACCCCGGGCGGCGGGGCAAGCCGCACGGCGGAGCTTTTTTGTTAAATCCCTTGAATCCTGAGCAGGCTGAATAGTTCAACAGCGCCGGATGGATGTGTCACCGCCTCGAAAGCGAGCCATCCGGGGTTGGGGCTTATTTTTCCCGATCAAAAACCTGAATAGGCTCAAGACAGGGTGTGAACCGCCGGACAGGGAAGACACGATTGACCGGCTGAGTTTGGATGGATATTATTATGGGAAATACGGGAATCGCAATTATCGCTGGTCTGGATTAAGGGAAACCGCCTGGTTGATTATTAGAATCAACCATTGGTCGGTTAATTTTGGGGCTAAAGCGGCCACCGACATCATCAGGCAACCTAATCCAAAGGGAACGGGAGAACTACTGTACAAAATAGAATTCACCCGGCGTTGAGGGAAAGAAGGACAAAAGGGAGATCCCTATCCAGGGATGACCGCCCGCCATGAGACTCTATCTGATCAATCCCTCCAACCCGCTGGTAAGCATTCTCAAGGTCAAGGAGAGTCGCTGGAACCGTTTTCGGGTCTGGAAGCCGCTCAGCCTCATGGTTCTAGCGGGCCTGACCCCGCCGGGGTGGGAAATCTCGATTGTGGACGAGAACCTCGGCCCGCCGGATTATCAGGCCATGCCCCGGCCGGACCTGGTGGGCATTACCGCCTTCACCTCCCAGGCCAACCGCGCTTATGAAGTCGCCGCCCTTTTCCGGCGTCTGGGCGTGCCCGTGGTCATGGGCGGGATCCACGCGACCATGTGCCTGGAAGAGGTCATGGAGCGCGCCGACTCGGTCGTCACGGGGGAGGCGGAGGGGGTCTGGCCCCGGGTCCTGGAGGACGCGCGAAACGGCGGACTGAAGCGCCGGTATGACGGAGGGCTCGCCGAGATGAGCGAGGTGCCGATCGCCCGTCATGATTTGCTGGCTGATGGATATGCCTTTGGAGCTATTCAGACCACCCGCGGCTGTCCCTTGAACTGCAACTTTTGCAGCGTGACGGCCTTCAACGGAGCCCACTACCGGCAGCGGCCCATTGCGGAGGTGGTCCGGGAATTCCAGTTGATCCGTGAAAAGCATGTCCTGGTGGTTGACGACAACCTCATCGGCACGCGCCGTGAACACATCGCCCGGGCCAAGGAACTGTTCCGGGCCTTGGCCCGGGCGAACCTGAGAAAGCAATGGGTTGCCCAAGCCAGCATTAACTTCGCCGATGACGAGGAGCTCCTGGCCTTGGCCGCCAAGGCCGGGTGCAGCGGCGTCTTCATCGGGTTTGAATCCCCCACCCCGGAAGGGCTTCTGGAGCTGGGCAAGAAATTCAACCTTCAGAAGGGGCGGGATTTTCGTGCCTCGGTGCGGCGCATCCAGCGACACGGCATAATCGTGGTGGGCTCCTTTATCATCGGTCTGGACATAGACCAACCGGGCATTGGCAAACATATCGCCGAGGCGGCCGGCCGGTACGGGGTGGACAACCTCAACGCGCTGTTTCTGACCCCTCTGCCCGGCACGCGCCTGTGGGACCAGATGAAAGCGGAGGACCGCATCGCCCTTGATACGTTCCCGGAGGACTGGAAATATTACACCCTGACCTTCCCGGTGGCCCGGTATAAGAACCTGTCTCTGGAGGGTATTATCGATGAGATGATCTCCTGTGACCGGGACTTCTATTCCTTGCGGCGCATTTGGCGCAGGGTTTGGAGGAGCACTTGGCAACGCCGCAAACCGCTGATCGCCTTGGTGGGCAATTTCTCATACAGGAGCAATCTCCGGCTGAACCGTAAGGCCTATGCGGACTTCAAATCGCACCTTGGAAGCCAGGGCTTGACCTAATGAATGTCCCGGTGAGGTTTTTCGCCCTGCCGGTTCATCATCCCGTTGCCTCATTAAGCCGGGCCTGGGAGGCGCTCGAGCGGGCCCTGCCTTGTTTTGCGGAGGCCAATGGGATCGACAAGGCCCACAGGATCAGGGGCGACACCACTGGTGCGTTGGCTCCGCTCCGGGGGCCTGCCGGTGGCTCCCTGACGGTCGATCCGGCTGCGGTCATCTACCGGACCCCGAAAGCGGAGTTTACGGATGAAAACCATGTGAAATTGTTATTGTCAATGTAGCCTCCCTGGCCTGGTCCCTACCTTATAATATCAGCTTGCCGTGACCCTTGCTTTGCCGGATACTTAATGTATATAGAAGTAGTCGTCCCGCGCTGGCGACCTTCATGCTTTTGGGCTCACGCTCGCCCCATCGAGCTATTTCTCTGTACCCAGCCTCTAGCACCGCGGTTGATTTGAGCGCCGATTAAGTCGGCCGGGTTGAAGGGCTCGATGTGTCTACGCGGTTCAGCCGGCTCCGGATGGTCGACGAGGCCATCGCCCCTCCGGAGCAATAATTCCGGAAAAAGAAAGGCGAACAGGCTTACCGGTAATGACTAATCTGATTAGCCTTCTGAGCTTTTACCCGGACCGGCAAGAGGCCGCCGAGGCGCGCAAAAAATTGCGGAGAAAGGGCATCCGGCGCTCCGCTCTTATTCAACGGGCCCAAGATGGTCGCGTCCGGATTGAAAACATCAGAAGGTTGCACGGCGTGCTTTGGGGGGCAGGTCTGGGATTTGGGGGAGGGAGCGCCGTCGGGCTGGTCACGCTGGGATCGGGGGGCCTGGTCGCCGGGCTGATCGGGCCTTTTATCCTGGCCCTGGCTGCGCTCGTCGGAGCCGGCACGGGGTGGATCGTCGTCCATTTTCTTGGTCTGGGTGTTAGTGATTGGCTCATCAAGAAGCATTCCCCGAGGCTTGTGGCCGGTGAAACCGTCGTTGTCGTTCAAGCATCTCCGGCATTAATGGGTCAGGCGATCACGGAGCTGCGGCGAGGGGGCGAGACCCAACCCTCAAATTTTGCTTTTTACGCCAGGCATGTGGATTCGCTCCAGCGGGGCCCGCGGGCCGGTGAACCCCTAACCATCTCCCCACCCGCCCGGCAAGTGGACCAACCTCAGGCTCCCCGGAAGTCCGTGGTAACGCCCTCCGGCGGACGAGAGCTGATCCTCAGCCTTTTGGACCGCTCGGAACGGGTCATCGAGGAGATCCAGCGCGAATTAGCCGAGGCCTCTCGCCTGGAGCAGCGTATCTCCCCAGCGGCGGAGTGGATTCTCGACAACGCCCACATTGTGCAGGCCCAGATCGACGATGTCAGGCTCAACCTGCCCAAGAAGTTCTACCGCCAGCTTCCGGTCCTCGCCGCCAATCCCGGGGAGCCGCGAGTCTTTCGTCTGGCCGTGGAATTTGTCGGGCGCGCGGACGGCTATCTGGACCGCCACTCGATTCGGGATTTCCTGGAGTCGTACCAGGAGCGCACGCCGCTTACCATCGGTGAGCTCTGGGTCTTCCCGCTCATGCTTAAAATAGCCCTGATCGATCGGCTCCGCTGGCTGGCTGAAGACCTTCACCAGAACCTCTGCGACCGGCAAGAGGCCGACTTCTGGGCCAACCGCCTCCTGGTGGCGGCACGCCGCGATCCGAATCTGATCTTCGCCGCCCTGGCCGACCTGGCCCACGATCAGCCTGAACCGAGCCCGCATTTCGCCCTTCAACTGACCGGACACCTCTATGACGAGGCGGCGGCCCTGGTTCCGGTGGCAAGTTGGCTGGAAAGAAAGCTCGCCAACAGGCTGGACGAAGCGCTCATTACTGAAAAGGCGAATGAAGCGAAGGCCAACGCCTCCATCGGGAACGCGGTGACCAGCCTCCGGCTCCTCATCCTGCTGGATTGGCGCAAGGTCTTTGATGAGCAGTCCCGGGTGGAGCGAAAGCTGGCCGAGGACCCGGCCGGCGTGTACGCCCGGATGGATTTTGAAACGCGCAACCGGTACCGCAACGCCGTGGAAGAGATCTCCCGGGCCGGGGGGATAGGCGAAGGCGATGTCGCCGCGGCGGCGGTGGCTTTGGCCTTCGAGGCCGCCGGCCAGGGTGGCGCCGCCCTGCCACGCGGCCACGTGGGGTACTATCTGATCGGCCGGGGCCGCCCGATGGTCGCCCTGCGCCTCGGGGTGCGGGAGGCACGAAGGCACCGCGTGCTCGATTGGGTCTACCAGCGCAACGCCCCCCTGTATCTGGGATCCATCGGCGGCGTGACGCTGTCCTTAATCGGCCTGGTTCTCATCCTGGGCGCGGGGCTCGGGACAGGACCGTCGGCCCTCATTCTGGTGGCGCTTGTGTCCCTGCCAGCCGCCAGCCAGATCGCCGTCCAACTCGTCAACTACCTGCTTACTCGCCTGCTGCCGCCGCGGTTGCTTCCCAAGATGTCCTTTACCAAGGAGGGCATTCCCGACGAATTCCGCACCCTGGTCGTGGTTCCCATGCTTTTGGTGAGCGAAGGCAACCTTAGCCAAGAGATAGAAAAGCTGGAAATCCGTTATCTGGCCAACCAGGACCGCAACCTCATCTTTGGCCTATTCAGCGATTACGCCGACGCCGATACCCCCCAGGCGGCGGGCGACGAGCTCTTGCAGGCCGCCGTCAACGGGATCGAGGCTCTCAACGAGCGTCACGGAGAGCAACGCTTCTACCTGTTTCATCGTGAGCGGGTGTGGACCGAGTCGGAGCAGTGCTTCATCGGGTGGGAGCGGAAACGCGGCAAGCTGGAAGTGCTCAACCGGCTTATCAGCGGCGAGGAGGAGACCGGCGAGGAGTCCATCGTCCGCGTGGGCCGGGCGGAGCGGCTGGCGGACGTCAGGTTCGTCATCACCCTCGACAGCGACACCCAGCTTCTGCGCGACACCGCCTGCCGCCTGGTCGAAACCCTGGCCCACCCCCTCAACCGTCCGTCCCTGGACCAAGATTCCAATCCTGACGCCTACACCATCATCCAGCCCCGGGTGACCACGACCCCCCTGCTCGGGATGGCCACGCCCTTCCGAAGGCTTTTCACCGATCCCGTTGGAACGGACCCCTACACCAAGGCGGTCTCCGATGTCTACCAGGATCTTGCCGGCGAGGGCTCCTACATCGGGAAAGGCATCTACGATCCGCGGGCCTTCCACCGGGTTCTGAGCGGCCGGTTCCCGGAACAGCGGATCCTGAGCCACGATTTGCTCGAAGGGGTCCATGTCCGCGTCGCCCTGGCCAGCGATATCGAGCTTCTGGACGACTTTCCGGCTGACTATCTCACCTACTCCAACCGGCAGCACAGGTGGATTCGCGGCGATTGGCAGATCGCGGGTTGGTGCCTGCCG
>Ga0068714_10002878_pt1 | contig 21220 bp, 19 predicted proteins | sample MTBNYHSulfiMetaG_FD_62988 | JGI IMG/M metagenome (GOLD analysis project Ga0068714, IMG submission 62988) | Enrichment culture microbial communities from rom New York Harbor, USA that are MTBE-degrading - MTBE-NYH (New York Harbor Sulfidogenic)... | ecosystem: Environmental > Aquatic > Marine >... | reverse complement strand
CCGAACCGAGCGCGCTAACCACTGCGCTACAGCCCGCTGGAAATCCGGTCTGGAAATCAAAAACCCCCTGGCGGGGGTTGTACGGGAGCGACGGGGTTTGAACCCGCGATCTCCGGCTTGACAGGCCGGCGCGATAACCAGACTTCGCCACGCCCCCAGTGTCGGCACGCCGTCGCTTTGGCTGCCTGGGCAGCCATCAGCCGGCAGCGCCAATATACGCAGGGGGGCGTATCCGTGTCAAGGGGCGGAGAGTATTTTCCCGGACGGCGCCCATCCCACCCTTCCAGTCGCCCCGGCCAATCACACCCGTGTGAATTGACACTCCGTCGGGTTCGATGCTATTTTACAGCTGCCCAATATCCCGGAGCAGCAAGGATGGTACATGCCCTCTAGACAGCTAAGACGACACGCCACGCGCAAGCGTGGTGATTCCAAGGAGAACCCCGTAGAGCGCAGGAGGAACACCCAGCCCCTTCTGTACGGTTTCAGTGTTCTCATTCTCGTGGTTATCGTGGTCACCTTCGTCGGGCTGCCGGCGGTCCGCAACCCCAGCGGAGGCGGCAGGATCGAGTTCGGCTCCTACCGAGGCGAGCCCATCGAATATTTCCCGGGCAACTACCTGGCCGAGCGAGTGGACGCCCTTGCCGAGCAGCTGCGGGAGGAGACCCGGGCGGACGCCAGTGAGGCCGAGCTGGAGATGCAGGGCTACAGGGTCTGGCGTACCGCCTTCGAGCAGACGGTGCTGCACACGGCCGTCCTGTACGAAGCGGAACGGGGCGGCCTGTGGGTCTCCGACGACAGGGTCGATGACACCCTCATAAGGATAGGTCCCTACGTGGTGGGCGGGCGCTTCAGCGAGGAACGCTACCGCAACACGTCCAACACCCAGCGGTACGCGATCCGCAAGCTCTTTCGCGAACAACTCATCCACGAGCAGTACGTTCGGGACTTCCTCCAGAATCCCCTGCAGAGCCCGGCCGAGATCGAGTTCTTCCGCCAGATGATGGACGAGCAGCGGCGTTTCACCTTCGTCAGCTTCCCTTTCGACGACTATCCGCCCGAGCAGGTGCGCGCCTTCGGCGAGGAAAACCGGGAGCTGTTCCGGCGCATCAAGCTCAGCCGCATCCTGATCAAGGCAGGGGAACGGGAAGCCGCTGAGGTCCGCAACAAGCTCGCGGAGCGCTCCTCCAGCTTCGAGGAGCTGGCCCGGGCCCAGTCCAACGATCTCTACGCGGAGAAGGGCGGCGATATGGGCTGGCGCTACTACTACGACCTCAAGGGGGATTTCGATACCACAGAACCGGTTGACACCATCTTCTCCCTGGATGAAGGCGGCCTATCTCCGGTCCTGGAAAGCCGCTTCGGATGGGTGATCTATCGCGCTGACTCCCCGGCCCTGACCCTGGACCTCAACGACCCCGAGTCTGCGACCACCGTCCGGGAGTACATCATGCGCTACGAGAAGGGAATGGTGGAGGATCATGCAATCGCCCAGGCGGATGGCTTCCGCCGGCGGGTCGAAGACGTGGGTTTCACGGGAGCCACCCTCGAGGAGACCTACAACGTATCGCTGACGGACTACTTCCCCCTCAACTACCAGGAAATCTACTTTCTCGCCCCGGTACGGTCGATGACCCAGAACCTCGATCTCTCCTCTGCCTCCTACAGCGAGCCCTTCTTTCGGACGGCCTTCGCCCTCGACATCGGAGAGACCTCTCAACCCGTCCTGCTCGACGACCAGGTCGTGGTGCTCAGGCTCGACGACGTTCGCCAGCCCCCTCAGCGGCAGCTCGACCTCCTGGAGGACTACTACAACTTCTACTCCGGCCAGGCGTTGGAGGCCGACTTCCAGAACATCCTGCTGGATCCGCAGTACCTGCAAGACAACTTCAACGAGACCTTCTACCAGTACATCTTCACCTCTCGATGAACGAGGATGAGCCCCGGCTCAGGGAAACCGGCCGGGGCCTCACCATCCAATACAGGGGACGCCACCTCTACTCCTCCCGGGACCCCCGCTCGGGTCCGCGCCGGCAGGCAAGAGCGGTGCGGCTGGACCCGGGAAGCCTCGTGTACGTGCCCTCCCTCGGCCTCGGCTACGGCCTGAGGGAGCTGCTGGACCGCCTGCCGGAACGCTGCCACGTCCTGTGCGTGGAAGCGGAGCCCGCCCTCATGGCGCTCGCCATGGGCAGCGGGGTGGAGCTTCCCCGCAGCGAGCGGCTGAGCATCGTGCGTCTCGACGATCCGGGCCGGGCTGCCGCGGTGCTCCGCTCCCTCGGCCCCTGGCGCTTCCGCCGGGTTGCGCCGGTGCCCCTGTGCAGCGCCTACCAGCTGGCCCCGGGCGTGTACCGGGCGATCCAGGAGGCCCTCGAAGAGGAGCTCCGGCTGTTCTGGCAGAACAAGATCACCATGGTCGAGATGTCCCGGCTGTGGCTCAGGAATCTCTTCGGCAATCTGGCACTGCTCCCGGGTGCGGCCGCAGCCGACTCACTCAGGAGCCCGGAGCCGATCGTCGTGACCGGGGCGGGCCCGTCCCTCGAAGGGAGCCTCGAGGCCATCCTCCGGATTCGCCGGCGGGTGCGCCTGCTCGCCGCGGACACCTCACTTCCGGCCCTGAGAACGGCGGGCCTGCGCCCGGATTGGGCCTGTGTGCTCGAGTCCCAGGTCCACAACCTGGACGACTTCGTTCCGGCTTTCGATCCCTCGCTCACCCTGCTGTGCGACCTCACCGCCAGCCCCACCGTGCTGCATCGTTTTCCCAGGCGGGCCTTCTTTGCAACCCGCTTCCATCCCCTGGAGCTGTTCCGAAGGCTCGAACACCACCGTATCCTGCCTACACCGCTCGCGGCCGTCGGGTCCGTCGGCGTAACCGCCGTTCAGCTCGCCCTGCGCATGACCCCGGGCCCGGTCCTTCTGGCCGGCCTGGACTTCAGCTATCGCCCCGGAAAGACCCATGCCCGCGGGACGCCGGCCCACCTCGCGCCTCTGAGAACGAGCCGCCGGCTGCGTCCGCCGGGAATGAACGCCTTCGAGGCGCTGCTGCTCCGGCCGCGCCTGCTTCTGCCCGGGCGCACCGGGGAGCAGCTGACCAGCGACCTGGTGCTGCGCTCCTACGCCGTGCAGCTGCAGCGGCTCGTCGAGGGCTCCGGGCGGGTGTACGATCTGGCCGGTGCAGGGTTGCCCTGCGGGGCGGTGCCCCTGGGGAGCCGGGGCGAGATCCAGGCCGTCCTGTCCCGGCGCCACGACGAGTCGAAGGACCCGAACGCCCGGAGATCCCGGGAGCCCCAGGGGCCGGCCTTCGCGCCTTCTCGGCGCACCGTCGAGGATTTCTGCCGGAGGGAAGTCGCCCTGCTGAGCCGTGCCGAGGCAGGGCTCCTGGGGCTGCTGGAGGCCGCGGCGCCGAGTCGCGCCCCGGGGGGTACCCCGGCCCCGGAGATCCCGCCCTGGCTCCTGGACACGGACTACCTCCTGCTGCCCATCCCCGAAGCGGACCCCGGCCGCCTCCTGACCCGGCCCAACCTGGCGCGTCTCCTGACGGGGGCCCGTTACTTTCAGCGGCTCCTGGAGCGCCCTACTCCTCGGCGGTCTTGAGCACGGAAAGGAAGGCCCCCTGGGGCAGCTCCACGCTGCCCACCATCTTCATGCGCTTCTTCCCTTCCTTCTGTCTCTCCAGGAGCTTGCGCTTGCGGCTGATGTCCCCGCCGTAGCACTTGGCGGTCACGTCCTTGCGGAACGGCGGAATCGTCTCCCGGGCGATGATCTGGCTGCCCAGGGCCCCCTGGATCGGGATCTTGAACTGGTGCCGGGGGATCTCCTCCTTGAGCTTCTGGCACACCGAGCGGGCCCGGCGGTACGCGTTGTCCCGGAACACGAGCTGCGCCAGGGCGTCCACGGGCTTCCCGTTGATCAGGATGTCGAGCTTGACGATGTCCGACGGGCGGTAGTCGATGATCTCGTAGTCGAAGGAGGCGTAGCCGCGGCTCCCGGACTTGAGGCGGTCGTAGAAATCGAACAGGACCTCCGCCAGGGGCATTTCGTAGATCAGCTCCACCCGCTTCTCGTCCAGGTAGTTCAGACCCTTCTGCTCGCCCCGCTTCTCCAGGCACAGGCTCATCAGGTTGCCCAGGTAGGTCGCCGGGGTGATGATCGAGGCCCTGATGTAGGGCTCCTCCATCCCCTCGACCAGGCCCGGATCAGGCACGCTGACCGGGTTGTCGACGAATATGGCTTCTCCCCCCTGGAGGCTGTAGCGGTAGCGAACCGAAGGAGCCGTGAACACCACCGAGAGGTCATACTCCCGCTCGAGGCGTTCCTGCACGATCTCCAGGTGCAGCAGGCCGAGAAAGCCGCAGCGGAAGCCGAAACCCAGGGCAATCGAGGAGTCCTTCTCGTAGACCAGGGAGGCGTCATTGAGCTTGAGCTTCTCCATGGCGTCGGCCAGCTCCTCGTAGTCGTTGGAGTCCACCGGATAGATCGAGGAAAAGACCACCGGTTTGACCTCCCGGAAGCCCGGCAGCGCTGCGGCGCAGGGGCGATGGTCGTCCGTGATGGTGTCCCCCACCCGGGTGTCGGAGATCAGCTTGATCCCCGCGGTGATGTAGCCCACATCCCCCGCTTCCAGCGCCTGGGCCTTGAGCAGCCCAAGGCGGAAAATCCCGACCTCGTCGACCTCGTACGCCGAGCCGTTCCACCAGAAGCGAACCACCTGTCCCGGGGCAATGCGCCCGGCAAACACCCGGACGTGCACGATCACCCCCCGGTAGGAATCGTAGTGGGAGTCGAAGATCAGCCCCTGGAGCGGGTCCCGGCTGGAGCCCGCCGGCGGCGGGATGCGTCGGACCAGGGCCTCCAGCAGCTCCTCCACCCCGGTCCCCATCTTGGCCGAAACGAGCAGGGCGCTGTCCGGGTCCAGGCCCAGGTCGTGAGCTATCTGCCGCCGGACCTCTTCGACCTCGGCGCCGGGAAGGTCGATCTTGTTGATCACCGGCAGAATCGTGAGATCGTGCTCCATGGCCAGGTACAGGTTGGCCAGGGTCTGTGCCTCGACGCCCTGGGTGGCGTCGATGAGCAGCACCGCGCCCTCGCAGGCCGCGATGGCCCGGGACACCTCGTAGGTGAAGTCCACGTGTCCGGGGGTGTCGACCAGGTTGAGACAGTACTCCCGCCCGTCGGCGGCGAGATACGGAAGCGAGATCGCCTGGGACTTGATCGTGATTCCCCGTTCCCGCTCGATGTCCATGCTGTCCAGCATCTGATTCCGGAACTCCCGATCGGGCACGATCCGGGCGGCCTGGATGAAGCGGTCGGCGAGGGTGGACTTGCCGTGGTCGATGTGGGCAATGATGCAGAAGTTGCGGATTCTCTCTCTGTCCATGTGTCCCCGATCGCGCTTAGATGAAGGTCTCGATCTCCAGGTAGGCCGCCATCTGCACGGCGCTTTCGAGGAAGCCGGATTTCTTCTTCTTCACGTAGATCTGCATCACTGCGAAGCGGTTGTCCTCGTCGACCTTCCAGCCCTGGATGCTCAAGGGGTCGTCCCTGGACAGCCCGGTTTCGTCGGCGATCGAGCCCCCAAGGACCCGGCGGACCACGTAGTTCTTGCGCCACAGGGTCTGCCCCACCTCCTCGATCTTCATCCCGAACAGGGGGTATATCACGTTCTCCCGCCGATCCCGCTCCAGGCTCACCTCGATGGGGCTGAACGGCCTCTGGGACGTGGCGAGCGCCCCCGTGATCACCTCGTCGCCCCGCTGCCAGCTCAGCGTGACCAGGGTCGGATACTCCAGCCCCAGGAGCTCCGCCTGGAGAGCTGAAATCTTGTCGAAGCTCCGTCCGTTGAGGGAGAGAATCCGATCCCCCGGCAGGATCCCGGCACGATCCGCCGGCTCCCGGGGAACCGAGTAGACGACCTCCAGGCCGGCGTCCGTCTCGTGAAGCGCCATCCCGAGCCAGGGGTGGCCGGCTTCGCCCTCCGTGTAGAGCCGGGGCAGGCTCCTGAGCACCCATTCGTAGGGGATCGCAAAATTGATGCCCTCGAACTGCTCGATTCCGGCGAACACCACGCCCACCAGCCGGCCCTCGGCGTCCAGCAGCGGACCGCCGCTGTTGCCGTAGTTGATGGGCACGTCGACCTGGACCGTGTCCCCCATCTGCAGGAATCTCCGTCCGGTAGCGGACACGATGCCGGAGGTCACGGTGTTTTGCAGGCCCGCGGGAGAGCCGATCGCGATGATGGTGTTGCCGACCTTGAGATCCGGGCTGTCCGTGGCGGAGAAGACGAACGGCGCCTCGACCTCCGCCTTCACCAGGGCCAGATCGAAGATCCGATCGTATCCCACGACCTTGGCCGGAACCTTCTCCTGCGAGCGTTCCGACAGGCGCACGTACAGACGCGAATACCCCTCGTACTTCGGGTCGACCTCGCTTGCCACCACGTGGTAGTTGGTCAGAAGGTACCCCCTCGGGTCGATGAAGAACCCGCTGCCGATCACCCGGTCGGGGTAGCCGACTCCACCCTCCAGGCGGATTCCCCGGTTCACCCAGATGGTCACCGTTCCCCGGACCATCTCCTCCACCTGCGGCCGCGACGGCGCCCGTTGCTCCAGCTCGGCAGGGATTTCCATTCCCAGCTCCCGCATGGCTTCCAGCACATCGGCGAACACCCTCGGGTTGCCCAGGTCGCCGGCCAGATCCAGGACCAGGGTCATGAGCTTCGGGTCATCTTGCGCCCCTGCGGACCGGGCTCGGAGAGCGTACAGCAACGCCAGAGGCTTGTTGCCTGCCTCGGCCTGGCTCTCGGCGATTCTGCTCAACAGGGAGGCCTCGTTCCAGCCTTCCAACTTCTCCTCCTCGCCGATGCCCCGCAGGTTCCGGTAGACTCGCAGGGCCTCCGCGTACTCCGCAGCCCCGATCTTCTCCTGGAAATCGGCGTGCAGCTGTTCGAGGATCGAGGACTTGAGCGTCCGGATGCGCCCCTCAGGAACCCACTCTTCCGAGCTGCGCTCCAGGAGCGAAACATCCTGGTACGCCTCGGAAAGCCGATCCCCTTCGATCTTCTTTTGGATCTGCTCCAGCCATACCTCGTCGAGCCGCCTGGCCTCCGCCGCGGGGGGGGCGGTCGAACACGAAACTGCGAGCAGCGGCAGGAGCGCCGCAGCGTAAGCGAACAGGAGTCGTCGCCTCATTCAACCTCTCCGATGTAGATCTTGCCCGCGTGCTCGAACACGAACAGCCGGGCGCCTCCGCGCCGGTGGATTCCCTCGGTCAGCGGCTCCGGCAGCGGATCCCAGCCCCGGATTTGACCGATCCGGTACACGTCCCGGGAGGAATCGTAGCGCACGCTCACGCTCCGGCCGCCTCGGCGGAGCTCCTCCAGGCGGCCGTCGCGGAACACCGCTCGGAGATCGAATCGGCCGTCCAGGCGGGAGGAGAACTCCCGGATGGTACTGCCGTCGGCCAGGACCCGCTGCCGGCTGTCGATGCGCCCGTCGCTGTCGTAGTCCCACCGCTTCTCCGAGCGGGTCGCCGCGTCCGGCCGGAACAGCTCGGTGAACTCCGCGTTCCCGTCGCCGTCCTGGTCCAGCACGATCTCCCGCAGCTCCCCGGCGCGGTACACTTCCCGGGTCTCGAACCGTCCGTCACCGTCCAGGTCCCGCAGCCCGGACACCGGGAGGCCGCCTTCGTAGAAGATCCGGTGCCGGTAGCGCCCCTGGCCGTCGGGATCCTGGTCGATCCGGACGGTCTCGCCGCTGAGCAGCAGGTGCACCCGCTGGGCAGGCGCCTGCGCCCCTGGCCCCGCGGTCGCGTACTCGCTCATCCGGCTGGCCCGCGACCTGGCCTGCTCCTCTGAAAGCACGCCGCGCAGCCGCAGGCGCCTTCCCAGGGGATGATCGGGTGCCAGGGGGGAACCTTCCGCGGGATTCCCGAGGCCCCGGGCACGCTCGGCCGCCCGTGCCAGCACGCCGTCGCCGGCAGCCGAAGCGATCTCGACGGCGTCGAAGGTGTAGCCGAAGGGCACCATCTCGTAGACCCGGCGGCTGCCGCCGCCGGCGTACACCAGCTCGTCCAGGTAGGGATAGCGTCTGTACACGTGCCCGAGGCTGGAGACGGACATGTCGGGGCTGCCCGGACCCGGAAACACCAGGAGCGCAGGCTCATCGCCCTCGTATTCCACCCGTGCCTCCGGGAGCCCGTTCTGGTCCTCGTCCAGGACCCAGGCCCGCAGGCGGCCGTCCTGGTACTGGTAGCGCTCCTCGTACAGCCCGTCACGATCGGCGTCCACGAATCTGTCCCCGGTGTACCCCCTCAGGGCGTCGTCGAGTCGTTCGAGGAGGCCCTCCTGCAGCTCCGCCATCGGCGAATCGACCTGGGCCTCACCCCGGGGCAGCAGGGCTTCTCTGAGGCCGTCCACCAGGGGCACCTGGAGCTCCCCGCCCAGATCGAGAAACAGCTCCATCACTTCCCGGGCCCGATCGGCCAGTTCCTCTCGACTCTCCCCCGGACCGTCTCCCTCGGCCGCCCGGGACAGGATATCGACGAGCAGGAGCGCCGCGGCCCCGGGCTCAATGCCCCCCCCTTCCAGGTACTGCCCCAGCAGCTCGACCCGGCGCTCCAGGGTCGGCTCGACCCGGCCGCGGGCGTAGAGCAGCTCCATCGACCGGGCAAGCTCACCAAGCCCCCGGTCCAGCACCTGCGCCGCCTGACCCGGCTGGCGCCGCTGTACCAGCAGGTCCCCGGCCAGCAGGTACAGCTTCGCCTCGTCGGGGTACCGGCGCAGCGCCCGTTCCAGGAGGGACTCCGCTTCCCGCAGCCCGCCGGCTCCCATCAGGGTGCGGGCCCACAGCTCCGCCAGGTCCGCGCTGCCGGCCCCTCCCAGGCCGCGGTCGGGGGCCAGTGTCTCGAGAAGGCTCCGGGCCGCCGCGTAGCGGCGGGTCCAGACGTACAGACGAGCCAGGTCGGTTCGAGCCCGGTTCGGCGGGGTCGACGCCCAGCCGCCGGCCTCCAGGGCCCGCTCGAGAGCGTCCCTGGCGGGCTCCAGGGTTTCCTGGCGCTTCATCTGGATGCGTGCCTGGAGATACAGGCTCTCGGAGCAGTTCGGATGGAACTCCAGGGAACGGCCGAGCAGGATCAGGGCGCCTGAGTCGTCGCCGCTTGCGAACAGCTCCTCCGCCTGGCGCAGGTAGCCGGCGGCCACGGACCGGTCCAGGTCGGACACCTGGGCCGGTGCCGGGCGCACCTGCATGCAGAGCAGGACCGCCGACAGGAACAGCACTCGGCGAGCCTTCGCGTACGGACCGGGAGTCCTCGGCACGGTCGCCCCTCCTACCAGAGGATCATTCGGGGTTCTCGCTGGCACGATCGCGGCGGCAATTCCAGGACGCGACGCTACTCCTGCGCCGGTTTCCTGGCAGGAAGACCCAGGAGCTCCCGTATCTGATTATCGTCCAGGGTCTCCTTTTCCACAAGGGTCCTGGCCAGGAGCTCTATCTTGGCGCGGTGTTCCAGGAGCAGGTCCTTGGCCTGATTGAGCCCCCCCTCCACGATGGAACGAACTTCCTGGTCGATGAGCTGGGCGGTCTTCTCGGAGTAGTCCTTGTGGCGCGCGATTTCCTTGCCGAGGAAGATCGGCTCTTCCTTCTGCCCGTAGGAGATCGGCCCCAGGGACTTGGACATCCCCCACTCGCAGACCATTCTATGGGCGATCTCCGTGGCCTGCTCGATGTCGTTCTGCGCCCCCGAGGTGTTTTCTTCGAAGATCATCTCCTCGGCGGCGTATCCGCCCATGATGATCGTGATCCGGTCGCGCAGCCATCCCTCGCTCCGGGAGTAGGAGTCCGTCTCCGGGAGGGAAAAGGCCACCCCCAGGGCCTGCCCGTGAGGCACGATGGTCACCTTGTGCAGCGGATCGGCGTTCTTGAGGAAGTAGTGCAGCAGGGCGTGACCGGCCTCGTGGAAGGCGGTCATTTCCTTGACCTTCGGCGGAATCACCTTGGACCTCCGGGCGAGACCCATCATGACCTTGTCCCGGGCCTCTTCGAAATCCTGCATTTCCACCTTGAGCTTGTCCTGACGAGCGGCGTACAGGGCCGCTTCGTTGACCAGATTGGCAAGATCCGCTCCCGAAGACCCCGGCGTAGCCCGCCCCAGGCGATTGAGGTCCACGTCCTCCGCCAGTGGGATCTTTCGGCAGTGAATCTGCAGTATCTTCTCCCGCTCCCGGGTATCCGGCATGTCGATGACCACCTGGCGGTCGAAGCGACCGGGCCTCAACAGGGCCGGATCCAGGACATCGGGCCGGTTCGTGGCGGCGACGATGATGACCCCGTCCTTCGTGTCGAAGCCGTCCATCTCCACGAGCATCTGGTTGAGGGTCTGTTCCCGCTCGTCGTGGCCACCGCCGTAGCCGGCCCCGCGCACCCTGCCGACCGCGTCCAGCTCGTCGATGAACAGGATGCAGGGCGCGTGCTTGCGCCCCTGCTCGAACAGATCCCGAACGCGGCTCGCGCCCACGCCGACGAACATCTCCACGAAATCGGACCCGGACATGTGGAAGAAGGAAACCCCCGCCTCCCCGGCGATGGCCTTGGCCATCAGGGTCTTTCCCGTGCCCGGAAGACCGACCAGGAGCACCCCCTTGGGGATTTTGGCTCCCAGCTTGGCGAACTTCTGCGGGCTCTTGAGGAACTCCACGACCTCCTGGAGCTCGTACTTGGCCTCTTCCTGGCCTGCCACGTCCTGGAAGCTCATCCGCTTGCCGGTGTCCAGGTACTGCTTCGCGCGGCTCTTGCCGAAATTGAAGGCCCTGTTGCCGCTGCCTTGCACCTGGCGAAACAGAAACCAGATGAAGGCGAACCCGATGATCCAGGGCAGGAACTCGATGAACACCCGAAACGGCGACACCGACTTCGGGCCGCCGGTGACCCGCACTCCCTTTTCCAGGAGCCGGTCCATCAGGTTGGGGTCCGGATAGGGGATCGTCGTCTTGAAGACGTTGACCTCCCCCGCCTGGCCCCGGAACGAGCCCTGGATCTCGAACTGGTCGACGATCTTGACCGATTCGATCAAGCCTTGATCGAGGTAGTTCAGGAACACCGAATATGGAATCTCCTGGCCTGCGCCGCGATCACTGTACACGAAGAACATCACGAATATGACGACCAGCACGAGCAGGGATACCAGGGCTATTCGATTGTTGAAGGTGAACTTCGGGGGTCCCTGTTCGGGCCCCTTCTTGTCCGGCCTGTTGTTGTCGCTCACTTGGCCTCCACAGCTGTAGGGAAACTCCTCGCGGGACGGCGATCCTCAGGGATCACCAACGACCCGTTTCAGGGAGGAACGCAGCCCCTCCGGCAGTCCCCAACGGAACCGGTCGGGGTACCCCAGCGGGCCGCCCAGCACGGCCAGAATTCCGCCCCTGCTGTCCACTATCGGTATCTTCCAGCGCTCGCCGTGCGGGACCTTCCACTCCCCAAACAGCTTCCGCAGCGACTTGTACCCGTTTCGGGTCTGGATGCAGTCTCCGGTTTGGGCCGAACGAAACACGGGGGGCTCCGCAAGTGAGACCGCAGCGCTTTCGGCTCCCCCACCGCCTTCGGTGCCGTCGCCCGCTTGCTCTCTCGCGGGCTTCATTGGGGCAGGTACCCGGCTCAACGCCAAGACCAGCTCAGCCTCCGGAACCACGACCGCGGACCCGCTTCGGACTCGTATAAAATACCCTTTTTCCCCATCCCCGACAACATCCCGCTCCAGAAAAAGCCGCTCGCCCCTGCGCCGGAGAGCCAGCCCATGCCCCGCCAGCAAGACCCGGCGATCCGTGAGCCTCTCCGGCTCCCCCAGGACATCGAAGAAACGCCTGGGAATCCGGCGGAAATGCATCCCCAACCGATCGATTCGATCGTAGAGCGACTGTAGACGCAGGATGTGAGGTGCCCGGAAGAACTCCTGCCCGTCGATGCTCCACCCACGGGCTTCCGCACGCCAATGCAAGGCTTCACCAGCCGCTTTGCGCAGTAGTGCGCTCACGCCCTCCATGGTCCGGGAGAAGCGCTCCAGGGCGCCCGGGCAGCCCGGGAATATCGCGACGGCCACGGGAAGCAGGCGATGACGAACCGCGTTGCGCAGGATCGACAGATCCCGATTGGTCGAGTCCAGACGGTACTCCAGGCCGCGCTCCGTCAGCCATGCCTCGATCTCGCTTCTGGCGATGCTCCGCAGGGGGCGCAACAGTGCCCCCCGGGATTTCGGGATTCCCCTCAGCCCGACCATTCCCGCGCCTTGAAAGAAGCGCATGACCAGGGTCTCCACGTGGTCGTCCAGGTTGTGCCCCAGTGCCAGGTAGGAGCTGCCGGTCCTGCGGAGGGCCCCCCTCAGGAATCGATAGCGCGCCACTCGGGCCGCCTCCTCGAGGCTGCGGCGCTCCCGCCGGGCACGGCAGGCCAGACTGTCCGGTTCGAGACTCTCCTCGACGAGGGCTATTCCCAGCCCGCCGCAACAGCGCCTGACGAAGGCCGCTTCGTCCCGGCGTTCCTCTTCGGGACGCAGGCCATGATCCAGGTAGGCAGCCGAGAGCTCGAGGGGATAGGACGCGGAGAGCTCGTGAAGAAGCTCCAGGAGAGCCCGCGAATCGGGCCCGCCGGAGAAAGCCACCAGGATTCGGGCCCCTCCAGGCACTCCGCAGCGGCTGAGAAAGCCGAGAACGCGCTCCTCAAGCGTTCGGGTTCTTCTGGTTGAGCCCATTCATCACCTTCTCCGGGTCGTTCTCCAGGAGCTCGAGGATCGCTTCGGCCGCTCTGTCCAGGGCTGCGTCTATTGACGCCGACTCGCTTTTCGGGGGTACGCCAAGAACGTAGTCGACGACCTCCTCCTGGCGCCCCGGGTGTCCAATGCCCACGTACAGACGCATGAAGTCCTCCCGTCCCAGGGCGCGAATCAGCGAGGCGAGGCCCTTGTGTCCGGCCGAGGAACCCTTGCGCCGCAGGCGGCACTGTCCCGGAGGCAAATCGAGGGTGTCGCAGACCACCACGAGCCCCTGAAGCTCCGCGCCCACCCTGATCAGGACCTCGGGAAAGACCTGGCCGCAACGGTTCATGAAGGTCAGCGGCTTGACCAGGGCGAGCTGCCTTTCCCCGACCCTGGCTCGGGCCAGGGAGTAGGCTTTGAGGAAGGGCTTCTTGAAGGACACGCCCAGCCGCTGCGCCAGGATGTCCAGAACCCGGAAACCCACGTTGTGCCGGGTCAGCTCGTACCGCGATCCCGGGTTGCCCAGGCCGACGACCGTGAGCTGCAGGGCTTACTCCTCCGGGGCTTCCTCGCCGGCGGCTGCCTGCGCCTCGGCGGCCTCCGCCAGGGCTTCTTCCTCGGTTGCCGCGACCTTCTCCTCGACGCGCTTGTGGGCCACCGTGCAGACGACCTGGTCGGGGGAATTGAGTATCCTGACTCCCTCCGGAGGAGTCACGTCGCGGATGTGGATCGAGTGAGCCAGCTCCAGCCCCGTGATATCGATGACGATGTGCTCGGGCAGGTCCTTCGGCAGGCACTCCACCTCTACGTCATGGACGAAGGACTCGAGCAGTCCCCCTTCGCGTACGCCGACCGGCGTCCCGCTCAGCTGCATGCCGACGTTGGTTCGAAGAACCTTGCCGCGTTCGATCTCGTAGAAGTCGATGTGCATGATCCGGCCGCTTACGCAGTCTTCCTGAAAGTCGCGAATCAGCACGTCGTGGCTGTGCTCGTCCAGTTGCAGCTTGATGATCGTGCTCTCGGAAACCGCGTGAAACTTGGTCGTGAACTCGTGGGCGTCGACGGCGATGCTTGTGGGCTCGCTGTGCCCGTACATCACAGCCGGGATCATGCCGCCCCTCCGCAGCGCCCGGGCCGGTCCCTTGCCCTCTGCCTTTCGTAGGGTGGCCGAAAGGGTTTTTTGCTCCATATTCTTGCTCCTTTGTCGCAGTTAGCTGGGACGGCAGGATTCGAACCTGCGAAATGCCGGTACCAAAAACCGGTGGCTTACCGCTTGCCTACGTCCCAGAGATGTGGTGATTGATCGCCCGCGCGCTCGCGGCAGTTTATTCGCTTTCGCTCTCGATATCCCCGCCCCCTCGGACATCCTCCTCCGCGCCGTCCTCGGCATAGGATTCGGTGTCCAAGTCCTCCTCCCGCGTCCGGTCGTACTCCTCGATGATACGAGTCTGTATTTCCTGCCGGAACGAGGAATTGATGGGGTGGGCGATGTCCTTGTACTCCCCTGTCTTCGTGCGCCGGCTCGGCATGGCGATGAATGTACCCGCTTTTCCGGAAATGATCTTCAGGTTGTGGACTACAAAGCAGTCATCGAAGGTCACGGTGACATACGCCTTCAGCTTGCCTCCGCCGTCGACCTTCTTGATCCGAATGTCCGTGATCTCCATGGAGTCCTCCTCGCCCGAGTAGTAACGTGCGGGTAAAGTCTATTCTAATACCCACTTCAGTGATAATGCAAGGACGCCGGGCCCCGGGGGCCCTGCGAGCGTCCCGCCCGGCATCACCCATTCCGGCGAATGGGCTTGCCGACGACTGGCCATCTGCGGGTTCCCTCTCGCGAGTGGAGCAGATCCGGGTCCTCAGGAGAGCTGCAGGACATCTTCCCTTCTCAAAGAACGAAACCTCCCACCGTGTGGTTAGCTATGATAGCGGAAAATCCCCCTCCGTGTCAATTTGGTTCGCCGGCATCCCCCGGGATGGAAGCAGCGGGAGTCCGGGGATTGCCGTCCAGTGACCGCCAAAAAGTAGTTGACAAGTTTCGAAGCTTAGTCATAGATTGGAGTGGAATCCGCGGTAGATGTGAGGAGGATATGTCAATTAGAAGCAACTTGCCCTATGACGAGCTCGACCTGAGACTCTCCCTGTCCGCCGGCGACAACGATTTCGACGACTACGGCGACGACGAGTTCTACGAAGACGACCTCGACGACTACGAAGAAGACTTCGAAGACGAGGACGACGAAGAAGACGAAGACGACGAAGAAGAAGAAGACGAGGAGTTCGAGGAAGAGGAAGACTTCGAAGAAGAACTCGAAGACGAAGACGAAGATTTTGAAGACGAAGATTTCGAGGACGAGGAGCTCGAGGACGAGGACTACGTCGAGGAGGAAGAAGAAGAGGACTTCGACCTGGACGATGACCTCGACTACGAGGATTTTGACGAGTAGATCAACTCATTCCTGAACCAGAGCTTTTCCAGCTCATAGAAGTCCCTGTGTTGCTGGTCCATGAGATGGATCACGAAGTCTCCGCAGTCGATCAGAATCCAACCTTCCTCCCTCTTGGAGGTCTTTCGGGGCGTCAAGGGGGAGATGTGGTTCTCTGAGAAGTACTCCTGCAGGGAACGCAGCAGCCCTCTCAGATGCGCGGCGCTCCGTACGGTGGTGATGACGAAGTAGTCTGTCCAGCTGCTCATCTCTCCGATGTACAGGGCCCTGACGCTCTCGCCGCGATGGTCCTCCAAGAGCCGCGCGATCTCCAGAACCCTATTTCTTGCAGTATCTTCCATCGAAATCCTTTCCGAGAATGACCGTGACATCCACGCCCCGGTCAGCGCCCTCCTGCACGCGGGTATACACGCGCTCGCAGCGGATCAGCTCGGCGATTCGCTCCGCCGCCTCGATTCTGCCCTTGCGGTCCAGAATCACGGTCTTGAGGTACTCCTGGTTGTCGGCGTTGGTGATGGCCACTATCTCGTAGCCGAAGCTCTGGAACACGTTGGCCGCACGCCGCGCCAGACCCGTCACGTTGGTTCCGTTTTGTACTTCCACCGCGATTGTCAGGTCGTCCCCGATCAGCGGCTCCTGGCTGGCAAGGGTGTCCAGGGTCTGCTTCATGATCTCCTTGAGAAGCTGCCCCTCGAAATGAGGAAAGACCAGCTCCTTGCCGTCCACCATCCGCCTGGAGCCCAGGACCCGCTGGAAGATCAGTTTGTCCGGGTCCAGCCGCCTGAGCTCGCCGACGAACGCCTCCAGGGCCCTGGCGTTCAGATTGGTGGCCGCCCTGTCTCTGAGCACGGCGAAGCCGCTTTCGGACAGGAGGATGTCGCTCTCCCCCATGCGCTTGAGCAGGGCCTGAAGAAAGCGCTGCCTGCGCCCCACCGAGTCCATCTCCGATTCGGCAGGGTCGTCGTAAGCGATGAAATCCCGGACCTTGTCCCCGTCCAGCACGACGCTGCCCGACGGCAGCAGGACGGGCTGCCCTCCGCTCGCAGCCTGAACCGGGTTGGGGATGAACAGCTCCAGCCCCCCCAGAAGATCGACCAAATCCCCCACCTCGCGATCGCGCAGGTCCACATAGAAATTGACCTTCCGGCCCGTCAGCTCCTCGAGCTTCGCCACCAGGGGGCCGAAGTCCGTAGGGTTGTATAGAACGTCGATGCGGTCGACCTTCTTCAGGCTCTCGATGATGGAGCCGACGTTGCCGGGTATGAAGAGAACCGCGCCGCGATGCGTCACGGGGTGATACACGAAGAGCTCGAAGAACCGGTAGTCCCTGTCTCCCCCGAAGGCAAAGAGAACCGACACGGGCTCACCCTTCTTGAGGGTCTCGGTATACAGATCCGTCCGCAGTTGCAGGTACCCGAACACGCCCATGGCCGCGACGACCAGGACGATCAGGATCAGGATCAGGATGCTCTTATCCCACTTTCGCTTGCGCATTTGCCTGCTCTCCTAGCTCATGATAAAGGGCAACGGCGTTCTTGGCCACCGGGTTCCCTGACTGATCCAGGTACGCGAACACCCGCTCCAGCACCGCCAGGACCACTGCGTCGAGATCCAGCCGGAGCATCCCGGCCCGACATCGCCGGTCCACGAAACCCCTGTTCGCCGCCAGGAAATCCGCCGCAAAGACGATTCGAGCCAGCGGGCTCATCCCCGGGCGGCCGGTCACGTGGTCGGCTACGGCCTGGAGAACCTCCCGGCCGCAGCCGGGCATCTCCCGGGCCAGAAGGGCGGCCCCTGCCCGGCCGTGGAGCAGCACCGGATGCTTTCGCTCCTCGGGGGTGATCTCCTGCCCGTCCGCAGCGGCAAGTCGGACCAGCTCGTCGACCGGAAGCTCCCGGGCTACGTCGTGGGCCAGGCCCGCCACGACTCCCTGGCATGGGTCGACGTCGAACCGCCGGCACAGTCTGGCAGCCAGGCGGGCCACGGAGCGGCAGTGGGCGCGGCGCCGCCGGCTCAGGGTTCGCCGCAGCAGGTCCTCAAGAGCCCTGGGTGTAGAGGCCATGACGGACGATGTAGTCCAGCACCGGCTTCGGGACGAGGTGCCGTACCGATTGTCCTCTCCTCAGGCGTTCACGAATTCCGGAGGAGGAAACCGGCAGCAGCGCGTTGTCCACGTAGACGCAAGGATAAGGCACGTGCACCTCTTCGGCCGAGGTCCTGCGGCCGACCACCAGCTGCACCATCTCGGCCAGCACCGGTGCATCCTTCCAGCTGTCGAACCCTTCCGCCAGATCGTCGCCGATCAGGAGCCCGGGCTGGCCGTCGATCCGGTAGCGGCCCAGAATGTCCCGGACCGTGTCGATCGTGTAGGAGGGCCCCCCTCTTGCGAGCTCGCAGTCGTCGACCCGGAACTCCGCGTACGGCCCGACCGCCAGCTCCAGCATGGCGAGCCGGTGTCCTGGGCCCACCTCGTCATCCACGTCCTTGTGGACTGGAATGTGAGCAGGCACGAACAGGATCACGTCATAGCGCAGCCTGCTCCGCACCTCTTCGGCCAGAAACAGGTGCCCGACGTGAACGGGATTGAAGGTACCCCCGAAGATCGCCAGGGTCATGCCCGGACCGCGAACCGCCCCAGCAGCTCGCGCAGGAGCTCCACTGTGCCCTCGCCCGTGAGTGCGGAAATCCCGAGGACCGTCTCTGCCGGCAGGGCCGACTGCAGAGCTGACAGCCCGTCCCGGGCCCCTTCCAGGTCGAGCTTGTTGCCCACCACCAGTCGGGGTTTGCGGGTCATCTCCTCGTCGAAGGCCTGCAGCTCCTCCGTCAGCATCCGGTACGTCTGCACGGGATCCGGGTCGGCAAGATCGATGAGGAAGAGCAGCAGCGCCGTCCGGCGGACGTGACGCAGGAACTCCAGGCCGAGCCCGGCCCCGTGGGCGGCACCCTCGATGATACCCGGGATGTCCGCCATCAGGATGTCCTGGCCGTGCACCCGGAGCATGCCGAGGTTGGGGCTGCGGGTAGTGAAGGGATATGCTGCAGTCTTGGGATGGGCGTTGGATAGCCGGCCCAGAAGAGTCGACTTGCCCGCGTTCGGCTGCCCCAGCAGGCCGACGTCGGCGATGAGCGACAGCTCCACCAGCACCCGGCGACTCACCCCCGGCCTGCCCTCCTCGGCGAAGCGGGGAGTCTGGCGCGTGGAGGTGGCGAAACGGGCGTTGCCCCGGCCGCCCCGGCCGCCGGTCAGGAATCTCCAGCTCTCCCCTTCCCGGACCAGGTCCCGGATCAGCTCCCCCGATTCGGGCTCACGGACCTGCGTCCCCGGTGGCACGGGTATCTGGGCGTCCTGGCCGCGTCGGCCGTGCTTCTTCTGCCCGCCCCCGGGCCGCCCGTTCTCGGCGCGGAACACCCGGCGCATCTTGAGGTGTGCCAGTGTCTTGAGATTGCGGCGCACCGTGAATATCACGTCGCCGCCGTCACCGCCGTCACCGCCGTCGGGGCCTCCCTTCGGCACGAACTTCTCCCGGCGGAAGTGAACGGCTCCATTGCCGCCACCACCGGAGGAAATCTCGATGACCGCTTCGTCGATGAACTTGTGCTCCATGAGGAGACCCGGGTGCGACTACTGCTCGATGCTGACGAGCTTCCTCCCCCGGCGGGTGTGGAACAGGACCTTTCCGTCCGTCTTGGCAAACAGGGTGTCGTCGCGGCCGCGGCCGACGTTCGCGCCTGGATGGAACCTGGTCCCCCGCTGGCGCACGAGAATCGACCCGGCGCTCACGGCCTGACCGCCGAAGCGCTTGACCCCCAGCCTCTGGGCCGAGGAGTCTCTGCCGTTCTTGGAGCTTCCCCCACCTTTTTTATGTGCCATGGTCTGTCGTCCCCTTTCCTCGAATCACGATCTGCAGGCTCTGCGGGTACTCCTCCTGGATGTCCCGCAAACCCGCCAGAAGAAAATCCGTAACCCCCCGAAGCCAGTCCCTGATACCCTCGGGCACCCGGTTCAGCTGCAGGAGCATCTCTCCAGGCTGCCGCGCATGCCCCGCTGCATGGATTTCCGGGTGCCGATATAGCATCCTGGAGGCCGTTCGCAGGAGCGCCGTCACCGCAGCGCAGGCCGGGTCGAAGCCCCCGTCGAGCCCCCGCCCCGCCGCCCGGCTCAAGGAATGCCCGGAGGCTTCGAAGCCCTCGAGGCATCCCGCCGCGTCCAGGCGAATCAGGCAGCGGATCACGCCGCCTGCACCCCGTACAGCCCCGCGCCGTGCTCTCGTGCCCGCTTTCGCACCCGCCCTCCTAAACCCCGGCAATCTCCTGGACCCGCAACAGCGTGAACGACTGGCGATGCCCCCGGGTACGGCGATAGTTCTTGCGTTTCTTGTACTTGAACACCAGGATCTTCGGATCCCTGCCCTGCTCCTCCACCACGGTCCTGACGCTCACGCCCTTGACGTACGGTTGTCCGATATGGGTTTTCTCGCCCCCCGAGACGAGCACGACGGAGTCGAACTCGACGGCGTCACCGGGTTGTTTGTCGAACAGGTCCACCTTGAGCAGCCCGCCCGCTTCGGCCTTATACTGCTTTCCCTTGATTTCCACAAGCGCGTACATGCACTCTATCCTCTTGTCTGTAAGTTATTTGCCACCAGAAAATACCACAACCCCGGCCGAGGGTCAAGAGGTCGAGTGGCTCTCCCGATACCCTCTGCACGCGGGTTGACAGCTCTTCGGAACAATGTTACAAGTCTCAAGAATAATCTGTAAGCAAGTCACGGGCTGGGCGCAGGAGAGAATCGCGAACGTCGCCCGTCGAAGACGGAGGAACGAGAGCATGCCAGAACCGATTCGCTTTTCGGCCAACATCAACACCTTCAATGCCTGCGCGGACCGCTACGTGCTCTCCGGCTATGGAGAACGCTACGGCACCGACGAGCTCATCCGCATGGCCACCCAGGTCAAGGACCTGAGTGGAGTGGAGCTGGTGGGACTGTGGCACGTGAACGACGACAACCTCGAAGCCATCCGCAAACAGGTGGCCGACGCAGGACTCGAAGTCACCTGTGTGACCCCCGACATCTGGGCTTCCGGGAAGTGGGGCTGGGGCTCCTTCGCCGCCAACGACCCCAAGGTGCGGAAGGCTGCCATCCAGGAGGTCAAGAAGTCGATGCAGTGGGCACGGCAGCTGGGCTGCGAGGTCGTGGACCTGTGGTTCGGACAGGACGGCTACGACTACCCTCTCCAGGCGGACTACCTCAGCGCCTGGGATCGGCTGATAGAGGGAACGATCGAGTGCGCCGATGCGGTGCCCGAGGTGAATCTGGTGATCGAGTACAAGCCCAAGGAGCCCCGGACGCACTGCTTCGTCAGCACCGTGGGCAAGACTCTGCTTCTGCTGGAGAAGGTCAACCGGCCCAACGTCGGGGCGATGGTCGACATAGGGCACGCCCTGATCGCCTACGAGAACGTGGCGGAATCCGCGGCGCTCCTGCACTACTTCGGCGGCAAGCTGATGTACATGCACTTCAACGACAACTGGCGCCTGTGGGACGACGACATGACCGTGGGATCGGTGCACACCCTGGAGATGCTGGAGCTGCTGTACTGGCTGGACCGGGTGGGATACCGGGGCTGGTATGCCCTGGACATCTTCCCCTACCGGGAGAACGGCATTCGGGCGGCGGAGGAAAGCATCGCCTGGATCAAGGCCCTCGTCGGCCTTCTGGACCGCATCGGCCGGGAGAAGGTCGCCGGGGTAATCGCCGAAGGGGACGCCATGGCGGCCTCAGCCCTGGTGCGCGAAGCCCTGTTCCCCTGATGTCACAGGTCGCCATCCGCCTCGCCTCACTGGCTCCCAGTCTCTCGGGTATGGAGCGGCGCCTGGCGGAGTACATCCTCGGGGAGCAGGAACGGGTCCCTTTCCTGTCGGTGTACGAGATCGCCAAGGAAGGGGGCGTGAGCGTGGCCACGGTGAGCCGCCTGGTCCGCAAGCTGGGCTGCCGGGGGCTCAGGGACTTCAAGGTGGAGCTGGCCAGGAACGC
>Ga0068714_10002877_pt1 | contig 21229 bp, 29 predicted proteins | sample MTBNYHSulfiMetaG_FD_62988 | JGI IMG/M metagenome (GOLD analysis project Ga0068714, IMG submission 62988) | Enrichment culture microbial communities from rom New York Harbor, USA that are MTBE-degrading - MTBE-NYH (New York Harbor Sulfidogenic)... | ecosystem: Environmental > Aquatic > Marine >... | reverse complement strand
GGCCGCATCTGCTGCGTTGCGTGACACTCGGCAGAGGGTGACTATAGCCTCGTTTCCCGCGCCTTGCATCTGCGACCAACTCGACTCGTGAAATATCCGGGTGAGGAGACGAGGGGAGGGTCTGGAACAGTTTCTAAACGATGGTGTCGATTACCGTCCCCACCATCTCGTCGGCGGTCTTGAGGGAGACCAGGTTGGCCTCAAAGGCCCGCTGGGAGACGACCAGGTCCACCATCTCTTGGCCCAAGTCCACGTTGGACAGCTCCCTGGTCTCCCCGCTGACCGGGTCGGGCGGGCCCGGCGGGCCGGGGGTCTTGATCTGCTGGATGGTGGTGTCCACCCCGTAGATTCCGGCCGAACGGGCCTGGGCAATAGTCCGCGAGCGCTTGAAGCCGTCGCTGAGGACGTTGGCCACGTTGTTGGCCGTGACGTCCATCCTGGTCTGGGCCGCGTAGAGGCCCGAGGCGCTGATGCCGAAGATCCTCATCGCCCCCTGCTCCTCCGGTTCATCCCCTTACGGCGCGGTCAGCCGGGCTAAGCTCGCCTGGCCCAGCCGGTGGAGGCCGGCCGCCTTGGCCGGGCCCGCCTCCTGAAGCTGGCGGGCGATCAGCCGGGCCAGCCGGTCCGCCTCCTGGACATCGCTGGCCCTGGCCCCGGCCGCCTGCCGGACCTGGGCCGCCAGGGCTTCTCTGGCCTGGCTCTGCCTACCCTTGTCTGGGGCCATTACTCCCTCCCAGGTTGGCTAAACCAACTGGCTTAATATCAAGTTCCCCCGGCTCATCCCGCCGGAGGCCGAGCTTCGGGACCATCCCCGGGCGTAAGGGTTGTCGCCCTCACCGGCCGAGCCGGGGGGATTGTTGTAGATTAACCCGGACCGGCCCTTCTTGTAACCTTCAAAGCCCTGGTCGCGGCCCCTCACGAACCCCTGGAGGAGATCCAGGGAGGACCTGAGGGCGCCCTGACCCGGGTGAAGCCAGGTTCCGGCCTGGTTCTGGAGCCGAAAGCCCATCCAACCTCTCCCGCGGCGGTCCCGGTTCGAACCGGGGGGAAACCTCCGCTTAAAAGCCTTAACGGCGGCCCGGCTTGAGACTTTAGCCTTTTTTTATCTTTTTGATTTTTTTGCCCGGCCGGGCAAAGGGGGAAATCACCCCAGGGCCACGTCCAGGATCATCATCACCGTGAAGCCGGCCAGAAGGCCCACGGTGGCCAGGTCGGGGTGGCCGGACTGCTGGGATTCGGGGACCAGCTCCTCCACCACCACGAAGATCATCGCCCCGGCGGCGAAAGCCAGGGCATAGGGCAGGATCGGCCGAAAAAGGACCACCAGCCAGGCCCCCAGGACGCCGGCCAGGGGCTCCACGACGCCGGAGAGCTGGCCGTACCAGAAGGCCCGGAGGCGTCCCATCCCCTCCCTTCGCAAGGGCATGGACACGGCCGTGCCCTCGGGCATGTTCTGGATCCCGATCCCCACGGCCAGGGCCACCGCTCCCCCCAGGGAGGCGCTGGGCAGACCGTAGGCCACCGCCCCGAAGGCCACCCCCACGGCCAGCCCTTCGGGGATGTTGTGGAGGGTGATGGCCAGGACCAGGAGGGTCGAACGCTGCCAGGAGGTCTTGATCCCTTCCTTCTGGTCCAGCTTAAGCCCGGGATGGAGGTGGGGCAGGAGGCTGTCCACCAGCCTCAGGAACAGCCCCCCGGCCAGGAAGCCGGCCGCCGCCGGCAGCCAGCCCGGCTGCCCCATCTCCTCGGCCATCTCGATGGCCGGGGCCAGGAGGGACCAGTAGCTGGCCGCGATCATCACCCCGCCGGCGAAGCCCAGCATGCTGTCGAAGAGGCGCTGGTTGATCGATCTGGTCAGGAAGACCAGAGCGGCGCCCAGGGCGGTCAGGAACCAGGTGAAGCAGGTGGCCAAGAGGGCCTGGCTGACGGGACCCAGGTTCTCCAGCAGCTCGAACAATTACCGCCTCCCTCTTCCGGAGGGGATCATTCAGCGAACCCGGCCAGGAGGCCCATCCGGCCGGTGACCGGACCCTGGCCCCGGTGGGAGAAGAAGAGGTCCCCCCGGCAGCGGCTGCACAGCCCCGCGGCCTCGATGTTCCCTTCCCGGAGGCCGGACTCCTGGAGCTGGTCCCGGGCCAGGGCCCAAAGGTCGAAATGGTCGCGGCCCACCCGGTAGGCCCAAAACGATCTGGGAAACTCCCGCTGGTAGTTGACGAACTCGGCGCAGCAGGGGCCCAGGGAGGGGCTTATTCCGGCCTTGATCTCCTCGGGCCTGGCTCCGTGGCCCTGGACCATGGCCCTCACCCCGGCCGGGATGACCCCGCTGATGAGCCCCCGCCAGCCGGCGTGGATGGCGGCCACGGTCCGGGTGGGGGGGTGGACCAGGATGATCCCCAGGCAGTCGGCCAGCTTGATCATCAGCCCCAGGCCGGGCCGGTCGGTCACCAGCCCGTCGGCCTTGGCCAGCTCGGTCCTCCCCTCGGCCAGGGGCCGGCCGTCCACCGCCACCACCCTGGCCCCGTGAACCTGGTGGACCGAGACCAGCCGCTCGAAGCCCAGGGCCCGGCCGGCCCGGCGGATATTGCGGTTGACGTTCTCCTGGCTGTCCCCGGTGGAGGCAGAGAGGTTGAGGCTGTCAAAGGGAGGCGGGCTGACCCCTCCCCGGCGGGTGAAGAAGCCGTGGCGGAACCCCTCCACGGCCGAGAGAAGATCCAAGGTCAGGAATCCGACCCCACGGTCCCGGCAAGGGGCCATCAGATCTGGATCTCCACCGTGTCCCCGTCCTTGAGGGGGTGGTCCCGGTGGACCGTCCGGCTGTTCTCCTCGCCCCGGCTCCAGAGACGGGCCTGCTTCATCCTGACCGCGATGTCCTTGTGGATCTTGGCCGCCAGCGCGCCCACCGTGGCTCCCTGAGGAAGGGTGAAGGGGTTTTCCCGGTCGGGCGGCTTGCCCGGCTGCTTGGTGTAGACCCGGACCACGTCCAGGCCCTGGAAGGTCAGCCGGACCAGCTCGGCCAGACCTAGGCCGTTCCGGCCGGAGACGGGGATCAGGGGCCAGCGCCCCTCGATGAGCTCGGCCATGACCTCCAGGTTGTCCATGGTTTCGGCCTCGTCGGCCCGGGCCACCGGGACCAGGGCCGGGAGGGTGAGGATCTCCTGGTCGGCCTCCCCGGGTCCTTCCGCCCCCACGGGCCGGAGCCTGATCCCCCGCCCGGCCAGGATGGCCTCCACCCGTTCCAGGTCGCTCAAGGGCTTAAGGCCGTTTAAGACCAGCCAGACCAGATCGGCCCGCCTGATCAGGTCCCAGATCCAGGGCTCGTTGTACTCCTCGGCCAGGGGGGGCAGGTCCAGGAGCTGGATCTGGATGTCCTCGAAGGCCATCATTCCCGGCAGCGGCTCCCGGGTGGTGTGGGGATAGTCGGCGATCAGGGGCCTGGCCTTGGTCAGCGCGGCCAGAAGAGACGACTTGCCGGCATTGGCCACCCCCACCAGGGCCACTTGACCGGCCCCCTCCTTGACCACGTGGGGCCCGGCGGCCTTCCTGGGCCCCCCGGCCTTGGTCTGCTCCCGCTTCAGCCTGGCGATCCTGGATTTGAGATCGGCCTGGAGATGGTCGGTGCCCTTGTGCTTGGGCATTATCCGGAGCATCTCCTCCAGGATGGCCACCTTCTCGGCCGGGCCGGAGGCGTTTTTGAGCCTCTTTTCGACCTCGTGGTACTGGGGGGGAAGATTGGCCGGCATTTTTTCAGACCGTCATCGGCTCCGGGCGCCGGGCCGCCCGGCCTTCAAACCCAAGGTGGCGGAGGCGGTTTGGTCTGAGCCGCCTTTCCTGAAAGCCCGGGCGCCGGCCCGCCCACGTCCCGCCGGCGCCGGGCCCGGCCGGAAGCACTCAAAGCCGGTTTGGACCTTGATCGCCTGTCCGTCTTTAGTCAGGCCCGGCCAGCTTCAAGTCTAATTCATCCGGTGGTTGGGAAGTCAAGGGGAAACTCCCCTGCCCGAACCCGGGATGGGCCGGGAGAGGGGAGGCGGTCGGGCTAGTCGTCGTGGTCGATATTCCTGGGCCGGTTGAGGGGGATTATCTTGGCCGTGCCCTTGGCCAGCTCGTCGACCTCGGCGGGTCCGCCGTCCGAACCGCCCCTGAGCCCCTCGATGTAGTTGGCCAGCTTGGAGGAGCGCTTGATCAAGGATTCGATCTGCTGATCCATCTTCAGCTGGGCCTCGTCCAGGGGCTCCAGGTTGGGGTTGGGGCCGCCCAGGGCGGCGATGAGCTCCATCACCTCCCTGACCAGGGAGAAGTTGCCGGTCTGGACGTAGACCGGGGCATGGGCCCAGAGGCTGACCACGTTGAAGCCTTTCTCCCGGCAGGCCACGTAAAGGGCGGTGTGGATGGAGACGGGACCGGTGTAATCGGCCAGAACGGCGCCCCGGGCCAAGAGGCCCTCGGCCAGGACCATCTCCTCGGCGATCACCGAGACCCGGGGCGGATCGGTGTGGAGCCGCTCGTCGTAGGTCCCCCCCACGGTGACCACCAGGCTGACCCCGAACCTCTGGAGCACCTCCAGCATGTCCTGGATAAACCTGCTCCAGCAAAGATGGGGCTCCTCCCCCCGAAAAAGGATCGTCGCTCTTTCGCCCTCCGGCTGGCAAAAGGAGAACAGATTCTGGGGCAGGTAAAACCCGGTCACCCGGCCGTCCTTGATCAGACCCTTGGGCCGGGTGGCGGTGAAATCGTAGTAGGGATCGGGCTCTATCCTGGCCAGGGGCGAGGCCTTGAAGATGTCGATGAGGTAGGAGACGGAGGAGGTGGCCACCTCTCCGGCGTTGGCCCAGCCCTTGAAGGCGATTATCGCCACGGGGTCCCTAAGTTGCGGCTCGGCCAGTATTTTCACGGTTTCCATGACGGTCACGAATATACCCCTGGCACCATGGGCCGTCAAGGCGGGGGCGGAGCCGGGGCTTGGGGGCCGGAGGGGGGATTGACCGAAGACTATTAAGCGTAACTCCGGGTAGATCTTGACATAAAATTGAGTCTGCGTGTATTTTACTAGAATCCGTTAATCTTCGGGTTGGCCGCTCCCGTCCAGCCCGGACTACTCGAGACCCTTGGAGCCGGCCCTGAACAAGGAGTTACTGGTATCGCTCGACCGGCTTCCGGCCATGCCCCAGGTGGCCGTCCGTCTGTTGGGCGCCTTGGGTGACGAAGACTCCACCGCCACCGACCTGGAGAAGATAATCGGGAGTGACGCCGCCCTGGCCGCCAAGATGCTCTCCCTGGCTTCCTCGGCCTACTACGGTTTCACTCAGCCGGTGACCACCGTCCGCCGGGCGGTGGTGGCCATCGGGTTCAGGGAGATCCGGCTCCTGGCCCTGGGAGCTTCCCTGGCCAGCGTCTTCGATCCCTCCCAGATGCCCCGCGGCTTTGACGGCGAAGGGCTCTGGATCCACTCCCTGGCCGTCTCCCTGGCCTCCTGCGAGCTGGCCGAGAGGGTCCACCACCGGCATCCCGGCGAGCTCCAGGCCGCCGGCCTGCTCCACGACCTGGGCAAGCTGGCCGCGGCGGTCTGCTTCAAGGACAAGACGACCGAGCTTATGGCCCGGGTCAAGAACGGGGAGGCCTACCACCAGGCCGAGAACGAGCTGGGGATCAACCACAGCCAGATCGGCTATCAGCTGGCCCATCACTGGGGGTTGGCCGAGCTCCACTACTCCGCCATCCGGGATCACCACCAGCCGGCCGGGGAGCGGCCCTTTAACCTGGAGACCTGCCTGGTCAGCCTGGCCGACCGGATCATCAAGGAGCTTCAATACGGCAGCGTGGACCAGAGCCCGGCCCTGGATCCCCGTCCGCTCATCCGGGAGACGGGGCTGAAGAAAGCTCGGTATCTGGAGGCCAGGCGGCATATTGCCAAGACCCTCCCCCCCATGTTGGAGGCCTGGCGGGAGATTCTCTAACCTCCTCCCGGACCCGGCCCGGGCCGGACCCTCCGTCCGGCCAACCCGGCCCCCTGTCGTTGCCGGTCGACAAAAAAAAGCAAGCCTCCTGGTGGGGATAATCAGCGGTTAAGACGTTGGATTTCAGGCCGTCCCTGGGGCCGGTGCGACCGCCGACCCTAAAAAACAGGTCCTTTAAAAAGGCGTCCTACCTATTATGGAATATATTAGAGAGACGAGACTCTGGGACCGGAAGGGGCCAAGACGAAGAGCCCCGGGGTCCGTCCCGAAAAGGACAGGAAAAGGGAGATCATCATGGAAAGACGCAGATTTATCGCTGTTTCCGCGCTGGGTCTGGCGGCTTTCGGCCTGGGCTCCGCCTCCTTGGTCAGGGCCGGGGGCGAGGCCATCGCCCTGCCCCCCCTACCCTTCCCCCCCGACGGCTTGGAGCCCCATATCTCGGCCCGGACCCTGGAGTTTCACTACGGCAAGCATCACGCCGCCTACGTCAAGAACGCCAACCAGCTCCTGGGCGGAACCCCTCTCCAAGGCCTGGATCTGGAGACCATCATCCGCAAATCGGCCGGCAACAAGTCCCGGGCGGCCGTCTTCAACAACGTGGCCCAGGTCTTCAACCACACCTTCTACTGGAACTCCATGAAACCCAACGGGGGCGGGGAACCCAAGGGCAAGCTCCTGGAGCGGCTGAAGTCCGACTTCGGGGGATTGGACCAGGCCCGGGCGGCCCTGGCCGAGGCCGCCGGGTCCCAGTTCGGCTCGGGCTGGGCCTGGCTGGTGGAAGATCACGACAAGCTCAAGGTCATGCGGACCGCCAACGCCGACAACCCCCTGACCCACGGGATAAAGCCGCTTTTGGCCCTGGACGTCTGGGAGCACGCCTACTACCTGGACTATCAGAACCGGAGGGCCGACTACATCAGGGCCTTCCTGGACCATCTGGTCAACTGGGAGTTTGCCGCGGCCAACCTTTAGCAGTTGCCCTTGCCCTCCCGGGGCGGCTATAACCTGGTCCATGGCCGAGCTTCCCGAGATCACCATCCTGGCCCGGCAGATGACCGACCACTTGGCCGGAGAAAGGCTTAACGGCTTGGAGTTCGGCCGGACCGAGCCCCTGGACCCCGGTCCGGAGGGCCTCCGGCAGGCCCTGGTGGGCCGGCGGCTGGAGGCGGCCGCCCCCCTGGGCAAGTGGCTTCTGCTCTCCTTTCAGCCGCCGGGGCCCAACCTCCTCATCCATCCCGGAATGGGCATGGATCTCCTGGCCCTGGGGGTCCGGAGCGACAAACCTCTCCAGCACCGGTTCCTCTTCGGCCGGGAAAAGGGCTTCGGCCTCAGGTTCTGGTGGCTGGGCAGGATCAAGCTGGCCCGGCCGGGGGAGGAGAGGGAGGCGGCCGGCGGGCTGGGACCGGCCCCCCTGGGGGACGGCCTCCACCCGGCCCTCCTGACCGACCTCCTTGAGCGGCGCCCGGGGAGCGGGATCAAGGCCTTCCTCCTCAACCAGAAGGTCTTGGCCGGGATCGGCAACTTCTACGTTCAGGACATCCTTTTCCGGGTCAGGGCCCACCCCTTGACCAGGATCAGGGATCTCAGCCCGGTCCAGCGGGCGGCCCTGGCCGGGGCCATCGAGGAGACATTGGGCGGGGCGCTGGAGCGGGGGATGAACCACTACGAGTACGACTTCTGGGGCCGGAAGGGCGACTGGACCGAGGAGGCCTTCCTGGTGGGCTACAAAGAGGGGCTCCCCTGCCCGGCCTGCGGCGCGGCCATCCAAAAGATCAAGGCCTGCTCCTCGGCCTCCTATATCTGCCCCGTTTGTCAGCCGCCCGACGGCCAATCGGAGGTCCCATGAACCAGGAGCCGTTCACCGTCCAAGGTCCCGGCTACCAGCTGGCCGGCCTTCTGGACCTGCCCGCTTCCAAGCCGCCCTGGCGGCCGGTCATCATCACCCACGGGCTTTTTTCCACCAAGGACTCGGAGAAGCACCTCCGCTCCGCCCAAGCCCTGTCCCGGCTGGGTCTGGCCGCGGCCCGGTTCGACTGCCAGGGCTGCGGCCAGAGCGGAGGCCGGATCGAACGGACCACCCTCACCGGCCGGGCCGAGGAGATCAGGGCCGTCCGGGACCTGCTCCTGGAGGACCCCCGGCTCAGCGGCCGGCCTCTCCTCTGGGGCTCCTCCTTCGGCGGCTCGGCCTCCCTCCTCCTGGCCGCCCGGGAGGGCGATTTCAAAGGGGTGGTCACCTGGTCCGCTCCCCTGGACTTCAGGGCCCTGGAGGACAGGCGGGAGGAGCTGGAATACCCCATGGAGCAGTCCTTTTTCGACGATCTGGAGAGCCTGGACCTGGTCGTCGAGCTCAAGGGGCTTGGCCCCTGCCTGGTGGTCCACGGGGAGGAGGACGAGCTGGTCCCCCTCGCCCAGGCCGAGGCCCTGGCCCGGACCCTGGGCCCGCCCTGCCGGCTGGTGATCCTCCACGGGGCCGACCACAGCCTGACCACCAGCGGGGCGGCGGACCTGGCCCTGGCCGAGAGCCTGGCCTGGGTGGAGGACCTCTGTCCGGAGAATCTTGACCAGGCCGCTGATTGAGAGGACGGCCGCGGCCTTGGGCTCCGGGGAGGGCCTCCCTGGTCAGCTTAAGCTTATGATCTTTATGGGTTGAACAATTTCATCGAGAATCGGGAGAGGACCATGAAGCCCCAGTCAAAGACAGAGCCCAGGAAAGATCCCATGGAGCCCCATGGCCGGGAAAGGCTGCCCCGGATGTTCGGCGACCTGCCGACCATGCTGGGCGGAAGGCCGGCCCTCTCGCCCGGGGAGATGGCCGGCCTGGACGTTGTCTTTCTGGGCCTCCCCTGGGAGGGGACCCTGACCTGGGGCGGCTTCTCCGGTTGCGAGCTGGCCACCAAGACCATCCGCCACGCCTCGGCCCGCTACGGAACCTACCTGCCCGAGTACGACCTGGACGCCGGGGAGTTCCTCTCCCTGGGCGACGGGGGCGACCTGGCCGTGATCCCCGGCGATCCGGAGGCGACCATGGCCGCCATCCGGGCCAAGGTGGCTGAAGTCTACTTGAGCGGGGCCCTGCCCTTCCTCTTCGGGGGCGACCACTCCACCACCCCGGAGGCCGTGGCCGCCCTGGCCGAGCGAACCGGGGGCCGGGTGGGGGTCCTCCACCTGGACGCCCACCTGGACAACATGCCCGAGTACCGCGACGACCCCTACGCCCGCTGCAGCCCCCTCCACCGGATCATCAATCAAAAGGGGGTCAGGAGCCAATCCGTGGTCCACTTCGGCATCCGGGGGCCCCGCAACTCGCCCTTTCAGGCCCAGCTGGCCAGGGAGTCGGGGGCCCGGATCATGACCATCCGGGAGATCCGCCAAAAGGGGCTCGAAAATGCCCTCCAGGAGGCCCTGGACCTGGTCCACCAGGGGACCGAGGCGGTCTTCCTGACCGTCTGCTCGGACATTCTCGACGCGGCCCACAACCCCGGCGGTCCGCCCGATTTCGGCGGGCTGACCTCGGGCGAGCTCCTGGAGCTGACCTACCAGGCGGCGGCCAGGGGGATCAAGGGGATGGACTTTGTGGAGGTCTACCCTCTCCAGGATCCCCAGGGCCGCTCCTCCCACCTGGCCGTGTGGGCCTTTGTCCACGCCCTGGTGGGGCTGGCCGCTTCCAGGAGATAGGGGAGGGGACGGCCGTGGCCGGAAAGAAGATCCCCGCCACCCCGGCCCTGAGGGCCCTGGATCAGGCCGGGGTGGAGTACACCCCCCGGGAGTACAAGTACCAGGACCACGGCGGAACCAGGGTCGCCTCCCAGACTTTGGGCCTGGACGAGCACGCCGTGGTCAAGACCCTGGTCATGAAGGACCAGGCCGGAGAACCCCTGATCGTCCTCATGCACGGCGACAAGGAGGTCTCCACCAAGAGCCTGGCCCGGATCCTGGGGGTCAAATCCGTCGCTCCGGCCGAGCCCCAGGAGGTGACCAGGCTGACCGGCTACCAGGTGGGCGGGACCTCCCCCCTGGGCACCCGGAAGCGGCTGCCGGTCTATGTCGAGGAGTCCATCCTCGACCTGGACCTGATCGCCCTCAACGGCGGCCGGAGGGGTCTCCTGGTGGAGGTAAGCCCCCGGGAGCTGGCCCGGCTCCTGGACTGGACCCCGGTCAGGGTGGCAGTCTAGGGCCCGAGCTTGAGGGCAACCAGGAACTGGCCATGGTCTACAAGCTCCTGGCCGACGCCGCCGTTCTCCTCCACCTCCTGTGGATCGTCTTCCTTGTCCTGGGTCTTGTCTGGGCCTGGCGCTGGCCAAGAGCGGCCTATGTCCACCTGGCCGGGCTCGGCCTGGTCCTGGTCCTCAACCTGGGCGGCTGGTACTGCCCCCTGACCGACCTGGAGGTCTACCTCCGTTCCCTCCACCGTCCGGAGGTGACTTACCAGGGCTCCTTGGCTATCAATTACCTGGAGAGGATCGTCTACCCCGACCTGCCGGAGACGCTCCTCAGGCGGGCCGCGGTCCTCTGGGCCGTTCTCAACCTGGCCGGCTATGCCCTTCTGGCCAGGAAACGGCTGAGGAGACGCCGGGAATCAGGAGGGGGCGCCCTATGATTTCACCTGGGGGGAGAGGTTAAAAAATGATCGGCCCCTTCCTCGTCCTTAAGCTGGGCGCCTTCCTCCTGGCCGGCCTCCTCTTGGCCGAGCTGAAGGGGGGAGCCCGGATCAGGTTGGCCTTCAAGGCCCCTCTCTCGGCCCTCTTTGTTTTGACCGCCCTCCTCCAGCCGGGGGCCGGCTCGGGCTACGGGCTCCTGGTCATCCTGGGCCTTCTCCTCTGCCTGGCCGGCGACGTCTGCCTGGCCCTGCCCGGGGAGGCCGCCTTCAGGCTGGGGCTGGCCTCCTTCCTGGGAGGCCACCTGGCCTATGTGGCCGCCTTCTCCTTGGTCGCGCCGCCCCCGGCCTGGCTGACCTGGCGGACCCTGGTCGTGGCCGGGGTCAGCGCGGCGGTCTTTTTCCGGCTCAGGCCCCGCCTGGGCCGGCTCAAGGTCCCGGTCCTGGCCTACGTGGCCGCCATCGCCCTCATGGTCTCGGCGGCCTGGGGGGTCAAGGCCGCCCCCACCCTCTCCCCCCGGGGTCCGGCCCTCATCTTCTTCGGGGCCGTCCTCTTCTACCTCTCCGACCTGTTCGTGGCCCGGGACCGGTTCGTGGCCCCGGGCTGGCTCAACCGGCTCCTGGGCCTGCCCCTCTACTACACCGGCCAGTTCCTCCTGGCCTTCTCCGTCGGGCTGGTCAACTAGCGCCGGTTAACCAGCCAGACCCCCACCGAAACCGCCACCAAACCCAGGAGGAGACCCCAGGTCAGGGTGTCGGCCATGATCAGCCAAGAGGCGATGACCCCGAAGATGGGGGCCAGGAAGGTGAAGGCTCCCAGGACCGTGACCTTGTAGCGCTTGAACATGGAGAACCAGATCAGGTACGAGACAAAGGCCACCGCCACCGACTGATAGAGGAGGTTGCCGGTCACGGCCCAGGTCAGGTGGAAGTAGGGCCGCTCCAAAAACAGGCTGGCCAGGGCCAGGATCGGGGCGGAGGGGGCCAGCTCCCAGAAGAGTACCTGCTCGAACCTGACCCGTCCGACCAGCATCCGGCCGACGTAGACATTGGTGCAGCCCCAGCACAGCCCGGCCACCACGCAGAAAAGGTCGCCCGCCAGGCTGGCCTGGCCGCTGGACGGCCGGCCCCAGAGGATCAGGGCCACCCCGGCAAAGGCCAGGCTTAAGCCCACCGACCGGCTCAGGTTCAGGCGGTCGCCGGAGACGAAGAAGTGGGCCAGGAGGGCGGTGAAAAAGGGCTGGGTGTAGAGCAGGACCGCCCCCCGGGAGGCCAGGGTCAGGTCCATCCCGATGAAGAGGAAGATGAACTCCACGGTGAAGAAGCAGGAGACCGCCGCGGCGTGGAACCAGGACAGGTTGGGCTCCCAGAGACGGTAACCCTTGTGGAGGCACCACAGGTAGAGGCACACCCCGGACACGGCCGACCGTACGGCCGAGGAGAGAACCGGCGAGATATCGGTGTAGGCCAGCTTCATGAAGGCGTGGTTGAGCCCCCACGAGGCGCAGAGGATAACCAGGATCGTGGTCCCCCTCAGGTCCAATCTGCCCGGGCTCTCAACCAAGATCGGCCTCCTCGAAGTTCTCCATGATCCTTCTCTCCTTTTGGGGCAGGGATACCGCCCGGCCGGCCTGGAGATCATAGCAGACACAGACCGTTGTGGCCTTGAGAACCAGCCTCTTTGTAGTCAGGGCCAGGATCCGGTAGACGAACTCGAACTTGTGCCGGACCCAGTTCCGGGAGCTGATGAAGATCTCCAGCTCCTCGCCCAGGGTGACCGGGGCCTTGAACTCCACCTCGGCCCTGGCGATGACCAGGCCGATCCCGGACGGCGGGGAAAAGACGGCCAGTTGCTGGCAGTAGGCCACCCGGGCCTCCTCCAGATAGGTCAGGTAGGCGGCGTTGTTGACGTGACCGTAAACATCCAGGTCGAAAAACCTGGGCTTGAGTCGGATAGAGAAATGGTCCTTGCTCACCTGGGCCTCTTGGTAAAAAAGGAAGGGTCTGGCGAAGGGGGATTATATATCCTTCCCGCCTGGTCAGGTCAAAGAATAGTCGCCCCCGGACCGTCTTGCCTTGCCCAGGGGCTGATGCTAATCTTGTTTTATGGAAAAGGTTCCCATCACCCGCCAGGGCTACGAACGCCTCTACTGGCAGCTCAGGTACCTGTGCCGGTTCGTCCGGCGGGAGATGATTGAAGACCTGGCCGAGGCCCGGTCCCATGGGATCACCAGCCGCAACCTGGAGTGGCGGACCGCGCGGGAGAAGCAGCACCTGGTGGAGTCCCGGATCAAAGAGCTTAAAAGTAAGCTCACCAGGTGCGAGATCAGGCTCTCCCCGGCCACCGACGGAGAACGGGTCGACTTCGGCCTTTTCGTGGAGATCCTAAGCGAACACGACGGCCGGGCGGCTATCTACCAGATGGTGGGTCCCTTCGAGTCGGACGTCTCGGCCGGGCGGCTGTCCGTGGATTCTCCGGTGGGCCAGGTCCTGATGGGCTGCCGCAAGGGCGACCGGGTGACGGTCCTGGCCCCCGGCGGAATCAGGACCTACCTCATCCTCGACGTCTTCGGCCTCCCCGAGAGCTTCTACGGCGGTGAGGAGCTGACCTTCCTGACGGCCGGGGGGTGACCCGGGATGCCCCCCCGCTGCTTCGGCGACCTCCAGACCGTCTTCCCCCCAGGCCCTGACGGGCTGCGTTATTCACCGCCCCGGTGCTTGGAGTGTGATGATCGGGTGGACTGCTTGAGGTCCGCCCTGGCCACCCCCGAGGGAGCGGCCGTGGAGCGGGGCGGAGTCAGGGAGGGCCGGGGCATGGGCCGGCTGGTGAGGGGTCTCAAGCGCTGGTCGGCCCTGAAGGCCGCCCGGGGCAAGGATGACCAGGGGGAGGGCCGGTGAAGGACCGGCGGGCGATGGAGCACCCCCTGGCCCCCCTGGCCGGCCCCGGACCGGTCCCCTGCGCTTGGGCCGCGAGCGGCCCGGCCGGATCCGGTTTCCGGGCCAGGCCCCTCTTCCCCTGGGAGGACGGGGACCTGGGACCGGTCCGGGCCGGCTGGAGAACCCTGACCGGGGTCCTCCTGCGTCCGAACCTGTTCTTTACCCGGCATCGGCCCGGCCGCGGCTCGGGGCCGGTCCTGGTCTTCGGCCTGGTGGCTACGGCCACGGGGATGATGCTGGCCCTCTTCCTGTCCCGCCTGGCCGCCCTTTTGCCTTCCGGCCCGGCGGACGGGGGCGGTTCCCCGGCCCCCGGGCTGGGTCTGGTCCTGACCCTGACCGGGATCGTGGCCGCCCCGGCCCTGGCCCTGGCCCTCCTGGTCTTCCAGGCCCTCTGGATCCATTTCTGGCTGGTTCTCTTCAGGGCCGGCCGAAAGGGCCTGGGGGCCACCTTGCGGGCCGTCTGCTACGCCTCCCCGGCGGCTCTTTTCCTGGGGATACCTTTTCTGGGCCCGGTCCTGGCCTGGCTCTCGGGGCTGCTCATCCTGACCATCGGCCTGGCCAGGCTCCAGGGGGTGGGCGCCCTCCGGATCCTGGCCGCCCTCTTCCTCCCCCCCCTGGCCCTGGGCCTGGGGTTGGCCGGGCTGGGCTGAGGATCAGGGCCGGGAGGCCGGATCCGGTCCCCGGAGGACGATCAAAGAAAGGCTCGGCATGCCCTCCACCACCTTCGACCTCGATCAATCCCGGCGGACCAGGATCCTCCTCATCCGGCACGGGGTGGTGGCTCCCGAGGCCAGGGACCGCTTCAACGGGCGGACCGAGGCCCCCCTGGACCCGGAGGGCCAGGCCCAGCTCCACCGGGTGGCGGACTACCTCTCGGCCGACCCGCCCACGGCCATCTACTCCAGCCCCCTCCAGCGCTGCCGGGACTCGGCCGCGGTTCTGGGCCGGGCCTTCGGGCTTGAGGTCAGGATCGAGCCGGACTTGAGGGAGATGGACTTCGGGGAGCTGGACGGGCTCAACTACGCCGAGGCCCATCAGCGTTTTCCGGGGGAGAGCCGGGCCTGGTACCACGATCTGGCCGGCTACCGGCTCCCGGGGGCGGAGACCATGTCCGAGGTCCAGGAAAGGGCCTGGGCCGCGCTGGAGGCGGTGGTCGCCGGCCATCCCGGGACAACGGTGGCCGTCCAGGCCCACGGAGCGGTCAACCGGCTCATTCTGGCCCGGGTCCTGGACCTGGCCATAGATCAGATCCTCACCCTGGCCCAGGATTACGGCTGCCTCAATATCCTGGATTTCTGGACCGACCGGGTGATCATCAAGGGCCTCAACTTCCAGCCGGGCCCCTGCCTCCCGCCCCGGCCCTTTGACGGGACCTGACCCCCGCCCTGCCCTTAAGGATGGCCGGCTCGGCCCGGATATTTCATCATCTTTTCAGCCTAGGGGGCCAGACCCGGGAGATGGGTCCCGCTTCTAGATTGCCTCGTGAAATGTCCGGGCTATCCCGGTTCCAGGGCCTTGAGGATGGTGTAGGTCTTCAGGTGCCTGATCATCCTCCCCACCTCGGCCTCCTGGGAGGGGGCGTTGACCCTGACCGCCGAGCTCCGGGAGGACATGTCCTTGACCACCAGCCCCAGGTTGTAAAGGACGAAGCCGGGCAGGAGGTCCGACTGGACCTCGTACTTGGCCTCCTTGGCCTGATGGGGCCAGGCGGTGACGTCGATCCGGATGAAGGCGTCCACCCGGTCCCCGAACTCCTCCTTGAGCGCCAGCCAGAACATCTCGCTCAGCCGCTGGGTTTTTTTGTCGATGGAGGGCCAGCGGCAGTCGTACATGACCCAGGCGAACCTCTCCTGGGAGACGGTTTGCCTGAACCTCTTGACCGAGACCTCCTCTCCCCGGGGGTGGTACTTGTCCGGCGGGAGCCCCTCCCCGGTCTGGCCGGCCAGGACCCGGGCCGGCCGGCCCGCGGCCGCGCCCAGCCCCAGCCAGAGCCCCAGCCAGAGGGATTGGCCGAGAAACCGCCGCCGGCCGGAGCCGGGGATCCGTCCCGGACCGGCGATCCGGCCCGGCACTCCGCCGGATCGTTCCCGGCAACCTTTTTCAGACCAGCCCATGGCTGCCATTGTCTCATAAAAGCATGTAAATTGTAATCTTTTAAGACGGATGGGGGAAAAGATCGGGAGGCGGGAGGCCCCGGCCGGTCAGACCCGATGCTCCGCCGGCAAGAGATCGGCTTAATAAAGGCCGGTCCGGGGACCTGGGAAAGGGAATGCCTTGTGGTGGTCGGCAGGGGGATCCAGGTCAGTTCAAGAAAACAGTCAGCCTGTTCTCCGCCTCCTCCACCCTATAGGCCTTCAGGTCGGACTTGGCCGAGCCGGAGATGAGCCCGCCCTGGTAGTCGAAGGTGGACTTGCCCACCGAGCAGCACTCCACCTTGTCCTTGTCCGCCAGGGGGTCGATCCGCCGCCCGCCGTGGGGGCACTTGTTCAGGAAGGCGTGAAAGGCGCCGTCAAGGCCTTTGACGACCAGGACCCGGGCCGGCAGCCCACCCCCCTCCAGGCGGACCGCTCCCCCCGGCCGGGCCAGCTCCGGGGTCCGGGCCAGGTCCAGCTCCAGCCGGCCGGAGCTAAAGGACCAGGAGTCGGCCTCCAGCGGCGGCTTGGTGGTGCAGCGGCCCAGGATCCGGCTGAAAAAGGACATCCCCCCACCTCCTACTCAAACAGATCTACTAAAAAGCAGCCCGGGGGGGACCCCCCCGGGCTGGTAGCTTAAGCCCGAACTGAAGCCGGACCCATATCCCGGACCAGATGGGGAGGGCCTCCCCTGGTCCGGGTTGGTCTAGTTTAGAACCTTCTTGAACTCCTCGGTCAGGGCCGGGACCACCTGGAACAGGTCGTCGACCACGCTGTAGTCGGCCTTGGCGTGGATCGGGGCGTCCGGGTCCTTGTTGATGGCCACGATGACCTTGGAGGAGGACATCCCGGCCAGGTGCTGGATCGCTCCGGAGATGCCGCAGGCGATGTAGAGGTTGGGCGAGACCACCTTGCCGGTCTGTCCCACCTGGTCGGAGTGGGGCCGCCAGCCGGCGTCCACGGCCGACCGGGAGGCACCCACCGTGGCCCCCAGGACCTCGGCCAGCTCCTCCAGGATCTTGTAGTTGGCCGAGTCCTTCATCCCCCGGCCGCCGGAGACGATGATCGAGGCCTCGGTCAGGTCGACCTTCCCGCTCTGGTCCGCCAGGACCTCCACCACTTCGGTCCACTTGGTCCCCGTGTCCGGGCTGACGTTCTCCACCGCCGCCGTCCGGGAGGGGTCCTCGGCCACCTCCATGACGTTGGGCCTGGCCGTGGCCAGGTGGAGGTCGGTCTTGGCCTTCTCCTCCACCACCACCTTCCCGGCGTACATGGGCCTGGTGGCGATGAGCTTGCCGCCCTCCATCCTGAAGGCGGTGCAGTCCGTGGACAGGCCGGCCTTGAGCTTGGCCGAGAGACGGGCCGAGAGGTCCTTGCCCTGGGCCGAGGCGCTCATGAGCATCACCGCCGGCTGGCCCCCGGCGGCCAGGGCGGCCACCGCGCTGGCGTGAACCTCGGTCAGATAGGGCTCGAACTCGTCGGAGTCGGCCACCAGGACCTTGTCCGCCCCGTAAGCCCCCAGCCCGGCCGCCTTGTCGGCCACGCCCTTGCCCAGGAGGACCGCCGTCACCGCCATCCCCGCCGAGTCGGCCAGCCGCCGGGCCTCGCTCAGGGACTCATGGGTGACCTTTCTTATCTCTCCACCTCTGGTTTCGGCAACCACCCAGATTCCGCTAGCCATTGTTCACCTCCCTAGACAATCTTGGCCTGGTTGTGGAGCAGGTCGGCCAGCTTGGCCGCCTTCTGCGCCGCGCTCTCGCCCTCGATGACCTGGCCGGCCGCCCTGGCCGGCGGCGGACTCATCTTGGCCACCTCGATGAGCGCCCCGGCCTGGCCGGCCTGGGAGCCATCCAGGCCGAGGTCGGCCAGGCTCTTGGTCTCCAGGGGCTTCTTCTTGGCCTTCATGATCCCCGGCAGGGAGGCGTAGCGGGGCTCGTTGAGGCCTTTTTGGGCGGTGATGACCGCCGGCAGGGAGGACTTGATAACCAAGGTCCCGCCCTCGATGGGCCGCTTGGCGGTGAGGGAGCCGTCCTCCACCGTCAGCCCGGTGATGACCGTCACCGCCGGGACGTTCAGGAGCTCGGCCAGGCAGGAGCCCAGCTGCCCCCGGTCGTCGTCCACGGCCCGCTGGCCGCAGAGAACCAGGTCGCAGGACATGCCCTTGATGGCCGCGGCCAGGGCCGTGGCCGTTGAGTATGAGTCGCCCTTCAGGGCGGCCTCGTCGTCGATGTGGACGGCCTGGTCGGCCCCCATGGCCAGGGCCGTCCGCAAGGCCTCCACGGCCCGCTTGGGACCCACGGAGACGACCGTCACCGTGCCGCCCTTGGCCTCCTTGATCTTGAGGGCCTCCTCCACCGAGAACTCGTCGTAGGGGTTCATGACCCATTTGATCTCCGACTCGTCGATGGACTTCCCGTCCCCGCCGACCTTGATCTGGGCCTCGGTGTCTGGAACCTGCTTTAAGCAGACTATGAGCTCCACTTACCTGCCTCCTTTTCAGCGGAAGGCCGGACCCGCCCGGCCCCCTCCGTTAATCCGCCTTGTCGGCCAGCAACCCCGATAAAAAACACCGGCTGATCTGCTGGGCCGCCGTCTCCAGGGAGAAGGACCTCTTGGTGGACAGAACCCAGTAGACCGACATCTCGTCCAGGGCCCCGAAAAAGGCCCTTTTGGCGATATCCGGGTTGATGTCGGCCCGGAGCAGACCCTGGCGCTGGCCCTCCTCCACGATGGAAGCGATGATGTTGAGGTACTGGATGAACTTCTCGTTGTGGTAGTCCTTCATGAACTTGGAGGACTGGCGCACCTCCACCTGGAGAATCTCGGCCACTTCCCGCCGGCTGTCAACCATTCCCAGATGGGTCAGGGCGAATATCTCCAGCTTGCGCCGGGGATCGCCCTCCCCGGCCAGGGCCTCCTCCAGCCGGTCGATGACCTTCTGCATCTCCACCTCGAAGAGGGAGATGAGGATGTCGTCCTTGTTACGGAAGTAGAGGTAGATTGTTCCGTCGGCCACGTTGGCCAGCCGGGCGATCTCGGAAACCTTGGAGGAGTAGAACCCCTTTTTGGCGAAGACCTTCAGGGCCGCATCAAGGATCTTTTGGTATTTGTCGCCCTTCGAGTTCCGGCTGCTTTTGGCCATATCCCAATCACCGCTGGCGCTGATTCAGGGGGCGAAGAATGAATGACAGTTCATTCACCTATCACGGCCCGGACGGGAGTGTCAAGGTTTTTCTAGCCCGATGATCTCCTGGAGACCGCCGAAAAGATAAGATAAAAGATAGGCAAATAAAGTAGTTGAGTCTGTTTTGAAAGGGTCTTACCCGATGGCGGTTGGGACCCTTCGCCCAATGGTGAAAATTTGGCCTCCTTCATCCTTCGGACGGGCCGATTTGGCCTCATCTGCCGTGGATCGGGACGCTCGCGGCGGGGAGGCTCCAGCTTCGTGTCCCGGGCCTTGCCTCTGCGGCCAACTTAAGCTCGTGAAATATCCGGGGCAGGCCTGGCGGGACCGAAATTCTCCAGTCCGGTCATGCGGTTGTTGACTTTGAGGCCATTCCCGCTAAAATGGAGCCCTGGGTTGGCCCAATGGTCCAATAAACCATTATAACAAGGGGGTTCCATGTTTAACCGGAAGGCCCAGGAAGATCTTAGGCCGGAGGCCGGCGAAGACCACCGGGAGCCGAAACCAACCCTCTCCCCGACCCAGGGCCCAAGTCGGGACAAGGCGGTCATCGGCCGCTCCATCAGCATCAAGGGCGAGGTCAGCGGGCAGGAGGATCTGGTGGTCGAGGGCTCCATCGAGGGACAGATCCTTCTGGAGAACCAGCACGTGACCATCGGCCCCTCGGGCCGGGTCCAGGCCGAGGTCAAGGCCACCGAGGTGACCATAGAGGGCCGGATGGTGGGCAACGTCCAGGCCCGGGAGAGGGTGGTCATCACGGCCAAGGGCAGCCTCATCGGGGACATCCAGGCCGCCCGGCTCCAGGTCGAGGACGGGGCCCATCTCAAGGGAACGGTCACCCTGGCCCCCCGGGAGAAGGACAAGGCCATCCCCCTCAACCGGCCCGGACCGGCCAGCGGGAAGGAGAAGGAGGAGGCGGCCGGCTAGCCCGGAAATTTCACGAGCCCAAGTTGGCCGCAGATGCAAGGCGCGGGACACCAAGCCATGGTCACCCTCTGGCGAGTGTCACTTAGGCGCGGCAGATGCAATCAAACCGGCTCGCCCGAAGGGTTGAGGGCGCCAAATTATTTTCAATGAATGATGGTTACAAACCGTCACCCTACGAAACCGCCCCATCTAGGGCTCAGCATTGTGGAATATTTACCCATTTGCTGACCTCTTTGGCGGCCTTCATGAAATACTCGGGCTAGGCATGGTTCAGACTCACGCCGTCCCGGCTCGGACGTCAAGCCTGGGGATCAACACCCTGACCCTTTTCCTGGACCGGCTGAAACCTCACCGGAACCCGACCATCCTCGACCTGGGGCCGGTCTCCAACCACAACCTCAACTACCTGGCCGGGGAGCTGGGGTTGAGGGTCCAGGTCTACGACCTCTACCGGGAGGCCGGGGGCGACTTGCGCTCGGCGGTGAAGAGGCTGGCTCCGCCGCCCCAGACCTTTGACGGCATCCTGGTTTGGGATCTGATCGATTTTCTTGAAAAAGATCAGGCCAGAGAGCTGGTGGACAAGCTGGGGCTGGCCATCAAGCCGGGGGGGGCGGTTCAGGCCCTTTTCGGAGACGGGCCCGATCCCACCGCCAAGGTCAAGCAGTACCTCATCGAGTCCCTGACGGTCCTGAGCGTCCGGGAAACCCTCTTCACGGCGCCCCGCCGGACCTGGCCCAACCGGGAGATCCAGGAGCTGTTCAAGGGCTTCGAGACCCTTCACTCCTTCATCCACAGCACTGGCTTAAGGGAGTTCATCCTCCGCCGCCCCTCGACCCCCTCCCCGACGGACGAGGAAGCCTAGGCCCCGGGAGATGAAGCTTCTCCTCCACGTCTGCTGCGGGCCGTGCCTGGTCTACCCCCTGAGGGCCCTTGAGGAGGAGGGGATCGAGCCCCGGGGCTTCTTCTACAACCCCAACATCCAGCCCTACACCGAGTTCGAGAGGCGCCTTAGGAGCCTGGAGGGCTACGCCGCGGCCAAGGGGATGCCCCTGATCGTCAGGGACGACTACCCCCTGGAGGAGTGGCTCCGGGGGGTGGCCTTCAGGGAGACCGACCGCTGCCGCTACTGCTACCACCTCAGGCTCTCGGCCGCGGCCAGGCTGGCCAAGAAATCCGGCTTCGAGGCCTTCACCACCACCCTCCTCTACTCCCGCCGCCAGAACCACGGGCTGATCAGGGACCTGGGCCGGGAGGCGGGCCAGGAGGCGGGGGTGGCCTTCCTCTACCGGGACTTCCGGGCAGGCTGGCGGGAGGGGATAAAGGGAAGCCAGGCGGCCGGCCTCTATCGCCAGAGCTACTGCGGCTGCATCTACTCCGAGCGGGACCGCTTCCAGGGCCGCGGCCCGAGGCCCTCCAGGCGTTGATGAGGCTCGACTCCTCCCTCCACTAGTGATAAATAGGGGAGCCATGGACAGGGCCGACCAAATTCTCTTCGGTCTCAGCC
>Ga0068714_10002876_pt1 | contig 21231 bp, 15 predicted proteins | sample MTBNYHSulfiMetaG_FD_62988 | JGI IMG/M metagenome (GOLD analysis project Ga0068714, IMG submission 62988) | Enrichment culture microbial communities from rom New York Harbor, USA that are MTBE-degrading - MTBE-NYH (New York Harbor Sulfidogenic)... | ecosystem: Environmental > Aquatic > Marine >... | reverse complement strand
TCGAGCCCATCGGAAACATTCCCCCCGTCGAACTGGAACAGGAGTATTATCAATTACAGGGTGCTCAAGCCATGGTGGCCTGACTCAAACAAATGAGCCTCCGGAAAATCCGGGGCGGTTCAGTGTCGATCCCACCGAAATATTCAGTGTCTGACTTCGTTGGGTTTGTGAAGGGGAAGAGCGCCATCAAGATCCTGGACCTATATCCGTCCCTGAAACGAAGATACTGGGGACGCCATTTCTGGGCCAAAGGGTACTGTGTCAGCACCGTTGGCCTGGATGAAGAGCAGATCACCAAATACGTCAGGTGGCAGCAAAACCATGACCGTAGAAGGGATCAACTCAAGCTTTGGTAATCAGACCCTTAAAGGGTCACCCTTCATGCCACCCCTTTTAGTGGTGGTCGTTGACTGAGTATATCTTGGCGCCATTCCACGCCAATATTATGAAATACAAATTTGATCCCGGTCTCTTGAGACAAACAAGGAAGCTTTTACTGTGATCCTGTGAGCCGCAGCGTGGTGGTGATATTGAATTGGTGGAAATCTACTTTGGAATATTGCAGCATAAGCCCGCTGGAGCGTTGATAGGTAAAGTCAATGCGCTGAATGGAATTGGTTTCACTAATGGATACAGTATCGCCATCAACTCTGTCCACGCTTACCGTAAAACCGGTCACCGGATCCTGGTCCAGAATTTGGCCGGTCCTTAGAGCCTGAAGCCCGTTTGGCGGCACCCAAAGACCTCCGAATTGGGCGCTGCCGGTTACCAAATTGGCCTGAACGGTCTGGGGTATCGAGGGAATGGGCCCGGCCAGAGCGCTCTTGAATAAAAACTGGGCCCAGTCTCTGCCCCGCTGCAGGACCGTAAAGCTGGCTGAGATGGGAGCGCTTACCGGGCGGGCGCCGTAGGGGACCTGCAGGGCGCCTTGGTAGTTTAACACCCTGACCTGGTTGAGCCAGGCGGGCGCCGGCTGCCCGGCCCAGGGCACGGACACCCTGCGCGAGCTTTTCAGGGTGCACTCGGTATAGGTGACGGCCTTGACGGTAGGCGCGGCCGTGGCCCCGAATAACAAGGCGCCGCTGTTAAGGTCATAGGCCAGCACATTGCGTGATTTGAGTGAGCCGGTACGCAACTCTCCCCCGATACCGGTAAACTCGTTGGATAGACTTGTACTTTCAAATTGAATGCGCAGGACCGGGTAGGTGTTGCCGCCCATTGAATGGTTCATGCGCAACACGGTCAGGCCGCCGAAGGTACCATTGCGCGCCCTTTGCAGTACCGCCGGATTAGCCCACCAGTCCTGGCCGAATCCGGGGATGGTTACCACGGAGGAGGCGCTTATCAGCGCCAAGGGCCCCGTGTATTTGGGGTAGCCATAGGCCCGGACTTCCAACACCACCTGCTGCTGATCCATGGCCACCACAGTCACCTGGGTGTAGCCGTTTCCGGCTCCGGCGGTTTCCTGGCCCGGCGTTGCTTTTTTGTAGTGCTCTCCGGTTTGGGGATCCACCCAATTTCCATTGGGATCGCGCTGCCAATATTCATCGGTGCCTGGTACATTGGCCAAGGCGCTGTAATAGGAAAGCCGCATGCCGGGCCGCAACCAGTTTGGCGCCGGAGCGGTCTGCAGCTCCTGAAAGCCTCCTATCACCGGTCTGGGTGCTTGGGCTTCGGCGCTGATCAGAGTCACCAAGATAAGGATTAGAGCCAGCCCCAATACAATCCCGCAACGAGTTGCCGGGCCATTGAATTTGGGTCGCATAAGAATACTCCTTGCCAAGATACTATCTGCACCTGCCGCAGTTTCAGTTGACCCTGAAACTGCTGAAAACTTGCTGGAAAATGGGTAGCAAACTCTGGTACTGCTCTTGTGGCGAAGAAAAAATCATCAAAATCTGATGGTTATCCGTTAACAGCAGGAAATAGTCGGCCAGGTGGTATTGACCGGCGGGGGTGCCGCTCGCCTGGATAAGTAAGGCATTGCGCCCCGAGACCTGAAGGTCATGTCTGCTCATTTGACGCCAATTGGGGATGTTGAGCTTCCATTGTTCGGTCATATTCTGGGCGAACTGTTCCAGGTTCATGGCCTGTTTGGGCATGGCCATGACCGCAATCTGCGCCAGGCCGCCCGGAGCAGTCGCCATGACCACACCCATTTGCTGCTGAACAGACCAATCGGCCGGAACTGAAAGCGCAAAAGCGCCGCCTTGATCCCTGACCGGCTTCATACCAACCGGCTCTGGCTGCGGTGTGGGCTGCGGCGCAGGGGGTTGAGGCGGCGTTGGCGGCTGCTGGGCTCCCTGATCTGGCAACGGCGCGGGTGGCGGCGCGGGCGCAGCGCCTAACTCCAGGCTGGCTACTATGTGGCCGAAAGTGAGCTGAAGACGGGGGAAGTCGGCTTTGGGGCAGTTAAGCGCCATCATGACCTGGTGCTGGTCCGTGTGCACCAGAATATAGTCCGCATGCATGTCCACGCCTTGAGTCCGGCTGGAGGCCCGGATCAGGATGGCCTGCCGGCCTGCAATTGTTATGGGCTGCTGGCCAACCATTTGCCACCCAGGTATTTGCTGCTGCCAGGTCTGGACCATGGCCTGGGCCCATTGCCCCAGGGCGCTTGAGCCCCGCGCCTCGCTGACCGCCACGGCATTGGCCCGCTGATCCGGGCTATGGACCATTATCACGCTGCCCTGGCGCTGAACCTGCCAATCGGGGGGGGCCTGGAAGCTGAAGACGCCGTTGGGGTCCTGCACCTGCCTGCTTTGGCCCGTCACCACCGGCGGCTGCGGGAGAGGCGCTGGCTGCGGCTGGGGAAGGGACTCCGGCTGCGGCGTGACCAGGGGACCCGGTTGTGGTAGCGGTTGAGGCGCCGGTGGTGGAGCCGGCTGGGGGGTTGGTTGGGGCCCTGGTGCGGGTGATGGCTGCAATCCTGCATTATCAGTGGCAAAACGCCAGGAGCGGTAGATATTCACTAAAGCGGGATGGAGCGCCTCGGCCTTATTGCTTGGGCGCTCAAACTCCAAAAGAACCTTAAACCGGTCGGTCAGGGCAAAAAACAGGTCTTCCACGAATGGATTGCCCCTGTCATCGCTGTAAGAGGCAAAGATATGGAGCACCGGAATGCCATCGACCTCGAGGGTGTTCCTTTTGGTCTCCTTCCAGTCGGTTTTGTTGTTTTTGTTGATCTGCGCCACCCGCTCGGCCCATTGGTCGGCGCTGGTCCCGTCATTGAATGAGGAGGTGAGCGAAACCCAGGCCTCACCCTGGGGCGTCTGGGCCTCCATGCCCAGGCTGGTCTTTTGCAGTTCCCAGTCGGGCGGTACCTGCAGGGTGCAAACCCGGTTGGAGTCGGTGAGGGTTTGCAGCCCGTTTGTCACTGGTGCCGGTTGTGGTGCCGGTTTTGGTTTGGGCTGGGGCTCGGGTTGCGGAGCCGGTCCGGAACCGGTTTCGTGCACTTCGAAGCTGGCTATTATGGCTTGCAGGTCCTTTTGGTTCTGCTTGACGTTATCAACCGGGCTGGTCAAAACCAGGGAGATTTGCTGGGAGTTGGTCATGATCAGAATACAGCGGGTCACGTGGCCGTGACCGGCGGGTCCCCCCAGCCACTCCAGTATGACCGATGGAAAACCCATGACCATAGCCTTATCCTTGGAGCGCAGTTCAAAGGGGGAGTATTTTTTCTCCAGGTTACCGATATAGGCCTTGGCCCATGTTATTATGTCCCCATATTCCTTTGGCGCTGATTCGGTACGCAGGTGAAGCTCGGTCTCCGGATTAACCGCGCTGATGCCGCCCTCGACAACATGGGGCTGCCACCTGTTGGGTATGGAGATCAGGTAGGCTCCATGCGGATCCTGCAAATGCTGCATATCGGATACAAGGGCCGGCTCTGTGACAATCGTCTTGAGGGGCGCACCAATGATGTCGCCTATATACCACACCCTTATGGGATGAATGCCCTTATCCTCGGGCAGGGAGACGCCGGCGGCCAGGTGCCGGCCGTCAGGGCTGAAGGCCAAGGCGTTTGCATATCTGGCTTCAGGATCGACCAGGGTGCGCACCTTTTCGCCGGTGGCCGCATTCCATATCAGGATATTCGCCTGTTGGCAGGAATCCTTGCGCAGGCCACAGGCGTCGCAAGCTAGGAAATTACCGTCCGGGCTGATGGCCAAATCATAGGTCCCCATGGCCGGGTTGCTGATCACCTGACTTTCGCGTCCTTTGGCCAGGTCCCAGATGCGGATGGTGTGATCGCTGGCGGCGGAGACCAGGGTTTTTCCGTCCGGGTTGAACACCACCATATTGACCGCGTTGTCATGCCCCCGTAAAAGGCCCACCGCCCTGGGTTGGCTGGATTTGAGGTCCCAAAGCTTGATGGTCTTGTCAGACGAACCCGAGGCCAAGTATTTGCCATCCGGACTGATAGCCAATGACTCCACAGGGCCCTCATGCCCCTTGAGCCGGTGCAGGGCTTGGCCTGCCCTGAGGTCCCACAGCATGATATTGTTATCTTCTGCGGAGGAGCCCGATGCCAACAGTTTGCCGTCCGGGCTGATGGCCATGGCGTAAATGGAGTTGTCATGCCCCGTGAGGGTGGCCATTTCCTTGTTGTCGACCAAGTCCCACAATTTGAGAGTCTTGTCGAAGGAGGCGGAAACCAGGAATTTGCCGTCCGGGCTGAAGGCCACCGCGCTGACAAAGTGCTTGTGCCCCACCAGGGTCCGCACCGACTGCCCGGTGGCCATATCCCATATGCGGATAGTGGAGTCATTGGATGCCGAGGCCAGGTATTTGCCGCCCGGGCTGAAGGTCAAATTTCTCACCCAGTTTTTGTGGCCAATAAGCGTGCAGAAGCTGTCGGGATCGCCGGCCGGACAGGCAACCTGTTGGCCGGCTGAGGTTTGAGCCAGAGACGGTCCGGCACATCCTAACAATATGGCCATGCTAAACGTCAGAGCCAGACCGAAAACCAGCCGGACGGCTCCCCGGGCTCCTACTTTTAACAAAGGCTTGACCAAGGGGTCCTTAAAAAGGTGGACTAACCAACCCATGCTGCTGCCCCCCTTCTGACCGGTCATAGAATGGTTCGGGTCGTGACCAGTTAGAGATTTCGAGTGTTAGTAGCCCTTATCAAGCCCCGGCTTTGGACCCTTGAACCGGCCCCTTAAGCCAAACGCAAATTAAGAGATCTATTTGGCGTGTCTAATTTAGATTATGTTCATCAAGTTATATTACAACCGCACCATAGGGATCATGCCGTACCCTACAAATACCCATGATTTGCAGACTATATTTCAGACAAACCTCTTCTTTTTGGAAAAATCAAAGGCCGGATTTTTTTACTCGAAGCCATCTCAAAATTGTCTCAATAGGACGATGATGCATGCTAACTCAAGCATGCCGAGGAAGTTCTCAAGGTGGAACTCGGACCTGACAACCAGACGCCGGAAGTTTTGAGGCCAAGCAATAAACCGCTCGACTTTCCAACGGTTGCGATATTTCCTAAGCGGCCGTCCATCTTGGGTTTTAGGCCTTTTTTATTCACCTTGTGTGGAGCAATCAATTCAAGGCCGATCGCCCCAAGTTCCCGGTCCAGGGGGTCGCTGTCATAGGCTTTAGCGCCGATAATTCGCTTCGGAAGTCGAACCATAAAACGCCCCCTAATGGTCTTTTCGACCAACCTCACTTCATGCGGCGAAGCGCTGTCCACGTGGAGGGCCATAGGAAAACCAGCGCTTGTAGGTTTACCAACCGCCCGCATAAATACCAACGTAGCGATAGAGAGTATTGTCCGTGGTCAGGCAATATACGGCCTGCTTATAAACTCCCCAACCATTACCGGCCGCGAATACTTCCTTTACTTTCAAACCGTCTGTGATGTTGGCCCATTGGGTCTGGCCGTCCAACAGCATCCAGACCTCTTCGCCGATCAAAACCACGACAATATTGTATCCGGCAGAGATCTTATTTATTCTATTCAGCCTGCCGGTGGGGAGATCGAAGGTAATATCCTCCCGGATTCCCCTGACCACCTTGGTTCTATCCGGGCTTATTGAGAATAATATGCTCGTTATGATCGTATTCAGCGAACCGGAGGTGCCGACGGCTATATCGGCGGCCGCACCTGCATAGGGCTCCCAGTAACCGCCATCAGGCCCCGGGGGGTATCCCAATTTCCAGATGTTCCCTAAGTCGTCGTCCAAGCAGTATGTACTTCCTCCAACCGCAATCTTCGCGGCCCTGGGCTCCCCCAGGGGGTAACACCGCCAGGGATCATCCCAGTTGACAAAGTCGCCAATGCATTCGTAGGCCGCCCCGGTATCGGGCTCGGTGTAGATAAAGCGTTCCGTGTTTCCCCCGGAGTACAAATTCTCAACATCGGCATACTGAATTGTTGCCCACTGGTGGACGTTATCGGGTCGGCGGGAGTACCATAAGATACCCGTGCCGTCAGGCGTAGCTGCTGCTTTCCATAAGAAGAAGTCGCTGCACGCAAAGGCCAACGCAGGCCCACTGATCTTGCTGTAGAAACCTGTGGTATACCGGGTATATAAATCGCCGCTGCCGAGAAGGGTGAAATACAACTTATCTCCGCTCGCGTATACCTTATCCACCTCGGAGGACAAGATTTCCCAGTCGGAGTTGTTCCTTCCCCGTGGAGGGAATTGGTTTTCTTCAAGGGTTCCATCTCCAAGATTGCCGATTTCGCCGCTCTCCGATGGTCTGGATATATCGGGGAGGGCCTGGGCCTGCCCGACAGTGATCGCGGTCAGAAAAAGAAAAGAAGGAATTACCAGAAGCAAAAGCTCCCTGCGAAATAGACTGCTTTTCGAAGTAGTCATCTGTCATCCTCCTAAATTTGACCCCCCGGTTAATGACTCGCTTAGCCAAGAATTCCTCCTTCCCCGATAGGCTGTGGTGAGCAAACCATCCCAACAACAATGAATCATGCCCGTCACCAATATTCCGGAAGAGGGAACCCGGAATTTAGATCGGCCTGGGCAATCTGCTCCAGGCCGGGATAAATCCCGAATAATAATAAGATGCTTGCGGGGATTGTGGGACCGAAGACAGAACAACATGGGTATACCCCTGGGCTAAAGAACCCATCCCGTCTCATCTCCCGCGAAACCATGCCTGATGGGAGATGGCGGGGCAACCGCGAGGTTGCAGCCGTATGGACCCAGTGTTTGCCTTAAGGAATCTATTTATTACCCGATATTAAGATTACTTCTACCTATGAGATAATGTCAATGAAAACCTAATCGATCTTTCCTTTGTCGGTCTATCCTGACATTAAGAGGTGGCGATTTTTTGGTCGAAGTTAGCCGCACTCTCCAAAGTCTTGATTAGCTTCTCTCTAGTCGACTCTGGACCACACTTGGACAATGCTTCACAGAAGACCGCAGCAGCGGAGTTAATGCATTAGAGAGTAGGTTCCCATTTAAAACAAGTCGACCCTGAAAGACGATCCGGCCCGGCTTAGGCCGTTCTTCCCGGTCCGGCCGGCCGGACCTTGGACACGGCAAGAAAACAATGGAGGACCGACCGAAATTATCTATAGTGGAACGATGAGTTTGTTTCCTGGCCGCCAGCCGTCGGCTTCATTGTCGGGGACCGCCCTGTCCCTGGCCCTGACCGGGCTGATCAGTCTGGGCCTGGGCCTGGCTTTTGCCTATTCCCAGCCCGGCCTGAAGCTGGATGGGGCCCTGTTCGACGGCCTGGTTCGAGCCATGACCCGACCCCAGCCCTCGGACAGGATCGTGGTCGTCCTCATCGGCGAGAAGGACTACCAGAGCCGGGCCACCCCGTTGGCCTTGTGGGGGCTCCACCTGGCCCCGTTGATGAACGCCCTGGCCCAGGCCCGGCCGGCCGCGGTCGGACTGGACCTGGTCCTGCCCCGCTTCCCGCTGATGCAGTTCGTCAAGCAGCACGACCGCCTGTTCTTCACCAGCCTAAGGAACCTGTCCCGATCCTGCCGGCTGGTCTCCGGCTACGGCCTCGATCCGGCCGGACGGCCGGTTCAGCCCTTTGTGATCTACCAGCGGATCATCGGCTCGGACAATTACGGCTACTTCAACCTGACCCCGGACTTTGACGGGGTCAACCGCCGCCAGACGGTCGCCCTGGCCGGATCGGCAGGCCAAGAGGTGGTCTCCTTCGCCGCCCGGCTGGCCGGACAGCATCCGGTCGCCGGCACGGTCATCGTGCCCGACTGGCGGCGGCCGGCCCGGTTCAAAACGCTGACCCTCGATCAGGCCCTGGCCGCCGACCCGGCCGTGTTCAGGGACAGGCTGGTCCTGATCGGCTTTGACTTCGATTTCCAGGACCGCCACGCCACCCCCTTGGACACCGGCCTGCCCGGGGTGCTCTTCCAGGCCCAGGCGGTCCAGACCCTGATGACCGGCCGGGAGCTGATCGATCCGGGCCGGCCGATTTCGTTGCTCGTCCCGGCCCTGATCGCCCTGGCCGTCGGCCTGGCCCTGACCGCCCGGCCGACGGTGGGCCGGACGGCCATCCTGGCCCTGGCCCTGATTCTGGGCCTGACCGGGCTGACCGCGGCCGGACTGGCTGTCGGGATGATCCTTTGCCCCTCGGCCGGCATGGCCGCGGCTGTCTTTTTCGCGGCCGCCCGGCTGGCCTCAGGCTACAGCGTGGTCAACGCCACCTTCGGCCGCCACGTCAGCCCCCAGGTCCGGGACCGGATCCTGGCCGGCGACATCCCCCTGGACGGCGAGGTCCGCCAGGTGACCGCCCTGTTCAGCGATCTCAGGAACTTCACCCCGCTGGTCGAATCGAACGATCCCAAGGTGGTCATCCGGATACTCAACGGCTACTTCGAGGCCATGGCCACGGCCATCCAGGCCCATGGCGGCACGGTGTTGCAGTATGTCGGCGACGAGATCTACGCCGTTTTCGGCGCGCCGGGCCGGATGGACGACCACGCCCAGCGGGCCGTCGCGGCCGGTCTGGCCATGCGCCGGGCCCTGGCCGACTACAACCGGATCCTGGCCGGCCAGGGCCGGCCGCCCTTGGATCACGGGATCGGGGCCCACACCGGCCCGGCCGTGGCCGCGGTCATCGGCGGCGGCGGTCGGGTGAAGTACGCTCTGGTCGGCGACACCATCAACCTGGCCTCCCGGCTCCAGGGGCTCAACAAGCAGCTGGGCACCAAGTTCATCATCAGCCAAGAGACCCGGTCCCAACTGGATGACCGGATATCGGTGATTCCGCTGCCGACGGTGCCGATCAAGGGCAAGAAGCAGCCGGTCGAAATCTTCAGCGTGCCCGATCCTGACTGAACCAAAGGCCGTGGTCATGGTATAATGTGCTAACGGGGTCTGGTAGCGAATTGCCGCTCCTTAAAAAGGGACAAGGCAATGAGCAGACTTCATCATAAAGCGATATTTCTGGCGATGATCTGCCTGGCCCTGGCCTGGGCCGGGCCGGCCGCCGGGCTGGACGGCCTCCAGATCATTGAGATAACCGGCCATTTCCTGGACGCCGCCGGCCAGGAGTTGGCCGAATTCGATTACCTGGAACCGGGCCAAAAGTATCGGCTCATGCCCGGGGCCTCGACCGAGCTGGCCTCCCTGGACGGCCTCAAGACCTGGCGGGCCCAGGGCCCGGGCGTGGTCAGCTTCGACAAATCGGGCCGGGTGACCCTCAACGGCAAATCCCTGGCCACGGCCTCAACCCAGGCGGCGGTGACCGGTACGGCGACCGGGGCCGGGACCACCCTGGCCGCGGTGACCATGCGCGGCAATGACGGGGTCAAGGTCCTGGCCAAGGAGCCTTCCGGCCGGGCCAGGGCGATCCGGCTCTATTCCGGCTATCATGCCCTTGTCATCGGCTGCTCCGATTACCGGAGCGGCTGGCCGCCCCTGCCCAACCCGGTCAACGACGCCAAAGAGGTGGCCGGCCTGCTCAGGTCGCTGAACTGGACGGTCGAGGTGGTCGCCAACCCGGACGGCCGGACCCTCCGCCAGGCCCTCAACGTCCTGATCACCGGCCCGGGCAGGAAGGAGGACATGGCCATCCTGGTCTGGTACTCGGGCCACGGCTACACCCTTAAGCAGGCTGACGGGTCCAAGCTGGGCTACATCGTCCCGGTGGACGCCCCGGATCCCAGGACCGACGAGATAGGCTTCATGGACAAGGCGGTCAGCATGCGCCAGATGGAGACGGTCGCCTTCAGTATCATGTCCAAGCACGTCTTGATGATGTTCGATTCCTGCTTCTCCGGCTCCCTGTTCCAGATCACCCGGGCCATACCCTCGGCCTTTATCGAGGAGAAGGTCTCCAAGCCGGTTCGGCAGTTCGTGACCGCCGGCACCGAGGATGAACAGGTGCCGGACAAGTCCTACTTCAAGACCGTGTTCATCCAGGGCCTTGACGAAGGCTACGCCGACCTGAACCGGGACGGCTACGTCACCGGCCAGGAGATTGGCGCCTACCTCCAGGAGCAGGTGGTCAATTATTCAAAAAAAGCCCAGCACCCCCAGTACGGCAAGATCAACAACCCCAAGCTGGACAAGGGCGATTTCGTCTTTGTCTTGGAAAAACTGCCCCCGGCCGCCGGGTCGGCCAAGCCGGCCGATCCGGCCCGAATGGCCGCGGCGGCCCAACCGGCCTCAACCGGGGCCGGCCGGTCGATCCAGACGCCACCGGCACAGGCCGCCCCGGCCGAGCGGGAAGCCGTTCTGAATATGATCAATCGCTGGAACCAAGACTGGAACCGGCTCGATCAGGAAGCCATCCTGGCCCATTACGCCCCCGGAGCCACGATCGCCTTCAGGGACCGCATGATGAAGATGATCGTGGTCGACCGGGACAAGTACTCCATGGTCCTCCAGAACATGGCCAGACGGGTCCGGGGCCGGCGGACCCGGGAGATCCTGGAAGTGCTCTCCCTGGACGCGGCCGCTGGCCGGGCGGTGGTCAACCTGCGGACCAAGGTGGTCGGTCCAGCCAGCGGGGCGATCATTGTCGAACGGTTGAACCTTGTCGAACAGGACGGCCGGTGGTTGATCAGCAAGTACCGGTTCAGCAAGCTGGACGACCTGGACCAGGCCGTTACCTCCGGCCAGGCCGATTCGGATCGGACCGGCCGGCACGACCTCGAAAATCGCTGACCGTTTCCGACAGATCTGCCGGATTATTTCTGAGTGCGGCCGGTCTACAATTCGACTTTGAGCAGGTTCAGCAACTCTTCTTCTTTGCTTTTCATTTCCCTCTGAATAGCGACAGCTCTCCTCTCTTGCTCAATGGCCCGAGCCAGCAAGATCCTGGCCTGGCCCGGCCGGCTCCGCCGTAATTGGGAAATGGCCTTCTTGAGAAAAGCAGATCGACTCTTCACCTGGCGATTGACCTTCTCCTCCAATCCGACCAACTCATCTTCGGATATGATCTTTCGTTTGGCCAGGGCCAGCTGGCGCCTGGACTTTTCCCATAATATCTCTTTGGATCGGATGAGAAGGTCCCACCCATACCGCCTGGTGGTCTCGGCCAGGACCCTCAACTGATCTCAGCCGCTTGACCGACCCCCAAGGATCCCGAGCCTTTCAAGAGGTAGGCCCTGAAGCCAGGTCAACTGGATGCCGGCCCTTTTATTGGGGTGTGGCGTCCGCATCCTCTATCGCCGGCCGAGGGGACGACATTGACCGTATCTTTGACGATGAGCTATAATTAATAAAGTTTATCTGGCCATCGGCCCGGCAGGTTGGAAGTCGATGGCTGGCCCAGCCAGCAAACGACCCCCCGGGCGCCTGGCCCAAAAGGGTTATGGACCACCAAAGAGCTCAAAAAATGAGGGGAGGCGAGGGGGGGGGCTTTCACCACGCCGTGAAGGTGTTTTTAGAGAGATCAATTAACAACAGGAGGTCGGTGTCATGAAAAAGATAATCCACCTTCTTGGTTCGTTGATGTTCCTATTGATATTCCTCTGCGGGCAGCTCCAGGCCCAAGAGATGAAACCCTTGGGGCAGGAGGGCACCTACAACACCCTCTACGGCAACGGGGCCGGGTTCTCACTACCTCCGGAAGGGGGGTTTTACGGCAATTTTAATACGTTCATCGGCAGCGCGGCCGGCTACTTTACCACTGAGGGCTCCTTGAACACCTTTATCGGCTACGGCAGCGGGTTCAAAAACATCTCCGGTTTCGGCAACGTCTTCCTGGGGAACTCCGCCGGCGAACAGAGCACCGGCGGAAGCTACAACACCTTCGTGGGGATGAACGCCGGGCGGGTGAACGACCTGGGCGTGTCCAACACCTTTATCGGCAGCGAGTCCGGCCGCCTGAACACCGAGGGGCAGTTCAACACCTACCTCGGGGTGGAGGCCGGACATTCGAACGTGACCGGGTCCAACAACATCTGCATCGGGTATAAGGCCGGCTACGACGAGGTGGGCTCCAACCGACTGTACATCAACAGCGCTCCTCGCGGCGCTCCCTTGATCTACGGCGAGTTCGACAACCGGCTGGTGATCGTGAACGGCGACCTGGAGTCGGATTCCCACCGGGTCATCTCCGACATCAGGCTGAAGAGGGACATCCAGCCCTTGAAGTCCTCCCTGGACAGGGTCCTGGAGCTGAGGGGGGTGAGCTACCGCTGGAGGACCGAGGAGTTCCCCGAGCGGGGTTTCAAGGAGACCGGGCAGATCGGGCTGGTGGCCCAGGAAGTGGAAGGGGTTATCCCGGAGCTGGTGAGCACCAACAGCCAGGGGTTCAAAGCCGTCTCCTACGACAAGCTCACCGCCGTCCTAGTGGAGGCGATCAAGGAGCTCAGGGCCGAGAACAAGTGCCTCAAGGAGCAGTTAAGCCAAAAAGTTCGGGAGCAGCAGTCCCAGATAGACGAGCTGCGTAATCTGATCCAGGAGAGTCCCGGTTAACCGGGCTACGTGGGCGACCACCTGAAGGCCGCCGGGGCCTCGGCCTTGGCCATCCGTCAGCCTCAGGCTGCCAGCAAGAACTTAGGCTGGCCCTATCCCAAGAGGCCTCTAAGGGCCTGCTCTGGTCGGTCTGCGGTCAAGAACCGATTGCCCGGACGATAGACCACGGACCGCGACACCATCACGGTACTAAGCGATCATCAATAAACCAAGGTTCAGCTTCACGGGATCGAAAGCCCGGAGACGGGCCAGCCCCTGGGTGACTCAGACCAAGCATTTCGCAGCCGACTTGGAGGGGATAAAGGCTGGTCAGTCAAGCTCAGGGAAATGGACCGTTATGGCCGGCTAGCGGCTGTGCTAATCCCCCAGTAATCCGGGGAGTCCCTCAACCTAAAGCTGGTCCGCGGCGGCCTGGCCTGGTGTTACCGCCGCTATGCGCCAGGGGACAGGGCCTTAGAGGAGGCCGAGGACGAAGCCAGTGCTGCCAGGAGAGGACTTTAGGCAGACCCTAGGCCCATCTCTCGGCCTGGGGTGGAGATTGGGCCAGAGAACGGCTGTCAGCACGTCGACCAAGCCCACCACCGTTTACCGTGGCAATGTCCGGTCCCGGATCTTCAACCGGCCGGGGTGCCGGGGTACCACTGCAAGGTCTTCGTGGTGGAGTTCAGGACCAGGGACGAGGCGATTAGGGCGGGTTACAGGCCATGCAAGATCCCCTTTCCCCCCGCCTGAAAAAGGTCCTAGTCCAGGGCCAGCCTCGGTATCCACATGGCCAGGCCGGGCACATAAGTCACCAGCATGAGAATGGTGAACATGGCCAGCCAGAACGGCCACAAGCGCCGGGAGGCGTTCTCGATGGAGACGTTGCCGATGGCGCAGCCGACGAACAGGGTCGAGCCCACCGGCGGGGTGACCAGGCCGATGGAAAGATTGAGCATCATGACGATGCCGAAGTGGACCGGGTCGACGCCAAAGGAGGTGACCGCCGGCAGGAGGATCGGCGTGCAGATCAGGATCAGCGGGGCCATGTCCATGATAGTGCCCAGGATCAGGAGCATGACGTTGATCATGGCCAGGATGACGTACTTGTTGCTGGAGATGGACAGGAAGAAATGGGTCACCTTGGCCGGGACCTGCATCAGGGCCATGAGGTAGGCGAAGCCCGAGGCGAAGCCGATCAGGATCATGACGATGCAGACGGTGTGGACGACCCGGTGGAGGAGCTGGGGCAGGTTCCTCAGCTTGAAGTCCCGGTAGACGAACAGGGTCACCAGGAAGGCGTAGATGACCGCCACCGCGGCCGATTCGGTGGCGGTGAAGACACCGCCGATGACCCCGCCGACGATGACGGCCACGGTGATCAGCCCCAGGAAGGCCTGACCTGAAATTTTAATGGCTTCCCGCAAGGGAACCATCTCCCCCTTGGGATAGCCCCGTTTGGTGGCCAAAATGAAGCAGAGAACCATCAGGGACAGGCCGATCATAACCCCGGGGACCACCCCGGCCATGAAAAGCTGGGCGATGGAGACGGCTCCGCCCGCGGCGTAGGAGTAAATGACCGCGTTGTGGCTGGGGGGGATGACGATGCCCTGGGTGGCCGAGGTGATGGTGATGTTGACCGAAAACTCGCCGTCATAGCCCTGCTTGCGCATCATTGGAATCAGGATCGAGCCGATGGAGGAGACGTCGGCTACCGAGGAGCCGGAGATACCGCCGAAGAACATCGAGGCCAGGACATTGACCATGGCCAGACCGCCCCGGATGAATCCGACGAAGATGTTGGCGAAGTTGACCAGCCGCCAGGCCATGCCGCCCTCGGCCATGATCGCCCCGGCAAAGACGAAGAAGGGGATGGCTAAAAGGGAGAAGTTGTCAACCCCGTCGGAAACCTTCAACAGGACCGCCTCCAGGGGAATGCCCACGTACAGGGCGGTGATCAAGGAGGCGACGCCGATGGCGTAGGCGATGGGCAGGCCCAGGACGACCAGGAGAAGCATGCTGCCGATGAGCAGCAGGGGACCGAAGGTGCCGCCCATCAGTTGCCCCCCTTTTCGGCGGTGATGAATGGCTTTTGAACGAACATCTTCTCGACTACGAAGAGGAAGGTGATCAGCCCGCTCAAGGGGATGGCCGAGTAGGCCACCCCGACCCGGATGTACTGGAAATCGGGGTAGGCCTGGAAATAGGTGGTTTTGACCAGCATCCCGCCGTAGACGATCATGAAGGCGCTGATGGCGGCCATGAGGAGGTCGACCAGGAGGCGCTGCTTGAATTTTAACGCCTGGGGGAGCATCTCCACGAACATGGCCAGCTTGATGTGGACGTCGGCCCGGTAGCAGGCGGCCGCGCCGTAAAAGGTGAACTGGATGGCCAGAAAGATCGAGATGGGCTCCGGCCAGAAGGAGCCCATTCCCAGGACATACCTGGTGAAGACGCCCCAGGTGATGATGACCGACATGACGGCGATGGAGGCCCCGGCGATGGTTACGCAGGTATAATAGAGGACATCCAAGAGCTTGACATATTTACCGGCCATGCTCACCCACCGGAAATAAGGTTCTAGGGGAACGGGCGGAAGAGGGCCGGCGGCGGTCCATGCCCCGGCCCCTTCCACCCACCCGCTCTGGCCAGCCCCGGGCTACTTGACCGCCTGGATCCTCTTGATCAGCTCGGCGTACTTGCCCCCGAACTTCTGGCGGACCGGCTCGGTGGCCTTGATGAAAGGTTCCTTGTCCACCTCCTTGATCACGTTAAAGCCCATGTCGTCCAGCTCCTTGAGGGCCTTGTCGACCATGGCCTTCCACAGCTCCCTTTCCTTGGGCACGGTCAGGGCGGAGGCGTTGCGGATCAGAATCTGGTCGGTGGGGGAAAGGGTATCCCAGACCTTCTTGGAGAAGACAAAGATCTCGGGGACCATCAGGTGCTCGGTGAGGGTGTAGTACTTGGCCACCTCGTACTGCTTCTGGTGGACCACCGTGGGGGGGTTGTTCTCGGCCCCGTCGACCACGCCGGTCTGGAGGGAGGTATAGAGCTCGTTAAAGGCGATGGGCAGGCCGTTGCCGCCCATGGCGTTGACCATCTCGATGAAGATCGGGTTCTGCATCACCCGGATCTTGAGGCCCTTGAGATCGTCCAGGGTCTTGACCGGACGGACCCGGTTGTAGAAGGACCTGGAGCCGGCGTCCATGTAGCCCAGGCCGATAAGGCCGCCCTTCTGGAGCTGCTGCAGAAGCTCGGTCCCGATCTCACCGTCGGTGACGTCAAACATGTGCTGGGCGCTGCGGAAGACGTAGGGCAGGTTGAAGGCGTTGAACTCGTCGACGATTGGCCCGACCACGCCCACGCTGACCCGGGTCATCTCCAGGGCGCCGACCTGGACCTGCTCCAGGGCCTCCTTCTCGCCGCCCAGCTGCATGGCCCCGAAGACATTGATGGTCAGCCGGCCGTTGGTCCACTTGGACAACAGGCTGCCCATGTACTTGATGGCCTCAACGGTCGGGTAGCCGTCGCCGTGGACGTCGCTGGATTTGATGACCATCTCCTTGGCGGCCGCCCCGGCGGCCGGCAGGGCGAGGATCGCGAGAAGGGCCAGTAGAGATACTATGATGCGATAAATTTTCATCTCATAACCCCCTTAAAGTGTTGAAAGTTGACCGGCATTACCTCCTAAGGCGACTCCCAACCCGTTCCATCCTCATAACCCCCCACTGGTTCGAGTTTGGACCGGGTGGACTCCCTAAATCTGGTTCGCTTTTAACTGACCTTCGTTAAAGACGGTTAAGCCCGACTTCTGATCTCCTTGGCCAACCAAAACCGGTCCCCTCAGGCCAAGGCGGTCATCCCCGCCCCGTCCATGTCGGTGAAGGTCTGGTTGTCCCCGACCATCCCCCCGGATGAAGTTGTAGACCCTGGTGCCGCAGCCGTTTTTGCCGACCTCTCCGGTTGTTTTGCCCGGGGAACCTCCTTGGGGGAGAAACCCCGTCAAATCATCCGGATGAGCCCCCATCATCCTAAAAGTATACCAGTCATGGCCATAGGTCCGATTATCTCATCAGCAGCCCCGGCAGCCAGAGGGTCAGAAACGGGACAAAGGTGATCAGGACCAGGGTAATCAGATTAGCCAGCAGAAAAGGCGCGGCCGCCTGGAAGATGGTCCCGATCTTGAGGTGGGAGATGGCCGAGCAGACGTTCAGGCACATTCCCACCGGGGGCGTCACCAGCCCCACGGCCAGCCCGCAGATCAGGATGGCCCCGAACTGGACCCCGTTGACCCCCAGGTGCTTGAGCGACGGCAGAAAGACCGGGGTCAGAAGGAGGATGGCCGGGCTGACGTCCACAAAGGTGCCCACCAAGAGAATGATCAGGAGGACCATCAGAAGGATCAAATAGGGGGGCAGCTCCAGGCCCCCAATGAAAACGGCCAAGGCCTGGGGAATTCGCTCCAGGGCCAGGATCCAAACGTAGAGCTTGGAAAGGGCGATGATGATCATCACCGTGGCGCTGGTCTTGATGGAGTCCCGCAGAAGGACGGGGACCTCTTTTAACCTCAGCTCCCGGATGACGAAGAACCCGACTATAAAGGCGTAGAGCACCCCCAGGCCGGCCGACTCGGTGGCCGTGGCCATCCCGGCCACCACCGAACCCACCACAAAGATGGGCATGATCAGGGCCGGGCTGGCCCTGGCCACCAGTCGCAGCTTTTCCTTTAGGGAAAGATCCAAGGCTTCCGTGGGGTAACCCCGCCAGATGGAGACCACGACGGTGATGCCCAACATAAGCAGGCCGATCATCACTCCGGGGATGAGCCCCCCCAGAAACAGACGGCCCACGGATTCTTCGGAGACATAGGCGTAGATGACCATGGGTACGCTGGGCGGAATGATCATCCCCATGGTTGAGGAGGCCACGGTAATTCCGCTGGCGAACTGGGGGGTGTAGCCTTTCTTGGTCATCTCGGGAATGAGGACCGCGCCCACGCTGGCGGTGTCGGAGACCGAAGAGCCGGAGATCCCGCCGAAGACCATGCTGGCCGCCACGTTGACCAGGCCCAACCCGCCCCGGAAACGCCCCACGAAAAGCAGGCTGAAGTCGATCAAGCGGGAGGTGATGCCCCCGCTGTTCATCAGCAGGCCCATGAACACGAAGAGGGGCAGGGCGATCATGGCGTAGGAGTTCATGCCGGCGAAAAGCCGGGCCGGCAGGATTTGAAGCAGCTCGGGGTGGACCACCGCGAAGTAGATGAAGCCGGACAGCCCCAGGGAGTAGGCGATGGGGATGCCCAGCATTAGAAATACCACCAGAGAGGCCAATAGAATCACCATGAGGCACCTTTGGATTCCGCGGTTCCATCGGCCCAGATGTCTAAAATAATGTTGAAAAGGCAGTAGAGAATGACCAGGGAGCAACCAATGGGTACGCTTACCTGGAACAGCCACTCCGGAACCCGCATGACCGGCGATTCATGTCCCCCCACCTGCCTGATCCAACCCAGGCTGTAGTAGATCATCACCCCGTTCACCAGGGCCACCAGGAGGTGGGCCAGAATGTCGGCCAACCAGTTGGCTCTCCGGGGCAGCTTATCCACCAGGTAGGTGATGCTGATATGCTGGCGGCGGCGGATGGCGGCGGCGGCGCCCAGGGCGGTGGTGTAGATGAAGAGACTCTCCATGGACTCGTTGCCGCCCAGAAGGGCTTGGTTGAAGCCGTAGCGCAGGATCACCTGGAGGATGGTCAGCAGAAGAATGATGGCGAAGAAGCCTGAGATCACCACGTCGATTAGCAAGGTCAGGCTCTTTTCAATCCTTTGGAGAACCCTCATGACCCCGTCCTTGGCACCGGCTTCCCGGGATCCTGGCCGGGTTTCGTCCCCCGCCACCGGCTGAGGGGGGCGAAAACCTCTTATCGCCGGCGGGCCGCCCACCCGATCCCAGAGGGATCCGACCCGCAGGGGTTACTACCTCCGCTGCTTACTCGGAGGCGGCTATCTTCTGGGCCTCTTTAATCTGGTCCCAGGAGAAGAACTTCTCGTCCACGTAATGCTGCCAGACCGGCTTGGCCGCCTCGGCGAATTTCTTGACGTCGGCGGTCTCCAGGAAGTTGGTCTCCAGTTTGGACTGGAGGAAGGCCATGAACTTGCTCTCGGAGTTCAGCCAGATGGTGTCGCTGTAGATCATGGTGGCCTTGGCCGAGGCGTCGAAGATGGCCTTCAGGTCGTCGGGCAGGTCCTGGTACCAGGCCGGGTTGACGTAGAAGGGGTCGGGATGGATCTGCCAGTTGACCACCGAGAGGTATTTCTGGGCCTCGTAGAACTTCATGTCGGTGGTGTTGGAGAAGGGGTTCTCCTGGCCGTCCACCACCCCGTTTTTAAGGGCCATGTAGGTCTCGGTGTAGGCCACCATCTGGGGGTTGGCTCCCAGGGCCTTGAAGGTCTTGATGGTCATGTCGATGGGCGGGGTGCGCATTTTGAGGCCCTTGAGGTCTTCGGGGGCCTTGATCGGGCGGGCATTGTTGGTAATGTTGCGGAAGCCGCCGGCCACGCCGCAAGCAGGAACATAGGTATCGTTGTTCATGGCATCATGGTTGATCGTCGAGCCGAACTCACTCCGCATGACCTTCAGGACCTGGTCGGTGTTCTCAAAGAGGAAGGGCAGGGTGTAGAGGAGGTAGGCTTTGTTGGCCCTTTCGAACAGACCCCCGCGGCAGCCCTGGAGAGCGCCGGTCTTGACCATGTCGAAGACCTCGGCCTCCTTGCCCATCACTCCGCCGGTGTAGAGCTCAACCTTGATCCGGCCCCCGGAGGCCCCCTCCACCAGGTCCTTGAAGAAGACCATGGACTTGCTCCGGGGATGGTTGTCGGATTGGGAGTTGGAGTATTTGAACAGATAGGTTTTGGCCGGAACCGCCTGGGGTCCCATGACCAAGCCGATGGCCGGAATCAGGCCCAACACCAAAAACAACTTTTTCATCCTCATGATCCCCTCCACTGGTTATAGTTTGGGCCAGGCGGGCCAGGCTGGGTCCGCCTTGGCCATAACTTAATGTTTTTAAAGCCAAAAACCCACCTTCCTGACTTCCGCCCGGGGAGAGCAGGCCTTCTCAGGTCAACCCGGCCATGCCCGCGCCGTCCATGTCGGTGAAGGTCTGATTGTCCCCGACCATTCCCCAGATGAAGCTGTAGGCCCTGGTGCCGCAGCCGGAGTGGATCGACCAGGGAGGGCTGATGACCGCCTCCTCATTGCGGACCACCAGGTTCCGGGTGGCCTCGGGCCGGCCCATGAAGTGCATCACCAGGGCGTCTTGGGGCAGGTTGAAGTAAAAGTAGACCTCCATCCGCCGTTCGTGGGTGTGGCAGGGCATGGTGTTCCAGACGCTGCCTTCGACCAGATCGGTGACGCCCATGACCAGGTTGCAGGAGGGCACCACATCGGGGTGGATGTACTGGTTCAAGACCCGGGCGTTGGCCTCCGGGCCGCTTCCCAGCTCGATGGAGTTGGCCTCCTTCTTGGTGCATTTGGCGGTGGGGTGCTTGCTGTGGGCCATGCCGCTGTTGAGGTAGAAATGGGAGGGGGCGGCGGGGTCGTCCGACTGGAAGACGATCTCCCTGGAGCCCTGACCGATGTAGAGCAGGTCCGTGAACTCCAGGTCGTATCTTTGACCGTCCACGGTGATGCTCCCCTTGGGCCCCACGTTGATCACCCCCATCTCGCGGCGCTCCAGGAAAAACCCGGTCCCCAGCTCCTTGCCGCCGGTGAGCTTGAGGGGGGACTGGGGGCAGACCCCGCCGACTATCATCCGGTCGTTGTGGCTGTAGGTGAGAGCGATTTTACCTGGGGTGAAGAGGTTGCCCACCAGGAACTCTTTTCTCATCCGCGCGGTGGTATAGGTTTCGAAATCATCGGGGTGGGAAGCGTATCTGATCTCCATTTCATCCTCCTCTCAAATCGACTTGGCGATCAAAGCCGTCCGGCGGCTCTGATCGCCGACGGCCGCCAAAAGCGTGGTTTTGCCGGCCTAGGAGCTCCGCCGAGCTTCATGCGCCGGGTTGGGCGCGGAGGCCAAGTGGCGGCCCAAAGGCACCTTGGCCTTAGAGAATACTCTCGCAGATCCCCAGAATATCCTCCTCCCCGAGAGGCAGGGGGTTGAAGTCCGTGGATCGGCCGAGACCCCGTTTGACCAGGCCGGGCAGCATCTCCCTGGTCACTCCGAAATCGCTCAACCTCCTGGGCGCCTCCAGGCGGTTCATGAGATCGTCCACGGCCTGGGCCAGGGCCTCCACCGAACTCAAGCCCAGGGCCGCCAGCACGTCGGCGAAGATCTCCCTGACCGCGGGGGCGTTGAA
>Ga0068714_10002875_pt1 | contig 21239 bp, 21 predicted proteins | sample MTBNYHSulfiMetaG_FD_62988 | JGI IMG/M metagenome (GOLD analysis project Ga0068714, IMG submission 62988) | Enrichment culture microbial communities from rom New York Harbor, USA that are MTBE-degrading - MTBE-NYH (New York Harbor Sulfidogenic)... | ecosystem: Environmental > Aquatic > Marine >... | reverse complement strand
GCGGATCAGGAACTGCCTGTGACGCGAGCTTGTGCCCTCGCCGAAGACCTCGGCGTACTTGGCCCGCAGGTCCGCCAGCGCCATCCGCTCCAGGGCTGCAAGCTCCTTGCTGATGTTGAGCGCCATGCGCTTCCCCCTCTCTCCGGTCTCGACCGCGCTAACCGGCGGACCCATGAGGGCGGGTTGTCGCGCACACATCAACTCCTTCCTGGGGCGCATCGGTGGGCTCAGCAAGCGCCTCGGGCACGGCACAGACTGCCTGAGCATGCGCCAGGGCGTGCAGGCGCAGGACGCCCTTGGCGAGGAAGCGCGCAATCTCGCGCCGGCGTTGGTCGGGGGTCATCGGGGAATCGTCGGGCACGTAGGACACTGTGGACCTCCTCAATCGGATGCGCCCACAGCGGCCTTCGCTCTGCGACCAGCGTGCTGTCTGGCAGAATGTCTGGCTGTCTTCTCGCCCGGGCCGGCACCTGAAGGCCGGCGGGCGGATCGCTTCTCTGTTAAAACATACGCCGTTCGAGTTCGAAGTGTCGGATCGCGCTGCCGGGCCTGAACGTGACGGTGGCCGCGGAAGCCGGACGGCGCCGCCACCCCCTTGACCCGTGCAGTGGGTTGTATTCGTATCCCCTTGAGTAGGTTACGCCTTCTGTCGTCCCATCCCCAGGGGAGTCGGAACACCCACCAACCGAGACGGGAAGGCAAGGGTATTGACTCACCCGACCCGGCAGGTCTAGCCTTATCTTAGACAGTGATCGAGTGACTCTGCCTGCAAGACCTGAGAACGGAAGCCCCGGGCCTTGCTCGGCCGGTTGAGATGAGTGCGGCTCATCCCTGGCGCGGGTGCGCGGCCTCATCTCGCCCGCGAGTTCACAGCGCGCGCGTTCATCGACATGTGCCACGGAAGGGAGACCGTGAGATGCGCAAGGTTCTCGTGCTGCTTTGGGCCACGTGGGGCGCCCTGGTCGTGACCGCCGTTGGCGAGACCTACGTAGTCCGCCCCGACGGCACAGGGGACTTCCCCACGATCCAGGCTGCCGTCGACGCGGTTGTGGACGGCGATGTGATTGAGCTGGGGAGCGGGGTCTTCACGGGCACCGGCAATAGGGACGTAAGCTACCGTGGCAAAGCCATCACTATCCGCTCACAAAGCGGTGCCGAATCCTGCACGATCGACTGCGGCGGGGGGCCAGGCCCCAACAACCACCGCGCCTTCGCGTTCGAGAAGGGTGAAGGTGCCGGATCCGTGCTCGATGCGGTTACTATCACCAATGGGTACCAGATGTATGGCGGCGGAGTTTGGTGTAATGGGGCGTCGCCTTTGATCTGCAACTGCGTGTTCGTAGGCAATGTTGCCGCCAGTTGGGGAAACGGCGGTGCCCTGATCTCCTGGGGGGGGCCGCACCCGACTGTGATTGGTTGTCAATTCATCGACAATGCGGCGGGCTATGCCGGAGGGGCGGTGTGTGCCTGCGAAAGCGGGGACGCGATCATGGTGCTCGCAGAGTGCACTTTTGCTGGGAATCGGGCCACCCATGGCGCTGGGCTCGGGACGTGAGGTGCGCACCTTGCACTGGTCCAGTGCATATTCCACGGGAATGATGCCATCGACGGCGGCGGGATCTACACCGACGGAGGAGACCGTTTGATAGGCGCGAGGACGATTGTAGCTTTCAGCGCGTCTGGCAGAGGAGTATACACACACGACGCCATCCTGACGTGCTGCGACATCTACGGCAACGCCGGCGGCGACTGGGTCGGTGAGATCGCCAGCCAGTACGGCATCAACGGCAACATCTCGTATGACCCCCTCTTCTGCGACCCGGAGAACCTGGACTTCACCCTGCACGCGGATTCACCCTGCGCGCCGTTCTCGCCGCCCAATCCCGAGTGCGACCTGATTGGGGCATGGCCCGTGGGGTGCGGCCCGACGCCGACGGTCGCCACGACATGGGGGCAGATCAAGACGCTGTTCAAAGACTAACACAGGGAGCGCGGGAAACTGAGAGACCGCGCATGCCCTCGGTTCGCACCCATCTCTTGCCAGGTTCGAACCGTCCGTTCGGGGTCCCGAAGGGAACAGGGTTGTTAACCCAGCGTGCGCTGTTAAACGGAGAGTCGGAGAGTTTTGGGTGGGGTTCTTCGGGGTGCGATCGTAACTGTGGACTGTTACGACCGGACCCCGAATGTACCCTCTCGAAACAGAGAATCCCGGGCACACGGAGATGCAGGCGTAGATGTCTGTGATTTCTAGAGGTTACGGAGCGGCCCCTTGAGCTCTCGCTCTCGGGGCCTTCCGCTAACCGGAAGGACGCGGGTATTCCGCTCCTGTTTCTTCTGCTCCCCGAATGTAACAGTATTCGAACCACCCGGGAAATCGCGCCTCGGGTCTTCATCCGGATCCTGCACGTCGCGGGAGGCCGCAATGGCGGACCCGGGAACGAGTTGCGCGAACAGACGGTTCAGGTGGCCCTGACGCCTGGGGAGGCGTTCGAGACTGCCAACGTCGACGCCCTGACGCGTCGTGTGGCCGGGCGACGGGTCGTGACCGCCGCCCCAGCCCGTCGGGGCGCGCCCAAACAGCCCCGGGAACCACGGACGCCCCGCGTGGTCGAGCACCTCCGCAAGGCCCTCGAGTGGCAGGGCCTCCTCGAGTCCGGCCAAGTCGCCAACCGGGCGGCCATCGCCCGCCGGGAGGGCATCACCCGCGCCCGGGTGACCCAGGTCATGGGCCTGCTGCGCCTCGCGCCAGAGATCCAGGAACATCTCTTGGCGCTCCCCGACATGGTCCGCCGGCCAGCCATCACGGAGCGGGCGCTCCGGCAATTCGCCCAGATCGAGGACCAGAAGCAACAGATTGCCGAACTCCGAGATCTCCTTCTGATAGAGACCTCATGAATTCGCTGCCGCTGCCATCAGCTGTAGGGTCCCACGTAACTCCCCTCAGAGCCACGCCCACAGTCTCAGCCGAATAGCGACGGAGAGTCCGCGGGTACTTCTGGCCGCTTCTTCCCATCCTTCGGAGCAACGAGCGCTCCCGGCTCGAAGCGGAAGAGGCTGCCCCGCAGATATTCCTCGTTGAGCTCGACTGCGATCCACCGCCGCCGCATGCGTTCGCATACCTGCCCTGTCGTGTTGCTTCCGGCGAAGGGATCAAGAACCATGTCCTTCTCGTCAGTTAGGAAGTTGAGGAAGAACTCGGGGAGCTGTGCCGGAAAGCGAGCCGGGTGCGGCTTCATGCCCTCCTCCGCGCACCGCTTCATGTAGTAACCGTTCGCGTCGTTATTCCCCATTGTGAGAACGTTCGAGGGAATCGACCCGCCTCGGTCGGTGAACTTCGGCGTGATGATGTGTCCTGATGGGCGTTGCTTCGTTCGGTACCCCCGCTTGAGAAGCCGTTCCATGTCGGGGCTGTAGGGGTTTAGGACGCGCTGGTTGTCGGCCTTCGGATGGGCCGTCTTCGAGAGCCACCAAATGCACTCGACGGCATCCTTCACCCGGATCTTCCGGACCGTGACCCATTCAGCAGGAGCCGGGAGTTTCGCTGGGTTGTACCAGTAGAACTCCTGGGCAAGGTGGAATCCAACCTCACGGACCAAGGCGATCAGAAGTTCGAAATGATAGAGACTCCTGGTTGGTTTTCCTGGCGTCCACGCGCCACCAATGTCGAGGATGAAACTGCCGTCGTCGGTGAGAACGCGCCGTATCTCCCGCGCGAAGTCGAGAAACCACGGGACGTACTCCTTCTGCGAGACGTTCCCGTACTCCTTCTTGAAGTGGAGGGCGTAGGGAGGGGACGTGAGGACGAGATTGACAGTTCCCTCCTCCATCTCTCGGAGAAAGGTGAGCGAGTCCCGAAGGTATGCCGCGCCGCGCTTCGTCTTGAAGAACGGCTTATCTTCGGTGCTTCTCTTGCGCTGCGCGCTGGAGAACGTCAACTAGGTCTCCTTTCCAGATGCCAGATGCGGTACGCGGAACCTCCTGCATGACTTTCAGGAATCCTGTGTCGGTTTCCCGACGCACAAGCTCGGGGACCGTCGTGTAGAGGTAATCCCAATTCCCGGTCACGTTGAACAGGCAGACAGCAAGACAATCGAACTCCTCCACCCTATAGCCCCGCGTATTCGTGCCATCTTTCGAGTTCCGCGTCTTCTGAAGCTCCACGCGGCACGGCGGTTGGACTGTCACGGGGCGCTTCCGCTCGCGTGGCGTCCTGACGTTCTTGGCTTCGATCAGCAGGTCAACGCCCCGGAGCCGTATCTGAAAGTCTGGCTGACCATCCCGATCGTTCCATACGTACGAGTCAATGACGCCCTGATTCTTTAGGGCAGCAAACTGCTTGCCAAGGAAGTACTCGGCTAACTTGCCCTTCACGTCAATGATCGCACGGAATCCGCCCATGATGGCGCTCATTATGTCGGTAGCATCCGCGTTCAGAAGCTCCTCCAGTTGGTGGCGCCTCCCCGGTTCCGTCGGCCCCATTCATTCCTCCATCGGACGGGTCGGTTGTCAAGACTGCACGTCTGATCTGCCAAGAAGATATGAGAACTACCGCATGCTCACAAGGGACCCAACAGAGGCCAAAGGCACCTAGCCCGTAAGGCATTGTGCAGCAATATGTTAACAGCCTGCTGGCGCGACGCAACAGGGAGCGGCGCTACATATACTCCGGCCGACTCGTGATAGCGCGACCGAAGGACTCCGATCTTCTCCTTCGCCCGAGGTGCTTCTCGATGTAGATGTAGGCGACAGGGTTGATGGACTGCTCGAGAGCCGCGAGGGAGATAGCGTCCTCGCTCTTCGGCCGGCCCTTGATCATCACCAGTATGACCTTTTCGATCTTCGCCACGAGGAAGGTGATCGTCTCGGAGACGTTCGTGCTCCGGCCGCTCAACCCTTCTTCATCGAATCGACCAGACCGCGCAGGACTCTCTCCGCCGACCTCCCGATGACGTACCCGCCCAGGCCTATCTCCACAATAGTCCACAGGTTGAGGGCCTCGGCCTCCCCAAGGTTCGGGGCCGACCAGCCGAGCCTGCGGGCGACGATGAGGGCCACGAAGACGAGCATCGTGATCGGGCGCCAGGTGCGCTGCACAGCGAGATGCCGGCAGGGGACAGGCCCGCCGGCATCTACATGGAGCTCTCCGCTTCTTTGGCTTGCGGCCTCAGGCGGCGAACGCCACTAACCATACCTTGCCCTACCGCAATCCCACGTCACTGCTATGCCAGGTCGCTACCCTCTTCGACGCCTATCCGTCGTTGTCGCCGGAGGGCCGTGGTTATCCCCGCACTTGGGGTGTTTCCGGCTTAGCCAAAAGGTGGCTCAATGGGAACCTCCTTTCGACACGTGACCGGACAGCCCGGACACGGCCACGAGCATAGCCCACGGCATCACGGCCGACAATCCGCCGTTGAACGCGGCGGATGTCCTTCCCTTGCCCAGGCTGGCCTTCACCTAACGGAGTCCTGCCCCGCCCCTTCCGCGTGCGTTCACCACCTGGGATCTTATCCCCACGCAGCGCCGGGTGGTTTGAGAACTGGTCCTGCAACCCGTCCTCGGGGGCCCACCCCATCTTCCATGCAGCACGGCTTCTGTCAGTCGGTCAGTACGACCTTCTTTCAGTGCCGTCGTGGCACACTTGTGGAAGGGACACGGGGGGGCGGGAGGGCGGGCCCGCTGATTGGGCCATAGGAGCTTCGGTGAGATGACCGCTGTCGCTTGCCCGGAGACGTGATGTACCCTTGGTCTGCGACCCCGGATGCCTTGGCACATCCGGGCCAGGCACCGGCAGGATGGAGTGGCCATGGAACCAGCCAGGATCGTGGAGGCCCTGCGCAGAATCGCTCAGACTCTGTCGGGCTCGCTCGAGCTGGATCTAGTGTTCGATCGCGTCGCGGAGGTTACCCGCTCGGCGATCCCCTGTGAGGACGTGGTCATCGCGCGCCTGCGCGGCGATGGGGCAGTGCAGGTCCACGCCTATGTCCCCCGAGGTGCCAGAGTCCTGTACACTGGATCTTTGGCAGACTGCTCACCACCGCTACGGCGCGTGCTTGGCAGCATCCTGAAGCTGGATACCATGAAGGGCGTGTTGGACCCTGACTACGCGGCCGATCGATGGGCTCGGGAACAGGGATACGAGTCGGCACTCGCCGTTCCCCTGGGGCGGGGAGCCGCTGTGCTGGGAAGCTTGGGCATCGCCTCTCGGACGAGTGTGCGATTCACCGAGGACCACGTGAATGCCCTCGCGGCCTTCGCCGACTTGGTGATCTTGGCTCTGGAACACGAGCGGCTCTGGAATCTCGACTCCACGCAGCGCCGCCGCATGGACGCGATCGATCCCCTCCTCCTAACCATGGCAGACTCCATGGACATTCGTGAGATCTTCGATCAGGTTTCCGAGGTAGTAAGGCCCGTTCTGGCCCACGAGCGGATGGTGCTCATCACGCCGACCGTCAACGGCCAGCGAGTCCGGGTCGAGGCGGTCTCGGGAGAGGCCATCCCCAACATCCCGGAGATGCTGCCGATTCATGAGGGTCTTCTGAATCCCGCGCTTGAGTACGAACTCTATCCGGATCTCAACGTTTTGATCCCGTTCGATTCCGAGACGATGCGCCTCGCAAGGAAGCTGGGCATCCGTTCGGCCTTGCGCATCCCGTTGCGGATGGATGCGGGGGACTTGGGCGCTCTGGTGTTTGCTTCCCGAATGCCCGAGCAATATCAATTGGAGGACGTGCTGATCGCCCGTCGTGTGGCGGATCATGTGAGTCTGGCTCTATCTCATCAGCGTCTGGCCGAGGAAGAGCGCCGGCTCGCCGAGGAACGCCGGCGGACGGAGGTCCTAGAGAAGCGAGTTCAGGCGCTCCGCACGGAGCTCGATGCGGCATCGGGCTCGCCCCGGATCATCGGTGAGTCGCGCAGCTGGAATGACGTGCTAGCCCAGGCAGCCAAGGTGGCACCGACAGAGGTCAACGTGCTTCTGACCGGTGAATCCGGAACCGGCAAGGAAGTGGTGGCTCGCTTCATTCATCACGCCTCATCCCGTGCGAGCGGGCCCTTCGTCGCCGTCAATTGCGCGGCGTTGCCCGAGGCGCTGCTTGAATCTGAGCTGTTTGGCCACGAGAAGGGCGCCTTCACGGGGGCCATGTCATCTCGGCCCGGACGTATCGAGCAGGCCGCTGGTGGCACCCTGTTCCTGGACGAAGTGGGTGAGACGACCCTGGGCGTTCAGGCCAAGCTGCTGCGGATCCTGCAGGAAAAGGAGTACCAGCCTCTGGGTGGGAGCAAGACCTTGAGGGCTGATGTGCGGATTCTGGCGGCCACGAATCGCGACCTGGAGGCCGCCATTGGACGGGGAACGTTCCGCGAAGACCTGTACTACCGGCTGCGGGTATTCGAGATTGCTCTCCCTCCACTCCGCGAGCGACGCGACGACATTCTTCCCTTGGCGGAGGCGTTCTTGGAGGAGATCGGCCGCTCCGTGGGGCGACCGGCGGCGGGAATCTCTCGTGACGCGCTCGGGGCGCTCCTGGCCTATCCGTTCCCCGGCAATGTGCGCGAATTGCGCAATGCGATCGAACGGGCGACCATCCTGTGTGATGGTGGTCTCATCACTGTCGAACACCTTCCCATGGGTGTGCAGCAACCCGGCGCGAAGAGGGGCTTACCGAAGCCTGCTTCCTCACCCTCCGCGAGCATGAACCTGATGGCGACCGAGCGGGACATGATCCTGCGAGCGCTCGCGGAGGCGGACAACAATCGGTCGAAGGCAGCCCGGATCCTCGGGATCTCCCGATCACAGCTCTACACGCGGATGCAGAGACACGGCATCGTGACCGACACCGATCCGGGTCCCACGCGAGTGTAGCGAGATTCGGATTCTGCCCCCTGCGGAATGAGGCCGCGTACCGGACCGGCGACGCCTTCCCGTGTGCGACCACCCGGCTCCCGGTGGGCTCGCGGCAAGAATGTGTCCGGCTGCGAGAGGTCGGCGAACTGCACAGATTCGCGCAGTTGTTCGAATTCCCGCAACAGCCTCACCACCTATCCAGCATCCTCAGGCTTCTGGATGGACCTGCCCGGCATGCGCATCGGTTGACTGACGCGGAAGTTGCGCCATTCCCACCTCCGCTTGATCTCGCTGGCACGCGTCTTGGATATGCGCTTCCCAGGAGGATCCGACAATGTCGCAGCCAAGCGTCGAGCAGGTGATTGGCAGGCTCGTCACCCACCAGGGCCTCCGCCGGGCCTTCGCGCTGCAGCCTGAGGCCACGCTGCGCGAGCTCATGGCCGCCGGACTGCAGCTGACGCCCGTCGAGATCCAGGCGCTTCTCGCGATCGATCTGGAAGCGCTCCAGCGTCTCGCTGATCGCCTCGACCCTCGGATCCAATGGGTTGGCTTCGGAGGGAAGAGTCCGTGAGAACGGGACGGCGTCCGCGCAACGCTCCGCCGTCCGCCATCCGGTCTAGACCGAACCAAAAGGAGTATCCCATGCTTTCCCCACGCGTCTTTCCTTTCATTTGTTCTCTCCTCGCGCTCTGGATGTCCTCCGCCTGCATTGCAGCGGCGTCGGAGCCGCGTTCCGGCGCCCCGGGCTTGGAGACCTGGGCCTCGAGCGGCGTGATCGTCTTGAACCAGAACGACACCGCACTGCCCGACCACTTCATGAACGTCCCGATCACGGTGGCCGCCACATATCACATCAATCCCATCTTTGCGGTCGAGGGCGAGTGCTCCTGGCTGCTGCCTGTCCAGCGAGAGATCGACCTTGACGCCGGCTACAGTGCGGACCGCAAGACCCCCGATGCCTTCACGTGTCAGGCCAACATCATTGCCAAGCTCCCGCTGGAGCAGTCGTCCTGGTCGCCGCATCTGACAGCTGGCTGCGGTACGCTGACCTTCCTGTCGGATACCGACGAGGACCGTCTGCCGCAGCTCAAGGACGCCCAAACCATGGTCGCCATGAACTTCGGGGTCGGCGTGTCCTATCAGCTGACCCAGGACTGGGTGGTGAGGGTCGATTTCCGCGAGTTCGCCGCATTTCCTTCCGACGACACGGAAGGTCTCTCGACTGACGGAAGCGCTGATCCCATCTGGATGGAGCGCATCTCCGCGGGCCTCGGGTACAGGTTCTAGACAGGCAAGGCCGGACTAACGGACGGAGGTACCGGCCTTGGTCGCAGTGCTTCCTCACGGGCACTTCGACCGGCTTCACCCTGACGCAGGGCAAGCCCGATCCGCCAGCGGAGGTTGTACGACCATGCTCAGAGTGGATCTCCGGTCCTTCACCGACACGCACACTGAGTACACGCTCACGGGCAGTCTCACGAGGGAGTACCTGCCGGAGCTGCAACACCTCATCGACACTTGTGCGCGTCGACAGATCATTCTGACCCTTCACCTGGCAGGTCTGGACCGCATTGACGACACCTGCCTGGCGTATCTGGTCCATGGCGACGGGCGCTCCACACACCTCTCGGGGGCTCCCGCACTACTGCTCGAGCGGCTTCGGCACGAGCGCGAGGGAACCCTAAGAGGGACTTCCAGATCCGGAGACCAGCCTCGTGGTTAGCGGCGTAGGCCGGCAGTCTCCGCAACCCCACCCGCTCACACCATGCGTGGAGCCCCGCAGGCACCACCTCGGAGGAGAGTAATGAGTTCATCTTGTTGGACCACTCGTGCGACGAAGCGGCACCGGGACTGCAGGAAACCCCTGGTTACGATCCTGGCCGTGCTCGCTCTTGTCGGATGTCAGCGGTCGGATCCCCCGCCCACCCCACCGCGGGTGGTGCAGGTCGCATCGGCTGTGCGAACCGACTCGGCCCGTGATCTGCGTCTCAGCGGAACCATCGAGGCCGAGCGGACGACTGCCCTCAGCTTCGCCGTACCCGGAACCGTCGAGGAGGTACTGGTTCGGGAAGGCACGGCCGTGGTTCGCGGCCAAGTCCTCGCGCGCCTGTCAGCCGCCACCTATCGGGACGCACTGGCGATCGCCAAGGCGACAGCCGACCAGGCCGAGGATGCGTCCCGGCGGATGGAGCCGATGCATCGCAACGGAACCCTGCCGGATGTGAAGTGGGTCGAGGTTGAGACGGGACTCAACCAGGCCCGCCATGCGCTCTCGATCGCTCAGAAGAGTCTGGATGACACGAATCTCCGTGCTCCGGACGACGGGATCCTAGCGCGGAGGAACGTGGAACCCGGGGCGGTCGCAGCTCCCGGTATGCCGGCCATGATCCTGGTGCAAACCCGCACAGTCCTGGCGACCGCCCCGGTGCCCGAGATGCAGGTGTCGCGGGTCCGGACGGGCCAATCTGCGCGAGTGGTTGTGTCGGCTCTCGATCGGGAATTCACCGGCATCATCCGCGAGATCGGCGCGGTCGCCGATCCCCTGACCCGGACCTATCCGATCAAGGTCGCGATTTCCAATCCGAACGGCGACTTACGCGTGGGCATGGTGGCTGAGCTGTACATCCGCAGGGAAGATGCGACCTCAGCGGTCGTGGTGCCGAGGGAGGCAGTCCGGGTCGATGAGGCGGGCGCACCCTGCGTGTATGTGGTCACTCCGGAAGAGAAGGTGCGCCGGCAGAGTGTGGAGGTCACCGGATTCCTCGGGGAAATGACCGCTCTCTCCAACGGCATCGCCGAGGGTGACCGTGTGGTGACGTCTGGCACTCCCATGCTCGCCGATGGGATGACGGTCCGGATCCTGACACCTGCCAACGCTGAGAGGTAATCGCATGAGCACCCGGAGCATTGTCGAGAGGACGATGGTCCATTGGCGGATCGTCATCACGCTGGTCGCTGTTCTGATGGTCTACGGGATCATCTCCTTCTGCACCATGCCGCGCCAGGAGTTCCCGGACTTCACGGTTCGGCAGGGACTGGTGGTCGGCGTGATGCCGGGCTCCACCTCCGCGGAGGTGGAGCAGCAGCTCGCCCAGCCGGTCGAGGAGTACCTCTTCAGCTTCGAGGAAGTGGACAAGAAGAAGACCTACTCGGTTTCCCGTGATGGTCAGGTAGTCGTCTTCGTGGAGCTCAGCGATCGCATCAAGGGGGCGGACGCTCCCGCCTTCTGGGCCAAGCTCCGTCACGGCCTCAACGAGCTGAAAAGCCAGAAGCTCTCTCCCCAGGTGCTCGCGCTGATAGGCAACAACGACTTCGGCGATACCAGTGCTCTTCTCTTCACCGTCACGGCGGAGGGACACAGCCCCCGCGATCTCGAGAAGCAGCTTGAGGTGTTGGAAAACCACCTGCGTCGCATCGACGCCACCTCCAAGCTGCGCCGGTTCGGAGAGCAGGAAGAGGTCATCCGGGTGACGATCTCCCGAGAACGACTCGCACGCTACGGTATCCGTCCGGCCACCGTATGGATGACCCTCCAGGGGCTGGGAGGACTGCCGGCCCCGGTCCGGCTCGACGGCGACGCCCTCGAGATGCCTGTGCACATCGGCAAGGTGCTTCGCTCGGAGAATGAACTGGGGGAGACCATCCTGCTCTCCAACCCGACCGGCCCGCATGTGCGGCTTAAGGACGTCGCCACGATCACTCGCGAATACGGCCACGATGATGCTTTCGTCCGTTTCAACGGCAAGACGGCGCTGGTGCTCTCCATCGAGATGCAGAAGGGCCATGACATCACCCGCTTCGGTCGGCAGGTGGACGCGGCGATCCGGGCGGCCCAGCGGGAGCTGCCGCCGACGGTGGAGATCGCCCGGGTTGCCGACCAGCCGCACGTCGTCAAGATCGCGGTCGGCCACTTCCTGCGCGATTTCGGGCTGGCCATCGTTGCGGTCATCGCGGTGACCATGCTGCTCCTGCCCCTGCGCGTGGCGGCAGTGGCGGCCCTGACCATCCCCATTTGCGTCTTCATCACGCTGGGGATCCTCAACGCGCTGGGTATCCAGCTGCAGACGGTATCGCTGGCGGGGCTCATCGTGGTGCTCGGCATGATCGTCGACAACACAATCGTGGTCGTCGACGACCATGTCCACAAGCTCGACCGCGGCCTTGATCCGTGGACCGCGGCGTGGAAGAGCAGCCGGGAGATGGCCGTCCCGGTCTTCACGGCCACGCTCGCCATCATCACGGCCTATGTGCCCCTCGTCCTGTTCATGAAAGGCATTGGGCAGGACTTCATCGGAAGCCTGCCGGTAACCGTCGCGGTCGCTCTGTTCACGAGCCTCCTGGTGGCGGTCTCGCTGGTCCCGATCCTGAACGCCCGGCTCATCCGCCGCGGCCTGCACCAGAATCGCCGCGGTGATCGAGTCAGCTTCCTGGATCGAGTGCAGGGCACCTATGACCGGGGCCTCGCCGCCGCATTCCGGCATCCGAGATTCACCCTTGGTATCGGCGTCGCTTCCGTGGCCGCTGCCCTTCTGCTAGGGCAGGTTGTTCCGCAGCAGCTCTTCCCCAAGGTCGACCGCAACCAGTTCGCAGTCGAGGTCTACCTGCCGAACGGTCGCCCGCTGAAACAGACGGACGAGGTAGTCCGTCGACTGGAGCAGGAACTCCTCGCCGACCCCCGCGTCGTGAACGTCACCTCCTTCGTCGGCACTAGTTCGCCGCGATTCCACACCGTGTACGCCCCGAACATGCCGGCACGCCACTACGCGCAATTGCTGGTCAACACGCTGGACGAGAAGGCGACCATTGAGGTTCTGGACGATAGCGAGAAGCGACTGCGAGACGCCTTCCCCGAAGGCTGGATCCGCTGGAAGCAGCTCGACTTCCAGATCAAACCGGCCCCGGTCGAAGTCCGGCTCTTCGGCGACGACATTCAAACGCTCAAGGAACTTGCCCAGCGCATCGAAGCCGGGGCGCGCGGGATTCCGGGCACCACCTGGGTGCGGAACGACTTCGAGGAGCCGCTCCAGACGATCTCGGCCATCCCCGATCCGGACGCCTGCGCACGGCTCGGGGTATCTCCGGCGTTTCTGCAGGCGGCATTGGCGACCGGAAGCGGCCAGGGGTTGCCGGTCGCCACGCTCTGGGAGGGGGACTACCCGGTGCGCGTCCTGCTCGGTGACGATCCGCGCCGGCCCTCAAGCATGGAGGAGTTCCGTCAGCAGTACGTCTCCTCGCCCTTTCTCGCGGCGACGGTGCCCCTCGAGCAGCTCGCGCAGATCCAGCCTGCCTGGCAAGAGGGGGCGATCGTGCGTCGCAACGGCGTTCGCACGCTCACGATCCGGGTCGATGTCGCACGGAAGGCGTTCGCCGCCGACGTGCAGCGCCGCCTCGCGGCGTTCATCAAGGGACTCGGACCGACCCCGGGTGTGCGCATCGAGTACGGCGGAGAGAAGGAGGACACCGTCGAGCAGTTTCGATCTCTGTCCCTCTCGCTCGCCGTGAGCGTAGCCGTTATCTACCTCATCCTCCTGTTCCAGTTCAAACGTCACCGCCGCGCTCTGCTGGTGATGCTGACGATGCCCCTGAGCCTGCTCGGAAGTCTGGTGGGCCTGGCCATCACGCACTACCCGTTCGGCCTCACGGCCTTCGCAGGTACGATCGGTCTGATGGGTCTCGTGGTCCGTAACGGCATCCTCCTCGTCGGCCACGCCGAGCAACTGCGCCACGGCGAGGGGGCGGCGCCGCGCCAAGCTGCTCTTGCGGCGGGACAACGCCGGCTGCGCCCGATCTTCCTCACCTCCACCGCCGCCGCCGTAGGCGTCATCCCGATGATCCTGAGTGGTTCGACCCTTTGGGGACCGCTCGGCGCCGTGACCTGCTTCGGCCTGCTCTTCTCCATGGTCTTGACACTCTTCGTGCTCCCCGTCGTCTACTGGATCGTCGTGCAGCACGAACACACAGGGGGATCGATCGTGCCGCCGTCGGCCGGACTTGCCCTTGCGCTCATTCTCTCTTGCCTCGCAGCCACCGCCCAGGCTGGCGAAGGCCCGATCACGCTCGACCAATGCCGGGAAATGACCTTGCGCAACAATGCCCAGATCAGGGAAGCCGATCTGGATCTGGCGTCCGCGCGGCAGACTCGGAAAGCTGCCTTCACAGGCTATTTCCCGCAGATCTCCGCCATGGGCATCGCCCTCTCGGCCGGCTCTCCGCTATTGGAGATCGGGACGCCGGAGCAGCACCTGACGGTGACCGCGGAGACCACCGGCGATCCCACCGGGTCCATCGTTACGATACCCGGCGGAAGCATGGCCCTGGGCGAGCGCGTGAATGCGTCGGTCTTGACTGCCCTCCAGCCGGTCTTCACCGGCGGACGCGTAGTCAATGGGAACCGGCTTGCTGCCCTCGGTGTCGCGGTGGCGCAGGACCAGGCCGCTTTGTCTCGGCGTGATGCTCTAGCCCTGACCGAGGAGAAGTACCGGCGTCTGGTCGCGCTCACCGAGAAGGAGCGAACCCTCCGGGTCTACGAAGCCCTCCTGGCGAATCTGGAGACCCAGGCTGCTGATGCGGTCGCGGCCGGCCTGGCCACGCCGAACGACAAACTCAAGGTCTCGCTGCGGCGACGGCAGACCGAGGTCGACCGCCTGCGGCTGGAGAGTGGCCTGCGCCTCGCCGCCCGCGACCTCCGCCGGCACATCGGCCTGCCGGAAGCGGACACGATCGCACTGGCTGACAGCACGCCTCCGGCTCCGGTGGATCCGTCCTCGCTCGCCGAGGATCGCACGAGAGGGGCTGACAGGCGGCTGGAGATCCGCCTTCTGGAGAGGGCTGAGCGGGCCGAGCGGCTCCGCGGGTCGCTCAAGGCGGGCGAGATGCTGCCCACCGTCTCCGTCGGCGCTCAGTTGCTCCGCTACGACGTCTGTGGCTTCGGCGATGACAAAGAGGCGTGCGTATTCGGAGTGGTCAGCGTCCCGATCACCGGAACATGGAAAGGCGCCCACGAAGTCCTCGCCCAGCGCCAGAAGGTTCGTGCTGCCGAAATCCGGCTGGCCGATGCCCGGGAGCTGATTGGGATCGAGATCGAGAAGAGCTGGGATGAGTTGCACGCCTGCTGGGTCGCCGCCCAGGTGGCGGAGGTCGCGATCGAGCAGGCCGCAGTGAACCTCAAGGAAGAGAGCGACCGCTACGAGAACGGGCTGGCCACCCTCTCCGATTTCCTGGAAGCCCGGGTCCTGCACCACCAAGCGTTGGAGCAACGCATCGATGCCCGATCCGAGTTCTGGCTGAAGCGCTCGGCCTATCTGCGGGCGGTGGGTTTCGAGTAGGACATGCTGGGTGGGTTCCCCCCAAGAGGCTCGGTAATGCCCGCACCCGCGTTCGGCCCCCTTGTCACGGCCTGGAGCCGCGCACTGAATCAGCGCCTGGAACCCAGCCGTCGCGCCGCTGCGGTCCTGCTGCTGAACACCCCTCTGGTTGCCCTACTGCTCACCCTGAACCTGCGAGGGGCGGAGCCGAACCCCCTGGTGCTTCTCTACGTGGCGGGAATCATCCTCGGCTACTACACCCTCCCGCTGCTGGCCGTTGTTGCCGCCTTCTCGATCGCTCTCTCCTTCGCCCCGCGCGTCTCGCTCCTGCTTAGCGGCCTGATCCTGACCCTCTTCAACTACTATCTGTTCCTGGACTATCGCGTCTACGCCGTTTGCCGTTTTCACATCGATCCGTTCTGGATCAACTACGCCTGGCACGACCTCACGGGGATCGGACTGTCCGCATCCTCCTTGGCCAGTGCAGGACTCGTCCTGGTTGGCCTGGCCTTCCTAGAACTCGGCCTCTTTCGCCTAGCTCGACGCCTCAGGCCGCGCCGCTGGATCCTGCCGGCTCTGGTGACGGTCTCGCTGATTGCCTCCATCTCGAGCCAGCTCATCCACGTGGTCGCCTTCGAGCGGAACATCGGGGGCATCACCAGCCTCACCCCACACTTCCCATTCTACAAACCACTGACTTCTCACCGCAATGCGGTCAAATATGGCGACCTGCTCCCGATCAGCTCGGCATCCGGGGAGAACGTCCGCGGCGGCGGTCCGTCCGCATCGCTGCATTACCCCCTGCAGGATTGCATGGCGACGCTCTCGGACGGAGCAGGGCGACTCAATGTCGTCTTCCTCGTCCTGGAGAGTTGGCGCTCTGACGCCCTGAGCGACTCGGTCACGCCCAACATCTGCGGGCTCTCCCGCGAGTCGTCGGTCTTCCGGAAGCACTTCAGCTCCGGAAACGCCACCACGCCCGGCATCTTCGGTCTGCTCTACGGCCTGCACCCGACCTATTGGATGGCCGTGAAGTCGAACAACGCCGCCCTGCACAATCCTCTGCTGATCGACCTGATGGAGCAGGCGCACTACTCATTCGGCATCTACGCCGACTCGCACTTCGAGCGGCACAAGATCAAGGACGCCATGTTCCGGGACATCACCGTCCATGAGACCTTTGCCGGCTCCAACCGGCCCGAGAAGGAAGTGGACATGACCAACCAGATGATCTCCTTCCTGCGCGCGCAAAAGGGCAGCGACCACCCGTTCATGCTCTTCGCCTTCTACAAGGCGAGTCACTGCCACTACACCTATCCGGATTCCTTCAGGGTCTTCACCCCGGTCAGGGAGATCAATCCGGCGATTCCGATGCGCCGCGGAGAGCGGGCGAGCTACCTGAACGACTACCGTAATGCCCTACGCTTCGACGACGCCCTGATCGGAAAGCTGCTCGAGGAACTCCAAGCTCTGGGGCTGATGGAGGAGACGGCGATCGTGATCACCACCGATCACGGCGAGGAGTTCGATGATTCCAACGCCGGATACTGGGGTCACACCAGCAACTTCACCCAGTACCAGATCCGCGTCCCTCTGGTGCTCTACTACCCCGGCCGGGCCGCGCGAGTCGTCGATGCGCCCACCACCCACGTGGACATTCCGGCGACCCTCATCCAGGAGATCTTCGGCGTTCGTAACGACCCCTCGGACTACAGCAACGGGCGCAACCTGTTTCAGGATCTGACCGGGGACCGCGCGCTGGTGATCGCGAGCAATTTCAACCATGCGTTCGTGATCGGCGAGAATGTGTATGTCGTGCTCCCGTTCTACACGCGGGGCTACCGGCTCGGGGACATCAAGAAGAGCGCGGGGGCGCCACGGTCCGATCTAATCCGGACCGCCATGGAGGAGATCGGTCGCTTCTACCTGTCAAAGGCGCCAGAATGAGGCGTGTCCCCCGCTGCGGGCTCGGCAACACGGCGGTATCGAGCCCGAACCTCACGGTCCATGCCACGCTTGGGAAGGCACTCTCCGCACCAACTCATCCCCGTGGTGACGATGGAGACCACGGGCCCGAGCAAGTCGAGGGTGATAGCGGACACTTCGCCGTCGAGCCCGTCGAAGCCGACATCTGAAGTACAGGAGAGTCTCGGTGCTCCCTGGCCCTTGACCGTCACCCCAATGGCGTCGCCGAACCCGCACACATCCATCCGAACGAGCAGCCCGGTCATGAGGTGATTACCGAGCGGCGAGAGCGGCGTCACATGTTGGTCGATGCAGAGGTTCTCCCGAGCTTCTCGCAGGCGTGGGAAGAGCGCGGCGAGCGTGCCCCCTCAGCTCCAGCAGCACCTGGTAGGGCCGGGAACTGGTGCGGTGACGGTAGGCCCGGCCCACCTTTTGCTTCCTGGTTCCTTTGGGGGGTGCCTGGGCATCGCGAAAAGCGTATCGGCTGCCTCTGCTGGACCTGCCCGGCAGCCACAATCGGCCGCATCCGCCCTGCCTGAGGTTTCCCTTGCCACCCGCGACTTCGCTGTCCGATCCTCTTGGCCCGTGCTGCTGATCGCGGTTCGCCCTGTTCCGGGGTATCACGGGCACGGTTCTGCCCACCACTCTGCCCGCCATGGACCTTTCCCACCGGCCGCGGCTTGGCCAACAAGCCGATCCTACATCTCACCCAACCCTATGATGGATATCCAGCTGCGACGGCGAATCCCCTTCCTATCTGGCCCGCGAAGCTGCTCACTGTGGGTTTGCCGGGCATGGGGCACGGCGCGGATTCGGAGGGCGGAACGGTGAGCAAGCAAACGGACCAGAGGGCAGCGGACCGCGCCCTGCGGAAGGCGGTCAGGGCATCGAAGCTTCTCGCCGACGCCGCACGCCTCATGCGCGAGGCCGCCGCCGGGACCTCGACGACGCCCGATGGCCACTACTACCTGCATTGGGCCAGCCAGATCGAGGAACTCCTGAGCTACGATCACGGGGAGGCCGGGATCGGTCCTGCGCTTCAGAAGATCGCCGAAAGGGCTACCCGTCCCGAGATGAAAACCTACGAGCACCACCGGGCCGACGGAACAATCGTCCGGGTCACGATCCCCGAGAACGAGTAGGCCCTGGACAGCAACCGGAGGAACGAGCCATGGAAACGAGACCGCAGACGCCCCGCACGCGCAACCGCCAGTGGGGCTTTTTCGGGACCTGCGCGAGCAACGGCCACGCGGATCCGGAGGCCGCCTGGGACGAGGCGATGGCGACGTTGACCGACCGGCAGGGCCGGTTCAGCCTCGCGCCCGAAGACGCGCGCGATCTGCTCGACGCGTCCTGGGGCCGGCACCTCGCGGACCAGGTGGTCGGACGGGAGATCGGCAAGGCGATCAACGACCTCGCCGCCAACCACGGATGGGCACAGGACGCCCTCCACTTCGTGCGCAAGCACATCAACCCCAGCTTGCCGCGGACCACGCCGCTCACGCGCGAGCAGGAGATCGCGGACATCGCGCGGCGGATCCTGAGGATCGAGACCTTGGAGACGCGCAAGAGCGACAGCCTCGACTTCCACGAGCTGGCGGTCTGGACGATCCGGGAGGCCTTGGACGCCGCATACAAGGCCGGCCGCCGCAGTGCCCGGCGGTAACGGGAGAGAACGAGGGCCATGCGGACGACGCCTCGGCGCAGCAGTGGTGAGCCGCGGATCATGAGGGAGGACCCCGACCCGCGGGGTAACCGATCCGTGGGTGGCGGGACGTTGCGTGACCCTCCGGTTCGTGGCCTGAATCCCCAACGCTGTCTACAGTTGCACCCCGTGTGAAAGCGAAGCCGCCAAGCATGCGCATCGCGTCCCCATCGGCGACGGAAGCCACCAGCCAGGGCCCCGCCGCGCACGGACATGATGGCCGCATGTCAGCAAGGAGAGCGACAGCCGCGAAGCCCGTACCTTGCCGGCCTGTCGGAGCGGGCGGCCGGCAGGTTGGCCGCGCGCAGGAGGCCTTGCTTCTGCAGGGTAAGGCGCCGTACCCTGTAGTTGTTCACGTGTTTAATTCGTCGATGGATGGGCCAAAGGGGCGACGCCCGGCTTCCCCTGGGGCGGCTGGTACGCCGGGGGCTGGGCATCGCGAGAGAGTCAATGGCTATCTCCAAGAAGGTGACGATGACAGATGAACATGTCCAGTATCGCGCCCATCTTTACCAGCTCGAGCAGAAAGCGCAGGAGTCGTTCGACAAATCCGTATTGTCGCTTTCGGGCGGTGCACTCGGCGTCTCATTCGCTTTCACGGAGAGCTTCATCGGCACGCCACCATACAGGCTGCACATTCTGTTGGCTCTCGCCTGGATTGCGTGGGCAGGCAGTATTGTAGCCATCTTGGCTTCGTTCTTCACGAGTACCTGCGCCCTTCGCAAGGAGCTAGCACGAGGATGGCCGCCGGGCGACGGAAAGGGCAACCGGTGTGATATGATCACAGCTGTACTCAATGTGACCGGAGGCCTTCTTTTCCCTACGGGCGTCGTCCTGTTGGCCGTCTTCGTACTCAAGAACCTGGGAGGATCCAAGTGACAGATTGCCAGAACTGGGCTCTGCAACCGGCCCCATCCAATGCCGGCAAGCCCCTGAAGAAGGGCGAGCGCGTTCCCCCTCGGCCGCCGCAGCCTGCGAAGGCGCCTGAGCGACGGGGACAGCGCGTTCCGCCGCCGCCAACACAGCCCAACCCGGTATCCAAGCCCGGAAAGGGCAAGTAGCCGATCGCGGAGACAAATACCCTGCTTGAGCAGTCGGTTCCGTTCTGCCGCGGCAGCGTTATCTCCCCGGAAGCCAACGGCGGCGGACTTGTCATCGCCGCCTCGACTATGCCACACCTAGCCTGGCGCTTCTCCTTCAGATGGCCGCTGCCGTGTCGCAGGTAGCCCTTCTGAAGGGCCTGGGGGCGGCGATCACTCTCAAGATCCCTTTGATTGGAGCCATGTATGGGATTACACCGAACACGGCAAGCCAACCACGCGGATGAGCCGATCGGGCCCGCTGCGCGGCCCCGCCCGCTCAACGGCGGCATCGGATGTGCTTACCCCGGTCCTAAAGGAGAGCGTAGTTGATCGGCGGTCCAGCACAGGACAGAGTCCGTTGCCTCTTCGAGTGCCTGGGAGCCAGCGTCGGGCGGATCGCGGAATCTGATCGGCCCCGAGCGGATTTCCTCGTCAGTTGGCCCAACGTATCTTGCGTGGTCGAGGTCAAGGGCAAGGAGGAGAATGAGGAATACGCACGGTGTCTGCACGACTCCGGCCGGGCCTGGCGCAGCGAGAGCATGGGGCGGACCAATCCTATCTCGCGACAAGTCCGGGAGGCTATCGAGCAGGTGCGAGACACACCAGATACCAGTACGGCATTCAGAGTCCTCGCCCTTGTCGCAGCGGATGACGCCGCGGAACTCCACGCAGCGCGGTTCAAGTCGACATTGTATGGGCTGGTCGACATAGTCACACCCAGCGACAGCGGCGAGGCTGAGGCGAGACCCTGCTTCTACTTCACGTATTCCGAGTTTCCTTCCGCTCCGGATATCGACGCAGCAGTGATACTTGCCGGCCTGGGCAGCTTGCTGTGCTTGAATGAGTTCAGCCTTCGACTTGACGAGTTTCGCTCGACCCCCCTCTACCAGGTACATTCGTCGTGCGGCGCCGTGCTGGACCCAGCTGCGCTGGAAGCGATCGGGAAAGCTTACAGCCTGAAGGGTGACCTTCCCCGCAAGGATCCCAAAGCAATGCTGGCCCTACTCAAGCAGAAGTACGGACTCAGCATCGCGTACGATGTGTGTTTCATTCGCACTGCCGCGGCTGCCGTGGTCCAGCGTCGCGACGGAGGACTGGAGATGACAGAGTGACTGGAACATCTAATCGGGTAGCCGGGGGTACCTAGCCCAGGCCCCACACCCCGCATGCCGGTCCGTGCAGGGCGGTTCACGATGATGGGGCATACGACGACGCCCGTGTGTGGCCATTGGCCTGGGGCGCTCTCCCGGCGAGTTGGCGCTTGCCTTGAAGCGGCAGTTGGCGTCAACATCGTTGACGGTGGTGACCCTCCGGGGGCTTTCATCTTGTGGGTCCAC
>Ga0068714_10002873_pt1 | contig 21262 bp, 17 predicted proteins | sample MTBNYHSulfiMetaG_FD_62988 | JGI IMG/M metagenome (GOLD analysis project Ga0068714, IMG submission 62988) | Enrichment culture microbial communities from rom New York Harbor, USA that are MTBE-degrading - MTBE-NYH (New York Harbor Sulfidogenic)... | ecosystem: Environmental > Aquatic > Marine >... | reverse complement strand
TTCCTGCATCTCCTCGGACATAAGCCCCGCGCTCCAGGGCAGCCGCTCACTCCACAGTGACGCTTTTCGCGAGGTTCCGCGGCTTATCGATATCCCGTCCCAGAAGCGACGCACAGTAATAAGCCAGCAACTGGCAAGGAACCGCCGCCAACACCGGGTATAAAAAATCAAGGGTTTCGGGAATCTCGATCACGTCGTCGGCCAACTCCCGGATCCTGGCGTCACCCTTGGTTGCAATCGCGATAACCGGCCCCTTTCGGCTCTTGATCTCGTGAATGTTTCCAATCATCTTCTCGTACATATCATCCCGGGGCACAATCGCCACCGTCGGCATCCGGCTGTTGATCAAAGCTATAGGTCCATGCTTCATCTCGCCTGCAGCATAGCCCTCGGCATGAATATATGAAATTTCCTTAAGTTTCAAGGCCCCTTCCATCGCAACCGGAAAATTGTACTTTCTACCCAGAAACAACCAGTTGTCGAAACCATAATAGTTTCGAGCAATGGTCTCTACGGACTCTGAACAGGATAAGACCTCTCCCATCTTTCCAGGCAGGGCCTGCAAGGCTCTTATGGCCTCCACCCCCTCCGTCACCGAAAGGTGCTGATGGCGGCCCAGAAGTAACGCCATAAGGGTCAGCACAATCAACTGGGAGGTAAACATCTTCGTGGAGGCCACCCCGATTTCCGGGCCTGCATGATTGTAGACGCCGGCCTCGGTCTCCCGTGAAATCGAGCTTCCCACCACGTTGACGATACCCAGCAGACGCGCTCCCTTGCGCTTGGCCTCCCTGATGGCCGCAAGGGTATCCGCCGTTTCACCGGATTGACTCAAGGCCACCACGAAGGTGTTGGCCTGGAAATTGAGTTTCCGATAACGAAATTCACTGGCCAGCTCGACCTGCACATCGATGTCGGTCAGTTTTTCAAACACATATCTACCCGCCAATGCGGCGTAATAAGAGGTGCCGCATCCGATCAGCACCATGTGACGGCATTCCTTCAGGCTTTCCCATACCGGCATCAGACCACCGAGCTTAGGGACCCCGTCCCCCGGCTCCATGCGCCCTCTTATCGCGTTGTTGATCGTTTCGGGCTGCTCGAATATCTCCTTGAGCATGAAATGTGGAAAACCGTTGAGTCCGATGTCCTCCGCATGCCATTCAACCGTCTCACTGCTTCGTTTAATGGTCTTGGCCTGGGCGGTGGATAGTGAAAAATCATTTTTTGTGAGACTCGCCAGTTCGTTATCCTGCAGATGAACGACCTTGTCCGTGTAACGCAGCATGGCGGCAACATCCGAAGCGGCGAAATGGCCATCCTCTCCAATGCCTATGATAAGGGGGCTTCCACGCCTCGCCACCACAATTTCCTCCGGGCACAGCCTGTGCAGAACGGCTATTCCGAAGGTGCCTTCCAGCTGGCTCATCGTCTTTCGGACCGCCTCCCTCAGATTTCCGTCAAAATTCATCGAAACCAGATGCGCGATCACTTCGGTGTCGGTGTCTGAACGAAATACCACCCCGTTTTTTTCCAGACGCTTCCGGTGAGAAAGATAGTTTTCTATGATTCCATTGTGGATGACAAAGATATCTTCCGGGCCGTCCATCTGAGGATGCGCGTTCACTTCGCTCGGCTCGCCGTGCGTGGCCCATCTGGTATGAGCGATTCCTGTTGACCCTCCGGGCATAGCCCCATTCAAATCCGCTTCAAGAACGCCGATTTTTCCGACCATCTTTCTGCAAAACACCGTATCGTTTTTCTGGACGGCCACGCCGGCCGAATCGTAGCCTCGATATTCCAGGTGTTTCAGCCCTTCCAGCAATAACGGGCAGGCATCCCGCGTTCCCACATAACAAACAATTCCACACATCAAAAAAACTCCCCCAAAAAACAATCAAGAATAATACCTTGCAATAATCAAGCGAGCCAGCTCACCGGCTCTCACCCCCAGGTAGTCGCCGTGAACCCCCAGCACTGCGACACATATCGGGCCCCGCCCTTCCTTCGGTTCCGCAAAGGCGACAACCCAGTCGAGCCTGTATTGATCCGTGACATCGTTGATCGATCCGGTTTTGGCTCCCACTTCAATGCCCCGGTAGAGTTTGCTGCGGAGGAGTTTTGAAAAGCTGTTTCTCCCTGTGCCGCTGAGAACCGTTTCCCGCATCAACATTCTGAGCCTTTCGGCGGTTTCCGGCTTGACAGCCGTGGTCAACGCAACAGGTTCGCTTTGATATACGACGTCACCCTGGCCGTCGACGACCGAATCAACAAGCCTTGGAGTCATGATAACCCCGTTGTTCACGACTGCACAGCTTATCAGTGCTGCATGAAGTGGGGAAATGCGGGTGGTCTTGTTGAAACCGGAGGCCACTTCCGCGAGGCCGAAATCGTGCTCCGGCACTTCAATGGAACTCGGCGGCAACGGAATTTCGAAAGGGATAGGATTTCGGAACAGAAACCGGTCGGCGTAGACTTCCAGGCTTTCCTTCCCCAGCTCATAGATTCCCACCCTGCCGAAAACAGGATTGATCGAGAGGGCGAACGCTTTCCGAAAATCGATTTCGTGTGCGTTATGCCCCACTTCCTCCCTGAGCTGCCTGCGGTAAAGCGTGTACCGGCCGCCTTCATAGCGCATTCTGTCATCCAGAGCGAGCCCTGCATTTTCAAGGGCGGCCGCAGCGGCCACCACCTTGAATATACTTGCCGCAGGATAATCCGAACGAACGCATAAATTTTCGTTCCCTCCCCCTGAATCGTAGCTGGCCATCGAAAGGACACGGCCGTCACCTGGCCGAATCACAACCGCCGCTGATTGAAACGTCTTGGACCTCTGGAAAAGCCGCAGGATGTAAGACTGAAGATCGGGATCTATCGTGGTTTTCATGAAATACGGGTAGCCCTGGTGCTTGAACGGAACCGAGGCGGCCGCTTCGGGATCGCAAAAGTCGATGCCCGCCAGCAGATCCGGAAAAAGATCCGGTCGAATGGCATCCTCCACCTTTTCGACCTGTATTTTCCCTTTTTCAGGCTCCGGAGGGGCGGTTTCTACAGGCGCAGAAGGCGGGTAAATGAAATCGAAGGCTGCATAGAAACCCACAACTGCAAGAGCGCCCAGGCAGCCTAGGCCCGCCAGATAGGGCAGTCTTCTAAAAACCGAGGACAGGCGCCTTTCACGCTTCAACTTTTTCTGGTAACCCCGCCATTTGGCATCCGTGTGGTTTTCAACCCGCATCATGCTTCCGGTATGATTCTGTTCACACCACCCATATAGGGAATAAGCGCCTCCGGTACCTGCACGGTACCGTCGGCCATCTGATAGTTTTCCATGACCGCGACCAGCGTCCTGCCGACCGCCAGGCCCGAACCGTTCAGGGTATGCAGCAGCTCGCTCTTACTTCCTCCGGCTCTCCGGAATCGTATTCCGGCCCGCCTGGCCTGAAACGCCTCGAAGTTACTGCAGGAAGAAATTTCCCGGTACACGTGCTGCCCGGGCAAAAACACCTCTATATCGTATGTCTTGGCCGAAGAAAACCCGAGGTCTCCGGTGCACAGGGTCACGACACGGTAAGGCAGGTCGAGCCTGCGCAGAATTTCTTCAGCATCCCGTGTCAGGCTTTCCAACTCATCATAAGAAGTCTCGGGCGTCGAGAACTTCACCAGCTCCACTTTATTGAACTGATGCTGGCGGATCAATCCCCTGGTATCCTTGCCGTGTGAGCCTGCCTCTGAACGGAAACAGGGCGTATAAGCCACATAGCGCACCGGCAGGTCCTCTCCCGCAAGGATTTCGTCCCGGTGAATATTTGTAACCGGAACCTCCGCAGTTGGAATAAGATAGTAATCCGTGCCCTGCAGCTTGAAGAGATCTTCCTCGAATTTCGGAAGCTGGCCGGTGCCGGTCATGGTGGTGGAATTCACGATGAACGGCGGAAGCACCTCGAGATATCCATGTTCACGGGTATGAACATCAAGCATAAAATTAATCAAGGCACGCTCGAGCCTGGCACCCATACCCCTGTAGAGGGCAAAACGCGCTCCGGCGAGCTTGGCGGCACATGCGAAATCAAGGATACCGAGATTCTCTCCCAGTTCCCAGTGGGGTTTCGGATCGAAATCCATTTTCCTGATATCGCCGTAAGTTCTCACCACCGGGTTGTCTTCCTCCCCTACTCCGACCGGCACGGATTCATGGGGCATGTTGGGAATTTCAAGCATCAACCGCTCCAGTTCTTCGAGACCGGCCGCGAGCTCTTTTTCCATTTCCTTGATTCGGTTGGATACCCCCTTCATTTCCTCTATAAGCGCGGAAGCGTCTTCGCCTCCCCGTTTCATCCCCGCGATTTCTTCACTTACACGGTTCCTTTTATGTCTCAGCTCCTCCAGGGATGTCAGCCCTTCGCGCCGCTCCCGGTCGAGCTTTGAAAATCTGTCGATATCCAGGTCATAGCGCCGGTCGGCAAGCATCTGCTTCACTTTGGGCAAATTGGACCGTATGAATTTCAAATCGAGCATTATTTACTCTCCTTATCCTTCGATAAGCCGAACCGATCTGCTTCCGGCCGCAATATTAGCACTTCTGAGAGTTCTGGCAACCTCAAAAAAAGCAAAATACCGGATTCGCAGACCTGACAGCGAAATCTTTTGATGTTTCACAGGAAACTTCCTATAATATTTGGTGGCGCAACGATTGATGAAACCGTAAACTTCCTCAATGGCCCCCGGCCCGGCGGCCGCGGGTTTCCTGGAGGTTGACATCCATGCCGTTTTTGTTCATCGGTTCCACAGGCGACAAGGCCGGCCACAGCATCATTTCCTGGGCCGTAGCGCAAGCTTTGCGGAACCGCGGATTCCGGGTGGGCTTTTTTAAACCTTTCGGAACGCAGCCGGTGCAGGAGCAGGACATCCGGTCGGACGCCGATGCGTTCCTTTTCAAAAACGTTCTGGGTCTCGAAACTCCGGTAGACCATCTGTGTCCTTATCCTGCCGCGGAAGACATTCCAATCTCCCTCACCTCTGATGAGCTGTTAACCGAAACACAGGACAGGGCCGAACGTCTTGAACGCGATGTCGACGTTCTAATCGTCATGGGCAGAACGCACATGTTTCTTGACGATGCTTCCCACCCGGCCCCGGATGTTTCTATCATAAACCGTCTCCAGGCCGATCTTCTTGTCGTTCACCGATACAGGAAATTGTCCACGACCCGCTACAGCCTGTTGAGCATAGCCTCCCTTCTCAGGGAAAGGCTCAAGGCTTTCGTGATCAACAGAATTCCAGCCGGAGATTTCGACAGAGCGAAGGAATCCCTGACCGGCTCCTTCAACCGCAGCGGGATGCCTTCGGCGCTTCTGCTTCCCGAAGATCCACGCCTTAACTATCAAACCCTGGCCGGAGCCGCAAGGGTTCTCGATGCACAAGTGCTTTCCGGGAAGGAATTTCTGGAAACGACGCTGGTAAGCAGATTGACGGTGGGCTCGACAGCATTGCCGGAGGCCTTGAAACTGTTCAGGCGCGTCTACCACAAGCTTATTCTTTTGAGGCCGGAAACGGACGAGGCGCCTGGGTCTGCCGAATCCCTCGCGGGGATCATACTGACAGGCGGTGCAAAACCGGTCCCCGCGATTCTCGAAGCAGCTGAAAAAGCCGGAATAACCCTGATGGCCGCTGAGGCTGACACCTTTACCTGCATTGACAGGCTGGAAAACAGCTCCAAGAGACTGACGCATCATGACGTATACAAAGCAGAGCGCCTTATCGAAATGATGGAGCAAAACCGAACGATGGAAAATTTCATTGCGGCGCTGAAACGATAGCCATCCGCCGGTGCTTCATCCAATCGTGTCGCTGATGATTGCAAGCAGCTTTTCCGGTGAAATAGGCTTCGAAAGAAACAAATTCGCCCCGGCTTCCAGACCGTCTTTTTTATCCTGCTCCCTGCTCTTGGCGGTCAGGAAGACGATGGGTGTTTCCTTGTATTCATCTTTTTCACGGATCTTTCGGCACAGCTCGAAGCCGTCCATCTCCGGCATGATGATATCCAGCATAAGCAGATCATACTGTGCTTCATCGATTCGTTTGAGGGCTTCGCGCCCGCTCGATACAGCCTGCACTTCGAACCCTTCCGGCTTCAGCAGCTCATCGAGAGCCATCAAAACCATCTCGTCATCGTCCACGATCAAAATTTTTCTACTCATCCGTTTGCTCCTTTCCCGGCGCGGCCACCGGTATCATTACCGTGAATCGGCTTCCTTTTCCCACCTCACTGTCCACATCCAGCCTTCCACCATGGGTTTCCAGTATCCCGAAACACAATGAAAGCCCAAGCCCGGTTCCTTTCCCAACCGGTTTCGTGCTGAAAAAAGGTTCCATAATTTTATGAAGGTTCTCCTTGGGTATTCCGCTGCCGGTATCCTTGACGCCGGCACAAACGAAGCGGTTTCCATCCTCCTGGGCGATAAACGTGGAGATGGTCAAAATTTTTTCGCCGGAGATCCCTTCCATGGCATCCCTGGCATTGGAAATTAAATTTAAAAAAACTTGTTCAAGCTGGTTGATATCCGCCATTACTTCGGGCAGATCTTCTTGAAGTTCTTTTATTACATTTATATTATGATTAATTAATTGTTGTCCTGTTATCATTAAAGCATTCTCAATTGGTTTATTTATACTCATTAAATTGAATTCCGGCAATGTTTGTCGTGAAAACTCCCGCAGATGATCCACGATTTTTTCTATCCGGTCGTTGCACTCGCGGATTAATTCAAGACGCTCACGATGCTCCCAGTTTTCAGGAACTTTTTTAAGTATCACATAGAGGATCGTCTTGGACGCCATCAAAGGGTTGTTCAACTCGTGTGCAACCCCGGCAACCAGCTCTCCGAGCGCCCTCATCTTGGAGGCTTCGAAAAGCCGGACCTGAGCTGCTTTCAATTTGTCTTCGAGAATTTTGCGCTCGGTGATGTCCTTAAAAATGCCTGCTGTCCCGATCAGTTCACCGTCTTCGTTTCTAAGCAGGAACAGCGACGTGACAATCGAGACCGCCTCCCCGTCTTTGTCCTCCATCTGCATTTCATAGTTGCCTGCACGCTCGGCGACCCGAAGCAGATTCATGATCTCCCTGGCCTCTTTTATGCCCCTCACATAAATGGACGAAACATGCCGGCCGAGCAGTTCTTCCCTGTCGTACTGGAGAATTTCCTCCATAGCCCGGTTCAAATAGGTAATGTTTCCCTTGAGATCCGTGGTCACGATGCCGTCGACCGAGCTTTCCATGATATTTTCCAAGAATTCCTTGGTCTCACGCAATTCCCGTTCAAGATGTTTACGCATCGTAAGGTCACGGTCGATCTCGACAAATCCCGTGGTCCTGCCGTCGGCATCCTTTATCGCGGTTATCGTCGTGTAAGCTGGGAAACGCTCGCCTCCCTTCCTCACCCGTGTCATCTCCTGCTCGCAAAGGCCTTCACTTCTGGTGCGCCGGCTCATTTCCGCCTGAATTCCTCTTGCAGCCTCCTCTTCCGGAATTGTGACGCTGATATTCATTTTTTCGACCACTTCCTCTTTTTTCCAACCGTAAACCCGTTCGGCGCCCCTGTTGAATTCGATGATCCCGCCATAAAAATCCAGTGCAATGATCGCATACTCGGTCGCACTGTCGAGGATGCTGTTCAGGAAGCGACTGAGCCCCCGGTATCTTTCCCTGGACTCCTTAAGTTCCGTTGTTCGGGCTTCCACCATCTTTTCCAGATTCGACGTATAATGCTGAAGCTGGTCCATCATCCGGTTGAACGAACTGCCCAGCAGGCCGATTTCATCGCTGCGGTGCACCTGGACCCTCTGGCCCATGTCTCCGCCTGCCATCCTGCTGGTCACATGGGTCAGATCCTGAATCGGGTTGGTCAATATTTTGGACAGCCCCACCGTAAGCAGGCAGGCGAAAACCACAGCGATGAGAACAAGGATAAAAATGAAACGCTCTGTGGCTTTCAGGGCATGGAATATTTCGTCTTCATAGCTACCGGCTGCAATAATCCAATCAAGAGGCTCGAAATATGTGTATTTAAGGATTTTATAACGGGGTTTGGTTTCGCCGAGTTCTACATTGACCCAGGGATAACGGATGGTCCCGATTTCGCCTTCAGAAAGGTTCACCGCGTCTTCAATCATCGCCTGGATATAACGAAACCCGGATGAATCGGTGGAATCAATGATATTTTCGCCTTCCTTGGCCGGATGGATTTTCAAAAAACCCCGGCTGTCAATGATATAGACGTAACCGGTTTCTCCGACCTTGATCCGGCGTATTTCTTCCCTTATCAGGTGGCGGCTTTCGCTCCACCGCCCGGCGCTGCGCATGTCCCCTTCGCCTTCGGAGAGTCTCGCTTCCTGAAGCATGGAACGCTGAATCTTGCACATGGAATAGACATTGCGGACAAGATGCTCGAGCTTCGCCTCGGCGCTGCTTCGAAGCGCCCTGCTGAAACGGTCCATCGCAAGGTAGGAAGACAAAATAAGCGGGACAAGCACAACACAAAGCGTCACGGTAATCAGCTTGGTTCGTATGCGCCAGTTTCGAAACCGCTTCGGCCTGAAAACATTTTTTTTCACGGAAAAACCTCAATTCAAAAAACCGGATCAGGAAATGTAACCATACCTCTAGGAGATCCGACCATCCTGTACATCACCGGGGAAACCCAGCCCTCCTCCAGAATCTCATCGTCGACTTCGGCAAGGATTCCGTCATGAATCGCCCAGCTTCTGCCGCCTACGGTTTGTGCGAAATCCGGGTGCCTGAACGGACTCCGTCCGTCGAGCAGCCGTGCCAGAGAACAACCCGGCTGAAACAATTCATGGATTCGCTTCATCATCCGATAGCCTGAAAAATAGGCAAACCCATGCTGTTCGTAAGAAATCGCGTTGTGATAGAACAGCGCTTCGAGCCGCATGCTCTTGATGTCGAACATCATGCAGAAAAACTCGAGGCATTTTATGACCACTCCGGTCAATCCCAGTCCCTTTCGAATCTGCCCGGGGAAATACCCATGGGCAAGGGCTTTGCATTCCTCATCCATATTTCTCGAGGCCCAGCCGAAAAGCGTATCTCTGCCTTCCTGATCCACGTCTATGGAAAATCGTGGAGAATCGGGATCGTTCGCGATCACGAAGTCCCATGACAGCTGCGTGTGGTCGGGGCCGTCCGAAAGCTGAAGCGAATAAAGCGGATCCTCGCTCTGTGGATGTTGGACCTCGATGAGGCAGGCGCCGTCGCCTGCGGGGCAAAACATGCGAACCGCTCTGCCACCGACGGCGGTTGAAAATGTAAGTGGATCGATTCCAAAACGGTGGAATAGAACCGGTGGAACCAGGACACGGTAAATCCCCTGCTTCTCCTGCGGTTCAAGAAAACTGATTCGCTGAATCCAGGACATGGTTCGGAGCCTTGATGAACAATTTCCCGTGCCGAACTTAAATGCACCGCCTACCTGCCGGTCGGCGGAAGTCGAAAACCATTTTGGTACGGATTCTTCAATTATTAAGTCATTAGATCATTTCACATCGGAAGTCAAAAAATATGCGTCGCTTGAATACCTCACGGTTCACGAACCGCTCCCACATGGACCGGGATCAAGAGCCAAATCTCTTTTTCGTTGACCGCCCTTCAGCTGATCTGCTACGTTCATCCTGCATATTTCCATCGGTTCCAGCTACACAAACAGGAGGGATTTTTGGTCCCATTCAACGTCAAATCCGTCGGGTCTTTGTTTATATATTCCGAAGAAATGGGCTGGTTCGACTTCGGCCCCGATCATCCATTCAAGCCCGAGCGCGCAGCCAAGACCTATGATCTATGCAACCGATACGGCGTTCTCAATCATGATTGGATGCATGTGCACCAGCCGACGCCCATTGATCCCGATCTTCTAACGCTCTTTCACGAACCGGGCTATCTGATGCTGCTGGAAGAAGCCAGCAGGGGTAAGATCCGGCTGGAAATGCTTGACAGAGGCATCGGCACCCCGGACAACCCGATCCTCCCCGGCATTTATGAATGGTCTCTGCTGGCCGCCGGAGGCACCCAATTGGGAATAGAAGCGCTGATGGCCGAAAGTGCTCTGGTGGCTTTCAACCCGGTGGGGGGCTTTCACCATGCCATGCCGGGCAATGCCGAGGGGTTCTGCTATCTGAACGATATAGCGGTTTCGATCCGCTACGCGTTGAAAACGTCAAGCGCTAAAAAAATCGCCTATGTGGATCTGGACGCCCATCATGGCAACGGCGTACAGCATGCCTTTTACGACGACCCTCGGGTGCTGGTTATCTCCGTCCACGAATCAGGCCGAACCTTGTACCCATGGTCGGGAAATGAAACCGAAACCGGTGCGGGGGAGGGAGAAGGGTTCACGATGAATGTGCCGCTCGAGCCCGGATCCGACGACGAGGTTCACGATTATGTCATGAACAACGCCGTTATACCCATGCTCGAAAGCTATACTCCCGACCTCATTGTTGCTGAAATCGGCGCCGACACCATGGTCTCCGACCCCCTCACCCACCTGAAACTTACCAACAACGGCTACCAGAAGGCATTGAAACGCATCAAGGCAGTCTGCCCTCGAATCCTTGCCCTCGGCGGAGGTGGTTACGACCTCTACCGCACCGCCCGCTGCTGGACACTCGCCTGGGCGATTTTAAACGAGGTGCAGCCCGTCGATGAATTCGCAGGTCTGGTGGGCGGAATGATGTTCGGCCCGGAAATGGAAGTCGGTAGCCTGTATGATCATTCCTATCACACGACCGGCGAAGTCAAAGAAAAGGCCATGAACGAAGCGAAGCGCGTCGTCGGGTTTCTACAGGAAAACCTCCTGTCCCGTTAAAGCACAAACGGTTGAACCGGTTCGGGTAGAGGCGCATTCAGGCAGCGGCTGCTTTCTCCGCTGCAATTTCAACAGCAGCCCCTTTATTCTTCTCCTTCTTCAGAGCCATCGTCAGAATGGACCCCGCAACCAGCAGCGACGCTGCAACAATGAATGAAGAGGTGTAGGAGCCCGATGCCGCGACAAGCATCTGCGACATCCTGCCCATCACGAAGCCCCCGACACCCCAGGCTGTAAAAACGATCCCGTAGTTGATGCCGAAATTCTTCAGCCCCCACATATCTTTGGTAAGGGACGGAAAAAGCGACAAATTCGCCCCATAGTTAAATCCAAGAAACGTAGCGATCACCACAACCAGGAAAGGGCTGGAGTTGTCGGAGCCCACAATCGGAATCGCAGCGAGCAGCAACACGGCTTGAAAGAGCAAAATCATTATAAGCGTGTTCCTGCGCCCGATTCTGTCGGACAAAAGACCAGCGAGAATTCGACCTGCAGCGTTTCCCACAGCCAGGATCGCCACCGCGATGAAAGCCGCCTCCCCCATGCTCCGCTGTGCCATGCCGGCCACGCTGCCTATCACCATCAGGCCCGCACCGGCACCGATGAAAAAGATAGACCAGATAATGTAAAAAGACCCTTTTCGCATCACTTCGGATGGTTTTGCATCCATCTGAACTGCGCCGACCTGAACCGAAGAGGCGGACGGCCGCTTGGATTCATGGCCCGTAGGTGGGTTTACGAGAAACATCGAGAGCCCGCAAACCACCACGAGGAAAGCCACCCCGAAAAACAGCATCGATTTTTGAAGCCCCCAGTTTCCCACCATGTAGGTGGAAACCGGGGCGATATAAACAGATGCCAGCCCGAAGCCGGCGACAACCACGCCTGCTATCAGGCCGGTTTTTTCCGGCGGAAACCATTTAAGCGCGGGCGGGGTGGCCGCCGCATAACCGAAGCCGATACCGGCGCCTGCAAGAAGCCCGAAACCCAGCAGCCAAATGACATAGCTGGTGGTCAGGGAAATCCAGATGAACCCGATTCCCACAAGGAGTCCGCCGATGAAGGCCGTTATCCTGGGGCCGAACCTGTCCTGGATGCGGCCGGCCAGCACCGTGGCGAACGCAAAAACAATGCAACAAACCGCATAAGGATCGTTCAACGAGGACGCGGTCCAGTCGAATGCGCCGGGTCCACCCCGCTCGATAGAATCGGCTATCGCCTTTTTCATGATGCTCCATGTATAAAGAATTCCCAGCGCCAGGTTTATACCCGTGCCGCTCAATGTTACAATCCAGCCCCGTCCTACATTCGCCTCTGCCATATTTTTCCCTCCCACAGTGCGCCTTTGCCGCCGGGCTTTATTGTCTTCCCTTGACCAGCCGGTCCACGACTTCCGGATCCGCCAGCGTGCTGGTGTCTCCCAGCTGATCGATCTGCCCTTCGGCGATTTTCCGCAGGATCCGCCTCATGATCTTGCCGCTCCGGGTTTTTGGAAGTGCATTCGTGAAGTGAATTTTATCCGGGGAGGCGATGGGTCCGATCTCTTTACGGACATGCTTCACCAATTCCTTTTTCATCTCTTCGGAAGGCTCAAACCCGTCCTTAAGGGTCACGAACGCATAGATCCCCTGGCCCTTGACGTCATGCGGAAATCCTACCACGGCCGCCTCGGTCACCGCCTCGTGCGCCACGAGCGAGCTTTCCACCTCCGCGGTTCCCATCCGGTGGCCGCTCACGTTTATGACGTCGTCCACCCTGCCCATGAGCCAGAAGTATCCATCCTCATCCGTGCGTGCCCCGTCACCGGAGAAATAATAGCCCGGGTGATCCTCGAAATACTGCTTTTTGAACCTGTCCGGATCGCCATACACGCTGCGCATCATGCCGGGCCAGGATTTCGCGATGCACAGGTGCCCGCCTTCGTTGGGGCTGGCCTCGGAGCCGTCCTGGCGCACAATTTTGGGAAGAACGCCGAAGAAAGGCAGCGCCGCCGAACCCGGCTTCATGCGCATCGCACCGGGGATCGGGGTGATCATATGGCCGCCTGTCTCTGTCTGCCACCAGGTATCCGCGATGGGACAGCGCCCGCCGCCGATCACCTCGTAGTACCACATCCATGCTTCCGGATTGATCGGCTCCCCGACACTTCCCAGGAGCCTCAAGGTGCTCAAATCATGTTTTTGAACCCATTCATCCCCATTGCGCATGATTGCCCGGATGGCCGTGGGGGCGGTGTAGAAGATATTGACCCCGTATCGTTCGACAATTTCCCAGAAACGATCCGGCTCGGGGTAGTTGGGCACCCCTTCAAACATCAGGGAAGTCGCCCCCATCCCCAGCGGTCCGTAGACAATATAACTGTGCCCCGTAACCCATCCGATGTCGGCCGTGCACCAGTAGACATCGTCATCCCTGCAGTCGAACACGTATTTCATCGTCATGATGCAGTAAAGCAGGTAGCCGGCCGTCGTGTGCAGAACCCCCTTGGGTTTTCCGGTGGAACCGCTCGTATAAAGGATGAAAAGGGGGTCTTCCGCGTCCATGGGCTCTGGGTCGCATTTCGGAGACGCCTCCCTCATCTGTTCGTGCCACCAAAAATCCCTCCCTTCCACCATGTTCGTCTCTTTTTCCACCCGGCTCACCACCACGCACTGTTTGACGCTGGGGCACAATTCCAGTGCCGCATCGGCGTTTTTCTTCGTGTCGAGCACCCTTCCCGAACGATATCCATAGTTGCAGGTGATCAGGGTTTCGGCCTCACAGTCTACGATCCTGTCCTTGAGCGCGTCGGCGCTGAAACCACCGAAAACAACGCTGTGAATGGCACCGATCCGGGCACAGGCAAGCATCGCCACCGGAAGCTCCGGGATCATCGGAAGGTAGATTGCCACACGGTCGCCCTTTTTGACCCCGAACCCTTTCAACACGTTAGCGAATTTGCATACCTCACGGTGCAGTTCCTGGTAGGTATAGGTGCGGGACTCCTCCAGAGGCTCCCCCTGAAAGATCAAAGCCGCCTTGTTTTTCCTCCAGGTTTTCAAGTGACGATCGAGACAGTTGTAGGAAACATTCAATTTTCCGCCGGCGAAATACCGAATGAACACCTCATCCCGGAAACTGAAATCTTCGACCGAGCCATTCCATTTTTCGAACCAGTCGAGTTCCTTCTCCGCCATCTCCCCCCAGAAGCCGTTGGGATCCTCTATTGAGCGCCTGTACATGCGTTTATAGTCCTCAAGGGCTTTCAATCTCGCATTTTCGACGAACTCGGAAGAAGGATCAAAAACTCGTTTCTCCGCATAAACAGATTCGAACTGGTTCCCTTTTGCGTCGTTCATGTCATTCTCCTTATTTCAATTATGTTTTTATTCAGGATAAAGAGCTGCATCCAGTCAAATTAAAATATATAAAAAATTTAGTCTTTACTTCGATAGCTTGAAATAATTTTATCCTTAGGGAAGGATGATTGTCCATCAGGACAATCATGATTTTAAATAAGGAAATTCCTTAAACAAACCAAATGCTTCATTTTCGAGAGCCCGCAAAGGAGAAAAATAAAATAGCGCCCGGCCCAAAAAGGTGATTCTTGTTGATCGTCGGGCCATGGGAGTGTCAGGACGAAAGTTTCATACGTCGCATAACCATCCCGCTGATCCACCGGGAAATGAAACCCGGTTTACAGGTTACGCAGGATAAAATCGGGGCTGAAATCCTTTTTTCTTTCACGCTTTCGACCCCGGCAAGAAGGAACTCGCCGGTGAAGAATAGGGAAAAACCGTGACTTTGAAACATGGACTCCTGGTAATGTTGGACGAAGCCGGCCGTTTCAAAGGCATGATCCGTCGTGACTCCCTTCTGCGGACCGGATTCGGCAGGTTGGAATGAGGACCCCGTGGCCCTGCCATGATCTTTACCTGGATCAGCATCCGTCCCCGTTCATCAAGATGATCGAGACTCCCAGCCTCCGCGGTCAGGCATTTCCAGCGAAAAACGAAAAGGGAGCGAGGCCAGAACAGGCATGCTCACGTCTTAAGCTGTTTGCCGATGTTCCAGGCCTTGCCTATGACCGAGCCGACGGACCAATAGTTATTGTCAGGCATCGTCAGGGTGAAAGGCCTCATCTTGTTGATATCCAACGTATCTTCTGAAAGAAATTTTTCTTCGGTGTAAACCTCCTGCACCTCGCCGATAAAGAGGGTGTCACCAGGCAGCTTCACCTCCTTGTAAACGGAGCAGGCGATGCTGATCGGGCATTCAGCTATCAGCGGCGCCTTTTTGAGCTGCCCGTAAAAGACGTCGAAAAGACCGGACTTATCGGTTTTTCCGCCCGAAACCAGTCCACAGTAGTCGGTTTTTTCCGCCAGTGAAATATCGGGGATATTGATGCTGAACTCCTTGTTTTCCTCGATGCCCCGGTTCGTGTAATGACGACCCAGTGCAACGGTGAACATGGGCGGCTTTTGATTCACCTTGGAGACCCAGGCGGCCGCCATAAAATTTACCCTGCCATTCACAACCGCTCCCACCAACGTCATGGGCATAGGGTATAAAAACACCTGGCTGCCTTCGATTTTGATTCTGGCCATGGACCTTCCTCCTCTATGAAAAGTTCAACGAGTTATATTGACGGCCTCGTAAAACGTCCCCGTGCCGTCATTTCCCGACGCGAACTTGTGTCGGGGAATCCACAAGCTATTGAAATCACTGACCCCCGGCCTGCGCCGGGGCGACGATATGGGGCGGATTTTCACTTTTTACGATGCCATCATATTAAGTCACTTCATTTTCCTTGCGTCTTCTATTGTCTCGCTCTGTCCATTGACACCAGGCACTTCAGGGCAAATAGCCCAGAAGCACCCTCCGGTGCTGGTTCAATGATTCCTGTATTATAGCAAATCACTACCTTGCACCACAAACCCCAAAATATGCAGTTTCACTTATTAATACTGATGACCTCGTAAATGGCCCCCAAGAAAAAACAAAAAGAAAGGGGTGAACATGCTAACAGATCTCCAGATTAAAAGGCTGGCATCGCGAGAAAAAAGATATGAGGTGGTGGATGCGAAAGGACTTTATATCCGGGTGGAGCCCACAGGTTCAAAAACGTGGATTTTCAGATACGTTTTTAATGATTCTCGCAAGAGGCTATCGCTCGGCAGCTATCCTGGGATAAGCCTGGCCCAAGCCCGAACGAAACACGGTGAGGCGATCAAGGATCTTCAATGTCGTATTGATCCTGGGATGAAAGCGCAGGAAGCAAAGCGGCGGTTGAAAGCTGAACCAACGATTAACGAGATGATCGAAGAACAATGGAAATTTGAACTTTCAGAAAAGAAGTCCGGGCCCGAAACGCTCAGATTGTTGAAAAAGGATGTTTTACCTGCTTGGGGGAACCGTAAGGCCAGGACAATTAAACGACGCGATATCGTCCTTTTGCTTGATGAAATCAGGGAGCGAGCACCAATCACAGCTAACCGAGTTCATGGCGCGCTTTCTCGATTTTTCAACTTTTGTGCTGAACGTGGTGTGATCGAAGACAGTCCATGCACACGAATCCGAAAACCCCGGGAACATGGGCGGAACAGGGTATTAACAGACGAAGAAGTCAGGCTGTTCTGGCAAGCAACCAACCTCGAAAACGCCGCCATCGACATGTACCGTGTTACAAAACTTGCCCTTCGTCTAGTTCTTTTGACCGGGCAAAGGCCTGGAGAGGTAGCTGGCATGCGCTGGGATGAAATCGAGGGGGATCTGTGGACGATTTCGGCCCGACGGATGAAGGGAAAAGAAACTCACCAGGTCCCGCTTACCAGTATGACTCTCGACATTCTCGAAGAGGCCCGGGCTTATTCGCTGGGCGATTTTGTTTTCGGTTCCTCTCATAAGGAAAATGAACCGATACGGCGACAGGCGATTACAAGAGCGGTAAGCCGGCATTGGTCGGAAATGGGTATCAAGGAGCCGTTTACACCCCATGATTTAAGGCGCACACTACGAACTCGCCTTGCGGGGCTCGGCGTCATGGACGTTATCGCTGAACGGATTCTGGGCCACAAACTTCAAGGTATAATGGCAGTTTACAACCAGTATGGCTATGCGAAAGAGAAACGACAGGCCCTTGAACGATGGGAACATGACCTGTGCAGGATTTTGGGTATCGAAACGCGGCAACAAGGGAAGATAATTGAGTTGAGACGATAAAAGTTTCCTGGTGCTGATATTTATTTACATTAAATAATTTTTTAGAACGATTTATTTTTTGCAAAAAGGTATAGTAAAGAAATCGCTTGAATCGGACTATCCGAGGCCAGAGGCCTCGGCTTTACGCCCGATTCATGGCTTCGCCACCGCGATTTCTAAAACATCACAAGCGGCAGAGCCATATAATCCTGACCTGGCCCAGAGGGCCAGGATTTTCGTGTCCCATTAAATTCCAATCCTATGACCGGTTGTTCCCGAGCCAAGACACGATGCCTAAAGGCGGTTTGGGAAATTTGATCGCGCTTCCATTGCAAAAAGAAGCCAGAGAGAATGCTAATAGTGAATTCATCGATGATGATTTTCGCTCGCACCCAGACCAGTGGGCATTTCTCTCAGGAATTCAAAAGGTGTCGGAAAAGCGGATAGAAAAACTTATTCCCATAATTTCCCCTGGGAATGAGTTGGGGGATTTAAAGCCCGATGAAGAAGAAATGAAACCCTGGGAAGCGCATAAACCTCAAGCCATTCTCATTAAGAACGAGTTTCCGGATCACCTTACTATCATTAAGGCAAACATGCTGTTTCTTCCCAAAACAGGCATCTCTCAAAGAGCATTGAATCGTATAAAGCGTCTCGGATCATTTAAAAACCCCACGTTTTATAGGCGGCAAGCCATGCGTTTGCCAACACATAACCATCCAAGGGTCATTTCCTGTGCAGATGAAACACGAGATTATCTGTGTTTGCCCAGGGGGTGCGAGGCTGACCTGCTCAATGAATTCAGCAAACTCGGAATAGCAATCGAAATGATCGACAGGACCTTTAATGGTAAACCCATAAATGTGGAATTCAAAGGTCGTCTCCGGGACGAACAAACTCTGGCCCTCGGCCACTTGCTCCGGTGTGACACCGGCATCCTTTCGGGTACTACGGCTTTCGGTAAAACCATCGTGGCGATCAAACTCATATCAGAGAAAAAAATAAACACGCTGATTCTGGTGGACAAGGTCAGTTTGCTGTCGCAATGGGAAGAAAAATTATCGGAATTTCTCGAAGTCAGAGAAACCTTACCGGAGGAACCGATCTCCATGGCCAAGAAAAGGGGCCGAAAAAAGGTTAGACGCGTTATCGGACAAATCGGCGCTGGAAAAAATACGGCAAGTGGTATTATAGATATTGCGGTGATGCAATCGTTAAGCAGACAGAAAGTGGTCAAGGAATGTGTTAAAAATTATGGCCTTATTATTGCGGATGAATGTCATCATGCATCGGCATTCACCTACGAACAAATCCTGAAAACCGCCCCGGCGAAATATGTTTATGGCCTCACCGCAACTCCGACACGAAAAGATGGGCACCACCCGATCTTGTTCATGCAGTGCGGCCCCATCCGATATCGGGACAATCCCAAAAAACAAGCGGAAAACAGGCCGTTCGAGCACTATATAATCCCTCGGTTCACTCCCTTGAGAGCACCCTTGGGCATTGACTCTAATGATTTAACTATTCAAGTATTATATAACCAAATCGTGGAAAATGATTTCAGGGATCAACAGATCATTGAAGATGTATTGAAAAACCATCATCAAGGCAGAAATTGTCTTCTGCTAACCCTCAGAACAGCCCATGTAGAGAAGCTAGCAAAAAAGTTAAAACAACAAATTCCGGATGTAATCAGTTTGACCGGTAGTATGGGAAGAAAATTAACCCAGAAGGCCTTTGAACTTATAAACGATATTCCCGCCGACAAACCTATTGTTCTGGTGGCAACCGGCCATTTTATCGGCGAAGGTTTTGACGAGCCCCGTCTCGATACCCTGTTCCTGGCCATGCCCATATCGTGGAAGGGAACCCTGCAGCAATATGCAGGCAGGCTCCATAGGCTGTTTAGTACGAAAAAAGAGGTGAGAATTTATGATTATGTGGATATCCAGATAAAAATGTTTGAAAAAATGTACCAGAAGCGGCTGAATGGATATGCGTCCATGGGATATAAAGCCAAAGCTGAGATGGCAGAAGGTTCGTCACCGGACATCATCTTCGATAAGGATAATTTCCTGCCTGTTTTCAATCAGGATATGGTTGCCGCTAACAAAGAGATAGTAATCGTAAGTCCGTTTGTTCGAAAGAGACGCACGCAACAAATGCTTCAAGCCCTGAAGATCTCTACTGATAAAAATCTCCGAGTCATTGTCGTGACCCGCCCGAAACAAGATTTTTCACCTAATGATCACGCGGCTATGCAAAGGGCATTGGACTTGTTGACAGAAAGCAACGCCCGCATCGTTTTTAAAACCAATATCCACCAGAAATTTGCAATCATGGATCAAAAGGTTGTGTGGTATGGCAGTATCAATCTTTTGAGTTACGGCAGTGCTCAGGAAAGCATCATGCGCATTGAAAGTTCCAATATCGCCAATGAGTTGATGAAAACGATCCAGAGTGAATGATCAGAACAAGGCTCTCACGCTCAAAGCGTCATGAAATCACGGATATAGTTTTTGAGGTCAACCTTGAATTCGGTACCAGTTTCAGTACATTGGTTGTGGATCAGGAATCCTGGGACACCGGAATGCTCTCGGTGCTCCCGCTTAAGGATGAAATCATCAGAGATGGTATGCGCCTATGATCATTGGGAATCAACAAAGCGCTGTTATTCAGTACTGGTATGAAAAGGCGCAGGAAAGTCTAGTGTCTGACGTCAACAATTTTTCGCCCTCGCATATATATTTTCCCCAAAGCGCCGGTCGGTCGGAACCAAAAAGAGGAGAGAATCTCATGAAAATGACGCCGGATGAAATCTATGACAAGCGGAAGCATTTCTTTAACGATCAGGCCGAAGACTGGCTCGACATGTGGTACAGGGACCCTGGAACGGGGAAACATGACCGGCATGAAAAGGATTTCGAACGGCTTTTTTCTCTGCTGCCGCTTAGACCGGGGGACCATGTGCTCGATGCCGGATGCGGGACGGGAATCCTTGTTCCGTTCATAGTTGAAAGAATCGGGGAGTACGGGCTTTTGTACGAATTGGATTTCGCGGAAAGGATGCTGGAGATCAATCGAAGACTGCACGAGGCGGATAATGTTCTATTTATCCTCTCTGACGCTGAAAATGTGACACTCGAGGACGCTTCCTGTGACATGGTGATCTGTTTCTCATGCTTTCCCCACTTCCATGACAAGGAAAAAGCGGTCAAAGAGCTGTCACGCACCCTCAGGCCCGACGGGATTTTAGCGGTGGCCCATTTTGATTCCTCGGATGGCATCAACCGGCATCACAGCTCGTGTGACGCCGTCATGCACGACCATCTGCCCTGTGAAGGAGCCATGCGGTCGCTGCTCGAATCTGCCGAGCTGGAAATCGAAATGTTTATTGACGAGCCGGGCTTCTATTGCATAACCGCGAAGAAAGCTGGCTCCCTGCGTTTCCGCATCCACTGAAAGGAGATATCATGGAATTTGTTGAGAAGGCACCAATCCGGATGAGCCACTGGATCGAACACAACGAGGACCACTCAAAGGAATACGAATCTCTTGCCCGGGAACTGGAATCGGCAGGCAAAATCGAGAGCGCACAATGCATAAGGGAAATGACGGCATTAATTTTCCAGGCCAACGATTGTTTGCAACGCGCCCCGGCAAGACTCTGAAGAACTTGCGAAGGAGTTGTCTTATGTGCGAAGCGCATGCGTTCATTCACAGAAACGGGCAGGAGGAGAAGTTGCTCGAAAACGTTGATATCTTAGAAATCAAGGTCGATGAGGTGACGCTGATCAATATCTTCGGCGAGCAGAAGATCATCAAGGCCAGGTTCAAGCGCTACGACAATGCGCAGGGAAAGATCGTATTCGAGGAAATTTGAACTGACGTCATTCAGTTTGGCTTCTCTTTTTCACAAGAACAAGAAGGAGGGCGATCATATGAAAACAACAGACGAAACGAATGCCCTGCACCCACTCTTGAAGACGCCATGGGGCTGGTTTGTGCTATATCAACCGGACTATGCGAGGCCGAACGTTTTTAATCTTCATGAATCCGGCCGGTTCAAACATCGCCCGCGTATTCAACAGGATTGCGGCGCGCGGCTTGTGGTCAGAGAAGATCTTCGAATAGCCGTCCAGTACATGAGCCTCGTTGAAGAAAAAATTGTGGATGAGTCAACCGGCACTTTGTATTCCTTT
>Ga0068714_10002870_pt1 | contig 21282 bp, 22 predicted proteins | sample MTBNYHSulfiMetaG_FD_62988 | JGI IMG/M metagenome (GOLD analysis project Ga0068714, IMG submission 62988) | Enrichment culture microbial communities from rom New York Harbor, USA that are MTBE-degrading - MTBE-NYH (New York Harbor Sulfidogenic)... | ecosystem: Environmental > Aquatic > Marine >... | reverse complement strand
CTGAATGGCAAATTCCTCGACTCTGGTATCCGCCAGGCCGCCTCTTTTATAGCGTCCTCCGGGGCTTCTCACCGATTCTATTATCACTGCTTCACGCATGATTTTCCTCCTTCATCTCTCAATTGTCCGTTATCTACTTTCCAAAGGCGACCAATTCAGATTTTGCCGGATGGCGTTTTGCCCAATTGGCCGCCGCCAGTTTCCTCAAGCTTAATTGCGCAGGGGTTTTCCCTTTGTCAGCATGTGCATGATTCTGTCGTGGGTTCGTGATTCGCCCATCAGGCTTAAAAATGCTTCCCTTTCCAAGTCAAGAATATACTGCTCCGGAACAAATGTCCCTTCGGCACAATCGCCGCCGGAAATGATGTAGGCGAGTTTTTTCGAAACATGGATATCATACTCGGTAATGTAGTTCCCCCGCCTCATGTTATAAAGAGCAGCATCGACCATACCCCGGAAATTCTCTCCCATCACAGGAATCATGGTCGGCCTTGATTTTTTATAGAACTTGGCCAACCCCAGCACAACCTGTTTGGCGTCCCAGATTTGCAGATCCCTGTTCATGCTGATGCCATCGGTTTTTCTGATGTAGCCCAGTTCCATGCCTTCGACGGCGCTGGTCGCGACCTTGGCCATCGCTATATTCTGGAAAATCTTCGTATGGATTTGCTGGAGATTCATCCCCTCGGCCACTACCCCGTCGGGCAGTCCTTCGGTACAGCGAACCATCAATTCTTTTACGCCGCCGCCGGCCGGAATAACACCAACTCCAACTTCCACCAGACCGATGTAAGTTTCACCGAGAGGCTGGCATCTGGCACCGTGCATAGCTATTTCACAGCCGCCGCCCAGAGCCATGCCAGCAGGGGCGGTAACAACGGGCTTGGACAGATACTTCATCCTCATATTGCCGTTTTGCAGTCCGGCGATGGCGTCTTCAAGAAAGTCCCATTCCCCGCGCTGCGCCGCCACCAGCACCGAGAGCACATTAGCGCCGACCGAGAAATTGGGCGCATGATTGGCAACAACCATGCCGACAAAATCCTTCTCCACAATATCACAGCTTTCATGAATCATTCTGGTCAGATTTTCATCAATGGCATTCATTTTGGTGTGGAACTCCAGGCAGACGACGCCGTCGCCGATGTCAATCAGTGATGCACCGGAATTGCTTTTGACGATTTTGCTGCGTTCTTTCAAATCCGGCAGCAGAACTATTGCCGGATTCGGCTCGATTTTAACATAGGTCTTTTGCGTGAAGTCATAGTAATAACGGCCGTCTTTCTTTTTGATATAGAAAGACTCAATGCCTGCCTTCAGCATTTCATCGATTTTCTTAGGCACCTTCAGCTTCATTTTTTTCATCACCTGCACGGATTCCTTTACTCCGACGGCATCCCAGGTTTCAAAAGGCCCCAGTTCATGGTTGTAGCCCCATTTCATGGCATTATCGATCCCGACGATCGTATCGCTGATCTCCGGCACGCGATTGGCGGCATAGATGAAGTTATTACACAGATATTCCCGCGCCACTTCTGCCGCAATATCCGTTCCATAGAAAATAATTTTCAGCTTATCGGCGAAACCGCCCTCTTTCTTTTTTGCCTCCTGCAGTGACAAATATTTAGGTTTCGTGGGGACGACGTATTCCATGGTATTATAATCCAAAACCAGTTTGATCTTTTTGCCTTTGGCATCCTTGGTCCTTTTGTAGTAGCCCTGACCGGTCTTATTTCCGAGCCACTTTTTTTCGATCATCTTCTGCATCAACTCATTGGGCTTAAAATATTCCCGCATCTCATCATCAGGCACAGCGTCATAAAGATTCTTGCTGACGTGATAACCGGTATCAAGTCCCACCAGATCGATTGTGCCAAAAACGGCAGAACCGGGTCGGCCGAGAGATTTGCTGATGATTGCATCCAGCTCCTCAATCTTAAGTCCTTTATTCATCATCACATGACCGGCATTGGCGATGTCAAAGCTGCCGATGCGGTTGGCGATAAAATTAGGTTTGTCTTTACAGATAACTGTACCCTTCCCCAGAACAGTTTCACAAAACCTTGTCATGTAGTCGATGACATCCTTTTTCGTTGTCTCTCCGGGAATGATTTCCAGCAGCTTCATGTAACGCGGAGGATTGAAAAAATGGGTGCCCAAAAAATGCTCCTTCAGTTTCGGGCTGAAACTGGCCGCAATATCGTTGATGGGCAGCCCTGAAGTATTGGTGGTGACAATGCAGTTGTCCTTTATTACTTTCTGCACCTTGGCAAACAGATCCTGCTTGATCTTCAGATTTTCGATCACAACTTCGATTACCCAATCGACATCAGCCAGCCAGTTTAAATTATCTTCCAGGTTGCCGGTCTTAATGAGGGAGGCATTTTTTTTCGTATAAAAACTCGCCGGCTTCGATTTTAAAGCGCCGGCTAAGCCATTTTCGGCAAAGCGATTGCGCCATGCCGGACTTTTTTCGGTTAGACCTTTTTTCTTATCATCCTCCGTCAACTGCGGCGGGATGATGTCCAAAAGGCAGCACTCAATCCCCGCATTAGCCAGATGGGCCGCAATGGTCGCGCCCATAACTCCTGCTCCTAAAACAGCAGCTTTTTTAATTTCGAATGACATGACTCTTCTCCTTCACCTTTCCTATGAACCGCAATATGTTGACAAATTGCGGTTCATAAATATTTGAGTCCTTGTCTATGGGACTCAATCAATTAGCAAGTAAATGACTCTTCCGGCATCTCCAGAGCCGTTTTATCGCCGATCTTGATCGACTCACAAGACGCCTTCACCTTGGCAAGAACGTTGGTCGCAAAAAATTTGGCTGTATCGATCTTCCCGACATAAAAAGCGGCATCACTGTTTTCGCGTACCAGCTTGCGCCGCTTGGCCGGTGTATCTTCCAGACCTTTTTCCTCCAACATTGCCTTTAGTTTCTTAGAGGCGATGACAGCCGCCTGCAGAAGAAAGTTACCGGCAAGCGCATTGCCGAAAGTTTCCAGATAAGGCCGGGCATTGAGAATGGGAATCATAAATCCTCCGCCCTGCCCCAGAGCTGCGAAGTGCAGAGTCAAATCAGTAATCGCATCAACGGCCTGCTGCAGATAGGGAGCATAAGCCTTCATTTCTTCCGATGCCTTGATCCCGGCCATATTCTTGCCGATCTCGCCTAAGAGATTCATCATGTTGGCGCCTTTGTTCTGTCCCAGATTCCTTCCGACCAGGGTAAGAGCCTGTATCCCGTTTGTCCCTTCATAGATAGTTGTAATTTTTGCGTCACGGAGATAATGCTCCACCGGGTATTCGCAGCAGTAACCGTAGCCGCCATAAATATCGATTGCGGTGTTACAGATTTCAAATCCCTTTTCCGAAGAGTAAGCCTTGCATACCGGCGTCAGAAGATCGGCAAATCCTGTCCATAATTCCTTTTCTGCTTCGGTATCTGCCACCAGAGCTCGATCCATGCAATTGGCAACAAAGTAATTGAGCGCCCTAATTCCTTCCAACTGGGCTTTCATCCACAGGAGCATTCTGCGTACATCCGGATGATTGATAATCGTCACGGCTTGGGCATCGGGATTTTTCATCTCCCAGATCGGCGTTCCCTGAACTCTGGTTTTGGCATAATCCAGCGCATGCTCATAAGCGGCGGAAGCGACAGCCATAGCCTGCATTCCGACATCCAGCCGGGCCTGGTTCATCATGACGAACATGATTTTCATCCCTTCCCGCTCATTGCCAAGCAGCTCGCCGATACACTTGCCTTCATCGCCAAAGTTCAGCGTAGCGGTAGCCGAACCTTTTATTCCCAATTTGTGCTCAATCCCACCTGTGCGGATATCATTAAATTCGCCCAGGCTGCCATCGGCATTGACCCGGTATTTGGGCACGAGAAATATGGAAATACCCGCTGTCCCCGGAGGATCGCCTTCAATGCGGGCTAGAACCGGATGAACAATGTTTTCAGTAAGATTGTGATCTCCTGATGAGATAAAGCACTTTGTCCCGGTAATGCTGTATGTTCCGTCCGGTAATCTCTTTGCCGTGGTCTTCAGTGCTCCCACATCACTGCCTGCCCCCGGCTCGGTCAGACACATGGTCCCCGCCCACTGGCCGTTATACATTTTTTCCAGGTATTTTTTCTTTTGTTCGTCGGTGCCATATTTTTCCACCAAATGGCCGGCACCTAAATTCAGCCCCGGATACATGGTAAAGGGGATGCTCGCCGAGACGAACAGCTCCTGACAGGCAATCAGCACGCTGATGGGAAGATTTTGCCCCCCGACTTCCGGATCTTGTGTAGGACAAATCCAGCCTGCTTCCCGGAATTTTTTATAAGCCTCGTGGTAACACTCCGGAACAAATACTTGACCATCTTTAAAGGTACAGCCCTCCTTGTCGGCGGGCTCGAAAGTCGGCAGAATAACTTCGATGGCCATTTTTTCCGCCTCGTTTAACATCATGTCTGTCGTTTCCCTCGAATAATCGGCATACTTTTTGACGAATATCTTTTCCAAGCCGAATTGTTCGTATAAAAGAAATTCCTGATCCCTTCGATTTACAAGTAAATTACTCATCAATACCCCTCCTTCCTTTACGTTAAATAATCAATCATTCACTATTCTCGCTTTAAACCTTTAATAAGAGTCTCCAATGTTGATCGAATTATGGAACGGATTCGTTCCCTTCTTTTGCTTTCTGTCCCGGAAAAAATGTGAAGAGAGATGGTGCCGTTGAGCATTCCCCAAATGGCAAACTGGTTATGCTTTATATCGATGCTGACGGGAAATTCTTTAGCATCGATACCCCTTTGTAATATTTTGCTTATGATGTCGATGGGTTTTCTCATGGCCATAATGATATTATTATATTTTTCTTCAGAGAGATTCATTTGATCAGTGTGCATCATAAAGGCCATGAGAATTCTGAACAACTCAGGGTCATGAAGAAAAACATCGATGTATAAGAAAGAAAAATCACATAATAATTCGGCAGCGGTTTTTGTCTTGTCTAAAAGGGAAAGAGCCTGCTGATGGAATTTATTAATGTCGTTGAGCAGGATTTGCGCGTAAATTTCTTCTTTACTTATGAAATACAGATAAATAGATCCTTTACCCAACTCTGCATACTTGGCTATCTGATCAACGGTAACATTCTTGAAGCCCTTGGCAAAAAAGAGTTTCCGTGCTGCTTCTAAAATGAGCATGCGGCGGTTATCTTTCTCTTTTTCTCTGCGTTCGAGAAGCCCCATAAAAAACCCTTTCCGACCAATAACCGCCTTGGCACATCACACTTATGACCATTGGTCGGCATGTGACCATTGGTCAATTTTCTTGTAAACCAATAAATTTCACTTGTCAAGATAAATTATTAATAAGGAAAAAATTTTTATCAGGAAATTATTTTTGCGAGCTGAGACGGCTTTTCGTTCTTTTTTCCTGCTCCAGAACGACAAGTAGGTTTTTCTGAAATTCTGGTGTTTGGGGCTTTAATCTCAAAGCTGTGCGGAAATGAATTATCGCCTCCCGAATTTTCCCGATTTTGCTTAAAGCGACGCCTAAATTATTATGGGTGTCGGCGTCATTAGGCATGAATTTTAAGGCTGAATTAAAATGCAGTACCGCCTCCGCAAAATTATTTTTCAGAATTAGCGCCCTACCCAAATTATAATGTGCATCGGCCGATTTATGATTGATTTTCAACGCTTTTTTATAATTATTTATTGCATCATCCATCTTGCCCCTTTTCAACAAGGCATTGCCTGCATTTATATAAGCCTGCTCAAATTTAGGATTTATGTGAATGGCCAAATAAAAATTATATAATGCTTGTTCATAGTTATTTTTTTCATCCATGGCGACACCAATCATGTTATAGGCAAAATAATTTTGCGGATTTAATTTCAATGCATGTTCGGATAAAGTAAAATTATTTTTCCATATTTTTACTTGATAATGGGTCGCCATCACGGTGACAGCAAGAAAAAACACAGCGGCAAAGGAAGCTAATATATTTGAATATTTTATTTTTGATAGCAAATCAGGTAAACCCCAGGATAAAGCTATAAATATGCCAATTAAAGGCAAGTAGGTATATCTATCCGCCATAGCTTGAAATCCAACCTGCACAAGTCCGATGACCGGTACAAGCATGCCCAAACACCAGAACCAGCCAACGGCGAGATAAGGTTTATTTCTCAACCAAATTATCGCCAAAATGGATATGAAAATTATTAACAATAAAGCGCTGGTTGTTTCCCAGCAATTAAAAACTCTTGGATAAAGATAAAACGGATTTAAGTTATCGAACCAGAAAGTTTTTCCCAAATAAGCTCCATATGAATTAAAAGCGTTCAGCAGGCGGGTCCCAATGGAATAACGCTCAAGAGATATGATGGCTTGTGATTTATCCTGGGCAATAAATGTGATTATTGAGGAAAAAAAACTAAATAAAAAAAAAGGTGCTTTCTCTCCAATAAGGTATTGGAGCGATTTATTTTCTAAATTGTTATTAATTAAAGGAATTTTTTGCCCAAAATTCATTCTGCCCAGGGGCCAATAATCCATCAGTAATAAAACAAACGGTAAAGTTACCAGCATCGGCTTAGCCATTAAGCCAAGAATAAATAACATTATGACATATAAGTATCTTAATACATTCGGTTTGTTTACATACAATATATAAGCCCACATTGTTAAAAACATAAAAAAAGCGCTCAATACATCTTTTCTTTCCGAAATCCAGGCGACAGATTCGACATGCAGAGGATGCAGGGCAAACAACGCCGCAACAAAAGCACTGTGATAAAAAGAACCCGTCATTTTCTTGCATAAGAAGAGCAATAGGAAGGTGGCGACGAGATGAAACAATAAATTAGTCAGATGATAACCTCCCGGATTTCCTGTATATAATTTGTAGTCGAGCATCAATGAAAGCCAGGTTAAAGGATGCCAATTGGCAAAATCTAATGTAGTGAAAGCCCAGCAAATATTATTACTGGACAGACTTCTCGATGATAATGAAATATAAAGCGGATCATCATAATTGACGAATTCATGATGGAAAACCGGGTGATAAACCATGATGATCAAACCCATAATAATGGCGACAGTCATGATTTTTAGCAGGCGAGACTTATTGATAATATCCGTTTTTAAAAGCAATTTTATCATTTAAATATTTTTCTCTAAATGAAAAATTATCTTTCGCTGGCAAGAAGCAAACAGCCGAAACAATCCAAATTAAAAAAGGGTGAAAGAATTAACCTTCACCCTTTTTTGCTGAACTAAACGTTATTACATAACATTAAGGAGTAATGTTACCATCCTGATTTGCGGTATATGTTGTCGTCCCGGTGGCATGAGAAGATGTAATCTGCAAGTCGGTAAGTCCTCCTGTGGGGGCCACGGTAACATTGGCCGTACCTCTAAAACCATAAGAACTTAACGATGCCAAATCGGGAGAACCCGCGGCATTATCACTAAAATAGGCCTGGGCAGCAGTAAAGGCGTTTTTAGCATCAGCTCTTGCAGCCGTATTAAAACCTCTGGTTCTATACTGGTTAAACTGCGGAATAGCAATGGCCGCCAAAATACCGATGATGGCGATAACGATCATCAACTCAATCAAGGTAAAACCTTTTTCTCCTTTTTTCCTAAAAATATTTAACATATCACTCCTCCTTTAAAAATATCATTTATTTTCATACAATTTTTTTTATACATTATCAAATTCTTTTTGTCTAATATTTATTTGGCTTTCCACCTCCTTTATTTTATTTTTTAATCAATTCCTACCAATTCACTTGTTCATCGATTTGGCTTTAATATGTAAGCAATTGACATGCCATAAAACAAAATTAAATATATTGGCTTGAGAAAATGAAGTATAAACATATAAGTGGTAAAAATAATTATTATTAATGTACAAAAAGCTATCCATAAAGAAATTTTTCATAACTGCATAATTGGTGATTTTCACCAACCTCCTGTAAATTTCATCTCTTTTCTTCACAATAAGCAATCTTTATAAGAAAAATGAAATATTAATTATTCCTTTGCAATGTTTTGATGATTGAAAATGGCAAATATTACTGTTTGACCTCTCCGAAAAGTATGGTAGAAATCAGTGAGGGAATTTGAGGAGATTTAACATGTACGAAGTTACAATCATAAAATCTTTTTCGGCTGCTCACACGCTAAAAGATATTGGTGGCAAATGTGAAGAACTGCATGGCCATAATTTCAAAGTGGAAATAACTGTTGCCGCATCTAATTTAAATGAAACAGGTATTCTTGTCGATTTTCGTGATGTAAAAAAGTGGCTGCAAGAAGTGCTGGATAATTTAGACCATAAACACCTCAATGAATTGCCATATTTTATTGAAATGAGCCCATCTTCAGAAAATATTGCCAAATACATCTGCCAGGAAATGGCTATGAAAGTTAAGCAGGAACAAATTAAGGTCGCCCGCATTAAAATATGGGAATCGGAAAACGCTGCTGTAACTTATGTACCTGCAGAAGCTGAAAACTGATGATGGTTGAAGATGTTAAATTTAAGGTTTAATGAGAAAGGACAAAGGCTTAAGACTGAAAATTAATGTTGGAAATCAATGTTAAATATAAAATTTTTGTCCTAGCTGTTTTCGGCCTTCAGCCTAAATGCCCGGAAAAATGATTGATATACAAAATCAAAAAGATTTTCGCCATATTGACATCAAAAAAGTTGGCGTGAAGAATATTAAATACCCGATTATTGTTCTTGATCGCGCACGTGGAACACAGCCGGTAAATGCAACTATAAATATGTACGTCAACCTGCCCCACCACTTTAAAGGCACACATATGAGCCGTTTTGTGGAGGTTCTGAATGAATTTAAGGGGCAAATCAGCATCAAAACTTTCCAGACTATCTTAGAAAAAACAAGACATAAACTCCATGCCCAGTCAGCGCATATGGAAATTGAATTTCCGTACTTTCTGGAGAAAACGGCTCCTGTTTCCAAAGCCAAAAGTTTCATGGAATATCGATGCCTTTTTAGCGGTGAAAACAGCGCTGAGCAAACCGATTTTTTGGTCGGCATTGCTGTTCCTGTAACTACGGTCTGCCCGTGTTCCCGTGAAATAAGCAAGGTTGGAGCACATAACCAGCGCAGCATTGTTACCGTAAAAGTCCGTTTCAAAAAATTCTTCTGGATTGAAGATGTTATAAAAAAAGTGGAAAAATCGGCCAGCGGTGAGGTATATTCTCTTTTAAAGCGGCCCGATGAAAAATATGTCACGGAAAAAGCTTATGAAAACCCAAAGTTTGTGGAAGATGTGGTTCGGAGTGTTGCGGTGAAACTTAATAATGATAGTAATTTCACTTGGTATAGCATAGAAGCGGAAAATTTTGAAAGTATCCATAACCACAGCGCTTATGCCTATATTGAAAAGGGATAACAATGCCACCAAAAAAGCTCGACCAGTTTTTTAACTTATACAACCATGGTTTCATTCGGACCGCTGTTTGCATTCCCGAAATCAAGGTAGCTGATACTTTCTTTAATACGCAAAAAACATTGGAAATGGCCCGGGAGGCGGCTTCCCAAAAAGCAATTTTAGCCATTTTCCCTGAGCTGGGAGTATCCGCTTATTCTAATGAAGATCTTTTTCATCAGGATGCACTTTTACAAAGCGTAAAGGAAGCCCTTTTTACCATCAGGAAAGCGTCGGAAAAAATCAACCTCATCGTGGCTGTAGGAGCACCGTTGCAGGTAGATTGCCGGCTTTTTAACTGTGCGGTCGTTTTTTATCATGGTCAAATAATTGGCGTTGCCGTCAAATCATTTTTACCAAATTATCGCGAATTTTACGAAGGGCGGCAATTTACTCCAGCGGCAGCCGCACTTTCCAATAAGATAGAGTTAGGCGGTCAAAAAAATATTCCTTTTGGTTCCGATATAATTTTCAAAATTTCGAACATCAAAAATTTTAACTTTTATCTGGAAATCTGCGAGGATTTATGGGTTCCGATTCCTCCTTCCAGTTTTGCATCGATGGCGGGGGCTTCGGTGATTGGCAATTTATCGGCTTCCAACATTACCATCGGCAAATCAGAATACCGCCATCAGCTTGCCGCCAATCAATCAGCGCGCTGTGTTGCTGCTTATCTGTATACCGCAGCCGGGCACGGCGAATCGACCACAGATCTTGCCTGGGACGGTCATGCCATGATTTACGAAAACGGTAATTTACTTGCCGAATCAGGCCGCTTTCTGCGGCAGCCACAAATTATTTATAGTGATATAGATTTGGATCGACTGGCACAAGACCGGATGCGCCTGAGCTCATTTAGCCAGAACGCCTTAACTCACAAAGAGAAGCTGTCATTATTCCGTAAGGTTGAATTTGCCGTAGCCGTTCCCAAAGATCGTATTTTGTTATGCAGGGAATATCAGCGTTTCCCCTATATTCCTGCCGATCCGGCCAAACGTGATCAGCGTTGTTATGAAGCATATAATATCCAAATCCAAGGTCTGGCCAAGCGTCTTCAATCTTCGGGAATCAACAATATCGTGATCGGTATTTCCGGAGGCCTTGATTCAACGCATGCCCTGATTGTCGCCGCAAAAACTATGGATCTTCTAAAATTGCCGCACTCTAATGTTAAAGCTTATACCTTGCCGGGTTTCGCTACGACTTCCAAAACCTATAACAATGCTCTCAACTTAATGAAAGCTTTAGGCGTGGAAGCAAATGAAATCGATATCAAACCAGCCAGTCTGCAGATGCTCAGGGACATCAAGCACCCCTTTGCCGAGGGCAAAAAAGTATACGATATCACCTTTGAAAATGTGCAGGCGGGACAGCGGACCGCCCATCTTTTCCGGTTGGCCAACATGAGAAACGCTCTGGTCGTCGGGACAGGAGATTTGAGCGAACTGGCCCTGGGTTGGAGCACTTACGGAATCGGCGACCACATGTCTCACTATAATGTAAACGCCAGCGTTCCCAAAACTCTTATTCAACACTTAATCCGCTGGGTTGCCCAAACCAATCAATTCTCACAGGAAGCTTCCCGAACTCTTCTTAACATACTCGAAACGGAAATATCGCCTGAACTGGTTCCCGGCAAGTCCGGCACTGATCCTGGTCAAAAAACGGAAAAAATAATTGGGCCTTATGAGCTGCAAGACTTCAACAATTTTTATATAACGCGGTTCGGCTATTTACCGACAAAAGTAGCTTTTATTGAATACTGTACATGGAAAGATAAAACCAGAGGAACATGGCCGGATATACCAGTAGGCAAGAGAAACTCTTATACTTTAAAAGAAATTAAAAAATGGCTTTATATTTATTTATATCGGTTTTTTAAAACATCTCAATATAAACGCTCCTGTATTCCCAACGGACCTAAAGTTGGTTCCGGAGGATCGCTTTCACCTCGTGGTGACTACCGTGCACCAAGTGATGCTGAACCGGATGTATGGTTGAAAAATTGGGAAAATATTCCGGAGGCTGAACCTTAAATGCAACAATCATATAAAGATTTTGATGCAACAGAATTATTTTGCCCGCAATGTAAAAGGTCCGTTCCGGTAAGAAAAAGGCTGCTCCTAATCCTGACGGAAGGAGAAAAGTACGACTATAGTTGTGTTTATTGCGGCACTTCAATCGGAGATAAAATAGTCAAGGAAAAGGATTCTCGAAAAGTAATTCTTCGTTGAGGAGGTCAGCAAATTTATTTTTTTTGCAGAGCCTTTTTTAACTTCTCTGCCAGCAAATTGACGCCTGTTTCGGATTTTTGACTTTCATATACAACACTAAATTCTCGATGCGATTCATTTTTTCCCAGATAATCAGCCAATAAGCCACGGCTATGAACATCTTCATGGCAATAAACACAAAGATTTTCCCAATTGCTGCCGTCTGTCGGATTATTGTCATGATTGCCGTCTTTATGATGAACCGTTAACAGACTTCTATTCGATTCATCAAATTCACGGCCACAGCGGGCACAGTGCAAACCATGAATAGCCAAAGACTTTTCCCGGTAATCCTCACCCATCGGCAATTTCTGCGCTGTTTTTATTTCCCTTACGATGTCTTGTGCTGTTTTATTCATTTCTCCGCCAAGGATAGCCTTTTTTTCCATCCTGACTTTGCCCCATTTACTGCTGAAGGTTAGTTTAGACATGAATAAATTAACCTTTATCTGCCAATTTATCTTCTTTGGTCAAAAGGACGTTTAAGAAAACATTTATGCCTTTGGCGATTGCAAAAATATTTCTGATGGTTTGAAATACCGGTGTCTTCATTACTGCAGGTGCAATTTGCTCAACCTCATCCACAACAGTTTTCACCGTAAGGTTGAAACGGCCTAGCACGCCGGAAAAAACCTGAACTTCGCGATTCAACGCAAATGTTGAATTATTTATGTTGTTGGTAATATCTTCCAGATTTTTCAGAATTTCCGGTAAATTTCGATTCAAAGTCTCCAGCGTTACGGCAATATCTTTCGTTGTGCGCCATAAATTCACAAGAACAGGGATACAAAAAATCACCAATAAGAGGATAGCAATGCCGAGAATTACCAAAAATATTTCCATATACATCAATTTCTCCTTGGTTGCGCGAATGACCGCCTAAAATGCATTTCCCGTATGAAAAGTTTAACTAAACCGATTTTTTCTCGCGTTCTTCCCGGTAAGCCTCAACCCCGGCATCAATCGCCTTTTTAAGCTTATTTTTATTATCTTGAACGGTTTCAACGCTTTGCTGGGCGAATTCACTAACTTTATTCTCCATCTCCTCCACTTTTCCCCTCGCGGATGATTCCAATTCCTGCCATCGTTTTAAGGCCGATTCGTAAGCCATTTTACTGCTGGAAACAGCTTTCTCATATTCCTCTTTAGCCTTATTAAGAAGATCTTCCGTTTTACGGGCAATGTCTTCGCGAGTTTCCTTGCCGCTCTTTGGTGCATATAATATTCCCAAAGCCACCCCAAGCAATCCGCCAATAACTAATCCTTTCAACAAATCACCACTTTTTTCTGACATATGCCACCTCCATATTTGTTATAAAATTATTGTTTATTATAATAACACTTTTCTTTAATGCAATACTTAGTTACAATAAAACCAAAAAAAACCGAGCATTCACTCGAGAATGCTCGGTCTATGTCCTGAATAAATTAGCAATACTAATTTATTTGGCCGGTTCAGCTGTCGCGACAGGAGCGGCAGGAGCTTCGCTTGCGGCGGGCGCAGCGGTTTCTGCAGGCGCAGGCTGAGCGGCAGGGGCTTCAACTTTCGGAGCTTCTGCCGGTTTTTGCTCTTCTTTTTTGCAGCCGATAACTGCAATTGATAAAGACGTAAAGAAAAGCACGCTAATAATAATGGCAAATACCTTTTTCATTAAAGCATATCCTCCTTTCACAGATTTTTCTACTCCCTGGGAGTTTCACAACTACCCTGACTTTGCGCGAGAGAATACGCTTTTTTTTTACGTTGTCAAGAAAATTTTACAGGTAATTTTACTAATATAAATTTAAGTCACAAGCCGGGAAAAAACAAATATAATTTTGTAAATTACTTAATAATATCAAATACATTTATTATTTTCTCATCTATTCGATTCCCGGCTTATTGAAATAAAAAAGAATAAAGCTAATCATAATCTTGTAGTCGTAAAAGGTCTTCAGGTAAATCCGCTAATTACTATTCCAAGACCATCAGCAATTGATTATTTTCAACCTTATCTTTTACCTTAACTTTGATTTCTTTCACAGTGCCCGGAACCGGTGCACAAATGGGATTTTCCATTTTCATTGCTTCAAGGATAATCACCTCATCATCAACCTTAACCTGATCGCCTACTTTAACTAAAATCTCCGTAATCGTTCCCGGCATATGCGCTAAGATATCTGTGCTCATTTCTTTTTTCTCCTTTCACTTATTCAATTATTTGGTTAAGTTTTTTCTTTCTCAAAACACTTACGTATTGATTCTACTTTTAACTGCCTTTATTTTGGCAAAAATTTCTACTACATTTATCGCACAAACAAAATTGTAAACAATAAAATTAGCATCAGACAGCTAAATTATACAAATTTAAATAAAAAACAAAGATTGTAAATATCTGATAAATATAAAGTTGTTTTCAACTATCACAAACAACTATTTGAGTCTAGTATTTTATAAACCAATGCTATTTTCTTCGGCTTTCTCAATCCGATACTATCAATATTTTTTATTTATATTTAGAAAACCATGCTCTTGCATCTTCTTTACTAATTATAAAAATATCACCTATTGTCAGCCTTTCTATTCTATGCTAGTCAAAAAAAGTGGTCAAATACATCAAATCAAGTTGAAGACGATTCTGAAAATGGCTGAAATAAGCAAAGTTCATCAAGAATTAAACAAACTGATCCTTTTAATAAAAAAATTGCGTGCGCCGGATGGCTGTCCCTGGGATAGAAAACAGAATCAGGAAGATATCGGCAAATATATTCTTGAGGAAGCTTATGAAGTAATTGAGTCTTTGGAAAGAAAAGATCAAAAGTCAACTCAGGAAGAATTGGGCGATTTGCTTTTTTTGATTCTTTTTCTCGCTGATATGGGAGAAGAATCAGGGGCATTCTCTTTAGATAAAATCATGTCCGGCGTCAGAGAAAAAATGATTCGCCGTCATCCCCACATCTTCGGAACAGTTAAAGCAGATTCGGCGGAAGAAGTTAGGAATAATTGGCAGCAAATTAAGATAAAAGAGCGTGATACAAAGGCCAAGACGGAGAATTTGTTTCAAGATGTACCCCGCAGCCTTCCCGCCTTGAAGCGGGCACAAAAAATAACAGCTCTTGCTGCTGCCTATGGTTTTGACTGGAAGGAATCAAGGGATGTAATGAAAAAAGTTAGAGAAGAACTGAATGAGTTTGATGTGGCCTGCAAAAATAAAAATCAAGATAAAATGGAAGAAGAATTGGGTGATCTCTTTTTTACTCTCGTCAACCTGAGCCGGTTTATTAAAGCAGATGCGGAAACGGTTTTAGGGAAAAGCACTAATAAATTTATGCAGCGTTTCAATTACATCAGCGATCAGCTTAGCGCCCGTGGCAAATCTATGAAAGAAGCAACGATGGAAGAAATGGATGCTCTTTGGGATGAAGCAAAAAAAATAGGTATGTAAAATGGATTATTTCCTTTGTGTTTTAGGGATGGTTTTTATCATTGAAGGTCTGCCTTATTTCCTTTTCCCGGAAAAGATAAAGATTTATCTGCTTAAGATCATCGAATTACCATCAGTGAATCTGCGCTTTATCGGCATTTCGGTAATAATCATCGGGTTGATTCTGCTTTATTTCGGTCGCAGTTGAGATAATTTCATTGACATAATATCCCAATTCTGATTATTTGCCGCCACTTCATTTGATTGCCGAAAAGATATGGAATTAAAAGATTTTTCTTACTTTCTGCCGGAAGATCTCATTGCCCAGCAGCCCCGCCCGCAAAGGGACCATTCACGCTTGATGCTTTTACAGCGCAATTGCGGGAAAATTGATGATTTATATTTTTTTCAGCTGCCTGATCTTTTACAGGATGGCGATATTCTGGTTGTAAATGAGTCCCGCGTGATTCCCGCTCGGCTCTGGGGCAAAAAGCCTACCGGCGGATCGGTAGAAATATTGCTTTTAACGAAAAAAGAAGAAACAACTTCATCCCAAACATGGGAAGTATTGCTGAGACCGGCCAAAAGGCTGCGGGAGAATCATGTTATTATTTTAAATGATCAGTGCGAAGCAAAACTCCTGGCGAGGGTATCCGAAAAAAAGTGGTTGTTGTGTTTTACCGCTGAGCAAAAATTCGAAGATTTTTTAAAAAAACATGGCCGGGCCCCACTGCCACCCTACATTAAACGTAATCAAAACTCTGATCGATCTACTGAAGATCTGGAGCGTTACCAGACCATTTATGCCAGGAATCCCGGATCAATTGCCGCACCCACCGCCGGTTTGCACTTTTCAGAAGAAGTTATACGATCACTCGCCATCAAGGGCATCTTGATTGCTTCCATCACGCTCCATGTTGGCTATGGTACCTTTCTACCGATAGAAACAAACCAGGTGGAAAATCATGTTATGGAATCTGAATATTTTGAAATTAGTACCGTGGCCGCCGAAATCATCAACAATGCCCGGCGCATCATTGCCGTAGGAACAACATCCGCCCGCACGTTGGAAAGTATTCCCGATAAAAAAGGATATATCAAACAGCAAAGCGGCTTTACCAACCTTTTTATCTATCCGGGACATAATTTTAAACTAGTCAATGGTCTTTTAACTAATTTTCATTTACCAAAATCTTCATTATTTATACTGGCCTGTGCTTTTGGCGGAACTGATTTTATAAAGAAGGCTTACCAGCACGCTGTCTCCGATCGCTATCAGTTTTACAGCTATGGTGATTGCATGCTGATCATTTAAGGCATAATCATGTCCTTTCAATTTGAACTAATTAAAAAAGATCACCTTACGGCCGCCCGCCGGGGAATTTTATCAACTCCACACGGAATTGTTCATACTCCCGCTTTCATGCCGGTCGGCACACAGGGCACGGTTAAATCAATGATTCCCGAAGAAATTAAAAATTGCGGCGTGCAAATAATTCTCGGCAATACTTATCATCTATACCTGCGGCCCGGCCATCAAATCATCCATAACCTTGGCGGTTTGCATCAATTTATGAACTGGCGTAATCCAATTCTAACGGACAGCGGAGGCTTTCAAATTTATAGTTTGAGCGCTTTAAGAAAGATTACCGAGGAGGGAGTGATATTTAGTTCCCATATCGACGGTTCCAAACATTTTTTATCTCCGCAGAAGTCTATTGAGATTCAGGAAGCACTCGGCTCCGATATCATGATGTGCCTCGATGAATGCACACCTTACCCGGCCGCCCGATCTGCAACTAAAGCATCCATGGCATTGACGCTAAAATGGGCAAAATTATGCCGAAAAGCTAAAAATAAGACACAGCAGGCTCTCTTTGGCATTGTGCAAGGAGGAACTTATCTTGATTTGCGCCGGGACGCGGTCGCTCAGATCTTGCCCATTGACTTTGATGGCTATGCTCTAGGTGGAGTCAGTGTTGGTGAACCAAAAGAAATTATGCATGAAATTGCTGAAACAATTACTCCTTTGCTGCCCGCAGAAAAACCTCGCTATCTGATGGGAGTCGGCACACCGGAGGATATTGTTTTTGGTGTAAGTTGCGGAATCGATTTATTTGATTGCGTAATGCCGACACGTTGTGCCCGGCACGGATTATTGTTTACAAATTCGGAAAAGATTGTTATAAAAAACGCCCGCTGGCGAGAAGATAACGGACCGCTTGATGAATCATGCGACTGTTACACCTGTAAAAATTATTCTCGAGCATATTTACGTCATCTTTTTGTAGCCGGTGAAATACTGGCTATGGTGTTGAATACAATTCACAATGTTCGCTATTACATGCGTCTGATGGAAAAAATAAGAGCAGCATTGGAACAAAACAGTTTTGCAGAATTTCAAAATAAATTTTTGACTACAAAAGGAGGAATATAAATGACATCTTTAGCATACGCAATGGGCGGCGCCCCCGGAACACCTGGTGCTTCAGGCGGCGGCGATTGGGGTTTTATTATTACAATGGTGGTTATCTTCGCCATTTTTTATTTTTTGCTGATCCGGCCGCAACAAAAAAAACAAAAAGAACTGAAGGCAATGTTGAGTAATCTTGCCTATGGCGACACAGTCATTACTACGGGCGGTATCCACGGCAAGGTGACCGGCTTGGCTGATGCGGTAGTCACATTGGAAATTGCCGATAAAGTACGCATTAAAGTTGCCCGCAGCGCCATCGGTTCAATACTCCAGCGCGCAGGAGCACCAGCACCAAAGGAAGAAATTAGAAAGGGATAATTCATGATTAAATCTTTAAAAATCAGAATAGTTATCACCGCCATTGTGAGCTTAGTCGCTCTTTATTTTTTGCTGCCGACGCTCATAACCCGGATACCTTCCCCCTGGAAAGATTACTTGCCCCAGGATAAAATTCATCTTGGTCTGGATTTGCAGGGCGGAATGCATTTAATCCTGGAAGTGGACGCAGATAAGGCTTTGGAAGCAATGGTTGAAAGAATGTCCCTAGAGCTGAAAGAAACACTCATGGAAAACAAAATCCGCTTTCGAAAATTAGTAAAAGATAAAGGCGCCACTTTTTCTCTGGAATTAACCGAAACTGCGGGAAAAACCTCGTTAGATAAAATTCTTCAGGAACACTTTCCTGACCTGGAAATTGATTCCTCCACCCCCCGCGAAGGCGGCTATATTGTCACTGTAAAAGTCAAAGACAAAAGGGCAATCGAACTTAAAAAGCTGACGGTCGAACATAGCGTAGAGACGATGAGAAACAGGGTCGACCAGTTTGGTGTTACCGAACCGGAAATTATTCCGGAGGGGGAAAACCGTATCATGGTTCAACTACCGGGAATTAAAGATCCCGAAAGGGCAAAGAATCTGATTGGGAAAACCGCCCTTTTGGAATTCAAAATTGTTGATGATGAAAATTCACTGGAGGAAGCCCTCCGCGGTAATATTCCGGAGGGAGACATCATTGCGTACGGATCACGCTCAGACAGGACAACGGGACAAAGAGGAACCCAGCCTTACCTATTGAGAAACAAGGCGCTTTTGACTGGCGCATCCCTGGAAACAGCAAAAGTCCAGATTTCCGACCGTTATGGAGAACCTCATGTCTCCATTAAATTTAATTCTCAGGGCGCCGTTGATTTTGAGCGGATCACCAGCGAAAATGTCCGCAAACGACTGGCGATCGTCCTTGATGGCATCGTGCACAGCGCTCCGGTCATTCAGGAGAGAATATCCGGAGGACAGGCACAGATCACCGGCAATTTTACCATGGAGGAAGCTCGCGACCTGGCAATCGTTTTACGCGCCGGTGCACTCCCTGCACCGGTTAATATTCTGGAAGAAAGGACGGTAGGCCCATCTCTTGGCGATGACTCGATCAGGCAGGGTATCATGGCGACCATTATCGGCTCCATTTTGGTTATCTTGTTTATGGTTGCCTATTACCGGCTCTCCGGCTTCATTGCTGATTCGGTTCTTATTCTAAACATTATCATTCTGCTTGGTGTTCTCGCTGCCTTTAAAGCAACCCTTACCCTACCCGGTATTGCGGGCATTGTGCTGACGGTCGGTATGGCCGTGGACGCCAATGTGCTCATTTTTGAGCGCATTAGGGAAGAGCTGAGGCTCGGAAAGCCTCCGCGCACCGCCATTGAGGCCGGATATTCCAAGGCTTTCGTGACTATCCTGGATGCTAATGTAACAACCCTAATCGCCGCCTTATTCTTATTTTCGTTCGGCACCGGACCGGTAAAAGGGTTTGCTCTGACTTTGAGCATAGGCCTCATTACCAGCATGTTCACCGCTATTTTTGTCACCAGAATAGTTTTTGACTACTTTGTCTGGAATCGAAGCATCCAGCGCATCAGCATTTAGAGAATTTATGTTCTCATAGAGGAGAAAAGGATGGAATTTATTAAATCAGGAACAAATTTTGATTTCGTAGGCAAAATCAAATTTGCCGTGTGGATTTCGGCCGCTTTGATTATCATCAGTATCTTGTCCGTGATTTTTCATGGAGGTTTAAATTTTGGAATTGATTTTGCCGGCGGCACGATTATTCAAGTAAGATTTTCCAAAATAGTTTCTACAGAAAGCATTCGTCAGGCATTCCAAAGCATCAAGATAGATGACGCGATCATTCAGGAAATAGGCAAGGATGAGGTTATCGTGCGCACCAATAAGCCGATGACTAAAGAACTATCCGAGCAGACCTCAGAGGCCATGACCAAACATTTTGGCACGGGCAACTTCGAAATACGCCGGATTGAATTTGTCGGTCCGAAAGTAGGAAGGGACTTGACCAATAAAGCAATTATCGCCATTGTTCTCTCCTGGATCGGCATGCTTATTTATATTTCCGTGCGCTTTGAATTACGTTATGCACTGGGCGGCATCATTGCTCTCGTCCACGACACGATCATCACCATCGGTGCCCTTTCGCTTTTGAATAAGGAATTTACCCTGACAATCGTCGCCGCCTTGCTGACCATCATCGGTTATTCAATTAATGACACCATCGTTGTTTGTGACCGTATTCGGGAAAACCGTAAAAAAGATACAAAAAGCAATCTGGCCGAAATTATCAATGCCAGTATCAATCAAACTTTGAGCCGTACCATTTTAATCTCTTTAACAGTTTTTCTCGTTTTGCTGGCTTTGTTCTTTTTAGGTGGTTCCGTCATTCATGATTTCGCCTTTGCCCTGCTGGTTGGTGTAATAACAGGCACATATTCCTCCATCTTCATTGCCAGTCCTATTGTACTTTATTTTGAAAAGTTTCAACTTGCCCGTGGGAAGAGGAAAAAATAAATTGTCTTTTTCAGAAACATTCGGATTGACTGTTTTTATTTTAGTATTGTTTGCCGGCATTTATTTGTCGATGCTTAGTCTACCCGGAACGGTCATTATTTTTATCGATGTTTTGATTTATGCCGTTGTATCTGATTTCGATAGCATCAGCTTTCAGATCATTTTTCTGCTCCTGCTTTTTTCCGTAATTGCGGAAGGATTTGAAATCTTATCCGGTATGGTTGGAGCGCTTCGCCCCTTGTTTTCCAAACAATTGTTCTGGGCTTCGTCGCTTGGTGCATTTGCCGGCGCCTTTACCTTGACGCCGCTACTATGGGGACTCGGAACATTTGGTGGCTTTTTTTTAGGGTGTCTGGGAGGAATCCTGATTGTAGAACTAATCCGTCAGGTCAAATTGCAGGTACCCTTCAAAGCTTCCAACCGGGCAATGTTTGCGATGATCGGCGCAAAAGCAATTAAGGGCTGCCTTGCTCTGATGATGATTGTTCTTTCTCTATCCAATATTTATTCTTAAAGGTTCAAATTAACATGACAAAAGACAAGCCGACCGAAAAAAAAGCAAAATCAAAAGTATATGAATATATCGAGGCAATAATAATTGCTATTCTCATCGCCGTCTTTATTCGTACCTTTGTCATTCAGGCATTTAAAATTCCCTCCCGCTCCATGGTCCCGACGCTGCTGGTGGGAGATCATCTGCTGGTAAATAAATTTATATACGGCGTAAAAATACCGTATTTCAGAAAAACGATCATACCCTTCACGGATCCTCAAAGGGGCGACAT
>Ga0068714_10002869_pt1 | contig 21288 bp, 24 predicted proteins | sample MTBNYHSulfiMetaG_FD_62988 | JGI IMG/M metagenome (GOLD analysis project Ga0068714, IMG submission 62988) | Enrichment culture microbial communities from rom New York Harbor, USA that are MTBE-degrading - MTBE-NYH (New York Harbor Sulfidogenic)... | ecosystem: Environmental > Aquatic > Marine >... | reverse complement strand
CTGGATGAAAGGCCCGGCTACTCGGGCGTGGAGAATCCCCTTTATCGCATGGAAAAGACCATCCTGCTTTTCGGCGATGCCCGCCAAACCGTGTCTCGACTGCTGGAGGCGTTGTAGCTCTCGAAGAATCTTTTCCTCTCCCCTCTCTCCTCGCCTAGGGCTTCTTCTTTCTCGAGTAAATCAGCCCGCCGGCTCCGTCGGAAACCTTTTTCAGGTTCCAGTACTGCTCCCTGATTTCAGTGAGCCTTTCCTTCATGTCCTTGCAGGCGAGCATGGCCTGATTGTTGAAGTAGACGATCTCGTCGAAATGGTAGCGTATTCCTTCACCGATTTCGTCCGCCTTGGCTGCATTGTCCGGATCGAGCAATCGATCTATGTCCACCTTGAGGTCTCTCAGGAAGTCTCCGGTCGCATTGATCCCCATCATCGTGACTCCGAGGGGCGAAGCGAGATCGTCGGCAAAGCACCCTGCCAGCTGGCCTATGGCTTCGAACTCCTTCTGCCTGATCGCCTCCGTGATGTTGTGCACGATTCCCTGGTAGGAGACGACCTTGCCGGCTTCGTCTCTCCTGGCAACCACGTTCAGGTCCACCTCGACGACTTCTCCCCGTTTGTTCCTGAGCATGACCCTGCTCCGCATCGCCTCTCCCTTCTCCGTGATTTCCCTGATCAGGGCATCCCGCACGCTCAAATCGACATGAAACTCCTTCATATTCCTGGACAAGGCTTCTTCCTTGCCGCTCAATCCGAGCAACTCGACGCCGGCCGGGTTGATGTCGATAAAACTGCCGTCGGGCTTGAGGATGTAAATCATGTCCTTGGAGTTTTCGAACACTCTACGGTATTTCTCTTCGTTCGCCCGCAGTTCATCCAGAGCCTTTTTCTCCGTGGTGATGTCTTCGATGATGTGGCTGGCCCTTCTAATCCTCCCCTTTTCCAGGTACTCGACCCTCCCGTAATCCAGCACCCACCGGATTTCACGGTTCAGGCCCACGATCCTGTAAGTAAGTTCGCCGATGCCTTCTTCGCGCAGATTGCTGTAATGGTTCAAGACCTTCTCCCTGTCTTCTTCATGGACGAAATCAAAGACGCTTCTCTTCTTGTTCAGGAAATCCCGCCTCGGGACCCCGTAAAGAGCCTCTGCGGCCGGATTGATCTCCACCAGAGACCTGTCGTAGAAGGCTGCGTCCCTCACTTCGACCTGGTCCTCTTCCTCGCTGTAGGAAAAAGAAATGACCACATGGCGCATCGAGTCTATGATGCTCCGCAGGCGGGTGTACAGCCTCCGGTAATCGATCCGGCCGTCGACGCGGTCGTTAACGTATTCTTCCATCTTTACCCTTCTCCCCCGGCCTTCGGGACACTCCGGCGGTCCTCCCTGCTTGTTCGATCTCAGAAATTTTCTCCCGACCCTTCGATTCTCTTGCGAATAAATTCAATCACCTTTGTGCACGCTTCATGGATCCGCCCGTACTGGATGTCAGTGAGGTCGATGTACATCCGGTTCGTTGCCGGGTAGACATCCCTCGTCTCCTCTACATAAAGAGCCAGGTAGACATTCTTCCCGAGTATGATCACGGTGAAATCCGCATCCGGGCACACTTTTCTGACAACATCATCGGCGTTCTCCGGGTACACGACCAGGGGCAGTTGGTCCAGGACGTGGAAGGACACTCCCGCTCCCTCCGTCGACTGCTTGCCGGCGCAGGCAATCAACTCATTGCGCAACCGACAGATCATCTCGTGAAGAAAGGGAGTAGGCCTGAGCACACCGCCGGGGGGAGAGGGCTCAAACTCCTTTGTCATGGATGGGAGAAAGAGGATGTCTATTCCCCCTTCTCCGCCTGATCCGCCCAGCAGGCGGCAACGCCCGGCGCGAGAAGACGCTCTCTCGATACTTTCTTCGGTGAACCCGTCCATTTCGACGGCGCCTGTCTCATAGAGAGCATTCACCAGGAAAGGGGATTTGAGATAATCATAGAGGTGCGGCTCTTTCCACAGGATGTCCCGGATCAGAAACCATTCCTCGATCCTGAGATTCGTTGCCTTCAAGTCCTCCTGGGAAGGCTCATAACCCTCGATCAGAAGTTTGCTCTCTCTTTCAAAGAGGGCCTGCAGAGAAACCTTTTCCCCTCTTTCGATCTTTCGAAGCAGGAGCATCCGGATCGCGAGGAACTCCGGAGCAGGGTATATGCTGGAAAGACCAGGCTTGCCCTTGGAAAAGCTGAGTTCCTCGTCGTACTTGTAGAGAATCCGGGAAAGATCCAGGATGTTGCTGTCGAGGACCATAATCTCCTGGATGTTCCTGTCCGGACTCGACATGATTTCATAGAAGCTATGGAGCCTCAAATCAGATTCGCGGCCTCTTGCCGCCCACTCTTTCCTGCCGTCGGGCCTGCCCGCTTTCCCCAGCACCACCCTGAGCAGATAAGACATGATTTCTCCCGCGTATTCCTGCGCCGGAGTCAAAGCCGCTGCAACTTCCCGATCCTCCCCTCTTCCCTGCTCGATCCGGGGCACATGGAAGGAGCATGACGACACGGCAAGACTCGCCAAGATGCACAAAAGAGTGACGGTAACACCTTTCAGCCTCCGCACCGGGCTTTGATCTCCTGTCTTCTTGATAGACCCGTTTACCCGGGCCCGTCGTCGGGAATTTCGTATCGCCGGGCCTTGACCTTGACGAACGCCCGATCTTCTTCGAACTCAAGGAACGGGGAAAGCCGGATCAGGGCATGCTCGGTGAATTTTGCCCTGTCTTCCCCAAGACGAATGTAAAGATCATCATCCCGGATGAAAAGTTTCCTCGGCATGAGTCTCATTCTTCTTCTTGTGTTGAGAACAAGCTCGATGTTTTCATCCTTGAGGACGTCAAAGACAAACAGCGGTGTATCCTCGTAAGGGAAGTATACCTTCTCGCGAAAACGGCCGTGCCTCTGCATCAGGTGAAAACCATGATTGTCCTTTCTGATGGAAGTATGAAAATGCTCGATGATCTTCTTGTGCAGGAATTCCCCTCCCTCGCCATGCCAGCGCCCTCTTCCATCCAACCAAAAGAGAGCCTTCTCTTTCGGAACCACCACCTCCTCAAGTTTTTTGCTCATTCCGGTGTTCCCTCCGAAGCAAAGGGTGCTCCATGTTTCTCCCCCCCATCAACGGCTTCGTCGAAGGCCATGCCGAATGTTTCCTTCAGACGATCCGTACCCTCTCCCTCATGGACAAATCAAGGCTGATGAAGTCGCAAAAAGTCGCAACCAGCCACTGCTAGGAACAAAGCGCCGTGGCCATCCCTTGACCATTCTGGCGGTTCTGAAATTCCGCGCTTCGGTCGAGATGAGAAAACGACGGTTTTCAGACTTCTTGTGAGGCCGTCAAGGCTCAGTCTCATTTAATTGACCTCTCAAGTCAAGGCCGACAAGTCTGAAGAAAATGATTTATCCGCCCTCGCGGCCCTGGTATATTAGTAAAAAATGGAGGTTTTCACATGAGGAACAAGAACTCTTTTCCTTTTGTCATGGCAGTCTTTCTCTGCGCTTTTTTTGCATCTTCGTGCTCCACGAAAGTCATTGCAGGGCCCAACGAGCGAAGGGGGGCCTATCATCTCACCTCCGAAGAGTCACAGGCAACGGAAGTGTACCGGAAGGTGATTCCTTCCGTAGTGACTATCTTCACCTCCCAGAGGATATTTCAGCAAGGACAGGAGGGTCAGCAGGGAGGTCTCGGAAGCGGCGTCGTGATTTCTTCCAAGGGCCACATTCTCACTGCCGCCCATGTCGTGAGCGGTGCGGAAGAAATCATGGTCAAGACACAGGACGGTGGAATCCATCCTGCGGAGTATCTTTTCAGCGAAGGGAGCGCGGACATCGCTCTCATCAAATTTGTCGATCCTGTCCCGCCAGTCGTCCCGGCGGAACTGGGCGACTCGGATCAATTGCTCGTCGGCCAGATAGCTTATGCTGTCGGCAGTCCCTATGGTCTGGAGAACTCCTTTTCCGTGGGGCACATAAGTGGATTCCGCGACTTCGATCGATTCTATGACGCCACCATACCGGCCAAATTCATTCAGACCGATGCGGCGATCAATGTGGGGAACAGCGGCGGACCGCTGCTCAATTCCAAGGGCCAGGTGGTCGGCATCGCCTCACGGATCCTTTCTCTCAGCGGAGGCTTTCAAGGCATCGGGTTTGTCGTGCCCATCAACACGGCCAAGGCGCTTCTTTCTTTCAAAAACCGATTCTGGCTTGGCATCGAAGGGATCTATCTGAACCAGGAAGGCATAGCCAGGCTGATGAATCGCGATCTCAAAGGAGGCCTGCTCATTGAACGGGTTGCCAAGGGCAGTCCGGCGGACAAGGCAGGCTTGCAGGGAGGGTCCGTGGCTGCGAAGATGCTGGGCCGGGATTTCCTGCTGGGCGGCGATTTGGTGATTTCCCTTGGGGAAGAGGAAGCCTGCAGCAGCGAATGCCTCGTCGATGCGAAGAAGCGGTTCGGCGAATCGAACAAACTCCCCGTGAAGTTTCTGCGAGGGGGGATCGTCGTAGAAACCACCATCGATCTTTCGGAGAGCCGCAAGAATTTTCTCGAGGAATGAAGCGGCATATTCCCCTAACAGGGTGCTGAAAAAGACTCTGTTCGCAGGTTGCTCAAAAACGCTCAGATACAAAGCGACATCCCGAGGAGAGCGGCGTCCCTGGCAGTACGCCCGCAACGATGAGGGACGAGGGCAACGCCGTAGACGGGCGTTTTTCAGCAACCTGCTAATCCTCAAAAGCGGGCGGGAGTGGAATGGTCTTCCATATCCTGATGAAATCCACCAGAAAGCTCACCTTTTCCTCGAACCGTGTTTTTGCCTCTTCAGGGTCCGCCTCCCCCGGATCGCTTGTCCCGAAGACCCCGCTCGACGTGAAGTCGATCGTGTCTGGTTCCACGCAGGTCCGGAAGACCTGGCTCACCAACTCGTAATCTTCCCTGTCCGGGTCCAGAAATTCCATGAGCTTTGGATGCATCCAGAGGGTCGACTTCCATCCCTTCAGCCTTGGCATCTCCACCAGGTCTGGAAACAGATGGAGACCCGTGCCGGTTTCCGTGGGGCCGCTGTGCACATCCCAATGTCTTTTCTGCCTCTCGGCATGCGCCTTTCCTAGGCGGGTGCCGCCGGGCCCCGAGGGAGCTGCGACCATGACGTGAAACTCTCGCTTGGCCAGTTGCGCCGCGAGATTCACGATGTTCGTGTTCCCGCCGTGGATGTTCACGATCAGGAACCGCTTGACACCGTGCCGGGCTAGGCTCCCGATCGTATCCATCAGGATCGCGATCAGCGTGCCTTCGCTGAAGGTAACGGTCCCGGCGAAGGCCATGTGGTGCGGCGAATACCCCGGAAAGCATGGATGGATGCAGACGCTGTTAGAACGCTTCGCCACTTCATGAGCGTGCGCACGAGCGGTCAGGCTGTCTGTCCCCAGAGGCATATGGGGCCCATGTTGCTCAATGCTGCCCAGAGCGATGACAACCACAGGTGCCTCCTCCTCTTCCAGCCAGTCCTCAAAAGCCGGTCGAGTCAACTCGTGAATCCAGTGTCTCGAGAGCATTTCGTTCTCCTGTATTCTTATTCTTGATTGTGCAACGTTTCAGATTTTGAACAACTAAACGAGCCTTTGCAGCAAGTCCGCCACGCTGCCTACGATCAGATCGGGGCTCTCGGCCTTGAGCTGATCATATGTGTCAAAACCTGTCAGCACTCCCACGGTGATCATGCCGGCCCCCTTCCCGGCTACGATATCCGTGCGCACGTCGCCCACGGACAAGCATCTTTCAGCTTTCACACCGATCTTGCCCGCGCACGCGATCAGAGCCTCCGGAGAGGGTTTCCTTTCTTCCACGTCATCGGCGGTAACGACTGCATCGAAGAATTGCCTGATACCGCAGTCTTCGAGGGGGATCCACTTGTTCTCGAGATTCTTCTTCGGTGTCGAAGTGACCAGTCCGATCCTCGCCCCTCTATCCCGCAACTTCTTCAAGAGATCTTCAGCACCGGGAATGAGCGTCGTCCCTTCTCGCAGCATGACAGGAAAGAGTTCGTCCCTCACCGCCCACATTCGCCTCAGAAGATCTTCCTTTTCAGCTCTTCTTTTCTCCGGGATCATCATCACCCATTTGAACTCGCCGTCTTTCGCCGCATCCATTATAACCTCTCTCGAAAGGGCGGGCAGATTCAATCGCACCAGCACCTCGTCGATCACCCTGAAGTAGACGTCTATCGTGTTGACGAGGGTCCCGTCGAGATCGAAGATCACAGCCTCTACAGGAAATGTGCAGTTTCCCGCACCTTCAGGCTGTAGGTTCAACGTCAACATTTCTGGAACCACTTTCTTTTTTGAAAGTCGTCGGGCGAATCGGGCAAAGTGCCCTTGATCATGGATCTCAGTTTCACGACCGTTTCGTGATCCTCCCCGAGAACAGGAGACAGAGACCTCAAGGCCCTTCCCAGGGTCATATCGACGAGCGGCTGGATATGTTCAAGGACCGTCTCCGGAAGCAGCCGATAAGCTTGATGCAGGTTGGCGATCCATACCGGAAGAGCCTTAAGATCCGCTTCTTCCCTGCGATATACATACCCCTCCAGGGCACCCGCAGAGGCGGCAAACTCATAAATTTCCCCGTACAATTGCATTTCGTCTCCTCCTCGATGGAATCTGCCGGCGCAGATTTCATCCAGCGCCACTTCAGGGCTTTAATAGCGCTAAAGGCCGGTGAAATCTGAAAACCGAAGGAACAGGCTTTCCTTCACTCTTTGAATGATCGGCCCGTAAACTTCTTCAGAATAGCTTTCCGGACCGACCAGTCGCTCTTTTCTTTGATCAGTTCCAGGTTAAGAGAATAGAGATCCGCGTTCTCCCCCACTTCCTCCAGCCACCGCCTCGGGTCCTGGGTGAACTCTTTCAGCCCCGGGAAGGAGCCGTGCTCCCTGACAATGAGAAAGGGAAAGTTCGCCGAGGCATTTTTCCCGTCCGAGTCGATATTCACCTCCGGGAGAGGATGAAGAATCTTGAAGACTCCGTAGTAATTGAAAGCCCGCCATAGGATCGCTCTGACGGATTGCCGGTCCACTGGTCCTGGAAGGGCGAGAAAATCCTCGGTAGCCAGTTTCATGAGGCCGCCAATGTCATGCTTTTCCCCCAGGGCCGCGCTTCTCGCGATCATTTTGCGAACAGCCTGAACGTCATCCCCCTTGCCGCAGCAAAAAAGCGAAAGCGCGGCGGCGACGACCAATCCTGCTTCAAACAAGCGCCTCATCACTATTCTCTTTATATTTGCCTTTCGAAGGTGATATGATAATTATATTAAATTTTCTCAAATCCGTCTTTCTTTTTCTTGCAGCAGAGGATACAAGGCATTTTTGCGGAAGCAATCGATCCCACTACAATAGTTCGACCACAACCGCCCTCGCGCGGCGTGCGCGTCGCGAAGGCGGAACACGGGAAGGCACAAAGAAGGATATGAGGTCTGACCGGTTGCCGAACAGATCATGCAGCAGACCATGGTCTTTCTGACTTTGTGTCTTTGTGGCAAAACTTCTATTACCGGTCTCATATTTGTATTGACGCCCGGAAGCGCGAGGGGGAGCCAACTGCCGATACTACTCAGAGACCGTTAATATATCCCAGGAAAGGTACAGAGGAGCCATGGTGCTAGGTTCAATTTCTGGTCTTTTTTCGCATGATTTGGCAATTGACTTGGGGACGGCGAACACACTGGTATATGTCAAGGGCAAGGGCATAGTACTCAACGAGCCGTCTGTCGTTGCGGTCAAGGCGGACGACAAGGGGGGCAAGAAGGTATTGGCCGTAGGGAAGGAAGCCAAGCTGATGCTCGGCCGTACGCCGGGCAACATTGTGGCCATCCGCCCCATGAAGGAAGGTGTGATCGCAGATTTCGAGATCACAGAAGCCATGCTCCGCTATTTCATTCGAAAAGTCCATGCCAGAAGCAGGCTTGTCCGACCCAGAATCATAATCGGCGTTCCGAGCGGCATTACCCAGGTGGAGAAAAGGGCGGTGCGCGAGTCGGCGGAATCCGCCGGAGCCAGGGACGTGTTCTTCATCGAGGAGCCTATGGCTGCGGCAATCGGCGCCGGAATGCCGGTGACGGAACCCAGGGGAAACATGGTGGTTGACATAGGTGGCGGCACGACGGAGGTGGCCGTAATCTCCCTTGGCGGTATCGTTTACTGCAAATCCGTCAGGGTCGCCGGTGACCGGATGGATGAAGCTATAGTAGAATACATCAAGAGGAAGTACCACCTCCTGATAGGAAGCGGAACGGCCGAGATAATCAAGACAACCATCGGCAACGCCTTTCCGGGCGGGGAGATCGATACGGTCGAGGTCAAGGGCAGAGATCTCGTAACAGGCATTCCGAAAATCTTAACCATTGATTCGGACGAAGTGAGGGAGGCGATCTCCGACCAAATCAATACGATCGTCGAGGCCGTGCGAAGCGCCCTGGAACAAATGCCTCCCGAACTGGCGGCGGATCTGGTGGACAGCGGAATAATGCTCACAGGCGGAGGGGCGCTGCTGAGAAACCTCGACGCTCTACTGAGGGCGGAAACGAAGCTTCCGATTCACATATCGGAAGATCCTCTTTCGGCCGTGGCAGTGGGTGCGGGCAAGGCCCTGACCAATATCCCGATTCTGAAGGGGCTTGCAAAAGAATAATTCTTTACAGGTAGCTCCTGCCGCCCACAAAGCGGTCGGCGAAGTAGGCGTCCGAAAGCGAGTCTACCCGCACGGCTTTCCCCCTCCCGGGCGAATGAATGAACAGTCCTTCGCCCAAATATATCCCCACATGAGAAACCTTACGGCCTCCGGAAATTGCGAAGAAGACCAGATCGCCTTTGTTCAGGCTTTCCCTCGGTACGGATTTTCCGACGCCGAACTGGTCTCTTGAAGTCCTCGGCAGATTGAGACCGTTCAACTGATAGACAGCCATGGTCAACCCGCTGCAGTCAAAACCCTCCTCCAAGGAAGACCCTCCCCACCGGTAAGGCAGGCCGATAAAACTCTCGGCAGTGTCCGCGAGACCGCTCCGAAGCACGGAATCGCCGTAAACCCTTGCTCTGGCCGCGGCGTAGTCTTCGGGACTCACAATGTAGTAAGTGTCGATAATCCCTGATGAGACAAGCAGTTCAGCGCTGTACCGGGCTTCTTCCCTCGTCGGGAAATCCCCGAACCTGACTTTGTAAAGCCCCTCTTTATGGAAAAAATAGTACGCGTTCAGTCCCCGGGCCTCCAGAGACTCTGCGAGACGAACGGCCTTTTCCGAGTTGGCGAAGGCTCCTACCTGAATCGAGAATCCCAGGAGGGCGAGGTCCCTCCTTATCGTCTGTTCCGGTTCGGGAGCGACAGGCGCCCGGCTCGCGCAACCCGCTGCCAGGAACAGGGCCGCGAGAACGAAAACCGGCGTTCGCCTTGCGGGGAGATTTCGCATTCGGGCACATTCTCTTATCACACCTTCTCCTCCGGTAAGTCCTCCTAGCGCGGGGCGATGGGAGATTTCACATGAATGTGCTCTATCCCGGGTTTAAGGAAAAAGGTGCTCATCTCAACCTTCTTCTTATTCGGCGAAAAAGTGACCACGAACTTCTTCTCGCTCGGGACCCGGTCCAGACTCTTCACGTCTTCGAGCTCAATCGTAGGATTGCTGCAGAACGCCACTTCTAAGGTGTGGGCGTCCTTCATCCCGATGAGGTCCACCGGTCCCTCCGGGTAACGGGGATTCCGAAAAGCGGGGATAGGCAGCAGTCCACGGTCTTTGAGGAACCCGTAAAGGACGCAACGGATTGTCTCCTTGATCACGAGATCGCTCGCGTGCCCCGCCGGAACCCTGCCGAGCGCTTCCTCTACCAGCTTTCTGATCTCTTCCTTCACGATAACCCGAGATACCCTCCTTTCCAGGTTTGCGGATCGCTGTGTTCTCTCCAGCGGTCGGGAATGGAAACAAAGCAATGACTCGATGATCTCAGTCTTCCTCGAGGATCTTGCTCAGAACGTTTTCAGAGCTTCGGGGCGCCGGAGCCTCCTCGGGCAGATATATCATCACCCCTCCTTTCACGGGCCGGGTGACGATTCGCCCCTCCTCGGCCAGCCGGGTGGTTGTCTCAATGGGGTCCTTTTGGAAGTAATCCCTGAATGCACGGTTGAAGCCGCTGTAAACCGAATGAATTCCTTTGTACGGGGGCTTTCTAAGTTTCCTGACGGCTCTGACGATGAATTCCTGTTCCGTGAGCTTTAATTCTTGCCCTTCCATCACCGATCCCTCCTCTCCATGAAAATGCCGAGGACTCGCTTTCCTCCATGCGCCTTAGACCCGCTGCGGAAAGCGATTATTTCTTACCAGATAAGATCTTGGAATGTCAATGGAAATGATTCAGCCCCGGATATTCGAAATAATGGCCACGGGATGGCGCAACGCAGGCATGATACATCCCCCTCCCTTTGACCACGATCAAATGCTCGCCCGACAAAGATCTTGAACATTGTCGTTTTGACATTGTTTCGAATTTCGTGCTTCGAATTTGGAACCTTTCCACTTCCACGAGCACAGCCGATTGTCTCTGACCCGGCCCAGCAGACCAAAGTTGCTGCGCCCGCTCTCAAATATCCAGCAGGAAGGGTTGACGCGGCGAGTGTCGGTTGTTAGAAATTTCCAAGAGCATACAGGCCGGGACTTCGTTCAGCTCCCGCAAAAAAAAGGAGGCTACATGGACTTCAACGATTTGGTACACCGAGTTACGGAGTGGTTTATAACGAGCGGACTCAGGGTCCTGCTCATCATAGTCCTGACCTTCATCGCCTTCAAGGCCGCCAGATTCATATCCGGCAGAGTGCTCACCTTTTCGCTCAAGACTGATGACGTCGAATTCAAGAAGCGGCTGGACACCCTTTCCTCGATACTTCAGAACGTACTTTTCATCGCCATTGCCTTTGTGGCGGCCATTGTCGTTCTCGGCGAACTTGGAGTCGAAATCGGTCCGGTGCTGGCCGCGGCCGGGATTGTAGGTCTTGCCGTCGGCTTCGGCGCCCAGACACTCGTCCAGGATGTGATCAGCGGGTTCTTTATGCTCCTGGAAGACCAACTCCGGGTCGGGGACGTGGTCCAGGTCGGCGACAAGGGCGGGTTGGTCGAAAGAGTCACGCTGAGAACCGTGGTTCTTCGCGATGTCGCCGGGAACGTGCACTTCATCCGGAACGGCCAGATCCAGGTAGTCACCAACATGACCAAGGAGTACGGCAGGTATGTGCTCGACATAGGCGTTGCTTACGACGAGGACGTGGATCACGTAATCGAGGTCATCAAAAGGGTGGATGAAGAAATGAGGAACCGCCCGGATTTAGGAAGTGACATCCTGGAACCCATCGAAATCCTTGGGCTCGACAGGTTTGCCGACTCGGCGGTAATTATCAGGGCCCGGATCAAGACCAAGCCCATCCGGCAGTGGGCCGTCGGCCGGGAGTTCAACAGGCTTCTCAAAAAGCGATTCGACGAGGAAGGAATCAGTATCCCCTTCCCCCATGTGACCCTCTACGTCGGGCAGGGGAAGCAGGGGGATCTGCCGCCTCTTAACGTGTCTTTGAAAGGAGAGAAACCCTCTACTTCAGAAGGCACACCCTCATGAACCGGGCGGGGAAGCATACGGGATTACCCTCAAAATTCTGCGCGGCCGGACACAAAATGGGGCACATGTATCGGATTGTGTACATGGTTCACGAAGGATAGACACAGCCGTGTCCCCTATCTATCTGAAAATCATTGAAAATTCATTTTGCTTTCTGCAGGGCTCAAGGGCACGGAAATTGCTAAATCAGACTGTGTTGGGTTTATCTCCGGGTTCCTGTTGCCTGACGCGCCCAACGGTGTAGGAATGGGGATGTCGGAAAAGCGGAAAGCCCCAGAGCAAAATACAGGATCAAACCCATTGCCTACCCGAAAACAACAGGCTAAGATGAGTTAAGTGTGAATGTTTTTGGTCTGATGGAGGTTTCAGGATCGATGAGGAGGGCAAGACTCATTGTTGCGTCGTGCCTTTTGCTTGCCGTCTCAGCCATAACGGCCTTGCCGGCCCGCGCCGAAAACACCTCCCTGGCCCTTTTCAACTCCATCTTTTCCATCCGTGACAGGAATTCCACCCTTAATTTCAGCGTGGAGGATTTTCGGTTCGCTCCTTTCCAGGAGTCCTTTACCCTTGGGATGGAAACGGGCACCGCTTTTCGCGCGCTGCAGGCTCGATATCAACTGGGTTCACTTGCCGGGAGCGTCGAACTGAGCGGAGGCTACGTTCCGGGAGTGAAGACGGTTGATTCTTCCGTGCCTCACTTCGACCCGGATTCTTACCTGGGCTATGTGAACCTGAAAATCCCAGTGTATAGATTCTTTCTTAGCGGCGGGGCTTTTTTTGGACAAAACATGGATGTCCCGGTTTTCATCTCCCAGGCCGCTTCCGATTCCTACGGCATGCAGAGATCGCTTTTCGGCTATCAGGTGGGCGGAGGGTACAGGTTCAGCGACAGGTTAAGCATTGAGGCAGGATGGGGGCAAGCCGCCCACGAGCGCGAAATATCGAGAGACGATCTGAGGGCCTGGTATTTCCAGGCCCAGATCAGTCTCGGGTGGCGGGTATCGATCACGCCACAGGTCGGTTTTGTCGACTTCATGAAGGACGACGGAGAAAAGACAAAGGAAGAAGCCTTTTACTGTGGGGCTCGCTGGCAAATCAATTTCTGATGTCCCCCTTGTTTTTACCCTTCCCCCGACGTATCCACTCTCTTCCCCGGCTATTTAAGACGCTTTAGCTCCGCCTGTGCGAGTGAGACCCTGGCCTTCGCCAGCCTTTGATAATATTTCTTGATCTTTGACGCGTCGCCTGCAGCAACGGCTTTCACCATATCGCCTTCCAGTTCGGCGACCTCCAGAAGCCGGTAGTAGTCGAGGCTTTCTTTGAAGTGAGCCAGCACAATGAGGCCTGTCAGCAAAGGATGGTTGTTGGTCACGTTGGCGTCCTTGAACATCGTTCCGTGCTCCAGTTCCACTTCAAGCCCCGCGCAGAATTCCTTCGGATCGATCTTCATTTTCTCCGAATTGACCAGGGCAAGTATTTTCTTGGCCTCGTTGATCGAAACTTTGGGTTCCTTCTTTTTCGTCCAGTCGGTTATCTTGAGTTCCTTGCAAACCTTCCTCACATCTTCCGTTGTAACGTACTGGGGAATCTTCATGTTAGCCTCCATTGAATTGCTTTTTCGAAGGGTCCTTAGTGTTATTTCCCGAGAATGTCAAGTCCTTTGGACCGCTATCCTTCACCCGCGGCAGCGAAGAGACCGTCGTCTCATTGTTTCCCTTCCAGCGCCTTCAATCTCTCCGACGCCTTTGCGGCATGGTCGCTTCCAGGGTACTTGGTCATGATCTCTTCATAAAGCTGTCTTGCATGAACGTAATTCTTCTGAAGCTCCTCGAACTGGGCTGTTTCATACATCTCTTCGGCCCTCTTCCCGGAGCAGGAAGATAAGGCAAGAACCAGAACCATACCAAAGGCCAGAAGAAATCGCTTCATAAGTCCTCCATTCACAAGCTCCTCCATAAAGGGAAGGCGGCGGAAGGGTGCAACTGCCTTTGTTCTTTCAAATCCTCGCTCAATGACCTATTCGCTTGGTTTCTTTTCGGACTTTAGGAAAATAGCCGAACTATGTCAACCGCGGTCTCACTCCTTGTGCATTCTGCAGATTATCTCTGATCTTGCCTAGAGGACCAGGGTTCCTGAACCGCTTTTCAGTTTACTGCTTGCCGGCGGAAAACGTCGTAGTAGATTCTTATCCTGTTAACGAATCGGACTGGCTCGGTGCCGCGGCAGTAACCATGTTTGGTCTCCTTGTAATGCTTGCGGTACCGAAGAAGTGGCAGGACCTGTTCGAGGGATGCCCAGCTATTGGGGTCCAGCCCCCTTTCCTCCGCGATCTTCCGGGCATCCTCGACGTGGCCCCGCCCCACGTTGTAGCTGGCCAGGGCAAGGTAAGTCCGATCCGGATCCCTAGCGTCGTTGAAGCTCTTGTAAAGCTTCCTGAGATACTTCACGCCGCCCATGATGCTCTGCTCAGGATCGCGGTGGTCCTGGATCCCTATGTGATCGGCGGTGCTCCGTGTGAGCTGCATAATCCCTTCGACGCCGGTGTGGCTCGTTGCCTCGGGGTCGAAGTGTGATTCCTGATACACCACGGCTGCGATCAGGCGCCAATCGAAATTGTGTTTCCTTGCAGCCTTCCGGATCATGGCTTCGAATTTCGGAAGCCGCTCGTCGAGCCGATCGCGGTACTTTTTCAAGTCCACATAATCGAATATCTCCACGTTTGCATAGTACTTGTTGTATAGCTTCTCGAATGTCCCGTCGGCCTTGATCTTCCCCAAAAATTCATTCACTTTCGCGAGCAGGGCCCTCTCGCCTTTTTTTACAGCCCAGCCCACGGACTCTTCTTCTCCGAGAGGAAAAGCCATCCTGATTTCCGGGTAGTATCGCCTGTTGAGAAAAGCCACGTTGGAATCCGCAACAGTCAGATCGATCTCCTTTTCAGCGACCATGCGAATCAACTCTTCCGTAGGCGCGTCATCATGGAGCACGATCTCCATCTCCAGACCCTCATTCTTGAGGCCATTCAACCTCGCCTCATAGGAGGTGCCGCGACGCACATGGACGGTCTTGCCCTTGAGATCTCCGATTGCCCTGACTTCAGTGTTATCCTTGTGCCGAATGACGTGTTGCCGCACCTCAAGGTAGCTTTCCGAGAAATCCGCCTTCTCCCGTCTCAAAGGCATGACGGTCATGCTGGCCGCGATGATATCTCCCTTCCCCTTATCGAGGTCGGGAAGCAGGTCCTCCCACGCAGGAGTTCTGACTATCAACTTCACGCCGAGGTAGTCGCCGAAAGCCTTGGCGAGCTCGTATTCGAACCCCATGGGTTTTTCCCGGTAGGTGTAGTAGCAATGGCCGGTGTTTCTTGTGAGCACCGTGATCTCGCCGGATTCCAGGATTGCCTGCAGCCTGTCTTTCTTGACGCACGAAAAACCGAAGAGGGAAAAGAGACACAAGAGCATAAGCGAGACAATGACGCATCCTTTTCCCCGCCCCTTGTGAAAGGGGTTGGAGGAGGGGGAGCGAAGAGGAACGCTTCGATGAACTCGTCTCGCTGAAAATTCGGCGGGATTATTCATACACTGAAGTATATCATCCAACGCCCGTTGCCGTCAAACACTGCGCAAGGCACAGGGCCGCACGGCTCACGGAAGAATGAAACGGCCCGTTGAGCATGCCATCAGGTCATGCGTCACGGGTCGGAAACAGTCTTCTTCCGTCATTCCGGACGACTCCACCGAAGGTGGAGAAGATACGGAATCGAGAGTTCACGAGATAAGTTTCTTTTGCTCCTGCTTCCCGGGTTTCCTTTTCTTCTCCTTTTTGCGCTGCGGCACTTCGCCGGGTAGGAACTCGCGGAACTTTTCGTAGAGAGCGAGCAGTTTGTCCTGATAATATGGCACGTTCTCGTCGGGATTGGAGGGATCGTAGGCGGACAGGAGCTTGCAGTTCTCGTATACCCGCACGCTCTTCTTCGAGCCTGTCACGTAATAGGAAAGCTGGTCCCCTGCCCTGTACGGCCTTCCCGACGCGAGGGCGAGTTCGTAGAGCGCCGAGGGATTTCTCTTGCCTCCCTGGATCTTCAGTTTGTAGCTCTCCAGGCTTTCTCCCAGGGTCTCGGTCTTGGCTAACATTGAGACGTCCATCTCGTGCTTCTCGATTCCGGCCATGTACTCCTCGATCAATTCCCTGACCTTCTCGCCCCTCCCTTCCAGCAGGAGATGGAGCATATTCGAAAGGAACTCCCGCAGGAACTTCTCCATCCCCCTGGACCGGAGAGCGCTGCCCTTGATAAGGACCCGCCCCTTTTCGTCGAGAAGGGCGTAGTTCTTCATTTTGTATGAGAACATGGCCGGATAGAAGCCGTCCATGCTCACCTCGATCCCTTCCGGCAGGCTGTCGGAAAGGCGCGCCACAAGATTCTGTGCCTTTTCCTCCGTCTCCACTCCTTCGGGAGGGACGAAGTAGATTCCGTCGGTATCGATTTCAACGGGCTTGGCCCCTTCCTTCCTGAGCCAATCAATCATGGCCCGGATGATCTCACGTCCCTTTCGGGTAACCTCGGCCGCCACCTGCGGGTCGGCAAAGTGGTGTAGCTCTGTGCCGAGATACCCATAGAAGGAGTTGATCAGGATCTTGAAAGTCTGCTGCAGGGCCTGGTAGTAATCCCTATCGTGCTTGGTCTCAGCCTCCTGGGCAAGATGTTTTGCGTCGAGGCGGAAACTTCTAAGGTCTCCAAGCAAGGGAAGAAAGACGTTGAGAGAATCCCCGGAAGGCTGCAGTCCATAGGCGAGCATCACGGACGGGTACAGGGAGGCCACGTCGCAGTGCACCACGTTTCGCACCAGGCCGTGAACAAAGACGTCCGTGTACCCTCCTTCGAACTCCTTCGCGCCTTTGGGCTTCGGGACCGAAGTTCTCCTCCTGAGATACTCCCTCAGGAAGAGGGCGTTAATCTTGGTGGCATTGCCGCGAACAAAGATGTTCTGGTAAGAAAATGGAAAGATCCTGGCCTGAAGAAAGAATGAATAACCGAGCAGCTCGGAGAGGGCGATCGTTTCCTTTGCATCCTCCATGTTGTACTTCTTGAGCGTTTCTGGCTCGTGGTCGTAGTACCACTGCACGTCCTTCCCCTCTATGTATGTACGGTCCTCCTCCGCGAGCCCGAAGTGCCTGGCCGCGAACTTGAGACCATAGCTCTCCAGTTCCCGGGCCGCGAGATCGTAGTACTGGAGAAGGAACATGGTATCCACTACGTGGCGACCGAAGATCTCGGCTCTGCTGTAGTCGATGATCCTCTCTGCCACATTGAAGCGGGACCGGCGGAACGCGCATGCGCTCCCGTCCCTCCCCCAGGAGAGGGCCACAGCGTGCATTTGCGCCCGTGCTCTGATGTAATCGAGGTCGAAGTTGAAAATGTTGTGTCCTTCTATCACATCGGGGTCCAGTTCCCTGATCCGCTCGCCGAGGGCCTCGATCATCTTCTTCTCTTCCATGTCGCGGCCAAAGAGAACTTCTTCGTGACCGCGGCTGCTCGCAAGGGCGATTGAAATGATCCTGTCCTCCTCCCGCTCCGGGTTCGAGAACTCGTACCCCGGCGCGCATCCTGTCTCGATGTCGATCGCCAGGCGATGAACGTCCTTGAACGCCAGCCCCTTGAAGAGGGTTTTGCCTGTCAGGAGAAGATGCTGGTGAACCGGGTCTGAAAGGAACAGGTAGGGAGCCTGGGTCGACGAGGCGCTCTCGCCTGTCTTGTTCTGAAGAAAGGTCCTCGCTTTGCGGCAGTCTTCCCAGCTCTCGAAGAGGATGAGAAACTTGTATTCGTTCTTCGACGAAAGCTTCTCCGTCCGATAGGGCTTCTTGAACCCCTTCATCAGGCTATCGTCTCCGAGGAGCATGAAGGACGTGAACGGCTCATCCTTTGTACGAACCGCTGTCCCTTCCCTGATGAAAAGCCGCATCGCCCTCTCCCCGACAGGTTCAACAGCCACAATCCCCTTCCGAGGATTGGCGCCGAAAAGAACCTCGCTCTGTTCAAGCTCCGGTGCTTTAGTGCTCTTAATTACATCCGACATACAGCCCCTCCTCTAGGAGCAACCTGCTAGGTGCCCGTTTCGAACCAGGTGGTCGAGAGGGCTCACCACCGCCGACACATCCTTCTCCATGACATGGGTATAGATCTCCGTGGTCTTGACGTCGGCATGCCCCATCAGCTCCTGCACCACGCGAATGTTGACGCCGTTTTCCAGCAAATGAGTGGCAAAGCTGTGCCTGAAAGTGTGGCAGCTTATCCGTTTAGTAATCCCGGCCCGATCGACTGCGACTTTTACTGCCTTTTGCAGCCCCGACTCCAAAACGTGATGCCTTCGAACCTTTCCTGTCCTTGGGTCGGTGCTCAGCGACTTTGAAGGGAACACGTATTGCCATCGAAATTCCCTGGCAGCACCCCTGTACTTTCTCGCCAGGCTTTCAGGCATGTAGACCTCGCCCCTCCCCTCTCCAAGGTCTTGCTCGTGCAGCCGCCTCACTCTTTCAAGGTGCTGCTTCAAGTCGCCGTGAATTGCCTTTGGGAAGAGAGTGGCCCGGTCTTTACCCCCTTTCGAAGCGCGTATGTAGAGAAGGCTTTTTCCGAAATCCAGGTCCTGGACGCGAAGCCGGACGCACTCCATCAGTCGAAGTCCTCCTCCATAGAGAAGCTTTGCCATGAGAAGATGAGTCCCGTTCATCTCTCCGAGAACTTTCTGGACTTCCCCCTGCGTCATCACCACCGGCACGCGGGTATGCCTCTTTGCTCTCACAGGCGCAATCTCGCCCTGAATCGGCTGGTTTAGGACATCCCGGTAAAGAAAGACGATCGCGTTCAAGGCCTGTCTCTGAGTCGAAGCGGACACCTTCAAATGGCTCGCGAGGTGGCTAAGAAATCCCTCCACCTCCTTTTTGCCCATGTCTTTGGGATGCGCCTTCCCCCCGTGGAATTTCACGTAGCGGAGAATCCATTCGCAGTATGTCTGTTCCGTCCGGTATGCATAGTGGTAGTATCTCAGCACCTGCTTCACCTGATTCATCAGGCGCAAGCTGCTGTCGGCCCTGAATTTCGGCTTGCTTCCCATGCTATCAACTCGTATAATCCAAAAAATGGAAAATCTGAGGCACCATTTTCCGCCTTTACCCTTTTAATATCTCAATAGGCGGACTTTTTACCATGCTATAAAGGTAATATCAAGGAAACTTTTCTATCTATCCAAACTGTTGGAAGCAAGAGAGACAATGGAACAACTCGCTATCATAGCGTTGGTTTCCTGGCTGGCTGGGATCACCGCCTTGATCGGCGGTGCCCTGGCGAAGGCCGAAGGCACTGCCGAAGCGGAAGGCAAGCGCGAGCTGATACACGGACTTGTGGCCTTTGGCGGCGGCATACTTGTAGCGGCAGTAGCCTTCGTGTTGGCACCAGAAGGGATTTCGACCCTCTCACCCGTGGTTCTTGCCGCCATGTTCTGTGCTGGGGGGCTGTCCTTCTGCGCGCTCGATGCTGTCATCAGTCGGAGCGGGGGCAGCAAGGCACAGTTCATGGCGATGCTGCTTGATTTCGTGCCCGAAGCCATGGCACTCGGCGCATTGTTTGGGCATCCTCGCAGAACGGGACTCCTGCTTGCGCTTTTCATCGGCGCACAGAACTCGCCTGAGGGATTCAACGCTTATCGCGAGAACATGCAGAACAGTGGTCGCTCCCCGAAGGTTTTTCTGCTCGAGCTGTTCGCCGTAAGTCTACTGGGTCCAGCAGCTGCCTGTGCCGGCCATCTCTTTCTTCGCGATCAGCTGACCGTCACTGCATGCATCATGAGCGTTGCCGGTGGCGGGATACTCTATCTGGTGTTTCAGGATATCGCGCCGAAATCGCATATGAGGCGGCACTGGACTCCGCCGCTCGGGGCCGTACTGGGCTTTGTGGTCGGCATGGTGGGCAAGCAGTTGCTTGGATGATGGCAAAGATGGCTTGCAACAACACCTTGCACTTTACGGCTCGTTCCTCGCCGAAAGTGAAGGTGGCCGTTAGGCGACCCATAGATAAAGCAACGGAACGTACTGAATGAAAGGAGGAGGCCATCATGTATGCACTTCTGCTATTATTTCCTCTTGGGCCAGGGATGCGATCAACTGCCGAGAAACTGGGTGATCGATTTTCTCCTGTCCACAGGGCGGCAAAGGGATTCAAAAGCGAAACATTCCTCGCCGATGACACAATTGGAGAGTACGGCTCCCTTACCCTATGGGAGTCGAAGGAAGATATCGAGGCTTTTCGCAAAGCCGCAGCACCTCGCTTGCAACAGGCCTTGGGCGGTATCGCGAAAGGACCACCAACCACCAGATTATTTGAAGTATATGAACCGAAACTCTAAACACAATTGACGGAACTCCTGAGCACCCATGGGTCGCCTAACAAGGCGCTTAAGAGGGACGCGGCAAAAAAACCGCCGCGCCCCTTAGCTTGATCGTTGGGCGTCTTGAACATGGAGTGTGCGCTGCTCGAAGGAGAGTACGCATGCTGAAAACAATTCTGGTCGGCCTTGCGGGCGGAATGACGATGAATGTCGTGATGCTCCTTACGTTTCGCCTGCTCGGCTTCGGCTGGAATGGCAGCGGCATTCTCCTCTCTTCCCCCATTCAACGCCCAAAACTCATCGCGGTCTGGACTCAGCTCGAACCTCTGCCTCTCGTCGTTGCGGATCCCGCTCCGATCATCATCGGCATGGTGCTTTTCGGTGTTGGGCACGCCTTCATTTATCGCTCAGTGTCTCGTGCCTGGCCGGTGGGCATCTTGCCGAGAGCGATGCGATTCGCGGGCGTCTTGTTCTTCATGACTTTCCTCTTTTGGGAATTCTTTACCCCGTTCAATCAATTTGGCGAACCGCTATTGCTGGTCGCTCTTGAACTACTCTTTTGGGCGGCCATCGCTATTGCAGAGGCGTTTGTCATTGCGGCTCTCTTCGAGCGCAAGGTGAGTGGCACGTGAACCAGACGCCCAACCATACGGTTTACCGGACCTGCGCAAAAAGCCGCGCAGGCCGGTGACCTCCACGTTATGTGATTCATCATTGGAGGCTGCAATGGGTAAGGCTTCGAATAGTTCGAATAGGTCAAAGGAAGTGGATGCGTACATCGCGATTCAACCTTCGGAAACGCAAGGTGCGCTAGAAGAATTGCGCTCATGCATTTGGAAGGCTGCACCCGGGGTTTCCGAACTGATGAACTACAACATCCCAGCGTTTGCCTTGGTCGATGGCGGCAAGCGTGACAAGCAGATTATGATCGCAGGATATGCCCAGCATGTGGGCTTCTATCCGGGCCCGGATGTCATCGACGCATTCAGGGATCAGCTTGCGGGTTACAAGTTCGCCAAGGGGTCGATTCAGTTTCCATTAAGCAAGCCGATCCCAAAGGCGTTGGTCGTCAAGATGGTGAAGTACAGGTTTTCCCAGTTGCAGCAATAAGTGGGGGATATGGGGACGCCCTTCACATTTATAGTTTTATATTTGCGGTGCTTTCGTGTATAAGGACGAGTATGCCAAGGAAATCACGAATAGACGCACCTGGGGCGCTCCATCACATCATTA